>WNFW01002355.1_pt1 | contig 12865 bp, 11 predicted proteins | sample 5400131 | NCBI WGS metagenome assembly WNFW01 (sample SAMN13153362, study PRJNA577476) | soil metagenome | isolation source: 20 cm soil or saprolite under grassland replicate 1 | place: USA:California | collected 2016-06-15 | reverse complement strand
TTTGGCACGCATTCTCTCGGGCAAGCACCCATTTTGTTTGCTCGTTGGAAAGTCTGCTTGTCGGGCAACAGGTCGCGTCTTCGAGTCCCCTCGGTCCCTTTACAGATTGGAGGAGCGATCCCTTCCGGATTGCCGACAAACCACCCGCAATGTGGGGCCCGCGAACGGCACTTCTAAATACCGCGGTCACACTACCTACGGTAGGCACTCACCAAACAGTGCCAGCCAAATGCCGGGGATGAGTGCAATCACGCGAAGTTATTTCCGAAGAAAATCCTGAATTTGTTCCATGGTGCGTTCTGGCTCTTCTATGAAGGGAAAATGTCCGCTCTTTTCGAACATGACGAATTTCGCTTTTGGGGCATAACGTTTAAACTCCAGTGAAAAGCGCGGCATCGCAGCTCGGTCGAATCGCCCCGCCAAAATCAGCACTGGCATATGGAGGTCGGAAAGCCGCCTTCGAAAATCGAGTCGCCCTATGTCGCCTCCGACTAGAATGTCAGCATCTTCGCCCGCTATTGAACAATACACGTCGACGCTTTGGGGGTCTTCGATATTTTGCATCAACTTGTTTCCGGATGTCGCATCGTAGAAGCCAAGCAAAAGCATGACGGGTACCTGGTTTTCTGCGTCTTGGTACTCCTGGTGACAACTGGGCACCCCGTGATCCCGCAGTGCCGCAAGCTTTTCCCAAACCTCGGGAAACTGACTGCGAATCTTTGCATTCCAGCTGTCATTGTTTGCCTGCCACATCTCTGCGCTGAAAAGTGTGTTCGCAAGGATCAGCCTGTGAACCGAGTCGGGAAACCGAAGCGCATAGGCCTGGGCTACCATCCCCCCGTAGGAGTGACCGAACACATTGATTTTCCCCAGCCCTAGCGCCTGGCGAAGACCTTCCACGTCTTCCACGTCTCGATTAAACGTGTATTCGACTCGATTTTTTGCCCGGTCTGACTTGCCTCGCCCAAAGGAGTCGAAATAGATCACCCGAAACGAATTAGATAGCGAGGAAAAATGAGGGTGGAAATAACTGTGTGAGAAGCCCGGGCCTCCGGCAATTAGTAATAGTGGCTCACCGTTGCCCTCGCTCTCATACCATAGTTTGGCACCGTTAACCTTCACGTAGTCGCCATGTGGATGGGCAACGGGGAGGGCAGCAGTAGGTTGTGCGCAAGGAACCGCCAGCAGCACGCCCAGAAGACAGCCCAGGATCGGCACATTGCCTATGACCAAAAGACATTTTCTGCGCGGCATCTGTTCATCCTCCCTGTCACCGGAGAATCGCGAACGGCCGAGTGTAGGCTTCACCGATTCTAACTACTCGCTTGGCGATCGCACGACCAGAATCGTCGGATCCACTGTGCACCGATGAACGCCGTGCTCGCAATCGCCGAGACCTAAATGATCGGATGGGAGTCGGTGCCAGTTAGCGCATAGCTGCTTCGATTTCTTCGGCGGAGTATGGTACGCCGGGCGTGAGTAGTTCCGCTCCGTTCTTGGTAATGAGAAACATGTCTTCCAGATAGAAACCTTGCCCATCTATCGTGGCAATCGGTTCAAACGCGATTGTCATTCCGGCGCGCAACGGTCCATCGATGAAACCGGCGTCGAGATTGATCGTATGTGGCCCCCAGAAAGGAACGTTCTCCCGCTTCGACCACTTGTCAATCGCCTGCTGTGCCACCACTGTTTTTGCAGAACTGCGGTGATTCAGGAGTTCGCTGCGCCATGCGTCAAACACTTGGTCTACGGTCGTGCCCTCGTGCAACGATTGAACACCAGCTCGGTAGGCTGCAACAAAGATGTTCCAGGTTTCGCGTTGCTCATCGCTGTATCGACCCGACACGGGGACCGTCCGGCCCAGATCGCCCTGATAATGCTCCCATTCACAACCAACATCGAGGCGAACTAAATCCCCTGCTTGCATGACAGTGTCCAAATGGTCGTAACGAATGAGGGAAGCCCACGGTCGAGGAAACACGCCGTTCGCCCCCGCCATTACCCAGGGCCAGAATGAAACACCATGGGCGCCTTGCTGCCAGCACGCGTTCTCGACTGAGACTTCGACCGTGCGCTGTGATACGCGTGGCCTAATAGCCTGCATGCCGGCCATCACTGCCGGCACGGTGGCTTTGCCCGCGGCGCGCAATGCAGCAATCTCGGATTTGCTCTGCACCGCCATGAGAGCATAGACACGGCCAGCGACTCCTTTGAGCTGAGAGGATGGCCGCTGCTTCGCGACGGCGATGGCCCACAACGGCGCTTCGGGTGTCTTTCCCGCCGCGACGCTGGGAGGCACTTCTTCCAGTGAAAACCGTTGCGCGACGTAATAAAGTGTCGACGACGAGCTTCCGTGTCGTGCCAGGAAGTCTTCGAGTTCGGACCAGTCCCCCACGTGGTCAATGCCCAATCGCCTAGCAGCTTCGGGACCAGGAGATACCTCGGCCTGCAGACTCTTGGCGGATCGCGGATCCATTGATTCCGCTAATGCCGACGAATGCGCCGGGGAATTCAGGAAGAGCCACGACTGGCCGGTCGGCCCGTCGATTGCGAGAAGGGCGCTGGCGGTGTTTTCCAGCCCGGTGAAGTAATAAAAGGCAGGATCTTGGCGAAACCCGTCGCCGGTTATCTCGATCACTGATCTTGCATGAACCAGGAGGATTCCATCGTGGAAGGCGGCCGCGGCGCGCTGTCGGCGCTGTTGCAGCTCACCTTTATCGGCGGCGAGGACGTGTGGACCGCTGATCAGAAAAAACACCACAATCCACAAGTTGGTTCGCATGGGCGTGCACACTATCATGCATCATCTGGTGCTGCAACGATGTGCGAATGCCTCGCTCCGCGTTAAATGTCGCGTGCATTCACGGGAGAAGCGGCAATTCCTGAGACTTTTTGCGATTGCGCCCGGATCACGGCAAGCCGGAAGTAACCTAAAGTAACCGAATTACTTCTTGTTTGCCGACAATACGTCCGGAATGTGAACTCGGCTTGGGGTGCATGTACTCCAGCCCCTCTGCCCGCTCCTCGGCGCTCCACACACTTCAAGCCTTTGGGAATTCTGAAAAGCCCCCACGCAACAACGGCTTGCGGGGCGCCCTCGCGGTCGAGTGACCTCAACGGTCAGGGCCGCCCGCCCTTGCAAGGGGGAGAAGGATTAAACGTCGTATAATCTCGTGCGCGCAACGGGGGAGCAGAACCTATGAACGTACAAGAACAAATCAAGAAGCATATTACCAGCCAACCGGACCCAAAACGCAGTGACATGCGAGAGTTGCATCGGATCACACTTCAAGTGTCACCAGAATGCAAATTATGGTTCTTCGATGGTAAAGACAGCAAAAATCATACTGTTTCCAACCCTACGATTGGATATGGATTTCACACTATAAAATATGCCAATGGAAAAAGTAGAGAGTTTTTTCAAATTGGTGTGAGCGGAAACAAAACCGGAATCTCTGTCTATGTTCTTGGTCTCAAAGATAAGAAGTACTTAGCCAAAACGTATGGAAAAAAACTAGGCAAGGCGAGCGTGACCGGATATTGCATTCGGTTTAAAGCTCTAAAGGATATAAACATCGATACGCTTGAAGCGGCAATACGATATGGGCTCGCAGCTCAGAATGAAAAAGGCAAGCTGACGAAATAATTCCACTGTTAAAGGCAAGCAGTTATCGATGTAAAGGCGCTCCAGTATCCGACCCCTACAGCCCTGACCCTCGCCACAAAGCCCATTCTCTATAAAACGGGTCTCCCGCAATAGTCGTGCGGCTCTCGTCAGCGCTCCTTGCCTTTCTCTGTTTGGCGTTGCCCACTGCGGAAGTATCACGGGCAACTCTGACGTAACGCGTTTAGGGTAAGGGTTGCCGACCACTCGTCCATAAACGTCGCGTGAGCTGCACAGTCTGCGGTCTTGACAGAACACACCCGTCCGCTCACAATCCGGTCGTCGCCTAAATATGCGCACCTCTAGACAATCCGAGAACCGGAAGAAGAGAGTCTGGGTGCGAGTTGAAATCACTCGGGACCTATCGCAGCATCCGTGCGGATTCAGGGTCTTAGCGGCAACTGCCGTTGCTACAAGCCTTTTGTTGCTACTTCTGCTTCCTTTCTCTGCAAACCACCATGGCGTTCCACTGGCCTGCCCCGTGCCGCTGCCAGCACTCCTCTTCGGAACTGTGGACCAGTTGCGAACGCCGTGGCCGATAGGGGAAACGAACAAAGTTCATTCTCCTCAAGCGCCTGCTCTCGCGTCACTTTTTCAGCGCCCTCCGCCTGCAATCGCATAAATCCCTCTTGGAGTCTTGTGCATAGCGGGCCAGACTGTCCTTCGTGCACAGTTTCAAGCCTTCATTGCCCATTTCACTCACGAAAGCGGAGGTATTTTTATGGATTTCGACTACGTTGTTGCTCCAGGTCTCATTCTGCTTGTTGCCGTGCTAATCTCCGGTTTGTGCTTGCATCGCATGCTCGTCCGCATAAACCGTTACGGAAAATGGAGGCGAATTTCTGAGCGCGTTGTTCTTTCACTTGTCTTCTTTTTCGCCGTAGCCGTTGGTGGGAGTACCACATTCAATGCACTTGCCATCCACCATTACCGCGCAATTTATCCGGCTCCGGGAAGTTTTTACGGCGTCAACGGCCACAACATGCACCTGTACTGCACAGGCGATGGTTCTCCTACGATCATCCTCGACGCTGGACTGGGAAATGATTCACTCATTTGGGGTAAGGTCCAACCGGAATTATCGAGAACCACCCGCGTGTGCTCCTATGATCGCGCTGGATACGGTTGGAGTGACCCACGGTCCGGCCCGCGTGACGCCGACCGGATTGCAGACGAATTACACATGCTTTTGACCCAGGCAGGAGTCACGGGACCAACCGTGTTGATGGGACACTCGATCGCCGGCATATACATCCGCGCGTACGCTACGCGTTACCCCCAAGATCTAGCCGGTTTGATATTCGTGGACGGCTCCACGCCCCTACAAGAAGAACGCGCCGAATTCAAAGCTGTTGCGTCAAAGGGTCCAAATCCCACACTCGTGCGTTTGCTAATGAAACCGGTGTTCATTCTAGGGATACCGCGCATTATGGGCGTATGCTCCCATCCGATGCCGAGTTTTGAAGCCCACGCTGGCAAAATACTGGCGGAAGACCAATGTCGAGCACCTATCACGGCGATGGGCCTCGAGTTTGAAAGTATTAAGCAATCAGGCAATGAGACGATTCCCTCGGGGCCATATGGCAGTCTCCCGATTTTGATTTTCTCTCACGATCCGGATACTCCGCTGCCATTTCAGGTCCCACGGAAATTGGAAAGGGAATACGCGACAATGTGGAATCAAATGCAAGAGGATCTCAAGAACTTGTCCACACGAAGCCGAAGGATCGTTGCTAAAGGTAGTGGCCACTACATACAGATAGACCGCGCGGATCTACTCAACATGGAAGTGCCGATTTTCATCGAGCAAATTCGCGGCCCCGCATCGCAGCCGACAAACTACGGTTCCACGAGAACGGAATAGGCCAAACATTGAAATGACTGGCTGTGAGCAGTCTGAACCGTATGAGGAACGGAGAGAGAATAGACAGCCTAAGAGCGTTCCGCGGCTCACGAGACTAAGGCGTAAGACAGGGGTCGCGAAAATTATCGGCTCTCCATTTGCGAAAGTGAGAGTCTGACGGCATGGAAACTTCAGAAACGCGCCATTGCGGTCGTATCACGGGGAAACCGGAAGTAATCATACATGCCCAATAAAGCAGTGAACCCGGAAACTTGCTAGCCATCTGGCATTGGCCTCGGCGAAGGTTTCAAATTGACGCGAACGCTGTTTATCATGACTTGAGCGTTCTTCACCGGTTTCAATGCATTCGTCGAAAAAACATCGCGGGGGGGCTTTACTTGGTGCAATACTGGTTCAGAAACGCGAAAACGTCTTCGGCCCAGACGGCGGATCCATAGTAGCCAAAGGTGTGGCCGTCTACAGAGGAGTCGCCGTAGGAGGGATAGATCTTCAGTTTGTACGTTTTGCCCACCTTTTTCATCTCTGCTGAGAGTGTGTTGCTTGGTGACAGGTCAAAATCGTTAGCGGCCTGAAAAAAGAAGATTGGCGCTTTTGCATTTCGTACTGCACGAGTCATAACCGACTGTAACTCAGGAGCCTGCGCCCAACTCTGAGCGCCCCCCGCAGAATCGATCCCCGCACAATATCCTCCTCGTTCTACTCCCAGCACAGTTTCGATGCCACCAAACGAGTTTCCCGCCACTGCGATCCTATTCGGTTGAACGAAACTCTGTTTTCGCAACCACGCCAGGGCCGCGAACTCATCGTCCAGATGATCCGTTTCCAATAATCGCACCATCGTTGCGGCAGCCGCGGACACTCCTCCGGCTTTCTTGGCCGCCGCGATCTGGTCGCCAATATACGGACCGACGGAGGCGCTCAATCCCTGGCCCCGCCGGTAAGGTCCAAAGAATACCCATCCATGGCTTGCAAACACTGGACCGACCGCAGCAAATCCCTGCTCGCTCATCATGCCCGGCGCGCTTCCGTGATTAAAAATAACTGCGGGAAAGGGTCCAGTTCCTTCGGGTTTATAGAGCACTCCGTGCAGCGTAATCTCTCCGCTTGGAAATGTGACGGTTTCTGCTACCACCAAAACGGAGGGTAAAAGCAACAGTGCGAACAGCGAGGAAAAATAAGGTTTAGTCATTTTTGGTTCAACCTGCCTCAATCCATCATTCCTCGTTGCTTTGTGAAGTTGAAACTGACGGTCCATGTTCGCCCAGACCGGCGACATGCGCAAGCACTGACTCCAAAGTCCCGGTAATGTGCCGTACTCGGACAAGGGCTCTTCATGAGTGTTCCTTCCCTCATAGGCGTTTGCGGGCATTGTCCCAGGCGAATTGCGAGCTACTCCGAGACTGAACCACGACCACCAACGCAGTAGAAATCGTTTCCGAATCGGAAATTCCTCCAACTAAAAGAAACAAACATCCTCTTGTCTTGCCCTTCCTGCCGTAAGAGTGCGCTTCCCCGCCCGCTTCTTCTGTCAAGGCCGTCCGCTCCGCTCCCGTGAACGCAAACTACGCGGCCTTGACAGCGCGGGCGGAGCAGCGCCGGGGACCGCCACGAAGGGCATTTGCTTCTTTTTTTTCAAGCGGGAATCACGCTCGAAAAAAGGAGAAGAGAGGAAAACAAAATGACAGAAAAACAACATGCCACTTGGGGAGAACTACTGCAGGAGGCGGTCGAAAAGCCGGGGCGAATGCTCGAAGCCTACACCGCGTTTCACAATTACTCGTTCGGGAACGCCCTGCTTGCGCTGGAACAGTGCATCCGCCGCAACTTGCAGCCCGGCCCACTCAACACCTACCACGGATGGCTTGAACGGAAACGGCAAGTCCGCAAAGGGGAGAAAGGAATCACCCTTTGCATGCCCATGCCCTTCAAAAGAGCCGCCCACACCGACAGCGTCCAAGACGAGACACTCGAACCTCAAACACGCTACGCCTTCCGGTTTCGGGCGTATTGGTTTGTGCTCGCACAGACCGAGGGAGAGGGCACCTATACTGCGCCGATTCCCAGCTTTGACATCGACACTGCACTTTGCGCCCTAAACATCACGCGCACGCCGTTTGACGAGTTGAACGGCAACATTCAAGGCTTCGCTCGCGGTCGTGAAATCGCGGTGAATCCTCTTGCCGCACTCCCACATAAAACCGCGTTCCATGAGATTGCTCACATTGTTCTCGAGCACACCGCATCCGAAAAGCTTGTGGATGGCGAACAGACCGCCAGGCACATCCGCGAGGTTGAAGCGGAGTCTGTTGCGTTGATTTGCTGCGAAACGCTTGGCCTCGACGGTGCCGAGTTCTGCCGTGGCTATATTCAGCACTGGCTGAAAACCGAAAAGGAAATCCCCAACCAAAGTGCGGCCCGTATCTTCGCCGCTGCCACTTCCATTCTCAAGGCGGGAACCCCCGCAACGGGCAGCCGCTAGGCTGCCCGCTCCATGTCTCGGGCTTGCCGTCGCAGTGTGAACGAGGCGGCCAGCGCGAAGGAAAAGTCCGCGCCGAAAACAAATACCGTCAGCAGGTAGCAACGCAGCAAAACCGAACGGGGCCGTCAGGTGAAGGACGGCCCCGTTGTCCTCACTTCTCGCTCTCTTCCAAAAGTCCCAGACAAAATCCTCACCCCGTCGGCTGCGAACACCTTCAAGGGTCGGGCGCTCCGCGTGTTCTCGCCAGTCGCGCCAGTCGCGCCAGCACTGCTCGATGCTCACTGCATGCTGCGGGTAATAGGCTAGCAGCTTAGCTGAAACCAAGTACCGGGTGCGGCGCGTACGGTTCTTCGAGCGACGCAATCTCTTCGGGTGTGAGCCGCAGCGATAGTGCGGCGACTGCATCGGTAAGATGATTCGGCTTGGTAGCGCCCACAATCGGCGAAGTGACAAACGGTTCGCTGAGCATCCAGGCAAGCGCAAGTTGAGCGCGGGGAACGCCACGCTTTTCGGAGAGCTCACCGAGCCGGTCGACCACTTTGCGGTCTGCGTCTTCCGTCTTCGCATACAGCGTCTTGCCAAACTGATCCGTCTCGAAGCGTTTCGTGCTCTCGGTCTGCCACGGGCGTGCCAGACGTCCGCGCGCGAGCGGACTCCATGGAAGTACACCAATGCCCTCGGCTTGGCAGAGCGGCATCATCTCTCGTTCTTCTTCACGATTGAGCAGATTGTAATGATTTTGCATGGAAACGAATCGCGTCCAACCGTGGCGATCCGCAAGATACAACGCCTTCGTGAATTGCCACGCGTACATGGAAGACGCTCCGATATAGCGAACCTTACCGGACTTCACTACGTCGTGCAGCGCTTCAAGCGTTTCTTCGATCGGTGTCTCGGAATCCCAGCGGTGGATTTGATACAAGTCCACGTAGTCGGTTCCGAGACGACGCAGGCTCTGGTCCAGTTCATAAAAGATTTCTTTGCGCGAGAGGCCTTGGCCATTCGGCTCGTCGCGCATCTGGGCATGCACCTTAGTCGCGATGACAACGGCTTCGCGTCGAGCATGTGTACCCAGAAATCGCCCAAGGACCTCTTCGCTGGCCCCCGCTGAATAAACGTTGGCGGTGTCGAAAAAATTGATTCCCAAATCAAGCGACTGACGCAAGAAAGGCTGACTCTCTTCTTCATTCAGGGCCCAGGCGTGGCTGCCCGGCTTGATTTTTCCGGTGGCGGGTTGCCCATAGGTCATGCAACCCAGGCAGATGCGCGAAACCTTAAGTCCCGTCTTGCCAAGATTGACGTAGTCCATTATTTCTCCAAAGTGATTTCCAATTCACTATTTGAGATGCGCCGCATGCTCTTTTGTTGCGTTAGAAATTCTTTGCGGGGCGATGAAGGGGGGTCGTCTCGCATAACTGCGCAACGTACGCTAGGAAATCATCGAAATCGGTGGTGCGTCGTTCCATCGCTTAAGCCTAAACCGGTAAGGTTCGGACTCGGGCTGCAGGCGAGACATGTGGCCTCAATCGCCTTAAATGTCCAGGAAGGAGGCTTCCACTCCGTCACGGAAAGTCGGTGGAAATCCTCGCCGTTGCGTGAGGGGTCAGGGTGACGGGTGCGGCCTCAAAAAATGAAATGTCCGCTTGGGTTCGCGAGTAGAATCCTTCCCAATGAAAACTCTCTTGAGTCCTGGCGATCGGAACGAAATACTCGATCGACTCGCCAAGGTGCATCCAGACAGTCCGCCCTGCTGGGGAACTATGTCCGCGCATCAGATGGTTTGTCATCTGAGCGATTCCTTTCGGGCTTCCTTGAAAGAAAAGTACATCAGTCCGTCGAGCGCTTTCCTGAAGCGCACACTTCTGAAGTGGGTAGCGTTATGGGTCCCGCTCCAGTGGCCTCGCGGCATCAAGACACGGCCTGAAATGGATCAGCGGCAAGGTGGTACGCCACCCGCGGAGTTTGTATCCGATTTGGAGACGCTCCGCATTCTTCTTGAGCGCTTCTGTAGTTCGCAGGGCGAGTTCGCTCCTCACGCGATGCTCGGTCAGATGTCGAGGAAAGAACGCATGCGCCACGCCTATCTCCACATGGACCATCATCTGCGGCAGTTTGGCGCTTAGGGAAAAAATCGAGGCGTGCTACCGGGAACGTGGCCAACTTTCAAACACTTCGGAAAAAGGGCGTACTGGACTCAAAAAGATTCGACGTGATGAGCATTTTGCTTGGCACTGCTTCAGGCTAATTCCTGCGCCCGGCAGCTTCGCGGCTTCTGCTTTCGCGGTTCCTCCCGAACGTGTGACTTGAACCATCGCTTGGGCCACGACAACCACCGCCGTCTTCCAACCTCTACGCATGGGAAGAGAAGAAGAGCAAGACCTCATGGGGCGCTCAGACCGTGGATTACGAGAAGATCGCGGCGGCTGCCGTACAAGCCATGACCGCCGCGGACCTCCAGCGTTTTCTCGTTGTCTGCGCTCTCGTTTCCGACCTGTACTGCCCCGGCTACAACCCGAGGAAATCGCTTGAGAAGAACTCCAACCTCGCACGCACGGCAGGGCGGTACAAGGTCGATTCCGCAAACATCGCCACAGCCGTTCGAGCGGAACTCTCGAGGCCAAAGAGCAAAGTCAAAGGGGAAACTCAACCGGAGAGCCGCAAAACTTCGAACTCCCGAAAGCCCAAACCCACTAAATAACCCCCAATTATCGTGAGCCGAGGCCGCGTTCTGAACGCGGCCTCTCTCGCTTCCCGCCAGAAGGCGGCTCTCGAATTTTGTTGTGCCGAGGCCCGGATTCCTAAGAAGTCCAAAGATTGCTGTCGAAATCTGTTCCCGGTGGAGCGTCGCCAGCGGGTCGATGCTGGATGCGCGTCTGGCCGGGACATACGCAACGCGTTGGTCTCCCTTCAAACGGCATCTCAATCCCACCTTCATCCTTCATTATTGTCCCAAAATGGCGGTGCTCACTCGTATCTGAGGGCGACTATGGGATCAACACCCATCGCGCGCCGTGCTGGGATGTAGCAAGCCAATGTGGCGACTCCGATCAAAGCGAGCGATGCGAAGAGCATCGTTTGAACATCTGTGGGCTTTACACCAAAAAGTAGTGTGCCCATGAAGCGCATTACGCCCACAGCCCCAGCCATACCCGCAATGACTCCAATCAGAGCTATCGCCATGCCCCGTCCGAGGACGAGCCTTAGCACGCGCAACCGTTCGGCACCGAGAGCCATCCGGATGCCGATTTCGTGCGTTCTTTGAACGACCAAACTCGACATCACTCCGTAAAGACCAACACACGCAAGGAAAAGGGCAACCATCCCAAAGAGGCTCGAAAGCATCGCAACGATGCGCTCTTGGACAAGGGTTTCGTCTATCTGCTCGGTAAGAGTCTTGAGTCCGAAGAGCGGCAGCCGACTGTCGGCCTGCTGAATCATTTCACGAATGGAAGCGGCCAGAGCAGTTGGATTTGTGCTGGAACGCACTTCAAAATTCGCCGCAAGAAATGAATCCGGCGACTGGAAAAACGGAATGTACGCAGCCGGTGGAACCTGATCGCGCAGATTGATGAATTTAGCGTTTTCAACGACGCCGACGATCTCCATCTGGCTGGTATCGGCCTTCCATCCCGGTATGCTGAACCGTCTGCCGATCGGATTCCTATCACCAAAGAAATGTTGTGCCATCGCCTCATTGATTACGGCAACCTTTGGAGTACCAGCCCTGTCCTCTTCTGCAATATCTCGCCCCAACAGAACTGCCGTACCCATGGTCCTGAAATAGCGCGGCCCCACGAAATTCACGCTGATTGCCGGGTATTCCCCCTGTCGGGGCATGTACCCTTCGACTCGAGCATCGGTGAAACCGGACCACCCTGCGAGTGGGCTGAAAGCCGAGAAGGTCACTGCGCTCACCGCCGGAGTCCCCTTAATCTGCTCCAAGAGCCGCTCGTAGAGCTCGCCAACCTGGGCGTCTGTATAACCGATCATGCCGGGCCTGACTGAGAAGAGGAGGACGTTCTGCTCACGAAAACCTGGATAGGAGTTCTTGAGGTTCTCGAGAGTGCGCACAAGAAGACCCGCGCCCACCGTCATAACGAGCGAGAGCGCGATCTGAGGGATGACCAGACCTTCCCCTATTCGCGGGCGTCCTAGAGCGGCGGTTGCCCCTCGGTTGCCTTCCTTGACGGCTTGAGAGAGGTCGAGCCTTGAAGCACGCCACGCGGGAATGAGTCCAAAAACAATGACTGCGAGAAGCGAAACTAATCCCGTGAAAGCAAGAATGCGCATGTCCGGGTGGACGTCCAAATGTATGGCAGAGGTTGAACGGGACAGTATGTTCGCCACCGCGTTGCTCCCCCAAAAAGCCACCACTGCGGCGAAACCACCGCCCCCTGCCGCCAGCAATACACTTTCCGTAAGCAGCTGGCGAAGGACGCGCGCCCGCCCGGCACCGAGTGCAAGTCGCACTGCTATTTCGCTCTGGCGAGAGTTGCAGCGCACGAGCAACAGGTTCGCCACATTCGTGCAGGCGATGAGAAGGAGCATTCCAACAACCACCATCAGAAACGCCAGAGGTTTTGAAAATTGCTCGCGAAGAGCGGCGAGGCCCCGGCTGCCGGATTCCAATTTGAGCCTGCTTTGGGCTAAATCACTTCTTGCGCTAGGAGAGTCAAAGGGCAGGCCCCTCATTCCCTCCGCCGCCTGGCGCATAGCCTCCTCGTAGACCGGTCCGAGATTAGCTAAAGGCTGTTGCAAAACACAAAGCCCAACCCCTTGATTGACGCGGGCAGCTGACGAAACGGCGTGGCAGATCTGCTGGTTCGCTTATCTTTGCGCGCAAATTTCTGCGAAAAAG
>WNFW01003016.1_pt1 | contig 12871 bp, 10 predicted proteins | sample 5400131 | NCBI WGS metagenome assembly WNFW01 (sample SAMN13153362, study PRJNA577476) | soil metagenome | isolation source: 20 cm soil or saprolite under grassland replicate 1 | place: USA:California | collected 2016-06-15 | reverse complement strand
ACAGTGTATGGCGCGGCCACTTCAGATTGGCTGTTCAACTGAAAAATGAATTGGTGATTAGGCCGATCCCATTTGATGCGCAAGGTGGAAACAGCATCGGGCTGCACGTAGCCGAGCACGCGGTAGTCGAGCGACGTCTGATTGCCACAGAACTGATCGTTACAGCGAGTGTAGAAACCAGCTACTGTGAGAGTGCCTCCGACATCTGTAGGCGTTCGTGATATGCCAATCACACCTACGACATCACCAATTTGGCTCGTCGGCGAACTTTCCGTGTTGAAGAAGTTCCCTCGGAACTCCACATCTGTCACGCTCAGAGACGGATTGCTTGCGCAACCAACGGCTTCTGCTCGGTTCACAACGGTGGTAAAAGACGCCTCCTTAATCGCATCGGGAACAGGGAACGCAAGACCAAAGGGGCCGCCACTCCCACCAAAATTATCAGCGGTCGAGGAGTAGGCTGTGAGCGCAAGGTGTAGGCGGCGACGCTCTTCTTCTCCAACTACCTGGGTGTTGCCTCCACCATATCAAGATCGAAAATTGCCACCCATTCCATTTCGAATGATCGATATTCCTCGACGCAAAATTGTCATAGAGAACTAATTGTGTGACGGCAGCTTTGGACAGAAGAGCGATCAAGAGCACGAGCGCTGATGCGAGAAGGAAAGATTTGAGTCTGGTGAACATAGGACGCCTCCGTCGTGTCGAATCTGTGGGTCACCGCACAGTCTGAAACTGGGACTTCGCTGCGCGGGGGAAGCGGGCTCAGCTGAGTTGGAGGGATAATACACGCCACGGGAGAATTGTCAAGGCACGCGCATGAACGCGCATGGGCATCAGCAGTTTCGGAACTTCAGCAGCGGGAAGCCTTAGACCGACGTTTTCGCCTGGGATGAACGGCTGGAGCGGGCGCGCTTGGCGATCGCAGCCTATTTTCGCTGCCCGAATTTGCCGACACGCGCACACCTGTCCAGCCTGCTGCAGAGGGCCTGGAAAATTCGGGTAGTAAACCAAAACGAAGCGACTGCGCCGCTCTCAACTGGAATCGGCGACGACCGGCAGGGACAAGGTGAGGAGGAGAAGGCGGCACAGATTGATAGCCGCGCGGACGGGATGTGAACCGCGATGCAGATAGCGCAGCCGGTAGAGTCGCTCCAGCGTGAGCGCTAGGCAGGTCAGCAGCCAGACGATGAGCAAGCTGGAAGCCTTCATTTTCAATGTGCCATCGACTCTTGGCCATGTGGTACAGACAGCGGCGGCTGATGCGACGCGAAGAGAGGTCGGTGAGCCAGTAGGCCTCGACGACATCGCCATCCGGTTTGTGTTGGCGATAGCGGAGGACCCGCACCGTTTCCCACTGCAAGCTTTCCCAAGGGTCAAAGTCGTCGGCGTCCCAGATCTCCACGCGATCGGTACCGTCCCGGAATTCCAGGGCCGGCGGTTGGGAACGGAAGCGCTTCTCCGCCGCGCGGAGTAATTCGGGTAGATTCTCCTTCAGCCGGGCGACTACCGGCCAACCCGCCTTTCCCGCAGCATGGAGGAAAGGGGCCGTGGCAAATTCTCCGTCAACCACCACATAGCTGATGAAGCGTGCTCCCAGGTTCTGGCGCACGCGAGCCAGCAGACGCTGCCCGGCTCGGTATTCACTGTCGCCCGGCCCATAGGGTTCCACGTCCACCGGCAGGATGAGGTCGCCGCCGACCACGGATGCGAGCACGAAATGATGCCGGTAGCCGGTGATTTCTTTCTCGGCATTGCGGTGGGGACGGCACAAGGGCATCCCTCCTTTCGCCGCCGCCCCCCGGTGGTCCCGTCCAAAGCGAGGCCTACGAAGCGGCAGTCCTCGAAGGCCTTGTTGCGCTTGGCGCGATGGAGCACGGCGGCCAAAGCGACCCGCGTGGGCGTCGGATCTAAACGTGCGGTGAAGTAACCCAAAGCATCGTCGCCGAAGGATCGGCTGACGTTTAGGTTTCTTCGCGCTTTCGATCCCACCAGGAATTCAATGGCTAGGAAGGCCCACTGGCGCAAGATGGTGCCCAGGACGAAGGACCACAACAGATCTTTTGCCGGGATCTTATGACTACAACGCCCATCGCCGGGGGAGCGGAAGTAGTACGCCAGATGGAGGTGCTGGCTGACGAACTTCCACAGCCGACGTGGGGTAGGGCTTCTCAGTCGGGCTTTCGCCTTTTCTTGCGCTGCTTGCGGGCCAAGACCAACAGCTGGGCGTTGGCCGCCAGCACTTCGCGCACGGTGTCTTGAAATTCGCGTCCGGCCGAGACGCGCCGCTCGACCTCCTCCACCCAATCTCGCGGGATGCGCTCGACCTGTCGCTGCCCCTTGGCGGCCATGAAGGTGAGTGTCCAAGATTCATGCCCTTTGTCGTGCGCACAATGGCAACGGGGATTCCCGCAGCGGGTGAAACTGCGGGTGAGGTTTCCCGGCAGCAGATCGGGAGGGATGGGGAAACGGCGAAGCAGTTGAAACTTGCGCTGGCGGAGGTGTGCGGCCTGAGGGCCACGTGGTTCGTCTTTCATATGAGAGAAGTAAATCTACAAGTTAGCGACAAAAATCAAGCACTTTCTGAATGCGAAAATAGGGCAGTTTTCCTAAACTGCAACAGCTTGAAGCACGAGCGCTATTCTAAAGGGTAGATCTAATGGTGGTGGGTCTTATGTTCCGAAATAGCTGCATGGGCATCATGGGCATCATGGGCATCGCCGAAGAGTAGGCGCTGGCAGGTGTCCGCAAGTTTGGACGACGCACTATTTTTTCAGTAACCCTTAGCTGGCTCAACGTCTCCGTCCTGGCAGTGGTTTTTATTAGAACCTCTTAGGAGTTCTTCTTCGCGGCCCTCACCTTTGCCCACCGCGCCCTTTGCGACTTCGTTATTCTGGCTCTCGCAGCCGCAGACATCACCCGTTTCTTCCTGCTCCATGAATCCTCCCGGCCCGGTATCCTCTCACGTCCAAGACCTCGTGTTAAGGCAGGAATTGCGGGTGACGCGACTGCTCACAAGCGGTGTAGAATCAGGCTTGCTTACTTGTTTTTCTTTGGACAGACGTCCCGCTTAAAGGTGATTGCCGTCCGTATGTCCTGGTCCTGACTCGGTTACGAATTGCTTCCACTTTTGGGCGTTTTGGTGCCACGAAATGGGTTTTTCAAACAAGGGCGTCGGGTTTGATGATTCTGTCCTTCTGCGCTGACGTTGATATTTCTCCCGAAAAGTCTTCGTTGGTGAGAAAGCTAACGTTGGGGTCCGCCAAGTACATGAGCAATTGCCAATCCACATACAAACCTCGGTCGTTCTTACGAGGCTTCGCTCCTACCGCAACTTTTCGAACCGAAGTCTCTAGATACTCAATTGCCGCCGAAAACTGACGACTGATCACCAACGGATTCGGGCGACAGCCTGGAGCACCAAACATCATCGAAAGGCGTTGAGGGATGTGGAGGTTCTTTCGTTGTTTAGCCAAGGCCTCCAAAGCCCTCAATTCGTTTTCGATTTGGCCTTCGTGAATCTGATCTAAGGATTCGATATTTTCCCAAACACTGCCATCAGCGTTCCCGCGCTGAACAAACTCGTCGAAATTCGGAGCGGTCACAACCATGTCTATAAGCTGCGTGTAATGTTCAGGAACTACGCCCGATTTTGTCGGCAACGTAGTCCGAAAGCGAGGATTGCTATCACGAAACTTTTGGGCCGACCTCACTATTGGGACGGGAGACATCTGAACATGTCGTTCTAGAACGACGACTTCGGCCGTTTGGTCATCGGTTCTGTCCGGTCTAGCTTTGCTTTCAAAGCAGCACAGCATTGTGCTAGCGCTGGCGAACTTCCAATTGAATCGGCCGCGCGATGGAGTTCACTTCAGGGTCGTAGTATTCGTAGACGCGAGACTGAAACGTTCTGGCACGGATCGGATACTTTGCCCTCAAGCGAAAGCGAAGTAGGACTGTGTCGCCCGAAGCAAGAGAATCGAAGTATAGAATCGCTTGCGTCGCGGTCAGACTGAACTTCTCTAGCCGACCGCTTTTCTGACCCGCACTCTTTTCATGGTAGGCCTGCAAATCTTCACTGAGTAAATCGAACCCCGGCGGAATTCCCAGGTCTACCATCACCATGTTGGCAGCCTTCGGCAAATTGTTTTTGATAGTTGCGGCCGCCATAGCGATATCGTCCCCCGCAAGATGCGTGCGATCGTATGTCACCTCAATAGTAAGGGGCTCGTTCTCCGGTTTCTTGTCCCACGGCAAAAAGTATTGCCCTACAACCTGGTACGCTAGCCCGCCTTTCCCCTCAAAGCGAATCTCTACAGTGTTCCCGCTTTTCGCATCGACTCCTTTGAACACAAACTGGTGGAGCAGATCATTATTTTCTCGAGTTAACGCTAGTTTCTCCGCAATCTTCCCGTTCAGCACTACTTCCAGTGTGCCGCTCACGTCCGCCGTGCCTTTTTCTGTGGCCAGTAGCAATGCGCGCAGCGCCATGATGGTCGCTTGCGTCGTGCCCCAGGCTCCCGAAGCTTCTTTCTTGGCCGCGATGTAATTCATCGCCTTGCGCGCAGTCCCCGAAGCTCCGCCCCATTTAAGCAGCGCCTGAGCGGCCAACCCGGTAGTTTCCACGCTGGCGCTAGTACCCGTGGCATACACATTCGTTTCTTCCGCGCTCCACCACGCTTGTTCATCTCTTTCCGTACGCGCATCGAGTAACAGTTGCATCGCCTGTCGGGTGAACTCTCGGTCTTTTCTATAATCCGTAGCGAAGTTCGCCAGCACCGCCAGCGTGTACGCGTCGGCTTTTGCGTTCGCCTGCGTCTCGATGAATTGTTTGGCTTTCTCCACAGCCTGACCCTGATAGCCGGTATTCTCCAACGCCCACGCCAGGTAAGCGGTGATGCGCAGTACATCCTTGTTATAGCGGTTCGTCGCTCCTTCGTTAATGAACGACGCATCCGGTTTCCAGCTTCCGTCGCCCTGCTGCTGTCCCGCAAGCCACTGCTGGGTTCGCGCAATCAGCTTCGGATCCACGTCGTGGACCTTCGACATCTCGTAGAACTCCATGAGCCCGTACGCGGTCAGGATTTTGTTCGCCGGCGCGTTGCCGAACCAGGAAAAGCCCCCACCAGGAACTTCAAATGTCAGCAGCCGCTGGTAGCCGTTGGCGATATAACCTTCGGCCTTCGCGTGCACTTCCGGTGTCACCTTCTTCGTGCGCTTCATGTAATCCAGCGCCAGCACATTCGGGTACGTGCTCGAAGAGGTCTGTTCGAAGCAGCCGAACGGCATCCGCAGCAAGCTGTCCATCCCTTCAATCACCTGGCTCAGCGGCCCGGGATAAAGCCTGACGAAAATATTGCTGGCATCAGGAATCGATTCCGGGGGGAAGTTTAGCTCGTGCCTCGCCGTAGTTTCCAGCCGACCGTTGAAAACCTGGTTCTGTTCGCGCCCATTGGGCACCACTTCGATTTCCCGCACCACGATGTCCGCGCGATCGGACTCTCCTTTCATTCGCGCGCTCAGCGTCAGCTTGAATTTCCCGATGCGCTTCGCTTCCAGCGTGAACTGCGATCCACCCACTCGCGCAGAATCCACCGTCACGCTCTTCTCGGCCATGTCATCCACCAGTGAAAACCATTCGTCGGTTTGCAGTTGTAGGCTAACTTTCCCAGGCGCGCCCGAGTAGTTGTACACGGCCACGGGAATCGACACGCGGTCTCCTTGCGTGAGAACGACCGGCAAATCCAAGTCCACGAAGAAATCCTGGAACACTTTCAAGCTCGAAGTGCCACTTCCCAGCGCCCCTCGCGCCGTCGACGCCATCATCGCCATGCGCCACGTGGTAATCGAGTCCGCCAGCGGTATCGTGATACTTGCCACTCCATCCTTATCGGTGATGATCTCTGGATTGATATACAGCGCCTCTGGAAAATACGACCGCACTCGCGCAGCGCCCGAAGCGGCTTGATCCTTCTCTTTTGCGACCGTCACGCTGTTCACCGCGCGAGCCTCGTCGACTACAACCATCTGAGCTACGGCAATGGGAGCCGCCGGTGGTGCTGCTAAGAACTCAGCGTCGCGGGCCCGCTCAACCCTGGGGATCACACCACCCACTACTCCTCCCACGACGCCGCCTGCCACTCCTCCCGGAACGCCGCCCGCAAACCCCACGCCCGCGCCCGCTCTGAAATCTGCCACCATTCTTCCCGAATCGCTTAGCGCTACAATCGTCCCCGCTGGCCGATCTTGCCGGAGCAAGACTGACAGGATGGCGCGATCACGCGCGTCCAGCTCCAACTTGCCAGAAGCGCTTCCTGAGTCCGTAGAAACTTGAATTTGATAGTCGCCGACGGGCAAACCTCCCAACTGGAACCGCCCATCGACACCTACTCTCGTCCTACGGACCTTCCCGCTCGAAACCAAGCGCGCCACTACGGTAGCTCCTTCAAGCGCACCGCCCCACTGGTCCACCGCCATTCCGATGATTTCTGCGCGCCCACCAAACGCGCCGCGCTCGTGTTCAATGTTGATCCCGATCGTGCTGGGGCCCGCGCTGGGATGCCCTACGACTCTCCTTCGCCGCGCCTCCACGTAGACCAACAGATCGTCGCCAGTCCCGAATTGCTTGTCCGGACCCGCACTGCTTATCAGATAGTGCGTCTTGTCCGTATCCCACGAAGCGCGCTCTATCCGCACGTTTGTGTCCCACGCGTCGCGCAGGTCTGCCGCGCCGTCATGCCTCATTCTTTCCAGAGTCTTGATTAGGTCCCCGTTCTCCGGGTTCTCGGCATACGCACGGCTGAGCCTCTCTGATAGCCGCTGTACCTGTTCTAAAAGCTGCTTCTGATAGCGTTGCGCGTACTCCCAGTATTTCGTCTGTGGCACCGTTCGTCCGAACTCCGTTTCGAACTTATTCCCGCTCACCATCTCCGTCGCGGAAAACAAAGCCCGTGCCGCGCGGTCCTTTTGCTCGGCTTTGGACTCTTCCGTCGGCTCGACGACGTCCGGCATCCCGATCGAGTGAATCTCGTAGCGCGGCTTCAAAAGCTCCTGCTCCAGGTAAAAGAAAACTTTGGCAAACCCAGGTTGTTTCTCCGCAAGTGCGAATACCGCCTCATCCACGACTTGCAATCCCAGCGCAGCGCTCACTCCCTGCCCTCGGCCGTTCGTCACTCGGAAGTGGATGCATGCTTCGCCACCCGGCTTGTACACCGGCGCATTGGCCGTGGCCTCGATCTTCAATTCATCCGCGGGCTGCACGAAGACCAGCCGGTGGTCTCCTACAGGCTGCGCGTCACGTCCAAAAACGTAGGCATTGAAATCCACCGTGCCTGCCAGTTCCGGCGTGGCTGCCAGCTTCAATTCGGCCTGGCCGTTTTCGATGTCCACGTCACGCGTGAGTACGGTTTGCCCTTCTTTGACGATGTCGACATATGCAGTGCCTCGTTTCACTGTGGAGAACACTTTCAGTCGAATGTCGTCCCCAGCTCGGTACACGGCCCGTTCTGTCCGCAGAAGAATCTGATCCTGTCCTCCGCGGCTTTGTAGCGCCACGGCGCTCGACGTGCGGTTCCCTTTCTTGTCTGCTGCTTCTATCGTCAGCACTTGGGTTCCCGCACCGTCCTTCAAACGAAGCACCGCCACCCCGCCTTCGTCCGTGGTCGCGTGTTGGTCGGCGTTGTCGGCTGCATGGACTGTCAGCTCAGTTCGCGCCGGACTTCCATCCGCATAACTGGTAAGAACAAACACTTCGTTTTCTAAGCCGGGGACGAGTGTGCCTCCTTCCGGAACCGCTGTAACCAGCAGAGGCGATTCGCTCACGGTAATTGGCTCTCCACGGCTCTCTGCGTGGTCCGCAGAATCCCTTACCGTGGCCTCGATCAGCACCAGCGCCACTCCCTGGCTCAGCGGCCTCGCGGCAAAGTAATTGGGCAGCTTAAGATCAAACTTATACGTCCCGTCGCTATCGGTCTTGCCCTCGACTGAAGCGGCTTCAAACACCGCCACGTCCGTGCCAGAAGCCTTGACGGTGATTCCCGCCTCATCCACCGGCTTCCCAAAAAAGTAGTTCGCGCGCACAGTTCCCTTCACGTGGTCGCCTGGCCGATAGCCGTGCTTCGTTTTCTTATCCTGGCTCTCGAATTCCACGGCCACTTTGAATTTCGGCAAAACGTAGCGCTCCACATTCAGCGCCATCTCTGCCGTGTTCGTCGGTGCATCGGCCTGCCCCATCAAAGCGTGCAGGTGATAGGTGCCCAGGTTGACTTCATCCGCCAGCGCGAACTCCGCTGACGCGATGCCAAATTTGTCTGTCTCCGTCGCTTTCTTGAACACTTTGTTCCCGCGTGAATCTTCCACTTCGAACGTCAGCTGGTGTCCGCTGGCGGCTTCGTGGTCGGCGCGGTCGAGCGCCAGCGCCCTCGCATGGATGATCTGTCCCGGCTGGTAAATCGGCTTTTCTGTCGTCAGCAGGATGGAGACTTTCTCCTCCAGCCGCACTGCCTGCGTGAACTCCGTCGAACCGATCAGCGTGTCCACCACGTACCGCAGCTCGTGATTACCCGTAAGGCCTGCAGGGAATTGGAACTGCGCCTCGGCCGTCCCTCGACGGTTCAACGGCCCTGTGAAAAGGACGCGCGGTTTATGATCCGCGGCTGCCAGCTCGATGCGCACGGCTCCCGCTCCCGCAATCACTTCATTTTTTGAATCCGTGACGATGACCCGCACCGCCGCCGGGCCTCCGCTCAAGTACGATTGCTGCCCTAGAATATGCACCACGGGCGCGCGCAGGATTTGCGAGATCGAGTCGATACCTTCGAGGGCCTCGGTCTTGCCATCCCCATATTCAAACCGGTAGCGCACCCGGTGCCATACGAGATCGTCCACGGCGAGTGTTTTGTTCAGCCGGATGCTCTCTTGCCAGCGCCCATATCCCGTCCCAATCGCAACTCGCGCTGCCGCACTCCCTAGAACTTCATCTTCCGGATTCAGCACTTCGACTCTCAGAGTTCCATCGCCGGAATGAAGGGAATGGTAAGGAATGGTCACATGCACGACACCGTACGTGTATGTGACAACTGTTGGGTCCGCATTGACAGCTGGGAAGAACTCTACGAACACTGCTACGAAAAGCGGCACTGCAAGTGTGGCAGCGAAGAAAAGGTACCAGAAACTGCTTGGGCACACCCATAGCTTCGGAGCCTTCATGATCCGTCTCCTTGAGACTTGCTGAGTTAGCGCCCCTGCGATTTTCTGCGCTCAGAAAATAGAACGCGCTATTTGCCGTTTCTTGCAGATTTTCGTTGAGTCGGATTCCCTGCCATCCGCTCTGGGACAGACGCACCACAAGAAATTGGACACCGTCGCTCGTTAGAAGTGCCCGCCGCAGTCCAGGAAGTGGGGCGTTAGGCTTTCAACGAATGAGTGGATGGTGAAGCGGAACAGATTACACAAGCGTTATTGGAGTTCAAACACTGCGAAGGAAATGGACAGCTTTGAAACCGGAGCCTTTTGATGCCTTCACGTCCGCACGCAACCCTCGCCCAGTGCTCCGTCGTGAGACGGGCACATTTTTCGGCACGATTTTGCCTTACATCTTTGGAAAATCTACTTCCGGGTGTCGTGCCTTCTCCGAATGCACCGATATTTTTTACTTCATCAGGCAACGCCGTTCCCTCGACCTTAAAGCGCGCGGGCGGCACGGACGCTCGCGCTTCGGGATTGTAGTAATCGTACAAGACGGATTCCGAGGACTGTGCCGTGATCCCGAATCTAGGTTTGAACGTAAAGGAAAAAGTCGTGCCGCCAGCTCGCGGCCACAGGTAAAAGACCACACGATCAGGTTGGACTTCGTAGCTCTGCAAGTCCCAACCGGAAGCGGAAACGGCAGAGTCGAGCGAGGGGCGGTCCACGTCGGCACCAGGAGGCAAGCCCACCTCAGCCAACATCATTCCGTATCCGCGGAAGCCGACGCGCTCCGCATGAACGGGCATTGAATCAAATCACCGACGGAAGCCGCGGAGCGATCGAACTTGACCGAGTAATCCATTTGCAAGGTCCTGTATCCCTGGCCGCTGGCCTGCGACGTAGAATGTGGCACCGCCGCTTGAGGCGGAACTGGCGCAGCAGCTTGCACAGAAAACGTTCAGTGAACAAGCAAAAGCCATTCTGAAAGGCGCATTTCACCAAGCATGTGCCGGTGGGCGCGATGCTCCGGCGCGCGTTCGATAAATCTCAATCGCGAGCAACTCAGCGTTGTAGGTGACTGTGGCGGCTGATGAGGATAGTGTTTGGGTCGTAGCCAGGTCAGGGACCACCATCAAACACACGAAATATCACATAGACCGCGCAGGATTCATCGCCCAGATGAAGACTTACTGCAGATGGCTAGAGCCCGGACGGGCACTCTAACATTGAATCTACGCTCTCTCGATGAACCTGGTTCAAAACTCGAACAGGCCAGTATAATCTGGCTGGTTACTATAGGGATCAGCGGAGGAAACCAAATGAATGAACTGTATTGGATTCCGTTGGGGGTCGCGGTTTGCTTTGTGCTGTACCTAATTTTGGGAAGCTTCTTCACCGTGCGCACGGCCGAAGTCGCTGTGATCACACGATTCGGCAAGTTTCTTCGAGTCGCCGAGCCTGGATTAAACTGGAAGCGGCCGTTCTTCGATTCGGTGATGGGCACAGTGAGTCTACGCGTGAATCAGATCACTCTGACCATGGAGACCAAGACGAAAGATAACGTGTTCGTCACCATTCCTATTTCGGTGCAGAATCGAGTGCGTCCCGAAAAAGTCTACGATGCCTACTACAAGTTGTCCGATCCGGTGGCGCAAATCAAATCCTATGTCGAGCAGGTGATCCTAGGGCATGTTCCGGGAATGACGCTGGACGAAGTGTTCGCCACACAGTCCAGTATCGCCGCGGCGGTCAAACAGGAGCTGGATGCGGACATGGCATTATTCGGATACGAAATTGTGAATGTGCTGGTGACCGATATTGTTCCCGATGCAAAGGTGAAGTCAGCCATGAACGATATCAACGCAGCGCAGCGCGAACAGGTGGCCGCCAACGCCAGGGGCGAGGCGGAGAAAATTCTGGTGGTCAAGAAGGCCGAGGCCGAAGCGGAAAGCAAGGCTCTCCAGGGACAGGGGATCGCAAATCAAAGGAAGGCCATCATCGAAGGGCTGCAGGCCTCGATCGAACAATTCCAGAAGGTGGTGGAGGGGGCGTCGGCGAAAGAAGTCATGCAGTTGGTCATGGTCACGCAGTATTTCGACACGCTGAAGTCCATCGGCGAGAGCGACAAAACCAATACGTTGTTTCTGTCTCACTCGCCGGCGTCTGTCAAGGATGTCTCCGATCAGATTCTGCAGGCCATGGTGGTGGCGGAGAGAGCGAACGGCTGAAGCGCAAGAAGCGCGACCCACGGGGCGGGTGGCCAGCCGGACAAGCGACTTTCAGCCTATCCGTGATGTCAAGCCCCATTAAAGGATTGAACAGACTCAAGGCCGAGAGGCGAATGTTCTCCAGTTGGCTGTGCAGTTTTCTGAATTATTCAGGTAGCAGGATCGGTCAGTCCCTCTAAGGGATTCGGCTCGTCCGGCTGGACTCGGACCACCACCCGCTTGTTCAACAGCATCTCAATCCAAAGTCGAAGTCCGATCACAATCGCCATCCGCAACGGGTGGGTCTTCCAGTAGCCTCGGTAAACCCGCGCCACTTCGCTTCGGTCGGTAATGATTTGGGCCGTTCCAGAAATCGCGGGACCGTCCTTGCTCCCCACGTAACACATGACACGCGGATTCTTTCGTGTTCGCTTCACTTTATAGGAATTCCCCGGAGTGAGGAATTCGATCTGTCCACCATTCACAACGAGCCACACCTGTATTTTCTTCAGTTCGCCGGATGCCTTGTAGGACCCGAACCACTGCGTGTGTCGTTTGAGGGCGCGTTCCAGTTCTGGGGTCATAGGACGTTGACCGTCATCTTAGGACCTCGGCTGGCAGTTTGGCAACTCGCGAGGATGTTGCCGCTACGCACTGCGCGGGGTCCTCCGGCAGAGAACCCCGAGTCCGCAAGGCTGACTCCCAGGCTTGGCTATCCGCATCATGGGCGCGATAGGCAGGACGGCCACCATGACGTGCCACCTCCCGGCTCGGGATGAATTGAGGCGGTTCCATTGTTTGAGTATATCGGCAGATGCCTAATCTTCTGCATTGCCGGTCTCCTTTTCTTTGTGCCTTGAGCACGTCGATCATTGGGAGCTTATCGCATCCCGTGGAGACCGGCCTTCTCATCCCATCTGATAAATGGACATGTTTGGATCCGCAATTCCACTTCTCCGGTAAGGCGACTAATCGCGACTTGACCTGAAACTCAAACAGAATCTCGCACTCGCGGCTTCGGATTGCGTCTAAGATAGCAGTAGAATTCAAGACGCAGGAAGAAGTTGTCTTCATTCGAGGATATATGGCCTATGACAGACTGGTTCGCGCGCCCCGTCCTACACGTGACGTGTCGTTGAGGCCTCGCTCCGCTTTTACGTTAACCGGCTCGGCTTCACGAGCCCCTGGCGCTACGAGGAGGAAGGCAGAGCGCGCGTTGCACAGGTCGACCGGCAGGGCTGCGCGCTTATCCTGGCCGACACGTGGCCGGAGAAGATTGGCAAGGGGTCTAATGTTCATTTCCGTGAACGTCGAGCCGGAGACGCGCGAGGCCGCGATCGCCGCGTTGGACGCGCTGCGCGCGGAACTCGAGGCCAAGGGCGTTTCGGTCAAGGAGGGTTCGTGGGGTTACCGGCTCCTGGTGGTCGATGATCCCGACGGCAATCAGCTCTTCTTTAACTATCCGAACGAGACTGCAT
>WNFW01002354.1_pt1 | contig 12872 bp, 6 predicted proteins | sample 5400131 | NCBI WGS metagenome assembly WNFW01 (sample SAMN13153362, study PRJNA577476) | soil metagenome | isolation source: 20 cm soil or saprolite under grassland replicate 1 | place: USA:California | collected 2016-06-15 | reverse complement strand
AATCGGCGAGCGAATCATTGCAGACTTTCTGCTCACCCACCAGGTTCCTTACAAATACGAAGCCACAGCCTCCTGGGCCCAAGTCGGCGCAGGTCGCACCGCCTACCACCCCGACTTCACACTCCTTGACACCGGAGCCTGCATCGAATATTGGGGCATAGACCGTGCAGGCAATGTGGCCGGGAATTGGTCAACTTCCTCCGCCGATTATGTCAAGGGAATGGCATGGAAAAGAAAAGAGTTCAGCCGCACTGGCAAGAAGCTCATCGAATTCTACGATTACGAGCGCAGAGGAGGAACTCTGGAGGCAGTACTCGAAACACGCTTGGCCGCAGCCGGCGTACAATTACGACCGATGACCCTAGCCGGGTTAGAGAAGATCTTCGGGGGTACGAAGTACGTTGGCAGCGTGATCGAGAGACAATTGGCAGGATTCATTGATAATGCTCGTTCGTTCCGAATGTCGACTGAGCAGATTTTCCAGCGTCTAAAATCGGCTACGCCACGTGTTCATCATTTCGGGAACCTTGGTCTTGCTGTTTTGCAGAGATACGAGAGAGAATTGGCCTCGGAGGGCAGAATCGATTTCTCAGACATGCTTCACCGGGCCGCTGACATCGTAGAGAAAGGTGCGAGTTCACTCCCGAAGTTTAGTCATGTGCTTGTTGACGAGTTCCAAGACACCTCGACGGCCATGGCCCGCCTTGTGAATGCACTTGTTCGAACCAACCATGCTCATCTCTTCGCCGTGGGTGATGACTGGCAAGCCATCTACGGTTTTGCAGGCGGAGACGTAGATCATGTCCTGAACTTCGAATCTCACTTCGGACCGGCCTCACGGACAATGCTCGACACAAACTACAGATCCCCCGCCACAATCGTCGAGGCAGGTGCAGCGCTAATTGCTCACAACCCCGGCCAAATACCAAAACAGGTTGTCATCTCTAGCCCTGAACGTGGCGAAGCCTTCATTCACGAAGTCCCTGATGACGATTCAGCGATCGTAAACAAGGCCATTCAACTCGTCCAAGATGAACGCAAGCGAGTTGGTTCGGACGAAATCTTGGTTCTCAGCCGAACAAACCACCTAATCAAAGGAATCAGCGACGGTTGCAAACAGTATGGAATTCCAGTAGCCAATCCCGATCATGGCATTTCGGGCGTCCGCATATTAACTGCGCACAAGGCGAAAGGGCTTGAGTCAAATGTTGTTGTCATTGCAAACGCTAGCGACCACCTGTTCGGCTTTCCTTCGAAGATGGAGAACTCTGATGTTCTTGAACCAGTGCGGATGACTGCTGGAAACGGGCCGGCTGAGGAACGACGACTCTTCTATGTTGCAGTTACCAGGGCTAGGAAGAGACTACATTTGATCTCTCGTGAGGGTCATCCCTCGCCCTACATTGCAGAGATTGAAGGGACTTCCCCGCCATCGCAGGCCGCTAGCCATGCGTCGCTTCGTCCAGGCGTTCGTTTCAATGACGCATTCTACGTTGAACAAGTCTACCGCCTCACCGATCGACAGGCAAACCCCCGCATTCGCCAATGCGGTCTCATGACGACACGGAACGGCAGATTCTCGTTCACATCATACTTGCCATTCCCTCTTGACCAAGGAAGGACCTATTCGCTGACAGGGGTTCTCTATGATCGGCCTTACCAAAACCGGCATCAAGTGAAGCTTGACGGAGCTACTCATGTCGAGCGACAAACGTTGCAGCCGCAAATCAGTCAACCTAAAGGCGTCCGCCAACTATCCCCGCGACCTCCTCCTTCTTTCCAGCCCCGCCTTCTGGTCCAGAACAATCCGTTAGTAGGAACATCGGATCCGATGATCGCGTAACCTGACCGGTCTATCTATCGACGTCTTTCGCGAAAACGAATCTCGATACTATCGAGCTGTCGCTGGAGTCGATCAAACCTGTCCGACATACGATCTAAGACCCGGAACCGTTGTTCGATTTCGTCTGTCCTTTCAGTCAACCTTCTGAGCTTCGCCACGTGTTCGCGAGACAACGGGTTGTTGGGGTTCCTTGAGTCAGACCGTTGGTCGTTCGGAGTGCGCTGATTCTTCTTCAAGATGTAGTTGCAGATGCAAATCTCACTCATAGGCATTGTGGATGCTTCAAGAAAATCTTACTAGGTTGACGACGATCTTCCGGATAGGGGTCTTTTGCTTGGGTTTCGCGCCTTCTCGCCATTGCTGGAGCCAGTAACGAGCCTCCTCCAGACTCGGCAGCTGGACTCTACCAAAGCGGCCAGTTCTAATTTCGTGCAGAGCTCTCTCGGTTATCTTAGGGAGCATAGCCAAGCGTGGAGAACGTTGTGCCCGACCATGGGGCATCTTTTGATTTTGCGCCAACATTCGCCCACTGCTCAAGGTCGTAGGCGAAACCATGTGGGAGAGTCTTGAATGCTTGGCCGCAAAGCTGTTATGCATATTCCATAATCCGATCGTCAGCACAATAGATCTGACCCTGCATGTCCTTAGCACTTGGAGCCAAAGAGAACACAGATCATTCAGGACTGTTTTTGAACTGGACAGAGCGGGCCTCGTCCTACGCCGGTTCACTCGAATCAGAGCCTCGTTTGGACTCGGCTGCGAAGGGAACACTTCTCGAGAAGCTCGGTTATTCACTTCACAAAGCCTCGCTGCAGTCCGATACCAGTTCGGAGTTTCAAGATAGGGTCGGACAGTCCATCGCGGCGTATCGGAAAGCCTCCCGAACACATCTAGCCTGCGGTCACAGCGCGGGGGCACTCCGTTGCGAGGCAATGGTAGCCTATTTGGCCTACTCGATTTCACGCACGATCCGGGAAAGGAAAAGACTGCTCTCAAAAGCGTGGAAGCTTGCGATTCGCTCCTTCGAAACTTTCCAAAGACAAGGGAACGAGAACGCACTCGCATTAACCTACAATCAGCTTGCTCCGATCGCAGGCCTTGCCTACTGGCTCGAATGGGATACAAAGACCAGATTATCCCTTCTAAATGATGCAATTGAATACGGGCGCGAAGCCATCAAAGCGTTATCATCGAAGGAAAATCCCGACGAACTAGCTAGGGCCTACACCTTCACCTCAGCCTACCTTGGGCTACTCCCAATCCACTCCGAGTTAGCCGATAAACAAGACCTTGTCGACCAGTCCGAGGCTCTGTGGCGCAAAGCATTCGACGCCTCACAAACAGTGGCAATGCTCGAGAGAGCCGCTCAATCAAGATTTTCTATGATACAGCCAGAATCTGAAATCTTGGGCTCCGATGTAGCCATCACAGCCGACGAGAGGATTCTCGAATATACAAGAGAAACCGGTGACAGGCTCCTCATCAGCTCAGCGCTTGATATGCTCGCTTACAACCTGTTCTACAAGGCAACCAATATCGAAGATCCAGAAGAGTCTCACCGTCTCGGAGCAAGGTGGCTGAGTCTTCTGGATGAATCCCGTCGAGTATTTTCGCCATTGTCCGTCGGTCTGCCTTCTCAGAGTCTGTTCGCACTGGCCCCGGGCCGCCCCGAGTACTACTGGCAAACGGCAAAGTTAGAAAGAAATGAGTCCGAGAGACGCCGCAGACTGGAAACTGCGTTAGCTGAAGTCCCTGATCTCCTTACTGAGTCAAAGGCTTCTGGAATAACGGATGCCTTGACGAACGCTTTGCACGTTGCGAGTAAAGTGTACGCATCGGTCGCGACTGCAGAGGGAAATCCAGAACGAAAAAAGTCCTTGCTACGGAAAGCGTTCTGGTACAGAAAACGTTACAATTCATTACAGGCAAAGACCAAGGGCCCTGGTGACCTTTGGAACACTGGCTTGGGAGACAACTACCTGGCTGATATCCAAGCTGAATACGCAAACCTGGCAACACGACCACGGGATAAGGCGAGACTCCTCTCACGGGCAGTTAGACTCAAAGAGAGATCCTTGAAGCTGTGCGGCGCAGACACCTTCGTTCTGAACTGGGGGTCCGGTGGACCCAGCCCATATTATGGTGCCCTCGGCAAATACCATCTCGAATGTGGCGAGATGTATCGGAAACTCTACGATCTCGACCACAACTCTGAGGACCTAAGACGAGCCTCGGAAAAGTTCACTCTTGCAACAGAATTATTCCAGAAGATCGACCTGACAATCCGGATGGCAGAAGCCTCGCTGAAGGCAGCCCTGGCGTATGAGAAGATCAACGAAGATGATAGGGCCAGTGAATCCTACGTCCTTGCCTCGAGCAGCTACAAACTTGCTGCCCAGAAAATCCCCTCATTGAGCAAATTCTACGAACAACTCAGTCTCTACATGCAGGCTCGGAGCCAAATCGCGAAAGCCCGAAATCATCACCGTCTAGGGGAATACGGTCTAGCGAAAGAGAACTACGCCAGAGCAGCCCAGCTACAAGAGTCGAGCGGACAGTGGAAATACCTGTCCTCGGGGCTCTTCGCACTCGCTCAGCTCGAAGACGCAGAGGACAAGAGCAGTAGGGAGCTCTGCGAAGAGGCTGTCGCAGCCTACAGCCAAGCAGTCAGAACCTTCCACAAGTCGAGAGTATCCATACAGACACACCTTGTTGACGTCGACGATCCAGAAGACAGGAGGGAGGGAGAAGCACTCACAAGAACTTCTAACGCTCACGAGCTGTATTGCAAGGCAAGAGCCGATCTTGAAGAAGCAAGGATCTTGGACAAGAACGGCAACCAGAGGAGCGCCAGAGAAAAGTATGATCGAGGACTAGAGTCCCTACAACACATCGTACAACACTTTGGGGAAGAGCTGGGTAGGGACGAATCTAACTTCATCATCACGCTCTCTAAAGCCTGGAAGTCTATGGGTCGAGCGGAAGCAGAGGCCTCCGCAGAACTCTACGAGACGGCGTCAAGCCTCTTCCTGAAGGCAAGCGATTCATGCTCTTCCGACAACACAAAGATGTTACTTGCGGGCCACAGCCGTTACTGCTCATCTCTTAACGCAGTATCGCAGTTCATCGACAAAGGAAGAACATCCGACTATCACACTGCGGTCCAGAAACTTCAGAGCGCGGCAAACCATTACCTAAAGTCAGGCTTTCACAGCGCCTCTGAACACTCGAAAGGAACCAAGCACCTCATTGAGGCTCACCTCTATCTCAACAAGGCTAACAGAGAGGTAGATCAGGAGAAGAAGGTGCGACTCTACTCGATGGTCGAAAGACTACTCAAGGCCGCCGTAGAATCGTTCAGCGAATCTGGCTACGTCGCTAAGAAGCGACAGGTGACGAGCTTATTGGACAAGGTCAGAGACGAGAAGGAACTTGCAATCTCTTTGAGCAATGATATGGCCGGTCCGTTCACTGTGCCCTCAGGAATCTTCCCCTCGAAAGTGTCTGGAGACGTACCAGTTGGTGTCGGAAGGCTTCAGGGTGCTTACGTTGTTGCGAATATGTTTCCCTCCCCAACAAGCTTGAGACTCGGAGAATCAATGAGCTTGAAAATTGAGCTAGCCAATGCAGGCGCGAACACTGCGCAACTGGTGAGAGTAGAGAGGATAGTGCCGGAGGGCTTTGATCTGGTGAAAAAGCCGAAAGAACTCAATTTGGAGCAGATACAATTGATATTGAAAGGCCGCCGGCTAGAACCGTCAAAGACCGAAGAAGTAAGTCTCACACTCAAGCCGAATGTCTTAGGAGCACTTGCTCTAAGGCCTAGGATATTTTATCTAGACGAGAGTGGCCGGAGCAGAGTCCATGAACCTGAACCGATCGAGATTCTCGTACAGGATCATGGCAATGTAAGTCAGATTACTTCCATCGCTTCGGATGATGTGATTGGGAGATCCCCGATCATCAAGTTCCTTGTTGACGCCTTTGTCGGGGACTACATGAGACGGCGGGTCGACATTGAACATGCCGGCTGGCGCGGGCTTCTAGACATCGTGAGATCCCTTAGAATCCCGCGAAGTCAAGTGTATGGAGACGCTAGGTACAAACACACCTTTGGAAAACCTCTGGAGAGGCTCGTCAAGAGTGGAATCGTAGAATTCAGAGTATTCCCAGGGGAAAGGGGAAGAGGCGGGAACATCATAAGGATTCGAGTGTCCTATGAGAAGGAGCCCGTGAAACGATTCGTCGATAGTCTCGCTTTGACAATGCCGACTTGAATCTGAACCGAAACCACCGCCCAATTCTTGCCTTACAGTTTCCGCTAGAGAGTGATGTCGAGGGCAAATCCAAAACAGACTCGGGCAACTGCCCCTCATAGGCAGTTTGCTCAGCTGTTAATCGCGAACATTGACATTGATGGGCGATTTCTCAAGATCCGCGAGGATTCACTCTGAAAAATCTTCACCCAAGAAAGAGGTTCGATTCGAACATCCGAGTCCTATTCCTCCCCAAGACTGCACGAAGATGCGGAAATAAAAGCGAATAGGTCAAACTTAGTCTATTGTAACCCCATTTGCTGGTTATGGTTTAGAAATTATCCCTGGCGTCCCGGAAAAAAACCCAGATAATATTCAGAGGCTCGCTTTGTTTGAGGCTCTGGAATGCACCATTCCATGTTCGAATGCTACAGTCGGCGTAAACATGAGGCGAATGCCGAGACAAGAATGAGAATGAAAGCAAGCAGAACAGTGATCTTCGTAGTATTCACGCTTCTAGTGGTTTCAATCGTCCCGTTCCTATTTCCGCATGCCCGAGCGCAGGCGGTCGCCGCCCCAGGCTATTCCGTTGACGATTTCGCCACCGGGTTAAAATACGGAACAGGGGGCTATATTCCTAATGTCGGTCCCCTCGGCTTAGCAAGCGACCCGTTGGGTAATCTGTACGTCGCGGACATTGCCAGTTGCAATGTCTTCAAATTCAACCACGGGCTTGGGCAGGTTGCGTCCGACGCGAACGTGTTTGTAAAGACTTCGACGCTTTCCCCTCTTTGTCCACACGGTCTGACCTTCGGCAGGGATGGGAACCTATACCTTAACCTGATCGACTTGGTCAACGGCCCCGGTGCGGCCGATGGAGAGGTAGTGCAAATAGGGCTCACTCCCGGTCCAACTTTGGGAACTATTATTCGAGTAGTAGCATCCGGCCTGCACTGGCCTAGCGGTCTCGCGTCAGATCCTTTAAGCGGTGACCTCTTTGTCTCAGACTCTGCAGGCGTCAGCCCGGCAGATGCCATTTTGCGTATCTCTCCGGTCTCCGGGCTCGTTACCACTTACGCCCAGTTTTCGAGTGCAGACGGACTCGCATTCGGCTCAGACGGCACCCTCTACGCCGTCGTAGGCGGAGCGTCATCAGATCCCGTGAAAATATCCGGAACAGATCAACCACAACCACCTACGGTCACCCCCCTGCCAAACGCTCTTTGCCCGGACGGTTTAGCCATCTCTCTCGACCCTACAACGCCGTTTCTTTACACCAACAACAGTTGTAATGGGTCGATAACAAAGATCGATCTTTCCTCCTCCACCTCGACTGACATCGTTACCGGCGGCTCTCGCGGAGACTTTGTCACGGTGGGGAGTGACGATTGCCTCTATGCAACCCAAACGGACAGAGTTCTTAGAGTCTCAAATGGGGATAGAAGCTGCCGTCCTCCCCCGCTGGGTCCATTGTTCCAGCACCATCCTTCCATCACCAACGCTGTGTTCAATTCGGACCCGAGCCCTATTCCTGCTGGCAGCTCCGTGCCTCGGGGCAGTTCAGTTTATGATACCGCTCAAGTGCCCGAGGTAAGTGGTATTGTTCCAACAGGCAATGTCACCTACACCTTCTTCAATAACAACGCCTGTTCTGGTTCTGGCACTTTAGAGAAGGTTGCCCTTAGCTCAGGTCTCGTCCGCAACTCCACTGCCCAACCTTCATTGGCGATTGGAAGTTACAGTTTTCAGGCAAATTACACCGGCGACAACAATTATTTCCCTTCAACTAGTTCATGTGAAAACTTTAGTGCCGCGCTTGTTACAACAGAGCTGTTCAACTCCAATAGTGTTGTGGTTCCTCTTGGTGGTTTCGTGCCCAACGGAACCTTGATTCATGATACCGCTACCGTCACGGGGTTGAATGCGATTACTCCGACTGGTACTCTAACTTACGTGTTCTTCAGTAATGGTGCCTGTTCTGGCTCTGGAACGTCTCAAACGGTGAATCTCACACAGGGTGTTGCACCAAACTCTACTGTCAAAGGCCCATTAGCTGTTGGCTTCTACAGTTTCAACGCCACTTATAGCGGAGACAGCAACTATCCTCGTTCAACCAGCCAGTGCGAGTTCTTCATTGCTGGCTCTTCCTCTTTTACTACTGCGGTGTTCACTTCTACTGGAGTGGCGGTTCCCGTTGGTGGCTCGGTGCCTTTCGATAGTTCTGTCCATGATACTGCCATCGTTACTGGGGTCGGCGGCTTTACTCCCTCCGGTACTGTAACCTACATGTTCTTCATGAACACTGGTAACAATATTTGTTCTGGTTCTACTCACCAGCAAAGTGTCACTTTGTCAAATGGTATGATACCGAACTCTAACACCCAGGGCCCGTTGACAGCTGGAAACTATAGTTATCAGGCGAGCTACAGCGGCGATAATAACTATCCACCCTCGACTAGCTCTTGCGAACCATTCACTGTGGCACCCCACCCCGTCCTTACAACCGCCCTCTTCACTTCCACGGGGGCATCGATTCCTCTTGGAAGTTCGGTATACTCGGGAACTTCGGTCTATGATACAGCTAGTCTATCGGGAGTGGTTAGCGGGTTCACTCCAACCGGTAACGTCACTTACACATTCTACACATCAAGTAGTTGTGGCGGTCCTGGAACACCTCAGACCCTGCCGCTTTCGAACGGTCTAATACCCAACTCTCCGTCGCAGGGTCCCTTAATGGCCGGGAGCTACAGTTTCCGAGCCAGTTACAATGGCGACAGCAACTATATCTCGACCAATGGTTCTTGTGAGTCGTTTACTGTTCTTTCCCCATTTGTTTCGACCGCTCTATTCACATCGGATGGGATCTCGATTCCTTTGGGCAGTTCGGTTTCTCTGGGAACTTCAGTGTACGACACAGCTGTTGAGAATGGGGTGATCGGCAGTTTCACTCCGACTGGGACTGTCACGTACACATTCTCCACATCAAGTAGTTGTGGCGGTTCTGGAACAACACAGACCGTCACCTTGTCGAATGGACTTGTGCCGAACTCGGCCTTGCACGGTCCCTTGGCAATAGGGAGTTACAGTTTCCGGGCAAGCTATAGTGGCGACGGCAACTATCCCTCATCAACAAGCTCATGCGAGAGCTTTTCTGTAATCAAGGCCTCTGCTGTGCTTTCGACAGCCCTGTTCGCCTCAGGAGGCGTCGCGGTGCCCGTTGGCAGTTCGGTGCTTTCAGGGACTTCGATTCATGATACTGCTGTCTTGAATGGAATAGTCAGCACCACTCCACCTACCGGTACAGTGACCTACAGGCTCTACACTTCCGGTAGCTGTTCCGGTTCTGCAACATCGCAGATGGTTACCCTTTCGAATGGGCTAATTCCAAACTCTACGCCCACTAATCCGCTAATGGCGGGTAACTACGGTTATCAAGCAAGCTACAGTGGTGACAGTAACTATTTCTCCGCGACGAGCCAGTGCGAACCGTTCACAGTTCTCCCGCCGTTCGTTGCCACGGCACTATACACCTCGACCAGTGTTTCGATTCCTGTAGGCAGTTCAGTTTCTCTCGGAACTCCTGTCCACGATACGGCGGGTGAGATGGGAACGATCAACGGATTCACCCCAAGTGGAACAGTGACTTACACGTTCTTCACAAACGGCCTCTGCTCTGGTTCTGGAACATCACAGACAGTTACCCTGATGAACGGGCTCATAACGAACTCCACTGGTACCGGCCCACTAGCGGGGGGAAGCTACAGTTTCCGGGCAAGCTATAGTGGCGACGGCAACTATCCCTCATCAACAAGCTCATGCGAAAACTTCATGGTCAGCCAAGCTCTCACAACACTATCGACAACTCTTTTCATCTCTAACGGTGGCTCAGTGCCTGTTGGAGGCTCGGTTACCATCGGCAACACCGTCTATGATACGGCAAGCCTAACGGGCATGGTTGGCGGGTTTACTCCAACCGCTACCGTAACCTACACATTCTACACGAATAACGGTTGTGCTCGTTCGGGGACGCCGCAGACAGTCACTCTATCAAACGGTCAGATACCAAACTCTCCCACTCAAGGCTCCTTATCCGGCTTCGCAGCGTTCAGTTATCAAGCGACCTACAGCGGCGACAACAATTACACCTCATCGACGAGCCCATGTGAATACTTTACCGTCTCAACCGGGACGGTTGGCGGATCGCTTGTCCCGATCGACAAACTTGCGCTGTTGGCTCCATACCTCGGATTAGCATCTGCGTTGATAGTGGTGACAACTCTGTGCACGATCGGTCTAAAACAAAGAAAAAGGAAAACGCCCTAGAGAGCCTCGGAGAACTCGACCGTTTCTCGATCTCCTCTCATGACCCTCGACAATGGCAAGGAGTGGGCCACGGCTTAATGGCTGACGATCAACGACGACGTATCTCTTCGAATCGACCCATGTTCCTGTCTGATAATCAACAGGTCGAAAGATGACGGAGACAGGAAGATATGACCCGAAAAAAAGCCACAGAAACATGTATTGACCAATTTCTGCAGCAATATCTTGAAAGGCATTCGAGCCCAACATCTTCGCCAAGTATTGCAGCTAGACTGCCCAAAGGCCGCGGGCATCGGAGACTTTTCCTCTCACTCGTAGTCATTTGCACCATAATCGGAACCGTCACGACACTGTCCTGGCCATATCTTGCCCCAGGGCCTCAGTCTCGTCCGATCAACAAGCTCAGTGCGGCAGTAATCGACGAACTCTCCATCACCGACCCTGACCCATCGTTCCTCTCAAACGCGACAGGCAGCTTAGCCGCCAGGGGATTTCAAGTGGACTACTACTCTCCCGGCCAAGCCACTGTAAGCTTCTTTCAAACCCTCCCCACTCGGGGCTACGGCCTCCTGATCATAAGGGCCCATGCTAGCACAGATGCGATCATAACCTCCCAGCCTTACAGCCAGTCCCAGTATGTCTGGCCACAGCTGGCGGGTGGTCTGTCAGACGAAAAGATCAGCAACGGCAATGACTATTTCGCAATAACTTCAGAGTTCGCCCGTAACCAGATGCAGGGAAACTTTCAGGGAGCGACAATAATCGTTACAGGCTGCCAAAGCCTCGAGAATACAGATCTTGCGGCAGCATTCATCCACAGAGGAGCAGCAGCCTATATTGGATGGGACGGTATGGTGAGCCTCCAATACGCGGACGCATCAACAGCCACTCTGCTTGACCTCATCGCTCAGGGAAAACCCGTAGTAGATGCGGTTCAAACCTTTGCAGCTCGGGACCCAGTCTATCACAGTCGTCTGGTCATTGCAGACTCTTCCTCACTAGCAGCTGATCAGTGGGGGATCAGTCTGAATCTTCTCGGTCAAATTACGATCGCAGCGGCCATATTTGTTCCGGGACCTATCGTGATCGGTCTGATTCTAAGACGACTCTGGCGACTATAGAATGCGCTAGCCATCACCTCAGATGCTCGTGAGATAGTTCATCCGTTCAGGATCACGGTTCTCATGCGCAGGAGTATCAGGAAACGGCCCCCCAGCCTCAACAACGACCCTAGGCTTTGTAAAGCAGAAAGTCGGCAGTGAACCGGCCTATCTTCTCTCGCCTCTTCAACCAGGGTCCCGTCCCTGCAACGCTTTTCTGAGAGACGCATAGAGACGATTCTCGCCGCTTTTCGTTCTGCTCTCTTGGACATATTCGACTAGCTCGTAGGACCATGCAGGTTACAATGGACGAGGAGGAGGTTGGTGAAGCGTCTGAAGTTAAGCAGAGTATCAATGCTTGGCGCCAGTCTGAGCGGAAGGTCATGATCGAGACGGTTCAAGATCTGATCCAGACTTCTCACAAATATGCAAAGTCGCAGTATACTCCTAATGCGCAGCGTGTCAGGTGGACTAAGTTGGCTGGTCAGTTGATCTGGTATAAGGATCAGATCTTGAAGAATTTTAGTCTTGAGGCTATGACGGTTCAGCTTGAGGCTCTGCAGAAGAGGATGGAAGAATCGGATGAGGGGAGGCAGCGTCAGAGCGTGTCCAGGAATTATGAGACAATAGTCTTTCGCAAGCCAGGGGAGAGGAAGGCGGAGGATGCGGACAAGGCGCAGGACGGGGAGTCTGCTGAGGCTGGCGACCCTGAGGGTGCCAAGGAAGTCGCCTAGAAAACGCCTGAGGGTCCAAGTTAATGATAAAATCTGCTCGACGGCAGAGAGATGCGAACGGGACGGTTGATGGGATCCTGTTAAGATCCAGCTAGCAATAGAGCATCTCGAAAAATAAGGTATGATGACGAGTCTCGCGACGCAGAACTGCCTAAATCTGGTACCTCGACTTGTGTCAGGTATCTTATCTGGTCGTCTTGCAGTTTGATACTAGTTCTTGTTCGTTTCAATGATGCATTCTATGTTGAACAAGTCTACCGCCTCACCGATCGACAGGCAAGGGCGCGCATTCGCCAATGCGGCCTCTTAACAACACCCAACGGCCGTTTTTCTTTCACGTCATGGCTGCCATTCTATCTTGACCAGGGAAGGACCTATTCGCTGACCGGAGTTCTCTATGATCGGCCCTATCAAAACCGTCATCAGGTCAAACTTGACAGAGGTACGCACGTCGAACGACAAGCGATCCAGCCACAATCCAGTCTACCCAGAGGTGTGCGCCAACTACGTCCACGCCCTCCTCCTCAGTTCCAGCCCCGCTTGCTGGTCCCAGACAATCCGTTAGTGAAAACATCGGATCCCATGATCGCGTGATCCGATTGCTAGTTCGCGCTCC
>WNFW01002353.1_pt1 | contig 12873 bp, 8 predicted proteins | sample 5400131 | NCBI WGS metagenome assembly WNFW01 (sample SAMN13153362, study PRJNA577476) | soil metagenome | isolation source: 20 cm soil or saprolite under grassland replicate 1 | place: USA:California | collected 2016-06-15 | reverse complement strand
ATCCGGCTTAGAACTGGCCGTCAATCGCAATCCACAAATGACGACAAACAAAACGGCGATTTTTAAGAGCGGTTTTATCTTACCCTGCGCAACGCCGATCCGTCGGTTGCCAGCAGAGACCGGATCTCGGTCTCGCCAACGCCGAGCATTCCCAGCATGTCATTTGCGTAAGTTTCTGCAATTGACGAGCAACTCGGTCCAACGCCGGCGCGCCAGCGGCTCGAATTGACGATTGACATTCCGCGCAGTTTCCAGCGCAATCACCCCATGATAAAAACTCGAATTGCAGTAATGGCTGCCGTCCTGTCGTTTGCGATGACAGTAGTTTCTCTTTCGGCGAATCCGCAAATGGGCACATGGAAACTCAACGAGGCGAAGTCGAAGCTCGTGCCGGGGATGGGGAAAAATACGACAGTTACTTACGTAGAGCACAATGATAAAATTAGGATCACCGTGGACGGCGTAGACAAGGATGGAAAACCGACACACAGCGTTTGGGTCGGCAAGTTCGATGGGAAGGCTTACCCTTTGAAAGGCAGTCCGTCACTCAACGCCGTCGCCTACAGGACGGTTAACGACCGCACCAATGAAATCACCACGCTCAAGGATGGCAAAGTGGCATGGAGCGGCCGGATCGCAGTCGCAGCCGATGGGAAATCGCGCACAGTGACCATTAACGGCACAGATGCAAACGGGAAGAAGTTCACCGGCAAAGCCGTTTACGACAAAGGTTAAGACGCGTCACACGTGTGCTACGCAGGACGGCGACGTGATCGCTGATCAGAAACGTCGAACATCGCGCTGCTTCGCTCGGCCAATTTCACCAACGTGAACAACGCGTTGTTGACGGGCACTGGCACGCCTGCCTCCGCGCCGCGACGCACGATATATCCATTCAATGCGTCGATCTCTGTCACCCGCTGGCGACTCAAATCCTGCGCAGTCGAAGAGAACGCGTCCGCCATTTGCGTCGCGATTTCCATCGCTGCCGCAATCCCGGATTCGCGGTCGCGCACGCCCGGCAAAACGATGCCAGCCGCCCGAGCCACCGCCAGCACTTCATCGACGACGGTCTCCATCAGTTTTTTTGCATCGTCGCTTCGCATAATTTCGCCATAGGTCGCACGCCCCAATGCAGAGATCGCGTTCAGCGCGCAATTGCACAGTAGCTTCACCCATAGTTCGCCTTCGATATTCTCCGAGATTCGGCACGAAACGCCTGCGCGCTCGAAAATGTTTGCTACTTCCGTTGTTTTTTCCGAAGGCGGGCCAATGATCAAATCACCACGCGCCAAATGCTTCACGCGACCCGGGTCCGGCGCGGAGACTGCGACATAAACCACAGCAGGTAAGACAAGGATATTCGTTGCAGCACGAATCCGCTGCGCATTATCTACGCCGTTCTGCAAGCAAACCACTGTCGCGTCCGGCCTAACGAATGGAGCTATTTGTGCCGCGGTCGCCGAGGTAGCGTGTGCTTTTACGCAGAACAGAATCAGCGAGCAATCTCGGACCGCGCTCATATCGGTTGTTGCCGTGGCTACGATTCGCTCCTGGCCTTCCGATTTATCCAGAACAAGACCCTTCGAGTTTACGGCATCCACGAAATGTTTTCGCCCAATGAAAACGGTTGGTGCGCCCGCGCGGGCCAAGATCCCACCGAAGTAACCGCCAACGGCTCCGGCGCCGACAACGGCGAGTCGCGGCCAGTCTCGAACTTCGCTCATCAGATATCTTTTGGCGGCCCGGTTTCGCTCAAGTTATACGTTGAATAAGCCGTAGGCTTGTCGCCTCTGGCAATAAGCGCATCAATAACACGTGCGAATTCTTCGGTGTGCCAATGTCTTCGTGTCTGCCACCACTGTTGTACACCGGGATAGGCGATCACATCACTCATCGTTCTCTCAACCTCACCCCATAATGACGCACTGAGCACGCTGTCGCGATGAGAGAAATACATCGCCTGGAAATTCTTGAAGAACCGATTGAGGAACGAGCTAAACCTCAGCTTCGATACTGCATCGAGATCATTGAAAGACTGCACGCCGCGGAGATAGATCGCGCAGAAGTCGGCGTTGTCGTGAAACGACCTGGTGAGATCGCCCCACTGCACGGTGAGAGCGTTTACCACCGACTGGTGGCGTTCCTTGGTTTGAGCCCTAATTTGCAGCGCGAGATAAATCAGGGACGGGATTCCAACAATGACAGCAGCCAATTGCCCGATCGCCGTCAGCATCTCCCAGTTCATATGCTACTGCGGAGTAGTTGCACGCGGCGCGATACCGAGTGCTTTTTCAATCGCCGCAGGGTCGTACACTTTTCCGCCTTTGATTACCGTGGTGATCTTGTTGATGTCCTGGATGTTTTTCGTCGGATCGCCATCCACAAGGATCATGTCAGCCAGTTTACCCGGCGCAATAACGCCGCGGTCTTTATCCACGCCCATAACGAGAGCAGGAGTCCATGTTGCCATTCGCAAAACTTCAGCGGGCGCGATACCAGCGCGCACATAAAGTTCGAGCTCGTGATGCAACAAGTAACCACACATTGACCCCGTGCCGTCTGTTCCGGGAATAATCGTAACGCCTGATGCGTGCATCGCCTTCAGCAGGCCCAGCATCGCCGGCACCGCTTCTCGATATGCCGTCTCGTGCTCACGAGGAGGATCCAGCGGAGGCACCTGTCTCATTCGGCCCACCTGCGGCGGAAAGCGCGGCGCAACATCTTCCAGACCTGGCATCGTCGGCGTGTGATCGACACCAAAGAGCGCCTCAAAAATACCAACCGTCGGGTCGACCACAGTTTTTTGACGCGCTAGAAAAGCGATGAAGTCACGAACTTCAGGCTTATCTGGCGTAAACTCGCGCGCGTGCTCAGCCACCTTGACGAAACGGTCGCGGTTGCGCGTTTCCTTGACCTGCGGATAGAGAAAGTTCAGTTCAATAAAGTTGATATGCTGAATTTCATCCGCGCCGGCTTCAACGAACTGACGCGCTGACATGAAAGCAGGCACATGTCCGCTTACGCGCAGCCCCCGTGCGTGCGCATGATCGGCGATGATCGGAACCAGCTCCGGTTTGATTGAGGAATAAATCTTGATTTGAACATAACCGTGGTCGGCATACCAATCGACGTCCTGAATCGCCTGGTCTGCGGTGTCGACCCGCATCTTGGTGGGACCTGCAAATTCTCCGGTGCCGTCGATAATCCCCGCTTTCAGAACACGCGGACCGAGCTCGCTGCCGTTGTCGAACCGCGCGACGCGTTCAAGAAATTTATCGGTGTCATTCGCCAGATCTCGCGCGCTGGTCACACCGTTTGCGAGGTCGAGTGCTCCATCGTTGTCGCTGAAATGCTGGTGATTGTCCCATAGTCCCGGCATCAGGAAGCAACCCTTCGCATCGATCACCTCCGCGTTCGCAGGTGGTTTAACGTCGGCGTCAGCAGCGACGCGGATAATACGCTCGCCCCTCACAACGACACTTGTTGCCGGCGTGACGCTAAGATCGCGTGGATCGAACAATCGCGCGTTACGAATCACTAGATCGCCGCGCGGAGTGTGCGCAAGTGCGCGAGCAATGCGCTCCGACCATGCCACGTCGGTTTTTTGTTGCGCGTCCTGCAATCGCGAGATTGAAGACTCGGATCCATCCGGCACAACCGAGAACCAGGACGACACGGATGCGGACCTGCCATTGTGATCTAACCAGATCGGTTGCGGCGAGAACCCGAGACCGGTGATGCGGTATTCGGTGAACGCGGTATTACCGGCTGTTACTTTACCTAATTTTTGAATCGTTGCCTCTCCTGAGGGCAGCAGGGGCAGGCGGTGACCGGGAGCTTTCAGCAGGGCACGCGCGAGCACTGCCGTAAATTCCGGCGGTGCGTTGAGGGGCACATAGAATGCTGGGCCTCTCAACTCGCGATCGCCGCTCTCGGTGCGGTTCTTCCAGGACGCCTTGCTGCCGACGATTTGGAAGGACTCATTGACGTCCGCTTTCATGTAGTCGTGTCCGCGTCCGACATATTCGACGGGAACGCCGTTCGCATCGAGTTTCCAACTTGCCACGATGTGATCGCCGCGGCCGCGATCGTTGTAGGAGTATTCGGCTCGAACGGCTTCGTCAGGCTGGCGTTCCACTGTTTGGGTACCGGCAAGGTTGCCCTGAATGAAAATTTTGTCAGTGCGACGCCCGGTCGATGCGTGTTGAAAAGGCGGAGTGAACCGCAACAGCTGAAAACAAAGCAGACCAAGTGCTATGACTGCCACGCTGATGATGAACGCTGTGAATTTTCGTTTGCTCCAGTAAGGAAGAACTTCGCCCGGCGTAACGTCCGCCGTTCGTTTCAGTCCTTCCGGCGTCATCTCAAAAGACCACGAGATAATTACGGTGATAATGAAACCGAGCACCAGAAGTAGGACCACAGCCGGTAGCATCCATTCAGGCGCGTCAAAGGTTGGCAGCAGAATCCACGCGAGTTCAAAGAGCAGCCAGGACACCACCGCATAAACCAGCGCAACCTTCAAAACATTGCGCCGCTTCAACTCGGAGAAAAAAGAGGACTTCTGACTCATTGCTCTATGGCAGGCGAGGGCATTTGAACGCCGAGTCGTTGACACAAGGCGACGAAGCGCGGGTTGTCGCGGTATTCGAAAACAAAAGGTGTTATCACTAGCTGGGTCAGACCAGAATCGTGGGTGGCGTAAGCATTGTCGAGCCAGCGGAACATCTCGTCTGGTTCTTTGCGAAGAGCGTGGATAACGGCAATTTGGTAGGCGCCGTTGGTCGCGTATTTGGAGGAAAAATTTTTGAGTGCGATGTCAGCCGCGGCGCGATCGGGTTGCGTTTGCTGGACCAGAGTTAGCGCGTATTCGCGCCAAAAATCATCCGGCTCGAGTTGGGCCTGCTGCAAAGCAGCTGTCGGATTCTTCTGCAGGATATCAAGCGTGGCCAGGTAAGTGTGAAAACGCGCCGCGCGCGGCTGGATTTCGAGTCCTTTGCGGAACATTTCCTCCGCATCCTGGTACCGACCGGCAGCCACGGCCAGTCTGCCCAGGTTATACCAAAGGATAGTCACTAGCGGGTCCAACAAAATCGCCTCCCGGCAAGTCTGCTCCGCTTCGGCTACCCGGCCCTGGGCCATGAGCGAATAACTCAATGCATTCTTCGCGCCAGCATCGCCGGGAGCCAATTCCAGAGCGCGCCGGAATTCCCTTTCCGCAGCCTTGAAATCAAGCGCTGGGGTCATCGCTATCCACCCTATAGCCTTTCGCACTTCGACCAGATCGGGCGCGAGAGAAGCAGCTTTTTCCCCAGCGACGCGGGCTTCCTCGTACGCTTTCTCAGCATTGTCGGTCGTGAAGCTCGCACCGTATTGCCGCCATGCCTGAGATAGTTTGGCATAGGCGAGAGCATAATTGGGATCCAGGCGTACCGCTTCCTGCGAGAAGCTGATGGCCTTTTGAATGCTCTCGGCCGTCTGCTGTTGAAAATAAAAATCAGATTGCAGGACGGCGTTATGCGCGGCCAAATTCTGATTCGACGGCACGGCATCCGAGCGGGTTTTCTCCCCTAACAATCTTACCTTCATTTGCTCTGCAACCGCCTTCGCGATCTCTTCCTGGACGGCAAACACGTCCTTTAATTCACGGTCGTAGGTTTCCGACCAGATCGAACGTCCGTCGTCGGCATTGATTAACTCCGCGACAATCCGGACGCGCTCGCCCTGTTTCCGAACACTGCCTTCAATCAGATGGGCGACGCCGAGTTTCTGCCCGATCGCGCCACTGTCACCCGATTTTCCCTTGAATAGAAAAGACGAACTGCGTCCGATCACTTTCAGATCGGGAATTTTGGCCAGGACAGCAATCAGCTCTTCAGAAAGACCATCGGAAAAATATTCATTGGAGGGATCGCCGCTGGTATTAACCAATGGAAGGACGGCGACACTTTTGGCAGAAATGCTGGAGGCAAGCGATGAGACAGAACTCGTCGTCGTGGTCAGAATTTTAGAGCGGAATAGTTGAAAAATAAATAACGCGGCGGCGATCACGGCCAACACTGCGGTTAGGCTAACGATTCTTCGGCCGGTTCGAGGAGTACTCGATTTGCCGTGGGCGATATCCGATTCCCGTTTGATTCCTTCCGGCGTGATCTCGAAAGCCCAGGAGGAAATCAGCGCGACGGGGAAACAAAGAACGATAACGATGACGAAAACTTTCATGACCCAGGCAGGCGCGTCGAAGGTCGGAAACAAGATCGAGGCGGCCTGAATAAGCAGCCAGGCCACGACCGCGTACGCAGCAGCGACTTTGTAGACGTTGCGCCGCTTCAGTTCGGCAAAGAAATTGTTCATTTCGAAACGGTCGCTGATTTGAATTCCGCGGCTGGAACAATTTTTTCGGCTAGCGCTTCAAAGCGTGGATCACTGCGCAGTGAATCGACCAGCGGGTCCACTCTGATATAGCCTATGTCAGATCCGGCGCGATCCTGATAACTTTGTTCAAGCCAGCGCAGCGTCTCTTCTTTGTCGCCCAATCCGAGATAAACAAGGGCAAAGCTGTAGGCCGCGACGTAACGCTGTTTTGATAGCTCTTTCAGTTGGTCCAGGATTTTTTCGGCTTCCATCTTATTACCCGAGAGGCCATAAGCGCGGCCGAGCACCCCGAGCACCGAAGGATCGTCGTTCAATGCTCGCGCCTTTTGGCACTCCACAATCGCTGCGTCACGATCGCCTTTCGCGTCCAGGACCTGACCAAGAACAAGATGCGCGATGTAAAAGCCAGGATCCATTTCCAGCGTTTTGCACAGCTGCGCGATCGCTTCGTCGTAGCGGCGCGCATAATAGTAATCGCTGCCGAGATCCGTGTTGAACACGAGCGAGAGAGGATCCAGCTCGACGGCTCGCTTTCCCTCGACGATCGCGTCGTCGAACCGGCCCAATGCGGACAAAGTGTTATTGCCGTACTGCTGGTGCGCAATCGCGTAATTTGGGTTCAACTCAATCGCGCGTTGAAATTCCTTAATCGCTTGAGAGGAATCGAAATCGTAAAGCCAAATCGCGAGCGCCAAGGTGGTATGCGCTTCAGCGAGAGTGTCGTCCAGCTGCAGGGCCTTCGTTGCCGCCGCCTTGGCTTTCGGGTAGCAATCTTGCGGAGTGCCTGCCGTGTAGCCGGGTAGCCATACGTAAGCATCGGCGATCCCGGCGTAGGCGAGGGCGTAGTTGGGGTCTGCGGCGATGGCTTGCTCAAAGTAATCGATCGACTTCTTAAGATCGTTACCGGTGCGCTTGTTCCAAAAGAATCTTCCCTTCAAATAAAGCTGGTGCGCTTCGGTATTCTCGGTGGGCCGCGCGGCAATTGCATGCTGTTCGGAACCGCTCAGTTTTGCCTGTAACGTATCAGCAATCGTTTTCGCGATCTCGCTTTCAACCGCAAAAATGTCAGTCAGTTTGCGATCATACGTGTCGGCCCAGAGATGCGCGTCAGTCAGCGCGTTGATTAACTGCACATTCACGCGCACCTGGTCGCTCGCTTTCTGAACGCTCCCTTCGAGAACGTTCATGACGCCGAGTTGCTTCGCGATATCGCGTAAATCTGATGGCGCGCTCTTGAATCGCTGCGTTGACGTGCGCGAGATCACTTTCAGATCGGCGACTTTGGCGAGACGGGTGAGAATTTCGTCCTGAACACCTTCAGCGAAATAGGCGTTGCTCTTGTCTTCGCTCAAACTATCGAACGGCAGGACCGCAATTGATTTGCTTGGAATGTCGTTAGGTGCGGCCGCGGCTGTTTTATTTTGGGCAGTGTAGCGACCGATAAAGAACAGGGCGGCCGAAATCACCGCGCCGCTCACCACGATGTAAATCCATGCGTACCTTTTCCGGCCGACTGACGCGGGAGGCATTGCGTCGGCAACTTCGGTTCGCTTGACTCCTTCCGGCGTGATCTCGAAAAACCAGGCGAAAACCACCGCCACTGGAAAACCCAGAACAATCAGCAGGACAATCATCCGAATCGCCCAGTTGGAAATTTCGAAAACAGGAAAAACCTGCGCAATTCCCTGCGAAAGCGCCCAGCCCGCGACGAGGTAGGCGACCGCGACTTTGTAAACGTTGCGCCGCTTCAGTTCGGAAAGGAAATTGCTCAGATTCACGCTTGGCCAGTAAACGGACGGGTAATTGTACAGAAGGCAGAGCAAAGTCCAGATCTAGGTGACCTCGCGCTGCGCTCTTGTTGTGCGGCGCTGAATCAGGTAAGCCGAACGCATGGCGACGGACCGAGCTCTTACTAACTCGCCTTCACTCAGCAAAGAACGGCTGCTTCGCATTCTCGGAGTGACCTTTGGCGTGGCCGTAGGCATCGGCGGAACAATCGGGATTGGCATTCTGCGGGTTCCAGGGACCGTCGCGGCCCAGCTCGGCCAAAGCGGACTCATTATGGCCGTATGGATAGTCTCCGGGTTGTATGCTTTCGCCGGTGCAAACACCTACGCCGAGCTCGGCACAATGCTGCCGCTGGACGGAGGACCTTACGTTTATGCTCGTCGCGCTTACGGTGAGTTCGGTGGATTTTTTGTCGGCTGGAGCGATTGGCTACTCCGTACCAGTTCGATGGCATATTTGGCGGTTGCGTTAATCGAATACGCCGCTGGAGTCTTCTCTTATAGTCCAGGTGTCATAACGCCGGCCGCGATTGCTGTGTTGATCGTCTTCACCGCATTTCACTGGCTCGGCTTACGCGTAGGTAGCCGGGCTCAGGAAATCATGAGCTTGTTTAAGGTTCTTGCTTTCTTCGTCATCATCGCTGCATGCTTTCTTTTCAGCCCGAAGCTAAGTGCTGCCCCAAGCGCAAAGCCCCCGCTCTTCTCCGACCCGAAGCTTTTGTTTGTGGCCATCGCCTTGTCGATGCAAAGCATTCTTGGCACTTACGCCGGCTGGCATGCGCCGGTTTACTTTTCAGAGGAGAACACCGATCCGGCGAAAAGTATTCCTCGTTCGCTCTTTACCGGCGTCGCGTTGGTGATGGCGATCTATGTGCTCATTAACCTCGCCCTGCTACATGCGCTGCCGGTATCAAAGCTAGCAGGCTCAAAATTAGCAGCGGCAGATGCCGCTCAGCTCATTTTTGGCGGTTATAGCAACCAGATCGTGACTAGCATCATGTTAGTCTCCCTGCTTGGGATTATCAACGCCTCTTTCCTTTTCACGCCACGAGTGATGTTCGCCCTTAGCCGCGATGGACTCTTCTTCCATTCCGGTGTCAGGATAAATACCGGAGGCACACCTACTACGGCCTTGCTCATAACTGCTTTGGTAGCGATCATCCTTGCGGGCGTAGGCAGCTTCGACAGGCTATTCGCTTTTACTGCCTTGTTAAGTGTGCTGGTAGATGTAGCGGCGTTCGGCACGGTATTTATTTTGCGTTGGAGAGAGCCCGACCTTCCCCGACCGTTCAGAGCCCGCGGCTATCCAGTAGTTCCAGCAATCGTGTTTCTTGGGGCCGGTCTGCTGTTGATTGCCTTCGTCGTGAGTAGCGCCGAAAACAGTCTCTATGCTGCGATAGGAATTGCAGTCAGCTATCCTGTGTATCTTCTCGTCAAAAGGCTGGTGAAGGGGGTAGCAATCTAACCGGGTCAGCTTCTGTGCGGTGTCAGCTCGAAGGCCCAGGCGATGACCAGCGCGATTGGGAATCGATCGCGATTGCGAGCACGACAAGGCGCACGGCCCAATTTGGAATTTCGAAGACCGGAAAAACTTGGGCGATTCCCTGCGAAAGCGCCCGCCGCCGACGATGTACGCCACCGCGACTTTGTAAACATTGCGCCGCTTCAGCTCGGTGAAGAAGGTGTCGATCTTCACTGTGTTTCGTGAAAAATCTTCTCTACCAGCGCCTGAAAACGCGGCTCGTTGCGAACGCTGTCGTAGATCTGGTCGATCTTAAGATACCAACAAGCGCTGTCCTGCTGCTCGTAAGCTTTTTCCAGCCAATCCAGACATTTTTCTTTTTGGCCAAGTCCAAGATAGATCGTCGCGAACGCTGTGGGACTGACGTATTGCCGTTTCGCCACTTGTTCGAGTTCGCGCAAGGCCTCCTCGGCTTTCGCTCGATCGCCAGAGATGGCATAAGCGTAGCCGAGGAATCCTTGATACCACGCACCGGGATCCGGGGCTTTGGATTTTTCTAATTCCGCGATCGCGCCGGCCGTGTCGCCTTTTTTAAGGAAAGAGAGGCCTAACAAAACGTGGCTGATCGCCGAATTCGGATCCATCTCCAGAGTCTTTCTGGCTTGCGCGATCGCGTCGTCGTATTGACGTGCCCAATACTGGTAGAAGCTCAAGCTCATTTGAAAGAACGGATTCAGCGGATCGAGTTCGACCGCTTTCCTGGTCTTGGCTATCGCCTCGTCGAATCGACCGAGCCCGTTCACAGTCCAGGCTTGTAACTCGTAGGCGAATGCCAGATTCGGATTCAGTTCGAGCGCACGATCGAACTCTTTCAGACCGTTTCGCCAGTCGTAATCGGCGACGAGTGTCAAGGCGAGGGACATGTGCGCTTCCGCCAGTTCCGGATCGAGCTCCAGCGCCTTTTGTGCGAATTGCTTTTCCTTTGCGATGGCTTCCTTCTCCGGCATCACCACGCTTCCCATGTAAGCGTAGTTGTCAGCCAGTCCGCAGTAGGCTAACGCGTAGTTGGGATCGAGTTTCAGTGCCTGCTCGTAATAACGGATCGCATTATTCCAGCCGGTCTGCGTGTACTTAGCGAACTCGTACCGCCCCAGCAAATAGAGGCGATGTGCTTCCGGATTCTCGGTCGGTTTCTTCGCCAGAACGCGCGTCCCTTCGCCGCCTAGTTTCACTTGCAGAGCTTGCACTACTTGCTTGGCCACGTTGCTCTGAAAGTTGAGAATGTCCTTTACGTCCCCGTCGTAATCCTTCGACCAGAGATGATAACCGTCGCTGACATTGATGAGCTGAGCGGTCACACGCAGCTTATCGCCGGCTTTGCGCACGCTTCCTTCCAACACCGTCCCCACGTGCAGCTGATCGCCGACTTTATGAAAGATGTCCTCTTCGTTTTTGCCTTTGAACGCAAAACAGGATGTTCGTCCCGGCACGCGTAGTCCCGGCACCTTCGACAGAACATTGATCAATTCCTCGGTCATCCCGTCACTCAAATACTCGTCGTTCTTGTCAGCGCTCATGTTCACAAATGGCAGCACAGCGATTGATTTCGCGGGCAATTGGCTCGCTGCGGAAATTTTCTCGCGAAATCCGTAACGGCCGAGCATGAACAAGCCAACGGAAAGCAGCGCGCCAACGATCACCACGTAAATCCAAGCGCGGGATTTTTTGCGTGCCTGTGGCGCAAGATCGACATCTTCCGTTCGTTTCAGTCCTTCCGGTGTCAATTCGAATGCCCACCCGAGTACGAGCGCGATCGGAAAGCCAAGTGCCACCAGCACCACGAGCGTTTGCACCACCCATTCCGGCGCATGAAACGCCGGCAGCACGGTCGAACTGACCTGGATAACAAGCCAGCCGACGACCGCGTACGCGACGGCCACCTTGTAAACGTTGCGCCGCTTTAGCTCGGCGAAGAAGTTGTCGATCTTCACTTCTTCGACTCGGCTTTTGTCATGTCAATTTTCTGGACCAGAGCTTGAAAGCGCGGCTCGTTGCGCACGCTGTCGTAAAGCTGATCGCCATCGATCCACCAGAAAATGGGATCGCGGTCTTCATAAGCTTTCTCCAGCCAATCCAAAGCTTTCTCCTTTTCGCCGAGCCCTAAATAAACCGCCACCCGGTTCGCGGGTGAGACATATCGCTGCTTCGATAACTCTTCCAAATCCTGAAGTATTTGTTCTGCCTTAGCACGATCACCGTTGGCAGCGCAGGCGTAACCGAGCGAACTGATATACCAAGGCAGGTCATCCAGCGAAGTGGCTTTTTGGAACTCCGCCCTTGCCTCAGCCTTGTTGCCTTTCCCGATCAAGCACCAGCCCAGGATTGAGTGGGCGAAAGCGTTGTTCGGATCTAATTCCAAAGTCTTGCGGATTTGCGTAGTCGCCTCCTCATAACGGCGCGCCCAGTAAAGAAAAAAGGCGAGGTCCGTATTAAGAAAAGTGTTTAGCGGATCGAGTTCCAGCGCCTTCTTTTCTGCCGCGATCGCGTCGTCGAACCGGCCCATTTCCGAGAAGGTCCAACCATATTGATCATAAGCCAGCGCCAGGTTGGGATTCAATTCCACCGCGCGGTCGAGTTCCTTCTCGGAGGCGTACGGACCGAGCACGCTATAGAGAGCTGTTCCCATCGATAGATGCGCTTCGGCGAGATTCGGATCGAGCGAGAGCGCCTTCCGCGCAAATTCCATTTCCTTGGCCCACGCTTCGCGCCCCGGCAGAGTCTGGCCCCCAGCCCAACCGTAGGTGTCAGCCAGTCCGCAAAAAGCTAATGTGTAGGCGGGATCGATTTGCAATGCCTGTTCAAAGTAATGGATCGCATTGGTCCAACCGACTCGCGTGAATTTGGCGAAATGATAACGGCCCAGCAGATAGAGCCGGTAAGCTTCCGCATTCTCGGTCGGCTTCTTTGATAATGCGCGGGCCGCTTCGGTGCCAAGCTGTACTTGCAAAGCTTGCACGACTTGCTCCGCCACATTGCTCTGAAAATTGAGAATGTCCTTTACGTCACCGTCGTAATCCTTCGACCAAAGATGATAACCGTCGCTGACATTGAACAGCTGAGCGGTGACGCGCAGCTTATCGCCGGCTTTGCGCACGCTTCCTTCCAACACCGTGCCCACGTGCAGCTGATCGCCGATTTTACGAAAGATGTTCCCTTCGTTTTTGCCCTTGAACGCAAAACAGGAAG
>WNFW01002349.1_pt1 | contig 12881 bp, 13 predicted proteins | sample 5400131 | NCBI WGS metagenome assembly WNFW01 (sample SAMN13153362, study PRJNA577476) | soil metagenome | isolation source: 20 cm soil or saprolite under grassland replicate 1 | place: USA:California | collected 2016-06-15 | reverse complement strand
GCCGGGCGGCGCTCCTCCCGCCGCACCAGCCAGACACACACGGCCACTGCGCCGCACAGAGCGGTGAATTTTGTCAGGAAGGCGCCGAGCAGCGCCACAGCGCAGCACCCCAGCACGAGCGGCGACCGGTTGCGCGCGTACCGCAACCCGAAATAGATGCCCCACAGGTTGAGCGCGGCGGCGAGAAAGTCGCCCTTCACCTGGAGCGAGAGCAGCTGGAACGAGACGGCGGCGTGACACAGCACCGAGAGCGGCACGGCGAGCGACCACGGGACATCCAGGGCGCGCAAACACGAGAGCAGCGCGAGGTCGAACAGAACGATGGACGCGACCGTGAGGAGCAGCCCGGCGACGATCGGGTCGAGCGACAGACGGATCAGGGTGCCATGCAGCACGAAGAAGAGCGGCATGTACCGCGTGCCGCCGAACCCGTACGCATCGGCGGTGGGCCGATAGAGGATGCCGTTCGCGAAATCCTGAGCCAGCGCCGTCCACACGCCGCTCGTGCTGTCCTGCGGGAGCGACCCGGGCCAGTACCACAGCATCAAGGCGATCGAGCTGACGAACGGAACGAGACACCCGATCCAGATCAGCCGACGCTGCGCCTGCGACAGGGAGTTCACGATGCTCCGGCTCGAGACCGAGCGGCAATATACCCAGGACTCCGAGCGAGCCGGTGAAATGCGCCCGGGAGGATTCGAACCTCCGACCAACAGCTTAGAAGGCTGCTGCTCTATCCACCTGAGCTACGGGCGCCGATAGGCTAGACGCATAGACGCATAGACGCATAGACGCGCAGACGCGCAGACGCGCAGTAATCTAGCAAGGCCAGGCTCCTGCCGCCGTATTTCGCCGGAGCATCCGCCGCTTACATTCCTATACGGGAAATGGAAACCAAGCGGAAATACGAGGTCCCGGTCGAGCCGCGTACGGCGAGCCTGCCGGCCAGCCCGGTCGAGCGGGCGCTGCGCGTGCATCCGCGCGAGGAGCGCAACCCGGGCACGCCCCTCGACCTCGACCTGGTGCGCGCGTTGCGCGTGAACCGCAGCGCGGTCGAGCGCCGCGCCGCCACCATCCCCACCCGGCGCACCGTCAAGCGCGAGTGGCAGGCCGCCTGGTTGCTGCGGGCGATCACCTGCATCGACTTGACCACCCTCCAGGGTGACGACACCCCGACCAACGTGCTGCGCCTCTGCGCCAAGGCGAAGCAGCCCGTGCGCCGGGATCTGCTCGAGGCGCTGGACGCCACGGACTTGGGGATCAGGGTGGGCGCGGTGTGCCTGTACCACGCCTTCGTCCCGGTCGCCGTCCAAGCGCTGCAGGGCTCGGGGATTCCGGTCGCGGCCGTGTCGACCGGTTTCCCGGCCGGGCTCAACCCCCTGCCCCAGCGGATCGAGGAGATCGAGGCCTCGATCGCGGCAGGAGCGAGCGAGATCGACGTGGTGATCACGCGCGCCCACGCGCTGGCCGGCGACTGGGACGCGGTGTACGACGAAGTCCGCGCCTTCCGCGCGGCGTGCGGCACCGCGCACATGAAGGTGATCCTCGGCACCGGGGACCTGGCGACGCTCGCGAATGTGGCGCGCGCGAGCCAGGTGGCGATGATGGCCGGTGCCGATTTCATCAAGACCTCCACCGGCAAGGAAGCGGTGAACGCGACCCTGCCGGTCGGGGTCGTCATGACCCGGATGATCCGCGACTACCACGAGCGCACCGGCCACGCGGTCGGCTTCAAGCCGGCCGGCGGCATCCGGAGCGCCAAGATGGCCCTGCAGTGGCTCATTCTGATGAAGGAGGAGCTGGGAGACCGTTGGCTCACGGCGGACCGGTTCCGACTCGGCGCCTCGAGTCTGCTCACCGACATCGAGCGCCAGCTCGAGCACTTCGTGACCGGGCGCTACTCGGCGGCGCACCGCCACCCGATGGTATGACGACCGTCTCCGAGATCTTTGAGACGATGGCCTACGGGCCCGCGCCCGAGAGCGATAAGCAGGCGCTCGAATGGATCACGCGGCACGGCGGCGAATTCGGTCTGTTCATCGGTGGCGGCTGGACCAACGGCAAGGGCGGCGCGCTGTTCGACGTGATCAACCCCGCGACCGCGACCCGGCTCGCGCGGGTCACCCAAGCGGGCCCGGCGGACGTAGATGCCGCGGTGGCCGCGGCGCGCCAGGCGTTGGGCTCGTGGTCCACGCTGTCCGGGCACGCCCGGGCGCGGCATCTCTACGCAGTGGCGCGCGCCGTCCAGAAACACGCGCGGCTGCTCGCGGTGCTCGAAAGCCTCGACAACGGCAAGTCGATCCGCGAGACCCGCGATCTCGACATTCCGCTCGTCGCCCGGCACTTCTACCATCACGCGGGGTGGGCGCAGCTCGTCGAGGCCGAGTTCGCGGGCCACGGTCCGGTGGGCGTCGTGGGGCAGATCATCCCCTGGAACTTCCCGCTCCTGATGCTGGCCTGGAAGATCGCGCCGGCGCTCGCGGCCGGAAACACCGTGGTGCTCAAGCCTGCGGAGTTCACGCCGCTCACGGCGCTGTGCCTGGCCGAGATCGCGCATCAGGCCGGGCTCCCCCCCGGCGTGCTGAACGTCGTCACGGGCGACGGCCGTACCGGCGGGCTGCTCGTCGCGCACGGCGACGTCGACAAGATCGCCTTCACGGGCTCGACGGAGGTGGGGCGCATCATCCGCCAGGCGACCGCCGGGTCGGGCAAGAAGCTGTCGCTCGAGCTCGGCGGGAAGAGCCCGTTCCTCGTATTCGACGACGCCGACCTGGACAGCGTCGTCGAGGGCGTGGTGGACGCGATCTGGTTCAACCAGGGGCAGGTGTGCTGCGCGGGGTCGCGGCTGCTGGCGCACGAGGGCATCGCCGAGCGGCTGGTGACGAAGCTGCGGGCGCGGATGGAAAAGCTGCGGGTCGGCCCGCCGCTCGACAAGGCGATCGACATGGGTGCGATCGTGGCGCCAGTGCAGCTCGAGCGCATCCGCACGCTGGTGAGCACCGGGGTCGCGGAAGGCGCCACGATGTGGCAACCGTCGTGGGCGTGCCCCACGGAGGGGTACTTCTATCCTCCCACCTTGTTCACGAACGTCGCACCCGCCGCCACGATCGCCCAGGTCGAGATCTTCGGCCCTGTGCTCGTCGCGATGACGTTCCGTACCCCCGCCGAAGCGGTCGAGCTCGCCAACAATACGCCTTACGGACTCGCGGCGAGCGTCTGGACGGAGAACATCAACCTCGCGCTCGACGTGGCGCCGAAGATCAAAGCGGGCGTCGTGTGGATCAACTGCACGAACTTGTTCGACGCCGCCTCCGGGTTCGGCGGGTACCGCGAGTCCGGGTTCGGCCGGGAGGGTGGGAAAGAAGGGATGTGGGAGTACCTGAAGCCGACTCGGGAGACGGGAGCGGGGAGCGGGGAGCGGGACCTTCCGAAGGCATTGCGAGCGAAGGCCCGCAAGGAGAAGGCAGGTACCGCTCCCCGCTCCTCGCTCCCCGGGATCGACCGCACCTACAAGATGTTCATCGGGGGCAAGCAGGTTCGGCCCGACGCACCCTACGCTCGCCAGATCATCGGAGCGGGGGGTCGCCGTCTCGGAGAGGTCGGCGACGGGAATCGCAAGGACATCCGCGACGCGGTCGAAGCGGCGCACGCGGCCGCCGGGTGGGCGCAAACGAGCGGTCACGGTCGCGGCCAGATCCTGTACTACATCGCCGAGAACCTCGCGGTCCGCGCGGACGAGTTCGCGGGCCACATCGAGGCCTTGACGGGCGGCAGCGCCGATGCCCGGCGCGAGCTGGACGCCACGCTGTCGCGTCTATTCACCTACGCGGCCTGGGCGGACAAATACGACGGCGCGGTCCACCAGGTGCCGATCCGCGGCGTGACGCTCGCCATGCACGAGCCGATCGGAGTGGTGGGGCTCGCCTGCCCGGAGGAGCACCCGCTGCTCGGCTGCGTGTCGCTGGTGGCGCCCGCCATCGCGACCGGGAACACGGTGGTCGTGATCCCGTCGGAAGCCCACCCACTCGCCGCGACCGAGCTGTACACCGTGCTCGAAGGCTCCGACGTGCCGAACGGCGTGGTCAACATCGTGACGGGCTCGAAGGATGCGCTCGCGCAGGTGCTCGCCGAGCACGCCGATGTGGACGCGGTGTGGTACTTCGGGAATCAGGCGGGGGCCGCTCTAGTCGAGCGCGCCTCGGCCGGCAACATGAAGCGGACGTGGGCCGAGTGGGAAGCGAGAGATTGGGGCGACAGCCAGCAAGGCGAAGGGCGGGAATTCCTGAGACAGGCGACTCAGGTCAAGAACATCTGGATACCGTACGGAGAATAGTCGCCGGTGGACTCAGAAGCCCTGGTCGTGCATTACGACCCGCAGCTGCAGCACGGTCACCGCCAGCCGGCCGACCATGTCCGGACCAGGATCGGTCGCGAAGCGGGCGCGAACACCCACCCACACGTCGGGTGTACTGAAGACGGTGTCGTTTACCGACCGCGTCGTCGGTGGCAGCAGCGTATCTGTCTGCACGCCCGACACGGTGGCTTGGGCACTGACGTACGGCTGGCCGATGAAGAGGCCGGCTTCGTCCTTTGCGAAGAAGACATCGAGGGTGACGGTCCCGCCGCCCTGAGTGCTCTCGAGGATCGCGCCGGCCGTCACCTGAACCGAGTCCACCTGGCCCGGGCCGAACCGCGATGGGATCGAGAACTGCCGTGCCGCCGTGAGGTCCGTCTGGGGCACGCCGCCGCGGACGCCGAAGGAGAACGTGTCGAGCCCCTGCGACCGAAGGAAGCTCAGCACGTCAACGGTGATGACAAGGTGGGCTGCACCGCATGCCGCCAGCGCCACCGCCAAGCACACAGTCCCTCTTGCCGCCGCCCTTTTCATCGGGCCTCCCCAGCAGCGGTAGTCAGCCAGCCCAGCTGCTCGGTGGATACGACGTGTCCCTTATGTTACACGATAACCCCATGAAAGCAATCGGCGGGGGCTCTGGGCATCAGGCGGCCAGTCGCTTGCCGTCGGGCCGCGCTACCTCGGTCTTTTGGAGCTTCCAGCGTCCGCAGACCGGACATCCCGCGTAGGTTCGACCCAACCAGTCCGTTTCGTATCGCACCGGATGTTTACAGCCGCGGCGCCCAGCTCGCCTCGGCGCGCGGCCATCAGTCCTCGTAGCCATGTGCACCGTCCACTGTTGCGTTGGAACCATATGAAACCACCGTGCGAGCAGACCGGTTCCCGCGTACATCAGATTAATGGTTGGCAGGCGTGATATCCGTTACCGGCAGATCCCAGTGAGCGAGCAGGATTTCGAAGCGCCGCTGCTCCTCGCGCTTGTAGCTGGTCTGGTCGGGCCACAGCTGATTGATCCAGGACTGCTCCTGCGGGTTGGCCGTGGTCGCCAGGGTCGAGTTCTTGAATCTGATGGTGACCCGATAGTCCCAGCGCGCGTCTTCGGTCATGTGGTTCGACGGCGTTTCAATCTTCACGGACAGCATGCGACCATTCTCCACTTCGCGCTTGAGCAGGGGGTAGTGGTTCTTGAGGAACAGCTGCAGGAACTCCTGCTGGTGTCCCCACTGCACCTTGTAGTAGTACTCCATCATATATGGCTGGTCGGGGGCAACCTGGGGCGGGGCACCCTGAGCCGGCAGGGCGCGCGCGAGCACTGAAACACACAGTGCGATCGGCAGCGGCTTCATGTCTCCTCCGCAGCAAGCCTTGAAAAGGTCGGGGCGCCGGGATTCGAACCCGGGACCTTCTGGTCCCAAACCAGACGCGCTACCGGACTGCGCTACGCCCCGGGCACCGCAACCCAACCCCACACCGTGAACAGCCTAGTAACTGGCTGTTTACAGTACTAGACGCACAGCAGGTGCAAGTTAAGAGAGAGCAGGAATCAATGCTACGAGCGCCCCGCGCGGCGCGTCAGCCGTTGCCGCTCTCGCGCCCCGGGGCTTCCAGCACGGTGGCCAGCCAATCGAAGATCTGGCGCAGGTTGAACGGCTTGCGCAGCAGGGCGCACGGATTGCGCGCGATCCAGGTTTGCACCTCGTCGGCGTCCGCGTCGCCGGTCATGATGGCGATCCGCCCCGCCAGCGCAGGCCAGCGGTTGACGATGGCGAGAAACAACGCGAGTCCCGACATGGTGGGCAGCCGGATGTCGAGCAACACCGCGTCGGCCGGACCCGCGGCGAGCAGCTCGTAGGCCGTTTCGGCGCTGCCGGCGCCGAGCACCCGATACCCTTCCCGCTCGAGCGCGCGCTCGAGGACGCGACGCAGCGGCGCCTCGTCGTCGACGATCAGCACCGTGCGCTGCGGGTCGCTCACGAGACGGAAACCTGCGCCTGATGGGCCGGGAAAAAACCGTGCACGACGCGCTCGAGCGCCTCGTCCGGAGCGAGCGTGAGGCGCATCTCGCCGGCGGTGAGCCCGAGATACGTGCGGGCGTGCAGCTGCAGCGTCTTCGTTTGCGCGTAGCCCAGCCGCACCGCAACGTCTTCGATCGTGAACCCGGGATCCTGCAGCAGGCGATGCGCATACAGCACGCGCGCGGCGGCGAGGAAGTGGCGGGGCGAGGGGAGGCCCACGCGCATGAACCAGCGCTCGAAGGTGCGGCGGTCCACGCGGGCGCGGGCCGCCACCTGTTGGACGGTTTGGACCTCCGCAGGCGAGCGCAGCACCTCTTCGAGCACCCAGCGCAGCTCGCTCGGCAGCGGGGAGAGCGCCCACGCGAACTGATCGAGCAGCTGCTGCGAGGTGGAGCGCGCCTCTTCTTGCGCCAGCACATGGCGCAGATGCGCGGGGTGATCGTCGTAGCGGGAGAACACCACGTGCCGAATGCCGCGCTGGCCGAGCGCGAGCAACACTGCCGCCGTCTGCGGCGTGAGGCACGTGTAGAGGATGAGCGGCAGCGACGGGAACAGCACGCGCAGCCGCTCGATCTCCCGATCGCTCGCCGTCCCCGTCAACAACGGATCCACCACCGCCAGCTCGACGGGGCGGCTGCGGATCGCGGCCAGCACCGCGTCCCAGCTCGACGCGTGCAACACGGCGAACCGCGCCGCGGCCGCGCGGCGCAGCTTGTGAAACTGAATCCCGGAGACGGCGGCTAAAACCAGCATGAATGTCGCAAAACCACCCCACGATGCCGCGAAAACGCCCTAAAAAACATCGGGTCGAGAGCCGAGCTTAGCATGTCGCCCGAAGTACACATCGTAACTCAACCCTTGGAGGTTCTATGTTGCGCCCAACCCGCACGCTGCTCGCACTGCTCCTCGTGTCGTTCGCCCTCGTCGCGGCGGCGTGTGCCGATACCGCCGGCCCGCGTCCCGGCGGGACGCCGTGCGACGTGAACAATCCGAATACCTGCCACTGAGGTCTTCAGCTCCCAAGTCGGGCGAGGGAAGCTGCGACCTCCTGAACACCTGAGTGGCTGAATTGAAACGGCTCCGCAGCTGTTTCTGAAGCGGCGCAGCGATCCGCTTCGCAGCTGCGGAGTCCGTTTCTGATCCGCTCGATTCGGAACAGCAGTTCGTTGGAATCGGCCCTCTCGGCGACGTCCAGGGCGGCGTCCATCAAGCCCTCGGCCTGCCGGAACCGGCCGAACCGCGCCTGGCCGATCCCTGCCTTGAGGAGAAAGTCCGCCAAAATGTTCGGGGGCATGCTTGCCCGTCGCGCTTCGCAAGCCCCGCGCCAGCGCTCGAAACCCAGCCGATCGCCGCGATAAGATGCGCAATGCATGAGCTCGATCATCGCGTTGTGTACCACATCCCTCATGGCATGACCCAGCCGAATGACTTCGAGGAGCGCACGCTCAGCAGCGGCGGCCTCCCCAACCCCCAGGAGCATCAGCCCCAGATCGCCAAGCGCCCGGACGCGCGACGACTCGTCCTCGTACAGTTCGACGGCGCGCCATACGTCGACGATTCCCTCAGCCGCCTGCCCCCGCAGGAGCAGTGTGGTGCCCAGCGCATGGTGCGCGCGCGCTTCGATGTCGCGCTCGTCCGCGGCACGCGCGTCGGCGGCGAGCTCCCGGAACAGTCGCTCGGCCTCTGCGAGATTCCCTCGTGCCTGGATTGAGATCGCGCGCCCAACGCGGCTAAGGAACGAAGACCGGACGTTCCCGGCAGCCTCCGCCAGGACTCCGGCGAGCGCGTACGCCACATCGCCCTCGACGAATCGATTCAACTTCCGGTTCACGCGGCCGATCCGCAGCTGCACGGCGATGGCATCCGAGCATCCCAGTCGGTCGGCGCCGACGCAGCGCAGAATGTCCAGCACGTCGAGTGCTTCCTCGAGGCGCAGCTCGTCCTCCAAGTAATGGGCGTAGGCGAGCAGCGCGGGGGCTACGACTCGCACGTCCTGCGCCTGAAACGCGTCTGCCGCGCTTCGCACCAGACTCCTCAAGTGCGCCGTCTCCGTATGGTCAACAGGGAGCTCGCGACACATGCGTTCGGTGGCGGCGTGCTGATACGTAAAGGCGTCGGCATGCGCCGGCCCGCGCTCGGGGCCGAGCAGGTCGACGAGCCGGAGCGCGAGAAACGCCCCGTTGCCGAGGCGTGCGTCGGCCGACGTCGCCGAGTGAGCGCCCGCGAGGCGCTTGAGGAATGCCGCGTGCGTTAGACCATGCCGTTCCGTACAAGTTTGCGTCATCATTGGCCTCCCTCGCTGCGACCGGACGGGGTTCCCCCGCTGCCTCCGCCTCGCTCCGCCGCCCGCACCCACCCCCCTAGTTCCCGGGACCAAGTTATCGCATCCCCCGCCTGCTCGAAATACCCGGCGACGCGCCGCGCGTGTGCGCGGCGTCACCACGACACCGTCGCCGGATCCACCGCGGGCGCGAGCCCCTGCAGGTAGGTCACGAGCTTCCAGATCGCGTCGGGGGGCAGCAGGCCGCCGAACGCCGGCATGCCGCGCGGCCGGCCGTAATAGATCGACTGGAAGATCGCACCGTCGGCGCCCCCATAGCGCCAGCGCCCGTCGGCGAGGCTCGGCCCCTCCCCCCCTGTGGCGCCCAAGGAATGACAGCCGTCACAGTTGAAAGCGCTGAACAGCTTCTCCCCGTCCGCCGCCGACCGCCGATCGCCCTTGAACGGGTTCTCCAGACTCCCGGCCGGCGGTGCAGCTCCGCCCGCGAAGACGTGCTGGTCGTAGCGCACGGCGGGCGGCACGGACTGCTGCCCCGACGTCACGAGCAGGGCGATCAGCGGGGCCATGGCTACAGCGCGAACAGCCATACGATCCCTCCCAGGCTGGTGTGGCGCGCCAGATCCGGCATGTAGCTCGCCGGCGGGCGGACGTCGGCGGGATCGTCGGAGCGGACATCACCGGCGAGCAACGCCCAGTCGCCGCCCAGCCCCGCGTAGACCGCCACGTACTGCTTGCCGGCGGCACCGGTAAACGTGATGGGATTCCCCACCACCCCGGACCCCACCTTGAACTTCCACAGCGCCGCGCCGCTGTTCGCATCCACCGCCTTGAACCAGCCGTCCAACGTCCCGTAGAACACCACGCCGCCGGCCGTAACGAGCGCACCACTCCAGACGGGGTACTTCTCCTTGATCTCCCAGACCTTCTTCCCGAAACCTGCGTCCCACGCGATCACGGCGCCCAGGTTGCCGCCGGGCCCGGGCTTGTACGGGGCGTTGAGACCGATGAACGGCGTCCCGGCGAGGTACGTGACGGGCGCGGTCTGATAATCCATGCACATGTTGTTGGTGGGAACGTAGAACAGCCCGGTGCGCGGGGAGTACGCGGCGGGCTGCTGGTTCTTGCCGCCTTCGAGCGTGGGGCAGATGTCCTTCACGCTCCCGCGCGAGGCACCCGTGAGCTTCGTGGAATCGACCTCGGGGCGACCGGTCTTGAGATCGACCCGCTTCGCCCAATTCACAGCCACGTACGGCTCCGCCACCAGCACCTCTCCCGTGGCGCGGTCGATCGTGTACGCGAAGCCGTTCTTGTCGAAGTGCACCAGCACGCGGCGGCGGTGGCCTCGGACGGTCAGGTCCGCCAGGATCATCTCCTGCACGGCATCGAAGTCCCAGTTGTCGGCCGGGGTGAACTGATACGCCCAGACCAGAGTGCCATCGCCGGGGCGGCGCGCCAAGACACTCGTCGCCCACTTGTTGTCCCCGGGACGCTGCTCGGCGTTGTACGGTGCCGGGTTGCCGGTGCCGTAAAAGAAGAGGTCGAGCCCCGGATCGTACGAGAGCCATCCCCACACCGGCGCGCCGCCGTGCTTCCACCCATCGGGGGGCCAAGTGGTCTGGCCCAGGCCGGTGCCCCTGTCGTAAAACGGCCGGAATGTCTCGGGGCGCGCCAGGATCTCGGCGTCGGGCCCGGCATTGTAGGCCGTCCAGACGACACGGCCGGTCGCAAGATCGAGGCCCTTCACCCAGCCCCGCACGCCGAACTCACCGCCGGCCGTCCCCACGATGACCCGGTCGCCGACGACGAGGGGGGCCATGGGGGTCGTCTCGCCCTGCCGCACGTCGGCGACCTTCGTGTTCCAGATCTCCCGACCCGTGGCGGCTGCGATCGCCACCGTATGGCCATCGAGCAGGTTATAGATGATGCGGTCGCTGGCGAAGAACGCGCCGCGGTTCACGACATCGCAGCACGCGATGCCGATGGCTGCCGCGTCGACGTTGGGTCGGTACTTCCACTTGAGCGGGTAGCCCTCTTGCGCGAGATCGAAGGCGTAGAGGACGTTCGGGTATGGGGTGACGACGTACATGGTCTGGTGCACGACCAAGGGCTGTCCCTCGTGTCCGGCGAGGACGCCGGTGGAGAAGCTCCACGCCGCGCGCAGCGCCTTGGCGTTTGCCGCGGTGATCTGCGTCAGGGCGCTGTAGCGCGTCGCGGCGTAGTCCTTGGCGGGCATGGGCCACTGGCCATCCGGCGCGCCCGGCGCGGGGCGCTGCACGACGAGGACGACGAGCAGGGTGGCTACGGTCACAGGCGACCCCTCCTCATTTGCTGCGGCGCACCAGCACTTCGATCAGGGCGCGAATGGCGCGTCCCCGATGCGAGACGCGCTGCTTGGCCGCGAGCGGCGCTTCGGCGAAGGTTGTGCCGAGATCGGTGGACAGGAACAGCGGGTCGTAGCCGAACCCGCCGCCCCCGCGGGGCGCCGGGAGGATGCGACCCTCGCACGTCGCCTCGACGAGCTCCGGCTTGGCAGTCGCGGTCTCGACGTATGCCACGACGCAGCGGAAGCGGGCGGTGCGCTGCTCGTCGGGCGCCTGGGCGAGGCGCTCGAGCAGCAGCGCATTGTTCTGGGCGTCGAGGCCCCCTTCCCCCGGCCCGCTGACCTCTCTCCCGTGCATCAAGGCCCACCGCGCGGAAAAGACGCCCGGGGCGCCGTCGAGGGCGTCGACTTCGAGCCCCGAGTCTTCGGCGAGCGTGGGGAGGTGACTGCGCGCGGCGAAATAGCGCGCCTTGGCCACGGCATTCTCGGAGAAGCTCGAGCCACGCTCCAGGTCCTGCTCCTCCGGCAGCCGCTCCAAGAACTGGTCCGCCGGAAAGACGAGCTGAAACGGCAGCGCGGCGAAGATGTCACGGATCTCCCGGGCCTTCCCATCGTTGCGCGTCCCGATCAGGAGCTTCATCAGCTCGCGCCCCGCCGCAGCCGCACGAGGAGCTCGCTGGTCGAGTAGCCCGGCACGAGCGCCACGCGCACGACGCGCCCGCCCCACGCTTCCACTTCGGCGGCCCCCACGATGTCGTCGTGGGCGTAGTCCGCACCCTTGACGAGCACGTCGGGCCGCAGCTCGGTGATGAGGGCCCGCGGGGTGTCGGCGTCGAACAACACGACGCAGTCGACGCAGGCGAGCGCGGCGAGCACGCGGGCGCGGTCCGTGCCAGGCACGATCGGGCGGGCGCCGCCCTTTCCCAGCCGGCGCACGGACGCGTCGCTGTTCACGCCCACGACGAGCGCCGCGCCCTCGGCGCGCGCGGCCTCCAGCAGGGTTACGTGCCCCACGTGCAGCAGGTCGAACACGCCGTTCGTGAACACGACCGGGCCGCGCTGGCGCTGCCGCCACGCGGCGGCCTCCTCGGGGGTGCGGAGCTTGGCGGCAGTATTCAGGGGCGCTACAGCGGCTGAGTCGCCTTGGGATGAAAAGTGAACGTGTGGGTGAAGAGCGGGAGATGGATGGTCTCGCTGTACTGGGCCTCGATCGCGATCTCGCGCGGCGACGCGCGGCGCACGATCCGGATGCGCTGGGCCTGATCCGGGAGGCCGATGTCCTGCGCGGTCGCTTGAATGCGGCGCTGGATCGTCCCGTCGTCCAGCGCGGCGGCGAGCTGTGCCTGCGTCTGCATCTCGTCGAGCAAGCGGTAGTACCGGAAGTACACCTCGCCGATGTTCACACCGTAGTACAGCACGGCCACGAGGATCAACAGCGAGAAGAGACACCCGGTCGAGCTCGCGCCGCGCCGGCCCAGGGACCGCGATGCCAGCGCGCCGCTCACCATTGGGACTGGGCGCCGTCGACCAGGTCGTTGACGAGCTTCTGCAAGGCGACCTTGCGCCCGGCCGCTTCCTGGGGCGGCGGGTATTCGCCCACCACGGTGAGGCCCTGCTTCTGCCACAGCGACTTGTTGTCGCGCTGGTCGAACAGCTCGACGTCGACCGTGATCTGCACCTGCCGCCGGGTCACGTCGGGCCGCTGGCCGGGCTGGAACGACAGCGGGACGTCCGACTCGTACCGCACCACGCGCCCCCGCACGACGGCATCGGCGTTGGCTTCCGCGGCCGGGCGCAAGCCGAGCCGCCCCTGAAAGGCCTCGAGCACGGCGTCGTTGACCTCCTTGGTCAAGGCCGGCTCCGGCGTCTGGTTGTCGAACGGCAGGATGGCGACGGTCTTGATGTTGGGCA
>WNFW01002348.1_pt1 | contig 12884 bp, 15 predicted proteins | sample 5400131 | NCBI WGS metagenome assembly WNFW01 (sample SAMN13153362, study PRJNA577476) | soil metagenome | isolation source: 20 cm soil or saprolite under grassland replicate 1 | place: USA:California | collected 2016-06-15 | reverse complement strand
AAATGCGCCGTTCGGAAAACCCCCTGCGGCAAAGGGACTACGCCCGCAATTTTGCAGGCGAAAAGAGTGTGCAACCAAGGTGGATCCAACGTATATTTTTTGGGTTTAGAGGTAAAGGATCGGAATGCGAAAAGGACTGATGGTATTTCCCCAGGACTCGGAAATCGATACGGACAGCGAGCGATTCGCCGACGGTTTCGACGTCACTTTTCGTCCCAGCAGCTGCGGTCGGTTTGCGCAGTTGCTGCGGCCGTCATGGCAACGAAGAGTACAGGTAAGCGACGTTTCCAATCCTGGCACGAACGGATGCGACGTTGTTCCTTGCGAACGTTGCGGCTCGCCAGCGCGTGTCGGGCGTGGCTACTGTCTAAGTTGTGTGCTCCAACAGGGGCTCGAGTACGATGGCGAGAATGCAGAGCACTGGGACGACGTTCTTGAGGAAGTTAAAGTTCGCGGTTCCGAATGGCGCATCGGTAATTACCAAATCCTCCAGCAAATCGGGCGTGGCGGGATGGGAATGATCTATCGAGCGCGCCAACGAAATTCACAACACATCGTCGCTCTGAAGCATATCTTAAGCGTGCACGCTGATTCGCGCGAAGCGCTGGCGCGCTTTCGGCGCGAAGCTGTGATCGTAGCAAGCCTTCGCCATCCAAACATCCTGCCGATCTACGAACTGGGGGAAACTGAAGGTGGCCTGCCTTTCTTTACGATGAAACACGCACCCGGTGGAACTTTGTTGGAAGCCGCGGAAACTCTTCGACATGATCCGCGCCGGAGCGTTTGTTTAATTGCAAAAGTGAGTCGTGCCATGGAGTACGCACACGGTGAAGGCGTTTTGCACCGCGATCTGAAACCTGGAAATATTTTGCTGGACGAGCACGGCGAACCTTTGGTGAGCGATTTCGGGCTCGCCAAGTCTCTCGAGACGCCGACCGATCTCACCCGAACTTTGACTAGCTTCGGAACACCGGGGTTCATCGCGCCGGAGCAAGCGCACGGTCCAGCAAAAGACCTGAGTTCGGCGGCGGATATTTACAGCATCGGGGCCATGCTTTTCTATCTGCTCACAGGCCGACCTCCGTTCCTCGGTGAAAACGCGCTGGCAGTCATCAAAGAAGCTGCGGACAAACCGTCGCCAAAATTGCGGACAGTTGCTCCCGAACTTGATCGTGACCTGGAGATCATTTGTGCAAAATGTTTGGAGCGCGAACCAGAAGCTCGCTATTTTTCTGCCGGTGATTTAGCCGAAGATCTCGAGCGTTGGCTGGAAGGACGCGCGATCGTTGCGCGTCGGCTCGCAGCGCCGGTACGCGTTTGGCGCTGGTCAAAGCGCAACCCAAAGTTTGCCGGCGCCCTTGCAGCAAGTGTGGTCCTTGCAGTGCTTAACCTTTTGGCAATATTCGCGATTTCACATTTGCTTTCGATAGTTGGTCACGCTCGATTCGCACATCACACAGTCGCATCTGTGCGATTTGAAGATTCGCGCGAACGGACTGCTACTTTGAATTCCGTCACTGAAGCAGTGACCCTGGATGCCGCCGACGCGAAGATAGACGCGGCTCCCGGCTCCGCTGAAGAAGTCGAAGCCGACGCGCGTACAAGCGCTACCCGACAAGAAACAGAGTTGTGATGTAGCCGAAGCTCGGCCCGCAGCGGGCGTGTTCGCCTGTGCAAAGAAGGTGGACAAAGGGTTGTTGTCACATTTATTCCACCGTTTCGCAGTTAGACGGGGTATAGCTCAGCTGGTAGGCCGTCTCGTTCGCAACGCTGCCCGGCAATTACTCCCAATTGTCCTCATTTAGCCTTACGCGCGTTTTCATAGGTAATCGACTCGCACTCGTGTTCTGACGTAATCTGTCCTAACCTGAAAAATGGTCATGGCCGTACAAACGGCCGGACAAAGGCTGGCGAGGTTGAGCGATAGCGGGTTCGATTCCCGCCCCCGCCTGACCACTTTTCATAGGTAAAGGCTGTTAGTGCTATCGAAAAAGTTCCAAAAAAGTTCCATATTTCGCGCTGGCTGATTTGATTAGATCCTCAGCAATACGGAAATAGGAGATGTCTTTTTCGATGCCAATAAAATCTCGATCATTGGCGGCACATACTACGCCAGTCGTTCCGCTTCCCATAAATGGATCGAGGATTTTCTCGCCAGCAAACGAGCAGCGATTGAGCAACCAATTCGATTGCCCGATTGGCTTCGGGCAAGGATGACCGTTTTTCTCGGCTCTTTCTGTACTCGAGAAGCTGTCTGGTCGAGAACCTTTGCGCGTTTGGAGATACGGGTCTTTTTCGTAATACAAAATTGGCTGCCAGCATGAAAATCCCCATGAATTCCATTACGTAAACGCGCTGAAGCGCCTCGGCTGATCGCACCGGCTGGAAGATCCGGTTGAAACCCAGGAATACTCGGCTCGTGTCACTCGCCCCTGTTCTGGAGCAGTGAGCGGACAATAAAGCTAGAAGACGCCGGCGGTAATACCCGTCGGCCCGCTCTGGAAGAATTCTGGTGATTCGGTCACGACACCGTCGGTCGTGATGGAGGCGCTGGCGCCAGTGGGAACTCGAACCCTATACCGCCGACTTCGACTAAAATAACGTGAATTGCGGCAACGAGGTACATCAGCCGGCAGCGCATTACCTTTTTGTATATCGCGGTCCGACAGCCACTCAGCGGTAGAAAATCCGAGCCACGAGCCACTTAATGACTCCATCTGACGCGATTCATTTATGGATGCAAACCGCGGGAGAACGCGCCGGCGCGATGCCGTCGTTGTGGGAACGTACGGCACGGAAATCTTCAACCGCGCCGCTCCGACAGGACATCACAACGGACGTTTGCGTAATCGGCGCCGGCATCGCCGGCGTCGCCACTGCCTATCTTGCCGCGCGCGAAAATCGCGGTGCTGCGGTTTCCGAGACAGGCGCAGTTTCATCCATTGAAATTCCTCAACGGGGTAGCGGGGGTGATCGTCGATTCCGGCGGAGAAATCTTTACAGGAACACGCGTCATCTCAGTTGAAGATGGCGATCGCGTTACTGTCAGAACTCAAGACGGCCACACGATCACAGCGCAAGCAGCGGCCGTTGCGACGAACTGTCCGATCAACGACCGCGTGACTATTCATTCAAAGCAGGCGCCGTATGCGACATACGCAATCTGCTTGCGCGTCACGCGCGTAGTCGAGCACGCGCTCTTCTGGGACACGGCGCAGACTGCGGAAGAGGAGAAGAAGGAAATCGGGCCGGTGCGTTATCATTACGTGCGATTCGCGCGCGACGAGCAAGGCGATGTGCTCATCGTTGGGGGCGAAGATCACAAGACGGGGCAGGCTAAGGATTGCGCGCAGCGTTTCGTCAATCTGGAACGGTGGGCGCGCGCCCGCTTCCCATTTGTTGCGGAGGTCACTGACCGCTGGTCCGGTCAAGTCATGGAACCTCTGGATGGGGTGGCGTATATCGGCTGCAACCCCGGCGACAAGAACGTCTACGTAGTTACCGGTGATTCGGGCAACGGCATCACGCACGGAATACTTGCCGGCCTGTTAATTGTCGATCTGATCGCTGGCCGGGAAAATCCGTGGGCGAAACTATACGATCCTTCACGCAAGACATTGAAGCCGCGCACTCTCGCGGATTACGTCGCCGAGAACGCGAACGTTGCGGCGCAATTTCGCGATTACATTACGCCGGGCTCGGCTAAATCTGTCGATGAGATTCGGCCCGGACAAGGTGCAGTGTTGCGTCATGGCGTGAAGAAGCTCGCTACGTATCGCGATTCAAATGGGGAACTGCATGCCTTTTCAGCGGTTTGTCCGCACTTGGGGTGTGTCGTCCGCTGGGATCCGTGCGAAAAAAACATGGGACTGCCCTTGTCACGGCTCACGCTTTGATGCTTTAGGTTGCGTCGTCAACGGTCCAGCCATTTCCGATCTGCAACCCGTCGAGGTCCCCGAGTCTTAGCGCTGTAACAGCGCGGGCGACTTGCCTTCGCAATGCTTCACGTGGTCCATCGTTCACTGACGAATGCATCTTTCGTGATATTCTCACGAAATTAGTGAATCCTGCTAAGTTGCCTTATCGGCATTAAGTGAAGGCGGCGTAGCTCCATTGAATACCTCTAAAGTAGAAGTATTGATGATATTTGCGACGGCAGGATTGATCCCGCTCGAGGTGCGAAATGTTTGGCATCATCCAGGTTTTGATTCACCCGCCAAGGCCGCCTGGTCAGACAAACTTCATATGGCTAACGCCTCCGAATACCATTGGAATTTTCGGGGATCGATGCTTCCGGGCAAAAGCAGCTGCGCCGCCTCTCTGAACTCCGGCCAGGGTCCGCGCTCCGGTATGTCGTCGTCCGCAACGAGTTCCTGCCCGTCTTTCCGATGCGGGCCGTTCCAAATCTTTCCAACTCGCGGTAATTTTCCGGACTCCTACGAAACATGATGGTGTGTAATGCCCTTGTCTTTACACTTCGCCGCTTCGGGGAATTTTTTCTTATCTACATCCGGGATACGCAAAATGCGGCCAACATCCGCGCCAGTAAGTTTCTCTAGCGCCTTGGCATAGGCGACGATAATCATGGGCCGTGACAAGGATGCTCTTTTCGTGGGGCAGTGGGCACCAACGTTTTTGATATTGGGCCTCTACAACAAACTTGTGAAGCAGTTAGGATCGATCGAACCGAAAATGAGCTCTAAAGCCAACGAGCGTATACCGATCTTGATATGCGCTGATGAACAGAAACATCTTCTACATTATCCAGTAGTTGTCCTTATGTTAATTGTCCTGAACTGCTCGGCTTGTTCTAAGAGTTGGCTTCACTGGTGAGAAGATTTCTTTGCTCAAGTGAGAAAATCAGCCGGACATTCATGCGATTGAGGGCGCGAATTTCTATCAACGACGCTTTCGTCACGCTAGGCGAACGATCACACGGGCGTCACTGCGATCCTGGACCTTCGGGCGGCGCGGGCAGGCGCCTTTGTTGATCCTCTCGCTTCATTTCCTCGCGCTGGCCGCCTTCGACGAATCGGCCAGCTTGGATAGGACGATAAAGGCTGCCCGTCGTCACCGGCGCCGACGCGCCTTTCTCCATCTGTTCACGTTGCACAATATTGCCCGAAATAGTCTCAGTGATGTCTGGCGCAATCCGGTGCGAAATATAAGCGCCTTGCGCTTTCCATCCGATCAGTACCTCCTTGCTCGGGTGCTCAGCGGTGTTGACGATCGCATTTACGACCTTCGACGGGTCATCCAGCGCGAGCATGCGCGGAGTGTGACCGCTATAGTTCGCCGCGTGTTTCCACCATGGCGTGTCCACTGCCCACGGCATGATGGTTGCCACTTTGATGTTGCCGGTCAAACGATTCAGCCGGAGTTCTTCATTCAGCGCGCGATCGAGGCTGAGCACGCCAGCCTTGGTGGCGGAGTAACAAGCATAGTACGCCATTGGCACCTCGCTGACGACTGAGCCGACATTAACCAACGTGCCCCCGCCTTGCGCCCGGAACTGGCGGACTGCGGCATGGCTGCCGTAAACAACGCCTTTGAGATTAATATCGATCAGGCGCGAATAATCCGCGACGGGCGCGTCCCAAAACGGGCCGACCACTCCAAGCCCGGCATTATTGATCCACACGTCAATCCGACCAAAACGCCGAACCGCAGCCTGCGCCAGTCGCTCGATATCACCAGCTTTGGAAACGTCTGTCGTAATAACAAGCGGCGTTCCTCCGCGAGCCCGCACTTCGCCCGCGACTTCCTCCAGCAGGTTCGTTCTGCGCGCGGCGAGCACGACGTTCGCGCCTTGCCGCCCGAACTCCACGGCCGCGCCTCGCCCGATTCCGCTAGACGCGCCAGTGATGACGACCGTCTTACCGGCCCAGCGACCGCGAGCTGAACTATCAGCGACACGCGGACTCTGCGTACTCGCGCAGCCGACCACCGCGAGCACGAGGAGAAGGAGAAACGGTTTCACGGCTTCTCCCCCAACGAAGTCAGTTATCTCTTTTGTAAGTTGCTTTGCACCGGGGCGAATTCCTTCAGCTACTAAGATCACATTGAACTATCGCTTTCGGGGAACGTGGCAGATGATGGAGTTTTCCCGAATTACGCGGCCATACTCACAGAGAACCCAGTTCTAAGGCCTTTATTGGTGAAAAAATTCCAGACACCAAATTGGTTCTATAAACTTCCTACATTAACGATCGCGACCCCCGCCCTTCCGGGGTGCGCCGATCATCGTTCACACAGTTTTAATTGCTTTCAGCCGCGCGAATCGCCGCTTCAAGTTCAAGAAACGCAGCCAACAATTCATCCGCACGCACAACAAACCGCTTTCCGTCGCCGCGATGTGCGTCCACCACGCCGCCCAATCCACTACCAAAAGCTGACTCCTAGAACAACCCGAGGACTTTGAGGAGAATCAAGATTACGAAAATTACTCCGATTATATAGAGGATGCTTCTGGTCATGCCGACTCATACCAAAGTGAGTCTGCAGTGGCCAGGATTACTAACCCAGTTGACTACGCGAAGGTTCGCAGTCGCTCACATGATGCACTGATTTCCCAATAGCGCTTCTGCTCGAAATAATACAGGCACGCGATTCGATTGTCGCTCAACTAATCAATGTTCAGCGGATCGCACGGCGAGAATATAGGCGACGATTGCTTCGCGGTCCGCCGGTTTCAGACTCGCGCGATGAGACATGCTGTCGACGATGTTCGGCCAATCGTCGGTGCTGTAACGCCAGAGCACCGGTAGCGTGTGGCATTCGATGCAGCGATGGACGAAAAGCGTGCGGCCTTCGCGCAACATCACAAGATCGACTTGTTGTCCGCTTCTCGCGGTCGCCATCTGCGGCGTAACAGGGGGAACGTAGTTGGTCAATTCGCAACTGAATAACACGAAAGCGAGCGCGACGAAGATTGATACCATCTTCATCTTAAAAACCCATTCCAAAAATTGTGCGTAGTTGGAAATCCGGCTCGTCCTGCGTATCAGTCGCTTGCGCGAGAGCGGTGATCGTCACAAACCAATTTCCACGGCGATAAGAGACGTTCGGCCCGACGAGGAAATTTCTGATCTTTTCCGTGTCGCGCCACTCTGGAAATACAAATTCATGCAGCACTTCTATTCCCGCGGAAACGGTTGGCGAGATTTCATAGCTCGCACCAAGCGCTTGGATGAATTCGCCTTCGCGCTCGGCGAGATCGCTTCTTTCCCATACCGATTCAAATGTGGCATTATAAGCGAGGATGAGCGGTCCAAAGTTTTTCTGGCTGATCAGCTTCGATTCCAATTCGATCAGTCGATCCCCCACTCTCAGCTCTCCGTAGATCGACAGCCCGACAGGATCGACAACTGGGTTGGTAAAATTGTAGATCAACTCGATCGCCGTATCCGAATAGGTAGAGCCGGATCGTTCTGGATCGCTTTTGTAAAACCAGTCTGCGAGATAAATGCTTGCCTGGAGCTTGTCGGTTACTCCGTATTCGAGTTCGTGGCGGAAATCGACCTGATCAAATCTGCCTGGCCCTGTGGCATGGCGCCACGTGACCCAATTTTCCAGCTCCAGGCTGCCAGACGCTGGTGTATTGGCCTCGTAAAGAAAAGTAAAGTGGCGCGCGCCACCAAAAGAGGACAACGCTGATAAGATTGCGGCTACGAAAATGCCGACACGCAACGCAGGCTTCATTTGACCGCGAACGCTATCAGAGCAGTTCGCGGACTGCTGCCGGGCCATTGCTTTTTTTTAGCGCCTGCTTGCGCCGTGTCGCGCGCGCACTATTCCTGTTTTTCAGCCGTTCCCATCATGCAGTGATTCGCGTTTACGATGAAGCTGGCAACGTGAGAGAGACGCACGAGCACGCGGGCGAATTGACAGGGCCGTGAGCCTTACGTGCGTCATGTCGGCGCTGTGGTGTTTTGCTGTTTTGCCTCCAATGGCGGCAGGCATGAATTTAGGGGCGAAGAAATCTTCGTGACCTTTTACAAAGATTCGTCCGATAGTGTAAAAAGCCAAGCGGCCCCCGGAAATGAGTTCTATGTACGGCGTTTTGTACGCATTCATCAGCGCGGGATTTTACGAGGAATTCACGTTTCGTGGATTTTTGATGCAAGGCTTAGCGATGTTGTTGGTGGGAGTCGCGGCGCATCGATAGGCGCTTGTATCACGCAATGTGCGCTGTTCGGGGCAGCGCATGCTTACCAGAATCCACTCGGCATCGCGATCACCGGCACACTCGGCATTTTGATGGGACTGCTGGTTCCTGCGTCGGGGCGCAATCTTTGGGCCGTGATCATCGGCCATGGGCTCTTCGACGCGAGTCGTTTTGTTTTGTTCTATTTTGAAGGGCCGCCGACCGGCTGATCACCTTGATTGGCCGCTGTTTTCGCTGCGCGCCCGGCCGTCGCGCCCTACCAAGTACCGAATCGTCAGCGGTTCACCAGGCGCGAATCGAACTCGAAATCAATCGGTGAAGCTATTCGGATACGCTTGAAATCTGGATCCAGGGGGTTGAGCAGAAAATTTGTGTCGGCAGGGCTAACGGCGCTTGGCAGCGCAAGAACCGCAGAGCGCCGCTCTTTGACCCAGTGATCGCCGATTTCCCGCGCTTCGATTGGAGGAGGATGCATCCGCCAGTTCGCCGGCAATTTTTCGTGTCGGAAGCGTTCTGTGAGACTGTCCGGCCACTCCAGGTAAAATGCCTTGTGTTCCTCAATGGTAAACGGGATCCGGTTGACGAAAACTTCAAACGCGGCCGTGGATTGATATCCGCTGATATATACAACACGCGCGCCAGGAGAGTTCCAACGCCCTCCGTAGCGCCAGGGACCTTCTCCCGTAAATGCTGTTCGTGCGCGGCTTGCGCGCACAATGCGCCAGCCGGAGCCCATCGGGTTAGGAGCCTGTTGAGGTACTCAGGCATGTCGCGCGAGAGTGCCTCGGTCTGGATGGCAAGGCGCGAGCGACGAACATGTTCGCGCCTACCTGTGAGGAGCGAGCAACGCCGCCAGACGGACCAAGGCGCTCTCGCCCTCCGGGTTGAGCCGCTTTTCCGTCTCTCCGGCATTGTTCGTCGGTTACGGACCACTGGTGGTATGCGTCCTCCTCACGCCTTCGAGAGAGGAAAAATCGGCGGCAACGCGACACGTCTGTGTACCTCAGCAGGCTCCTAGGAATAAACGCCGTAGTCGATTCGCCCCAGCAAATTGTCCACTTCCCGCGCGCCGATTTCGGTCTTTGCATAATCCAGCGGCACTACGCCGCCGAGACCGTATTGCGGAAACTTAAGCCAGGCTCGTCCTCTTTCGAGGTTGCCAAAAACGCTGGCCGCGTGCTCGAGCAGCCGGGAAAAACGGATGAGCTTGTCCGATTCATCCGGCGACAGGCGTCCCGCAGTTTTGCGCCGGTGCAGCGTTGCCCTGGAAATGGAAAGTTTTGAGGCCAGTTGTTCGAGCGGTAGATCGAGGTTTTTTCGGAGTGCCTCCAGTTCCGCGAAAGGCAATCCTTTCTCGATCCGGCGGATCAGATGAGTCGGATGCATCGGCTTTGGGCTGGCTGTTTTTCTTTCGAGTGTCGCGGTTTTCATGACAATGACATCCCCTTTGTCCAATTGATACAATTTACTGTATCAAATGAAACACTCAAGTTAACAATCATAGCGAAACGAAGAAGGGTCGCGCAGCGGCCAATGCTTCAATTCACGCCGCGATCTGGCCGAGCACGGTGCGCAGTTCGTGAAAATCCACCGGCTTCGCCAAATGGAAATCGAATCCAGCTTTTCTGCCGCGCTCGATATCGTCGTGCGCTGCAAAGCCAGATATCGCCACCGCTTTCACGGCTCCTTTTCGTTTCGCTTCCACAATGATATCGTAGCCATTCCCGTCTGGAAGCGCGATGTCACACAGCACGACGTCGAACTCTTTGGCGTTGATCATGTCCAGTGCGGTCCGAGCGTCGTCAGCCGTGGAAATATCGTGACCGAAATGATTCAGCAGCCGAGATAACGCCTGGAGCGTGTCGCTGTGATCCTCTACGACGAGAATTCGCAAACTTTTGCCCGAATTATACTCCGCCCTCGATCGATCCTCGCTCATCTTTCCAAAACCCCGCGAAGCCCTATAATCGGATTTTTCGTCGCGTCCAGATGCAATTTTGGTGTTGCCGAAATATTACAGCTGGAAAAACGTTCGTAGCCGGTGCAGGAAGTTGGCCGTGTATTGGCGTTCCTTTAATGCATGCTCGTCCGTGCTTGTAGCTTCTTTCAGGATCCCTTCGGTTTCCATTTTTCGCTGTGCAAGCAACTGACTCAACTGCTCCATGCAGCTTGGGGCGCCGCTTAGCAGTTCGGCCATCACCGGTTTTCCGATTTCCATCACGTAACAGTCGCCGTCTGCGCGTACGGTAGCGCTCCGCGGTTCGCCGGTGAGCAGCGACATTTCACCGAAACAATCGCCCGCTCCCAGGCTTGCAACTCGGATTTTCGATCCATTTTTTGATACGAAAACGTGTGCTGCCCCGCGCAGCATCACGAACATTGAATCGCCCGCGGCGCCTTCCTCGATCACCGGTTCGCCACGACCGAAAAGTTTGAGGCGCGCCTCTTTGACCATCTGATTGAGTTGGTCTTCGGAAAGACACTCGAAGAGCCGTTCCCCGCGCAGAATGGAGATTGCCTCCGCCTGCTCTTCCTGTACTGCGAGAGCTGGCTTGCGCTGCACTTGCAACGTGCGAATCGGAAAGGGAATGGTGATACCCTGGCGCTTCAACTCGTACCACACATTAGTGCGCACAGAGTCGTTGGTTTCGTTGATCCGGGAGTGATTGCCCATGTAGAATTTGATCTCATAGGTCATGGCGTAATCGGCGAAGTCGACCAGGAACACTTTGACAGGGGGATCAGGAACAACGTTTTTAGCGCTCTGCGCGGCGCGCCGGAGCGTGTCTTTCACAAGGTTGGGTGGGTTCTTGTATTCAACGCCAACACGAATCCGCATGGCATGGATCTCGGTCGGATAGTGCAGATTGACGATCTGGTGGCTCACCATCTCGTTGTTCGGGATGTCGAGATAAATGTCGTCGTTGGTACACAGCCGCGTGGAACGCCAGTTGATCTCACGCACCTCGGCGTACGTGTCGCCCACCTTCAACCAGTCCCCGAGCTTGTAGGGCCGGTTAATGTGAATCGCTATGCCGCCGATGATTCCGGCGAACAGATTCTGCCCGGCGAAACCGACGACGATTGCGATGACGCCGGAGCCCGCCAGCAGTCCTTTCAATTGCGCTTCAGCATGGTAACCGTAGCTCAGGACAAGGAGCAGTACAGCCAGGAAAATTATTCCGCCGACAACCTCACGAAGAAACTGTGGAATCGTTGTTTGACGTTTCTTTTCGAAATAGAGGTCCCAGATGTAGCGATTTACCAGAGCGACAATCAGCGCCGTGCTCAACAAAATCGCCGCTGCTCCAATATGAAAGCGCCATGGAGCATGCACTCCATAAACCGCGATGGCGGCATAAAAAGCGAGCGTCAAACAGAAAAGCCGAAACAGCAATCCAAGCTGAACACCGGCGCGACGCTTTAAGAATCGCCCAATACCAAGGGCGACAAAAAACGTCACGATAAACACGACTACGGTCATGCCATCCCGCTGCGCTTCGGTCACCGCGTTGAACATCGAGGCAATAGTATATCAGAACCAGACCGCCGGAATAGTTTTTCTGTGTTACGGCTTAAGACGAACCGGCTCCTGCGCCAAGCTGACGGACTGGCAGGTCTATTTTGGCGGGGCGAAAACCAACCACGCCCAGCCCGCAAGGAAACAAAGACCACCAACGGGAGTAACCGGGCCGAGCCAACGGAGATTTGTTAGGGCAAGCAGATACAAGCTCCCGCTAAACAGCAAAATCCCCGTAAGCAGCAGCAAGCAGGCGCCGCGGTTGATGGTCCCGTAGAGCGCTAGCAAGAGGAGCGCAATTGCATGGATGAGGTGGTAAAACACCGCCTTATCCCAGACATCCACCATCCCCCGCCCTTCAAGCGTCGACCGCAAACCGTGCGCTCCAAATGCTCCCAGTGCGACTGCAAGGAAACAAAGCACAGCTGCGATGCGAAAAAGCAAGATCGACATGTTGTTAATTCGAGCGATTTTGCCGCATCTCCAACTCCTTTTTCAAATCCTTCAGGCCTAATTGTCGGTTTCGACGAGTCGTTCTGATGTAGAAAATTGTTCCAGCTACTCCAAGGGCGGCTGCTCCGAGAAAATTCAGTGCTGGCCCAAGTTTCCACAGATATGCGCCAAGGATTGCGCCGGCACTGACTATCAAATCGCGGATGAGATAATATGAACCTATCATTTGGCCGCGTTTGACAGGATCGCTGTATCCTATGATGAGCGCTTTGCGCGATGTATCGCCGAACTCTTTAAACCCACGAATCACAAATGCGATGACCAGGGCGGAAAAACTGCGCGACATCAATAAGCTGATCGGAAAAAGCGTGAACATGATGAACGTCACGATCACGAATGGCTCGCGGCGATATCGATCCGCATAGTGCGAGGCCGGAATGATACATAAAATGGCGGCGAGCATTTCTACCGTGGTGAGAACGCCCACCTGCTGAGCGCTAACGCCGATGTAATCCATCGCAAAAATCACAACCCATGCATAGGGGACTCGTTCGCAAAAGCGAATCAGGATGTCGCTTAACAGCAAACGCCGCATCGGTTGATTGAACTCCTGAAAGCTTCGCCAAAAACTCCACTGCTCTGACTGCGGCGGTGTTCCCGCGGCGATTCGCGCGTCCGCATCCGAGTCATCGCGCAGTTGCCGTTGCACCAGGATTGTGAGTCCGGAGAGAAAGATCGAGATGA
>WNFW01002347.1_pt1 | contig 12886 bp, 11 predicted proteins | sample 5400131 | NCBI WGS metagenome assembly WNFW01 (sample SAMN13153362, study PRJNA577476) | soil metagenome | isolation source: 20 cm soil or saprolite under grassland replicate 1 | place: USA:California | collected 2016-06-15 | reverse complement strand
TCTCAACAATAACCTTCTCCACCTTCATATGATGAACCCGACGATGAACCGTCAACAACGTAAGACAGTCCACACAGACATGAGCGATATGATGCTCAGCCACCAACTCAACAATCTGATCCTCAGGTCTAACCTCAAACCGGAAATTGCAAGTCATGGCCAAGTCAGACTCATCCCCTGCTAACGGGCCTCAACTCGCCCTTAAGCATTCAAGATCCCGGAGCGAATTCTTAGCCCTGTTATGTTCAGGGGTTAGGAGTGTCATTTCTCTGCAATTTTGCGTTCAGAAGTCGCAAGACAAATTCACCGAGGTCAGCAGTTTCTTGGGCAGCTTCGGCTGAAATGTGCCTGGCATGGACCGCTTCGTTGCAGACTTTGATTACGGAACGAATAGCATCAGCCTCTATTGGCGTGAGCACTCGTTCAGATTGCAACAGTGAGACGAGTCCGAGGGCACCCTCGAATTTTCCGGAAGCTCTAGTCCCCGCGAGTTTTTGCAAACGGCTTTCTATTTCAATCCGTAATCCTGCCAAGGCTATGTGCACATCTTCTGCAAGAACCCTCCGCCACACCTCACCCCGTGGTGAGATTTCTGTCGGCCCTACCACTCCTTGTCCGACGGAAGCTTGGACAGGGAGCCGGTTCACTGCATCTCTCACTTGCCTTAAGGAACCCAGCGTGATATGGCCTCCTCCAGGAAGACCGATCTCGCTTACATACGGCAGGAGCAGAATGAATACCATGAGGGCTAGAAGCCCAAGGGTGGTAGTGTCTACAGTTGTAGAAGGCAAGATCGTATGCAGAAATAGGAAGAATAGAACAATGAGAAAGAGTCCGAGCCGTATCTCTCGGGAAATCTTTCCATATGTAGCCTCGTTACTTTCAGACATAATGCTTGACTAGACAACCGGAGAGGGCTCGAATGAATATTTCAGAGTATCGCTGCACATAGCCATTTCATACTTTGTTCTTGAAGTTGGGTTTTCGCTTGACACCACCTCGTAGTCCGGGCAAAGTGTTTCGATGAATCTTACAACAGTTCTCATTAAAGCCTCCTCGCGAAATGATCCAGAGACTCCAGCCCAAAATCAGGAGAGACATCGACGATGATCAACGGCTTAAGAGCAAGATTGCGACTAAAACTGTTAGAATGTCGATCGTCGAATATGGAAAATTGTCTAGCGAATATGACGCCAGGGAACTTGACGTCTTTGGAGGACGCATCGGAGGGGCAGGAGACCGTCGTTCCATCTTCGAAAAAGACAGAGCAAAGATCATACATTCGGCCGCTTTTAGAAGGCTGCAAGGTAAGACCCAAGTATTTGGAATGGGTGGAAGCGATTTCTTTCGTACGAGGTTGACCCATTCGCTGGAAGCTGCCCAAATCGCGAAGGGAATAGCTCTCCATTGCGGCCATGCCAACACCGAATTAGTCGAAGCAGCCAGCCTAGCTCATGATATTGGGCATCCACCCTTCGGGCATACTGGGGAGGATGTTCTCAAACGTGAAATGCGCGACTGTGGTGGATTCGAGGGTAATGCCCAAAACCTCAGACTATTGACGAAGTTAGAATCTAGGACGGCCCGTCTTGAAGCTCCAGGCCTTCATATTTCAAGAGCAACACTGGATGGAATTCTGAAATATAAAAAGTCCTATTCCCAATTAGACAAATCAGAGCCTCAAACAAAGTGGAAATTCTACTATGACGATGATTTTGACGTCGTCGAGTTTGCTTGCTACGACAAGCCTCAGACTTCTCGAGACATGGTCACCGAACAGTTTCTGCCGATGGCAGATACTGAGTTGAAGTCCTACGAGTGTGAAATAATGGAGTGGGCCGACGACATTGCTTACTCCACCCACGATTTGGAAGATGGGCTCAAAGCGGGTATGATAAGCGCATCGAAAATCACCCATAAAATAGAGGAGAAGGCAAGAAACAAGATTGAGGCCGACGATTTCGTCTGGGACCCTGAGATCTGGGAAGAAATAGTGAAGGAGATTAAGAAAGTTTCAAGGCAGTACGATTCTGAAAAGGAGCGAAAAGGTGAGCGCAAGGATCTCATTTCGGCATGCATTAATTCATTCGTCACTTCGACCAAGCCTGAGAAAAGGAATGGGGGACCCAAATTCTCCAGATATGAATACCGAATTGTGCCTGATGAACGCCAAGAGCTGAAGTGTAACATGTTGAAGTCTATTGTCTGGGAACTCATAATTAATGATGAAAGGGTCGCGACCCTTCAAAGAAAGGCCGAGACGATCGTTCGAAGACTTTTTGACGAGTTTACGATGTTTGACGATGAGCGCAGAACAAAGGAAATGTACCCAGCGGATTTTAGAGAGAGACTAGCGGGTTCCAACGGGGACGAGGCGAAAGAGAAGCGAATCGCCTGTGACTACATTTCAGGAATGACAGACGCTTATGCTTCACGAATGTACTCAAGACTAACTGAGGGTGAAACTAGCTCTTTGTTCGACATCATATAGCTGCGAATCTAGGCCAGTTGGGCGGTCACAGGCAATTTCGATTATATCACATAGATGGGGCAACCAGTCCCGTCAAAATGGACTTGGCTGCTGCTACTAGGATGTTTGTAGGGAGTTCGCGAAGTTCTCGAAGACCCCTTACAAGATTAGCCAACGGCGGTTTGCGAAGTGTCTCGATACCAATCTGAGTCTCAAGAAATCGTGATCCCGCATCGGTTAGCTTGTACGAGTATTCTACGACTCCATCTGCAAGGTATCGCCTGTGTTCCTCAATAAGCGCAAGCGCCACCAAGTTTTCGACTATGTCGGATAATTCGTCCGAATAAGGACCGTAATAATACGGTTTGAATTTGAGGCTGAAAGGAACGCCGAATCGCTCGCGCAACAGGTAGACCGTTTTCTGTAATCGCGTTCTGCCGGCGATTTCACCAAGTTCTCTTAGTGTGATCAGAAGTAACAGTAGGTCGGTTAGTTCACCGACTTCTATGACCATGTCTCTAGCTCTTTCTTGAGATGTTTTTCGATATCGTTTTCGCTAATCTTGGGCGAGAGAGCTGGGTGAATGTAAGCTTTAAGGTAAATCTTGGAGTCAATGGCTCCTATGACATCTGATTCGTCTTCTAAATACTTCGGTTGATCCTGCAGCTTATTGCCCTTAATGTGAATGCTCTTCGGTTTTCTGCTCTTCACAAGGTCAACGATCAACTGTTCGGCATTGAGATCGAGCTCCTTGCACATTGCTTTGCTTAGTTCAATTGATGTGTCAGCAACTTCGGTTTCGTCAAACTTCAATAGAGATTCTATTACCCTACGACCGTATGAGTAACGTTTCTGCGACAAGTCAATATTGAACGCTGGTCGGTAGAGGTTATCTGCTCTGATCCATCCTACTGCGTCCTTCGGAAATCCGCGCACTTTCCCAACAGCGTCCAACACCATGTCGTCGTACAATTTCCTGTACTGTTTCTCCTCTGAGAACATGGCTTTCAATTTCGTGTCCGTCTTGCAACCAGCTAGGATTGCATGCTCGAGCATTTTTTCCGCGATCCTCGAATCTTCGATGTGATATACCAAGTCATACATTCCTTTCCAGATCAGAACGAATATTTCCGCGGTCGTTCTAGCATGAAGGGTATCCGTTAGCCCAAGAACGCAACTCTGCAAGTTATCATCGTTTCCAAGAACCAGGTAGTCATAGAGGAACTGGTCAAGGTCGAAGTGGTACCTGAGACCAACGTGGTGGCTGTCACGTAGCAGGTAATCCAGCTTGTCAACGTCAATTGGCCCGTCAATGATTTGATGCAAGAAAGGATGCGCGTGTTGACCCTTTATGATGTCAATAACCGAACTGATGGTGACTCCGTGGCGTTCGAGCTTTCCAAATTCGTTCGCTATGATTTCGGCCCCAATCTCTACATGCGTCTTTCCCAGCAGTTTGCTTGCAGGATAGTCGACGACGTGAGAGAAGGGTCCGTGTCCGATATCGTGAAGAAGCCCTGCTGCCATGAGATTGTTGAGGTTAGCCTCAAGATTGGCGGCCTTGTTTGGCTGTCCCGCTTTGTTCAGCTCATCAGCAAGCATCGTGACGAGCTTACGCGCCAGCTGCATTGTTCCGAGAGCATGTGAAAATCTAGTATGGATTGCTCCTGGAAAATCAACGTAGGCTTTCAGACCCAGTTGACGAATGAGCATCATTCTGCGGATAGACTCTTGATTTGAAACTTCAGAGTACCAATCAGGTAGCTCAATAGTGCCGTGAACGGGATCAGGGAATCTAAGCCTAGGAGTCAATTGCGAATGAAATGCACCATCATAGCGTTAATGTGTTCTTCCTCAGGTTGAAGCGGATAGGTCAACGCAAATGACGGCCTCAAGTGACCCTCGGGCCGGGCCCGCCTTCGTGATGGGCTAGAAGAGAACATGCGTAGTGAGAGTCGAAATCTCTGAAACCGCTCAAGCTTTCATACACAGGTTCTTGGCGAACCAAGTCGGACGAACGATTCAGGAGAACTGCAACATGGAAGAAGATTCGCCAGAAGATCCTGGAGCGCGACAACTATACATGCGTATACTGCGAATACCGGGACGAGAGGAGAAAGCAGGTCAATCATATCGATGGAAATCCGAAGAATAACACGGACGAAAACTTGGAGACGATCTGTGAGCATTGTGAGAAGATAAATCACAGCGGTTTCTGGGCACATGAGCAGAATATACTAGAGATCTATGAGGAATCGAAATACGGGCAGAACAATATCATTCGCATAACGAGAGACCTTCGCAATCAAGGAAGACCGGATGAGGAAATCAAGGAATACTTAGGGTTGAAGCGGCGCGTGCCGTGGAAGGAGGATCGGGATTATCTTACCAACCTTTTCGGATTCGTGAGCTCGCGCCGTTTCGAACGTAGGCCTAAGCCTCTTCTTTCAGAAGAAGAACAGAGGGAACGTCTTGACGAACGACCTGCCGGTGAAAGCTAGGTCCAGCAACCAAGAGCAGTCACACCTGTAATCCATGCTTCGATGCACGGGCCGTCCACATGTCGAGATGTTATCGTCTTGGAGACTCTTCGTCAATTACTATGATGCCATTATGTCCGCCGCATGGGAAGTATCTTGGAAGCGATTTTCATTATAGCCTCGACCTCACCAGCTGTTCTCTTCTCAATGTCTTCGAAAGCTTGGTTATCGTACAATTCCCATACGGATTTGCCCGATACCTTGGACGCAGCGATGCCGAACCTACTCATTAGCTGGGTCACCTTCTTAGGATATAGAACAGGCGCCGGGGTCCGGTCGAACAGCGGGATTCCGGCTATTTCGAGATCGACCATCTTGGTCTTGAAATACATGTCGTACAGCGCCTCGTTCGAGTCAATTCCGTTCATTGATGACTTGGCAAATAGCATGGGGATATCGAATCGTGAAATACCAGTCCCTACCAAAATGAGGTCAGGATGATCCGGCGTCCTATGCTCTATCATTTTCCACGATGCCCGAAAGAAATCGTGGATTCTCTTAATGGCGTCTTTCTCGCTCCCAAGTTTCCAACTCCAAATGGGTTCCATTTCGATAGCCGATCCTTTCAGAGGAAATGCGCGAACGAAAACACCGCCAAGAAGGCTGTGTCTGCTTTTCCAAGGGTTTACGACGAGTGAGCCCCGAGCTTCGACCACGATCTTCGATGGGAACGTAGCATTCTGTATCAAGATAGATTACTTCGGTGAACTCCGGATCGAAAATTATCACAGTACTCGCCTAAACGGCTACCTGGACTGCGTAGTAGACGAACCGAAGATTAACAGTTTCGTTCTCGTGTCTGAGCATTAGCTGAAAGACAGCTCAACCTTACGGATGTCGAGTCAGCGGAGCGACTGGCGCGAACGACTTCACGCCAACCCCTCACGAATGGAACGGGAACTAGCATTCAGGCTCCAAGACGATGGAATACGCTACCAGACACAGGTAGAGATACCAGTAGCCACGGCCGACCTCTACTTCCCGCTGGAGACCAGACCACTGGTCGTTTTTGTCGATGGCCGGGTCCATCTCGGAACGACTCAGATGGCCAAGGATGAAGAACTACGAACACTACTACGGAAGAGAGGATACAGAATCCTGGAACTGTGCTACGACAGCTACTCGGAGAAGAAAAGAGACGAGCTATACCAGCAGATTCTTGGTGATTTACTCTGTCGTTAGGCTGCTAATGCCAATCGATGAGATGCTAGTCCACCTCGTCACATGAAACGACCACAGTCTTATTGCGGAAACTGCCGACACTTCTATATTCTCAGTCGACCTCAGATTGTCCACCTTTGCCAAAGAAAGCTGACCTTCAGAGAATCTACTCACAGTTCAACCCACAGATTGACACAATTGCGAGCCATCCTGGAATGAGTTACAGAAAAGCCGCCAGGATCATTGCATGGTTCTATGGCGGGACCGACGAGGGTTGGAGAGTTTTCCTCGCGGGCAAGAAACGGAAGAATACACCGCGAGAAGTCGTTGATCTTTTGAGCCAGATTGCAAAAGGTAGGCAGCCTGGCGCAAAATCCTAATGAAATGGTCGGAAATTGATATTGCCGTCGATGAGTTCTCCCGGAGTCTTGAAAAGGCCGGGGCTAGAATACAGCTCGCTCTAAGGCACGGACAGCAAGTCTATCACAAGAATCACAAACGCTGGTACACTCAGCATGTGAAGACCACGCGGTCCCGTTTTCGACTATTGAGAAAATGGTTCTCCAATAGTGTTGGAATCTCGGGTCTGTTGGACGATCTCGAAGATCCCATTGACACGCTTACCGGAGTGCAGTCTGATATTGGAACCTTAGCATCAGTGTATCCGGTTGCGGCAAGACTGTGCGAGTCTTTGCGCGGAACAATTCAAAGAAGGGAAGAGTCCGAATTCGACATTCTCCCTCGCGAGGCATTTGAAATAAACAGAAAACTCTGCTTTGTAATGATGCCATTCAAGCCCCGCAATGAATTCGACCCAGTTTACAGAGCAATCCGAAAGGCGGTCATGAAAGCAGGTTTGAAATGTATCAGATCGGACAAGGTCTTCGATACGAGGGCGATTATATGGGACATATGGGATCATATTCGCAAATGTAGAGTCTGCGTTGCCGACATCTCGAATCGAAATCCGAATGTCTTTTATGAACTGGGATTGGGGCATGCCCTCCCAAAGAGAGTGATTCTCGTTTCACGAGAGCTGAACAGAGACGAGAAGCCTGTTTTCGACGTGAACTATGTTCGCACGATATTCTACCGTAGATCCAGTGCTGGTCTTACGCGTCTGCAATCAGATGTTTACAAGACTTTGAAAACCGCTCTTAAGTAGCGAACTTGCCAGCAGCTGATTTCTTCCGCTTTTTGTCACGAGAGAAATAGTCGCCCGGCATTGTGAACATAAGGCACTCCGTTCGCTTTTCCTTACTTGCGTGGACTATTCGAAACCTGTATGAGAAGGTGCCTCGCTTGAAATTCTTTACAGTTTGCATTTGGAGGTATCCTACTTTGCCACATTTAGGGCAGTTATAATTAGGCAACGCAATCCATAATTGTAATGCAGACTCATCTATAACTCTAGATCGTGTGAGAACCCTGCCAAAACAAGGATTCCATCTGTATCCTAGGCTTTGCTGTCCTCTTTGTAGCTTCTTCACCACTGCTCCCGAGAAACTGGGCATTCATTTGGTGGACAAGCATCCGAAGGAAGTTGTCAAAGGTTTTCTCAAGATCAAGACCCCGCCAAAGAAGACGCGCAAATAGCCTTTTTCCAGATAGTCCAACGCTCGGACTTCTCTAGGATCCTGCGTTGAGTCCGTTTTCAATACCCAGAAAGATTGGACGGGCGGATCCCGACATCCGCTCACACGTCGGCATTGGGAGACTATGGTTGTACGTACAGGAACCGGCATGCCCAATTGTCGAATCATAGTTCAATCTTCTGAATGTGTTTCTCACTAATCTCGTGAATCACAATTTCGTCTCGCAGTTCCCTGACCCAACCATCTAGGTCAAAATCGCCCGTTTGCTTGATAGAGAGGACGTATTGAACGCTGTATCTATTCTTGAATTCCCTTACCAGTTCGAAGAAGGCCTTGAGATTGTTCGAATCCAGATTGTTCGCAACTTCGTCTATGAGAACCGGGGTTTGAAAGTAATGAGCAAGTGCAGTGAGGATAGCCAAGCTGTAGAATGCCTTCTCAGATCCGGCTGGATGGGTAATCACCTTATCCTTGTATTTCACAACCGTCCTCAAGCTATCAGGTGGAAGCGCTGCGACAGCCTGGATCAGTTGCCTTTCATGCATTAATGCGATTATTGCGTTGTACGTGGCCGCAATACTCCCCCTCAATTTCGTCTCATCAAAGCATTTCGAGAGAATTGCTTCAAGAATCGAAATGGATTCATCAGCGATTCTTGGAACTTGTGAGTAGTCGCTGTACTTCTCGTCGAATCTCCCACAAGATACCTTTCTCTCTGCGAGAAGGCGTTCAGCTTCTTCTGTCTGCGGCAATTCCTTTTTCTGTTCGTTTATCTGGCGTGAAGCTTGTGTCAAAGCCCGCGAGTCGAATTCCGCAATTTGAACGTTGACCTCCCGTAAGACCTGGTTGATCTTGGTGAGGTAGTATTTTTCCGCTCTTGCGACCCGACTATCAATTAGCTTGACGTATTTGGCTAGGGCCATTGCACTCTTGACCCTCCTCGGAGCGATCTTCTTTCCTACAAAAGAAGAAGACGCAGAAGACAAATTCTCACTCCATCGTTGCAGACGATGATCGATTTCGTCAGCTCTGATATCCAACAGATCAACAAAAGTGTGGAAGGACTTCTTCCCATCTTGAGCAAAGGTCTCAAACAGCTTTGCACTAATGTTAGCTAACGCGTTGATTCTTCTGAGGCGCTTGATCTTTTCCAATAGCGAGTTAAGATAGTTTTCTTTCTCTGCAGGTTCCCCCTTGGGAATTGGTTGTCGGTTGATGTCGGTGAATGACGAATCCTTTGCAAGCAGTTTGAATGGTAGGACCGCGTAAACCTTGCCGCCAACTTTTGTCACCGATGCATCGAACTCACCGCCGATTCTTGCCTTCTTGGAAAGAAGGTTGGCCAGTCGACTCAATTCCTTCAGGGCGATAGGCACGTCGTCGACTCTGATTCTCTCTTCCTTTGCAAAGCTCCCAGCTTCCGCTTGCGCCTTTTTGGCTTCCGTGAGATTGAATATGATTGCATCAACCTTCGACTGTATTGTTGCATCTTTCAACCTCGGAACAGGCTTGACAGGGTCCTCTAACTTGGTGACAGTGTTTACCGACGACACCCAACGCTTCAAAATTCTGTAATCAGACCTAGCATCATTCAGTTGAGCAATATCTCGCTCCAGCAACTGCCCTCCCTTCAACCTGTTCCTAATCCTGACCAATTCTGTCGCTTTACCCACCGCTTCGCCTATCTCGCTCGCGAACCCTTTCTCTCTTAGTTTCGTGATGATTGCGTTGACATTTGAATGGAGCCTCTCTAGCTTGTGGAAGGTCTTTCCCGGCTCAAACTTCTCAAGCTCTTGGAATTCGGGCAGGGACGCCACTGAAGACGACAGTTTCGACACACGGCTACAGAATTTCGCGTAATCATCTCTGATCAAATTGCACTGTATGTCAGCGGCCGACTTCAGACGGTCGAGACGTTTGATGAACCCATTTGCCATCTCGCGCAACGTTGTGATTTCCTTAAACATCTGGGCTACTGACTCGTCAATGCTGCCGCTGTAGAGTTGCTTGAATCCCAGGGTTATGTCAGGTGCAAACAGGGCGTCAAGCAAACTGACCTTCAGCCGCGTTCGCAGGAATTTCTCCACTTCCTCAGGCTGATCCGGCGTGTCAGATCTTGATAGTGCTGATTTCTCCCTCTTTCCCTTGCTAGAGATGCTCCTCTCGATGACGTACGGCACCTTGTTGTGATGAAAATTCACAGTGATTCTAGCTAGGTCGCCAAAAACGAGCTCTTCACGCGTGGGAAGGAGCCGATCATCATACTCCTTCTTTGGCCTTCCCAGTCCTTTGACTTCTCTGAGGAAGGCATAACGAATCGCGTTGATCACATTTGTCTTCCCTTGCTGGTTGGAACCGTAGACGATTACGACTTTATTCTGCGGGAAATCCATAACTCCTTGGAATTCCATAATGCCTTCAAGTTCAACCCTGTCGAATCTGAATGACATTTCATCATCCTGACCCTTTTGAGAGTTCCCAGATACTCTCAACAAAAGTCGCGGATACTTTCTCCTCTCGCGACATTATTTCCAGAAGGTCTCTGAAAGCCTGTCTCGTGTTGGGGTTCTTGGTTAGGGACTGCTGAGAAAATATCGTGTCAAACAACTCAGCTACTATCCTTTGCCGTTTCTTGTCCAGGGACGAGATAACCCTCTCAATTAGTTCGTCCCTTGTGAATGCAACATCGCCGAACTCTCTTTCGATTGTCGGGATGGGTTCTCTAAGTGATTCTCCGCGCTCGCTGAGTATGTCCACGGTCTTGATTTCTGGATAATCGGCAACTATGCCCCAAAATAGCCTGTCAACGGTTATCTTGTCGGCGTTTGTGCTTAACCAGATCCGAAGCTTCTGTCTATCTTCCCTCTCCATCAGGGTGTCATAGACCTGTCGGATTCCTTCGTGGAAGTCGCTCGCGCTCTTTCCAACCAGCTCAACTCTTAGTATCACTTGTAGTGGGGTGTAGCGTTTGAATTGAAATTCAGTCCCGCTAATTGTAATGTATCCAAATGGGCTTTCTTGCTTCTTGCTTTCTATCTTGCCGTCTTCATACCGGTACTTCACCATCCAGTTGCTCTTTATGTCCCTGGATGGAACGAATGCGGGAAGGAGACAGAAGTTTGGAATGCCCAACACCTTTTCGCTATAGAAATGCATGTGCCCGTTGAAGACAAGCTGATGGTTCTTGCATATTGAAACAAAAGTTTCCTTGGGCGGAGCAGAAGTTGTTGATAACGGGACACTCTCATGCATGAAGAGTATCTCCGAGTTCTCCGGGACATCCGTCAGAGGAATGTCGTAGGTTCCAGTCAAGTAATGAGTATCCATCAGAGCAAGACTTGTTGTTCCAATCTTGAGTAACTGATTCTTTGCGTAGACGAACTTCCCATCCAGCATGCCTTCAAGGCCTTTGAGGACCGGCTCAGAGTCATGGTTGCCGCGAAGCGCATAGATCTTGCATCCAGTCTTTCTCGATATCTCATTCAAGGTCTCCCTGACTCGTACCATGTATTTTTCGGCTTCACGGTGTGCAACTCTCTGTCCACTTTCTGCTTTCGTATCGAACATGTCGCCGGCTAGAATAATGGCTGACGGCGATTCGTTAGCCACCGCCTTTATCGCTCTATCAAAGTTGTCCAGAACTTCCTTCGCCTCATCCCGGAGGACCTTCTCGTCCTCAATCCATTCTGCTTGATACAGAAGGTGAGCATCACTAATTACTACTATTTTCGCAACGGTCCCCTTGCAATAATTCGGCATTCAGTGTTCTTAAAAACCAAATCATCAAAAGCATTTAGGCTGTGACCTTCTTTATCAGTGGATTTTGGGTGCCTCGGATCATGATTCACGATTCTGCATCGCCTGTTTTCGAAGAATGTCTGGGTTGGACCCACGTCGATAAGACCTGAAGGTCAAACTGTCTCGTGACTGTGAGATTGAGCTTTACGATCTTGCAGCATGGATGGTCCTACAGCTTTCTCTCGGTCTTAGGCGCGACGTATTGTTGGTGGCCGACGCATCAGTTGACATACTTGATTCGAGTCATCGCTCGGGACCTACTCTTTGTTCTGGTTACTGGTCGTTGAGAGACTGGGGGACCTTTTTGCCCAGTTTGGACTTGGCGACGCTAAGCTTGGCCCATGTCATGTCCGGACTCAGCTGTTGTGGTAGTGTAACATCGGAAGTCGTTGGCTCTGGATGGACCAGGTAGCCGGTTTCCGTACTGTTGGGACTGTTAGTCCGGGTCTCGTTTCGCCACAGTTCTGGCACACTAGTAGTCGGCCGACGAACTGGAAATCAGCTCGGTATCGGACCTCGCGGTTCGTAGGTTCCTGGCAGATTCTACAATAGGCTCTGCCATCAAGAGCTTGCATACATCTGGTAGTGTGGTCCCGAAATAGAAGAGCGGGAGAGGGAGAGAAACCCTGCCTAGAGGCTGCAAGAGTCACCGGGTCCCGAACCATGGTCTTCTCCTGCTCTCTGTTACCATTCACGGTTACCAAACCCGTTACCAGCCATGAATTGTCAATTGCAGTTCAGTCTCGCTGCGCAAACCGCGTATTTGAGAAACCTCTCAGCAAGACGGGCGTTTGTATCTTTCAATCTGTGTCCCATGATTGCAGATAGTAGAGGTCAACGACCTGATCGTCCCTTGGAATCGCCTTGGAAACGGCTTGGGGTCCATTGGGATGTTAATGTTAGTTGAGACCCGTGATCTGTAGTAGGGGAATGTTGATGGATCCGTGTTAGGATCCTGTTAGCCGGGGACGGTCGAGAAAAATAAGGTATGCGTGCCAGTCTCGCGACGCAGAACCGCCTTCTCTGCATCTGGCTGAACGTTTGGCCGAAGGTTCTATCTGGATTAGCCTAGACACGCTCACGCTCTGTGACTGCGCAATTTAGGGGAGGGTTTCTTGACCCGATCGTCCCGTTTGTGCTTATTGCGGGTCTCGTCTGGTGGTTCTCGTATGTCTAGTAGCCACATTGCTTGTAGGCTTGTCAACGGTCCTTGCAGGCTGTGGTGGATCTGCGTACTTTTCCCTGGGACACCAACCTAAGATTCGCAACTGTTTCTTGGATGGTGGTGTCGCTAATTGGGCAGTGAATTATCTGATGCCAGG
>WNFW01002346.1_pt1 | contig 12887 bp, 10 predicted proteins | sample 5400131 | NCBI WGS metagenome assembly WNFW01 (sample SAMN13153362, study PRJNA577476) | soil metagenome | isolation source: 20 cm soil or saprolite under grassland replicate 1 | place: USA:California | collected 2016-06-15 | reverse complement strand
CAGCAACGTCGGCACCAGCGGCATCATTGGGACCGGCGGCATCATCGGGACCGGCGGCAACGTCGGCACCAGCGGCATCATCGGGACCGGCGGCATCATTGGTACTGGCGGCATCATCGGGACCGGCAGCAACGTCGGCACCAGCGGCATCATTGGTACTGGTGGCATCATCGGGACCGGTGGCAGCGCCGGCACCAGCGGCATCATTGGTACTGGCGGCATCATCGGGACCGGTGGCATCATTGGTACTGGTGGCATCATCGGGACCGGCGGCGGTACAAGCACCGGTCAATAGCTTTGTCGCGGGGGGCGACACCGGATCGACCGGCGGCGCTCGCCGCTGCGCACAGTTCGCGCGCCTGGACAAGCAGTGGGCAGTTTCTAGGCGAAAGCCCCTAATATTCGGTCTTCCCTTGCGTTAGGTCGAGGGACCATCATCTCGGCTTATGCGCCGGCAAGAGTCCGGGGGCATAAGCGTCGCAAGCGCCTGCTATGTACGAGACCGCGCGCGGTAGATGAAGCACGTCCGACCTTCCGGTAGAGAACGTCGCGAAAAATCCAATCTAGTATCTCCGCGAGGAACCTCTGTTCTGCAGAGCCTGCTCACAGAGCTAGCATTTGTACTTCTGCCACGGGGAATGACGCCTAAGAGCTTTGGCGAACTCGCGCGCTCTGCTTTTGTGCAAGTTGCAGCTGACGCGGCGAAACGTCGGAACGGCAGGATTAACCACTCGAGGGTAGCGGCCCAAACGGGCTTAAGTCGATCTGACGTGAGACGACTATTGAGCCGGGATGTACTTGATTCAGTGCATGTCGATCAGACGCCGGTAGGGAGGGTCATTGCTGGTTGGCGAACAGATCGAAAGTTCGCCGACAGGGACGGCAAGCCTAAGCGCCTGACGATCGCCGGCTCGCGCAGTTCGTTCACCGGTCTCGTGAAAAAATATGGAGGCGACATACCGCACCGGGCGGTCTTGGATGAATTGCTTAGAATTCGCGCGGTAGTCGAAGACAACGATACCGTGCAGCTGCAGCCCTCCATTCGCTTCAAGCGACGCCAAGATATTGGCTTCTTATCGCCTGTACTCCCTGCCTTGCTGGATGGGATCAGAATCGCAGCATCAAGCAACAGAAGCGCAGCAGCGTCTTCATCCATTTACCGACTTAGCTTTTCGGTGGAGGGCGAGGTTGATTTAGCCATCGTACGTGAACGATGCGCTTCAAGCGTGAGGGCAATGCTGGACGGTCTTGGTCAGTCGCTCGGCACACAAGTGACATTACCAACGAGAACCCGAAATTCGGCCTATTCCTTTACAGTTACCGTCCTATTGGCTGAAAACCGGGCAGGCAACCCTCGCGGAACTCGCTGATTTACGGCAGAGCGCGTGCCGACCGCGGCTTAAGGGAAGAGGGCTCAATATGACAACTAAGTTCTCAAAGCGTCTTGAACTCGACTCCTTTGCGTCCCTCGTTTCGATTTTTGATCTCATGCTCACAGGCGGAATTCAACCTGAGGACCTAATGGCGGTTTGTGCGCGTGCAGTCAAACAAGCCGAAGCGCGAGTGCGTTTGGCGCAATCCGCGGAGTCGGGTGGTCTCGTGACTGCGGCACTAGTCTTGGATGCATGGCATCGTGACCGTCGCTACATGAATGCTAGGGCCGTCCCGAGAGCCGTTCGTTTCCTTGGGCCTGCACCGAGTGTCGAGGCGCTTATAAGACTCCAACATGGGCGCGAGAACGCTGTACACATTGCGCGACGTCTTAGGAAGCTTCGCTTAGTGGTGCCTTGCGGACGTGGCTTGTACAAACCGGCTAGCGACGCTGCCGTGCTTTCCGCGCAGGACCCACTCGTGGTGCAGCACGCAATGCGTGCTCTTTCAACGCTGTTGGAAACTGTCGGGGAAAACGTCAACGGAAGTCGACACCCTGCGCCCTTGATCGAACGAGTTGCTGAGGTTCCTGATCTTCCGCGTAGGCACGTCGTGGCCTTCCAGAAATTCACCCAGATGCAGGGACGCACCTTTTTGAGGACTGTCAACGACTGGCTCGAGTCCAGGCGTGCCCGACGGTCTCCTCGACGGTGCACGAATGGAACGGTGCGAGCCGGGATCCACACCTACGCGTACATAGCCTCCAAGCAGCCTTATCGTTCGCTTCCGCATCGGATGGGTCACTGAGCCCTACCTAACTCCTCTCTCAACGCCTTTCTCAAAATCTTGCCGACGTTTGATTTCGGGAGCTCGCTTCTGAAGTACACGTGCTTCGGCACCTTGTACCCGGCGAGAGATTTGCGGGAGTGCTCGATGATGTCCCTCTCGCTGAGCGCCGGGTCCTTGCGCACCACGAACAGCGCGACGACCTCGCCGGAGTGCTCGTCGGGTTGGGCGACCGCCGCGGCCTCGAGGACCCCGGGGTGCGTGGCGGCGACCGCTTCCACTTCGTTCGGGTATACGTTGAATCCGGAGACCAGGATCATGTCCTTCTTGCGGTCCTCGATGTACACGAACCCGCGCGCGTCCATGTGGCCGACGTCGCCGGTGCGCAGCCACCCCCCGGGCAGCATCACCTTGGCGGTCTCGTCGGGGCGATTCCAGTAGCCGCGCATCACCTGCGGGCCGCGGACGCAGATCTCGCCGATCTTCCCGAGCTCGAGATCCCGGCCGTCGTCGTCCTTGATCGCGACCTCGGTGGATGGGATCGGGAGGCCGATCGAGCCGTTGAACGGCTCGCCGGTCGGATTGATGCAGGCCGCGGGCGAGGTCTCGGTGAGACCCCAGGCCTGCGTCAGCACGCAGCCCGTCACCTCTTTCCAGCGCTGCGCGACGGTTGCCTGCACCGCCATGCCGCCGCCGAGCGTCACCTTCAGCTGGCTGAAATCGAGCCGCCCGAAGCCCGGCGCGTGCAGCAGCGCGTTGAAGAGCGTGTTGACGCCGCTTATGAACTTGAAGGGATGCCTGCGCAGGTCGGCGATCATCGCCCGCAGGTCGCGCGGATTGATGATCAGCACGTTCTTCCACCCGAGGCGCGCGAAGAGCAGGCAGTTCGCGGAGAGCGCGAACACGTGATAGAGCGGGATCGCGGTGATCAGCACGGCGGGCTCGTTCTCGAAACGCTTCCCGAGCCAGGCCTGCGCCTGCAGCACATTGATGCTCACGTTGCCGTGCGAGAGCATGGCTCCCTTCGCCACTCCGGTCGTGCCGCCGGTGTACTGCAGGAACGCCAGGTCGTCGGGGCCGACGTCCACCGGCGCGAGCGGCAGCCCGAGTCCGGCGGCGACGGCGCTCTTGAGAGGGGTCGCCGCCGGAATGCTCCAGCGCGGCACCTGCTTGCGCACGCGGCGCACCACGTAGTTCACGATGTGCGACTTGGGGAACTTCAGGAAGTCTCCCACCGCGGTCACCAGCACCCGCTTCACCTGCGTGCGAGGGAGCACCTGCTCGAGCACGTGCGCGAAGTTCTCCAGCACCACGATGCCGGTCGCCCCGGAGTCGCTCAGCTGGTGCAGCAGCTCGGGCGCGGTGTAGAGCGGACTGGTGTTGACGACGATCAGCCCGGCGCGCAGGGCGCCGAAGAGCACGATCGGGTACTGCAGAGTGTTCGGCAGCATGACGGCGATGCGATCGCCCTTCCGGAAGCCCGCCTGCTGCAGCCAGGCGGCGAAGGCTCGCGTCAGCTCGTCGAGCTTCCCGTAGCTGAGCTCCGTGCCCATCTGGACGAAGGCGACGCGTGCGGCGTGCCGGGCACAGGTCTGCTCCAGCAGCTGTTTCAGCGAACGCAGCTGCGCGGGCTCGACTTCCGCCGGCACATCGGGCGGATATGACTTCAGCCAGACTCTGTCCATCGACGCCCCCCCGCCTCACCGGTTCTTCTTGAGCAGCGGCTTCAGGTGCGGCCAGACCGTGTCCAGGATCGGCGGCTCGCCCGAAGCGTTTGGATGCATGCCGTCGGCCTGCATGCGGGTCGGATCGAGAGCCACCTTCTCCAGCAGGAACGGCACGAGCGGCAGATGATATTGGTTTGCCAACTCGGGGAATATACGCGCGAAGCCCTCCGTGTAGCGCGGCCCGTAGTTGGGCGGAATGCGGATGCCGACCAGCAGCACGCGTGCCCCGGCCGCCTGCGCCAGGCCCACCATCCGCGAAAGGTTCTCGCGGGTCTCGCCGAGCGGCAGTCCGCGCAGCCCGTCGTTGGCGCCGAGCTCCAGGATCACCGTCTCCGGCCGGTGTAGCTGCAATGACCGCGGCAGCCGCTCGACCCCGCCGCTGGTAGTCTCGCCGCTCACGCTGGCGTTGACGATCTGGTATCCGTACCCTTGTGAGTGAAGTCGCTGCGTGAGCAGCGCAACCCAACCCTGCTCCGGCCGGATTCCATATGCGGCGCTCAGACTGTCGCCGAATACGAGGATCGTATGGTCGGAGGCCACCGCGGTCCGGAGCGCGATGAATACCAACCCCAAGCCCAGCGCCCAGGCGCTCACGAGCCGCAACCACGTTCTCCAGGCGGAAAATCTCTGCAAGCAGGTTAGCAGTCCCGAAGGCGCGCTGACCATCGTCGATCAGGTGTCACTCGACATTCTCGCGGGCGAGTCGGTCGCCGTGACCGGGCCTTCGGGCGCGGGCAAGTCGACGCTGCTCGCACTGCTCGCCGGGCTCGACCTGCCGACGCGCGGACGGGTGCTCCTCGAGGGCCAGGATCTCACCCGACTCGATGAGGACGGTCGCGCGCGATTGCGGGCGCAGCGCGTCGGATTCGTGTTCCAGTCCTTCCATTTGATCCCGGCGCTCACGGCGCTCGAGAACGTGATGCTGCCGCTGGAGCTGGCGGGCCGGCGCGACGCGCGGCGCGCCGCCGCCGAGACGTTGCGCCGCGTCGGGCTGAGTGAGCGCACCGGCCACTATCCACGGCAGCTCTCCGGCGGCGAGCAGCAGCGCGTGGCGCTCGCGCGGGCGTTCGTGACGCAGCCCGCGGTGCTGTTCGCCGACGAGCCGACCGGCAATCTCGACACCGTCACCGGCGCGCGCGTCGGAGAGCTCTTGTTCGAGCTCAATGCCAACGCCCACACCACGCTGGTGCTGGTCACGCACGACCGGGAGCTCGCCGGGCGCTGCGCGCGAGTGGTGCGGATGGATGCGGGGCGCGCGCTGTGAGGGCGCTGCGGCTCGCACTGCGGACGCTCGCGCGCGAGTGGCGCTCGGGCGAGCTCGGCGTGCTGCTGCTCGCGCTCACCGTCGCGGTCGCCGCCCTCACCGGCGTCGGCTTTCTCGTGAGCCGCATCAGCGCCGCGGTCGCGCTTCAGGCGAGCACGGTGCTGGCGGCGGACATCCGGCTCGGTTCGCCGCAGCCCTTGAGCGATGCGTATTTCGCCGAGGCCGCGCGCCGCGGGCTGCGCTCCTCGCATAGCACCAATCTGCTCTCGGTGGTGTTCAACGGCGATGCCGGCCAGCTCACCAACCTCGCGGCGGTGACCGCCGGCTATCCGCTGCGCGGGCGCGTCCTGGTGGCCGGTGAGCCCTTCGCGCGCGGTGCGCCCGCGCGCGGCATCCCCGCGCCCGGGCAGGCGTGGCCCGACTCGAAGCTGCTCGCGGCGATCGGCGGGCGTGTGGGCTCGCAGCTCTCGATCGGCACCGCAAGCCTCACCGTGACGCAGGTGCTGATCTCCCGGCCCGACCAGAGCGGCACGTTCGCCGAGCTCGCGCCCAATCTCCTCATGAACGCCGCCGATCTGCCGTCGACCCACCTGATCCAGCCAGGCAGCCGCGTGAGCTATGGCGGTCTGTTCGCGGGCGAGCGCACGCGCATCGACGACTTCAAGGCCTGGCTCACCGCCCACAAGGGCCCGGGCGAGCGGCTGCGCGACATTACCGAGGCGAGCCCTCAGATCCGCAACGCGGTGCAGCGCGCCGGGCGTTTCCTGAGTCTCGCGAGCCTGGTGAGCGTGCTCCTGTGCGCGATCGCGGTCGCCATGGCGGCACGCGCCTACGTGCGCCGGCATCTGGATACGGTGGCGCTCCTCAAGACACTCGGCGCGACCCGCAGCTTCACGCTGACGGTGTCCGTGCTGCAGCTGCTCGCGCTCGCGCTCGCCGCGCTCGCCCTTGGGGCCGCGCTGGGATTCCTGGCCCAGGAGTGGCTGTTGCGCACCATCCGGGGACTCCTCGCGGTCACGGAGCTCCCGGCCCCGAGCCTCACGCCGCTCGCCATCGGCTTCGTGACGGCGATCGCGGTGCTGGCCGGTTTCGCCCTGCCGCCGCTGCTGCAGCTGGCACGCGTGCCGGCGCTGCGCGTGCTGAGGCGCGACCTCGGCCCGCCGCCGCTGGTGGTGGTGCTGGCCTTCGGGCCCGCGGTGAGCGTGGTGCTGCTGCTCATCTACTGGGTGGTGCCCGATGCGAGGCTCTTCGGGTATTTCACCGCCGCGCTCGTCGTCTTCGTCCTGGCTCTCACGCTCGCGGGCCTCGCGCTCGTGGCGCTCGCCGGGCGGCTGCGCGGCCGGGTCGGAGTCGCGTGGCGCTTTGGCGTCGCGAACTTGAGCCGGCGGCGCGCCGAGAGCGTGGTGCAGCTGGTGGCCTTCGGCACCGGCATCATGGCGCTGCTGCTGCTGTCGATCCTGCGCGACGATCTGAACGGCGACTGGCAGCGCACCCTGCCGCCGAATCTTCCGAATTACTTCTTCATCAACATCCCGCCCGCGGTGCGCGAGGACTTCGTGCGCTTCCTCGCGGCGCAGGGCGCCCGCACCACGCGCGTGCTGCCGATGATCCGCGGACGACTGACCGCCATCAACGGTCGCCCCGTCGAGGCGCTGCGCCCGGGGCACGGCGGCGAGGAGGGCTTCGCCACCCGCGAGCAGAACCTCACCTGGACGTCCGAGCTCGGGCCCGACAACCGCATCATCGCCGGCCGCTGGTGGACCGCGGAGGACTTCGGGAAGCCCCTGGTGTCGCTCGCCACCGAATTCCAGGAAGCGCTCGGCGTCGAGGTCGGGGATCGGCTGAGCTTCGACATCGCGGGCGAGCCGCTCGAGGCGAGGGTGGCGAGCATTCGCAAGGTGAAGTGGGACACCTTTCAGCCGAACTTCTTCATCGTGTTCGCCCCCGGGGTGCTGGAGGGTGCCGCCGGCACCTACCTGACGAGCGCGTATTTCGCGCCCGGGGCGGCCCGCTCGCTTGCGCAGCTCGCGCGCCGCTTCCCGAGCGTGTCGATCTTCGACATCGATGAACTCCTCGCACAGGTGCGCTCGGTGCTCGACAAGGCGGCGCTCGCGGTCGAGAGCGTGTTCATGTTCACGCTGTTCGCCGGGCTCACGGTGCTCCTGGCCGCGGTGCAGTCGAGTCGCGACGAGCGTCGCTATGAGAGCGCCATGCTGCGTACGCTCGGCGCGAGTCGCGGCACGGTGGTGCAGGGAGTGCTCGCGGAGTTCGCGACTCTCGGCAGCCTCGCGGGGCTCCTCGCCGCGGTCGGCGCGACCGTCGGCGCGTACTTCCTCACGACGCACTGGCTGGAGCTGCGTTATGCCCCGGAGCTCATGCCCTGGGCCGAGGGGGTCGTGGGCGGGGCGCTGCTGGTGGCGGCCGGGGGATGGCTCGCCACGCGCAGCGTCGTCAATCAGCCGCCGCTCACGACGCTACGGGGCTGAGACGGTGCCTCAGGCGCTGCTTGCCCACGAGCCCGTGATTCGCCTCGGGGCCTTCGCCTCGGTGCTCATCGTCGTGGCGCTGTGGGAGGCGCTCGCGCCCCGCCGCCCGCAGGCGATCGGCCGCGCGCGGCGCTGGCCCGGCAATCTCGGCGTCGTCGTGATCGGCACCGTGCTGGTCCGGCTCGTCTTCCCGGTCACGGCCGTCGGCACCGCGCTCCTCGCCGAGTCACGCGGCTTCTCGGAGCGCCGGCGGCGGCCGTGCCCCTCTTCGAGGGGCTGCTCAACGTCACTTCGATGTTCAATCGGCACCTATCGTGCCCAGCCGGCGGCCGGTCACGAGCGCATGACGATCGGCCTCGAGCAGTTCCGGGATCCCCGTGAGCTGCGGCTCGACCGCATGCTCCTGCAACCCTTCCGCGAGCCCTAACGCGTGATGCCGATCGTGATCCAGGAGTCCGGCTCGGGATCGCCGCGCCAGCCGATCCCTTCGATGGTCAGCTGGTAGTTGCCGGGACCGAGGGCCGAGCTGTTGAGCGCCATGCGCAGGTGGCCGTTGGAATCCTTCGTCAGGTTCGTGATGACGGCGACCCGTCCCTGATCGATGCGATCGATGGTGACCCGGAACGAGTGATGAGGCGAGCGCGACTCGTCGATCTTGAAATCCGCAAGTTGCGCATTGGCGCCGCCGACGGTGATGGCGGGCGTGGCGGAGGCGCCCGAGCGGCTCGGCAGCAGCCGGATCTCGCGCGTGCTGGTCGCCGGATCGAGCGCCCGCTCGTACGCCTGTTTCTCGAGGGCGGCGATTCGATGATCCTTGTTGACGGTGGCGCCCCAGGCGACCACGAGCGCGAGGCCGAGGATCGCCACCCCGACGGCGAGCCCGAGGGTCACCTGAGGTCTCTGCCAGAACGGGCGGGCGGGCTCCTGCCACGGCTCGGGCTTGCCGCTCGCCTCGAGGAGCCGCAGTCCCGCGTTCACTCTCTCCGGCAGTCCGATCTCGTCCAGCAGCTCCGGATGCTCACGGCAGAAGCGCTCGAAATCCGTTGCGCCCTTCAGCGGCAGCCGCCCCGACAGATAGCGCTCGACAATCTGGTTCCGGGCAATGAAGTCCCGATCCATGGGCGGGGAGGTGGTCGGCGCTGGTGCGGCCGGGGCTGGCGCGGTCGCGGACGGCGGGGTGGCCCGCGGTGCGGGGGCGGAAGCGACGGCCTTGAGCGTCGGGCTCCTCGAGGCCGGCGCTGGCGCGAGCACGGGTGTCGGGGCCGGTCGGGTCATCGAGGCCGAGGCCCTCGCGCTCGCCCAGGTGGCGAGATTCGGCGCTTCAGCCCGCGGGGCCTGGGGCGCCACGGCTTTGGGCGGAGCCGCCGGTGCGGCCGGTGCGCGCGGCGCGGGGACGGTCGGGGCGGCGGGAATGGAAGGAGGCCTGGCCGGGGCCGCGGATCGGGCTGCGGTCGCGGCGGCGAGCTTCACGGCCGCGGCGGCGAGCGTCGCGGTCTTTGCAACCGGCACCCGCGCGGGCGCAGCGGCAGCAGCCGGCCGGGTGGCCTGGGCGGCTGGCTCGCCCGCGGGAGGCTTCGAGGGGCCCCGGGAAAGCGGGGTCGCGCTCGCCACAGGCCTCGCGGCAGTGAGGGTCGCGCCGGGCGCGTTGCGGATCGTGGGTTTCGCCGGAAGTGCGGGGGTGGTCAGCAGCTCGTCGATGATCGGGTCTTCGAGGGCGAGCGTAAGCGGAGCCTGAGGCGGTTTGGGCGCCTCGGCCAGGCTGACCGCCGGGGCGGCTTCCGCGGGATCGTCCGGCGCGAGAAACAGCTCCGGATCCGTGAAGTTGAGGTCCGCGTCGTCCGCGTCCTCCGACGGCTCGACGGCGCCCGCGGAAGTTGGCGCTGCGGGAGCGCCGGCCGCCGCAGGCGGCTCCCGGGGCGGCACGCCGGCATCCAGTGGCTCCTCAACGGGCAGCTCGGCGAGCGGCTCCAGCGGCGGGCGAGGGGCGGGTTCCATATGGACATATCTAAGCAACCTGTCGCAGGGTTCGGCCTCGCGATGGCTCACACATCGGGGTGGGCCTCGCTCGGTTCGTGACGCAGCTCTCAGTTGCCGCCTCGGGCTCGCCCGAGTGCGAACTGCGACACGACTCTCAGCCGGCCGAGCTGCTCAGGAAATACTCGACCTTGTCGCGATAGGTGCGCGAGAGCTTGAGCTCGTGCCCGCCCTCGAGCGTGAGGAAGTACTCGCCGTTCATGTGCGCGCGCAGGCTCTTCACCAGGCGCAGGTTGACGATGGTCGAGCGGTGCACGCGCTGAAAGAGCCTCGGATCGAGGATCTCCTCGAGCTCCTTCATGGTGCCGCGCAGGATGTGCGTGTTGCCCGCGGCGTGGATGCACATGTAGTCGCCGGCGGCGTCAATCCACTCGATCGACGCCACCGACACGCGCACCGTCTCGCGTCCCTGCCGGATCGGCAGCACCTCGGGGTGCCGCCCGTCGATTGCCTTGCGGCCGCGCGCGAGCAGCTCATCGAGCGCGAGCTCGCCGCAGCCGGTGATCTCCGCGATGATCTCGAGCAGGCGGTCGCGCTGATCGGCGGCGGTGCGGGCGCGCACGTGCTCGCGCACCCGTGTGAGTGTCGCGGTGAAGCGCGCATCGTCGATCGGCTTCAGGAGGTAGTCCACCGCACGCGCCTCGAACGCCTGGATGGCGTACTGGTCGTAGGCGGTGACGAACACCACCACCGGCAGCGACTCCTGCGGCAGGTGCGCCAGCACCTCGAAACCCGACATACCGGGCATCTGGATGTCGAGGAACACGAGGTCCGGCTTGTACTGCTGGATGGCCGCGAGGGCCTCGCGGCCAGTCGCGCACTGCGCGACGATCTCGAAATCGGCCGCGTTGCGCAGACGCAGCTCGACCCCGCGGCGCGACAGCCCCTCGTCATCGACGATGAGGGTGCGGATTTTCATGCGCGCGCCCCCCGCGCAGCTCCGGCGGGTACCGCCTGCGGCTTCGCCGCGGCCTGTGGGCCGGCCGCGGCGGACTCGAGCGGCAGCGCCATCTCGATCCGCAGCCCCGGCTGGCGGCTGAGCACCGCGAAGCGGTGGTTCTCGCCGTAGAGCACCGCGAGCCGCTCGCGGGTGTTGGAGAGACCGACGCCGCGGCGCTCGCCCGTCGTCGCGCCTTCCCGCAGGCCTGGCCCGTCATCGATCACCGACAGCTCGAGCAGTCCCTCGCGGACGCGGCCCTCGATCCTGACCAGTCCTCCCTGCTCGCGCGCCGACACCGCATACTTCAGCGAGTTCTCGAGCAGCGGCTGCAGCAGCAGGCTTGGCACCAGCGCATTCAGCGCCGCCTCCTCGATCGCGTACTCGAGCCGCAGCCGCTCGCCGAAGCGCAGCCGCTCGGTGCCGAGGTACAGATCCAGCGCTTCGATCTCCTGGCGCAGCGTGACCTTCTTCATCGGGTCCTGGTCGAGGGTGTAGCGCAGGAACTCAGACAGCCGCGTCACCGCGTGGTTCGCCTTGCGGTTCTGGTTGTCGAGGATCAGCGTCGAGATGGCATTCAGCGTGTTGAAGAGGAAGTGGGGATTGAGCTGGTAGCGCAGCATCTTCAGTTGCGCCTCCTGGGCCAGCGCCACCGCCTTGAGCATCGCCTGCTCATGCTTGCGCTGCGACTCGAAGGACTTGATGCCGAAGTACAGCACGCTCCAGCACAGGAGCAGGTAGGTCGTGGAGAGCGCGCCGCCGAAGAGCTCGAACAGCGTCTGCGCCTGCCAGTCGGGCTCGACGAACCACTTGTAGGACAGATTGATGACGATGCGCAGTGCGAGAGCGGTGATGTAGCAGGTCGCGAGCACGCTCACGATCAGGGCGCGCGGCGGCCGGCCCCACAGCCGCCGGTAGATGTAACGCATCGGCATCGACAGGATGAAACCCGAGATCGCCGCGACCGCGATCACGCGCGCATAGCTCGAGGGCTTCTCGTAGAGCAGCGCGCCGAAGTATTGGGTGATGCCGTAGGCGGCCCAGCCGGCCGCGTGCAAGCTCCAGAACAGCACGTTGCGGTTGGTGCGGATTTGCTCGAGCGTCGGCATCTTCATGACGGGCACCGCGCGGCTTCGTGACGGGCACCGCGCGGCGATCCCGGTTCGCACCACGCGCGCACCACACGAAGCTTAGGGCATCCGGCGTTCCCTCGGCCGCTTAAGTGGGCGCGCCGCCGCCTCGTCTCGTCGCAGCCGGGTTTGGAAGGGCGCGGCGGGATGACCGCGGCGCCCGAGTTCTTCAAGTTATTGATCGTTAAAAAGTTTCTGGCGGTTGGCGTGGGTCGTCAGCCCCGTCGCGTCGGGCGAGGTGAGGAGCGTCTCGAGCGATTTCGTGCCGGAGAGCGCCGCACCCTGCGCCAGGTCGCAGCCGATTGCGCCGAGCCACTGCGCCGCCGCCTGGTTATCGACCCGCTTGGCGGCGCAATGAATCCCGAGCACCTTCGCCGCCTGCACGGTCGCGACCACGAGCGCCTGGCAGAACTTGTCCTTGAGCGCCGAGGCGGTGAGCCTGGGATCGATCTTCACCAGCCGCACCGCCTTGGAGCGCAGCAGCGGCAGCACCTGCGAATCGAAGGAGAAATCATCGATCACCACCGGAGTGCCCAGCTTGTCGCACTGGGCGATGAAGCGCTCGACCTGCGCGCGACGCTGTATGGCGAGCGCCTCCGCGATCTCGAACCCGAGCGTCTCGGCGGCGATCCCGTGCGCGTTGAGCTCCGCCGACACTTTCTGTGCGAAGCGCTCGTCCTCGAGCGTCGCGATCGAGAGATTGATGGTGAAGCTCGTGGGCTGGGAGTTCCACACCGTGCGATGCGCGGCAAGCCAGCCGACGACGCGCTGCAGGATCAGCAGATCCAGCACCGCCGGGTCGCACTGCGCGGCGCGCGGCGAGAGTCGCGCCTGGATCTGAAAGCGGCGGGTCTGCCCCCCGGAGCGCAGCTTCACGTACGGCAGCACCTCGAGTGCCAGGTGGGGATCACTCTGTGGAGCTGCGTCCGCCGGAGGCTCCGCGGACGGGGCAGCTTCCCGCCGCGGGGCGGATACCGCCGCTGCGGCCGGTGCCGCGTGGGGCGCGGCCGCCTCGGATGTTACGGGCCGCGCAGTTGGCGCGGGCGCTGTGGACCGCGCGGGGGGCGCGAGCGCCGCGGTCGCAGCGGGCGCCGTGGACGGCGCGTCGGGCGCTGCGGTCGGTTCCTCGAGGATGAACTCGAGAGTCATCAT
>WNFW01005341.1_pt1 | contig 12891 bp, 13 predicted proteins | sample 5400131 | NCBI WGS metagenome assembly WNFW01 (sample SAMN13153362, study PRJNA577476) | soil metagenome | isolation source: 20 cm soil or saprolite under grassland replicate 1 | place: USA:California | collected 2016-06-15 | reverse complement strand
TGCCGGAGGAGATCGTCTGGCGCCAGCCCTTCCCCGGGCCGGGCCTCGCGGTGCGCATCATCGGCGACGTCACGCCGGAGCGGCTCGAGATGGTCCGGGCCGCCGACGCCATCGTCGTGGGCGAGCTGCACCGGGCGGGGCTGTCCCGGCGCATCTGGCAGTCGTTCGCGGTCCTCCTGCCGGCGCGGACGGTCGGGGTGATGGGCGACGAGCGGACCTACGGCAACGTCGTCGCCGTCCGGGCCGTCGAGTCCGAGGACGCCATGACCGCGGACTGGGCCCGCATCCCTGCGGAGGTCCTCGACGCCATCGCCGGGCGCATCGTCGCCGAGGTCCCCGGCGTCAACCGGGTCGTGTACGACATCTCGTCGAAGCCGCCGGCGACGATCGAGTGGGAGTAGGGGAGGGCTCCGTTCTTTTCATGCTGTGTTGCGGTATCCGCAACGTGACGTGAAAAGAAGCTGACCCCCAATCGCCCGTTACACTTTCTGCAATGCGCAACACGCCTGATCGTATGATTACCAAGATCGCCGCTCGGCAGCATGGCGTGGTAAGCCGACAGCAGGCCATCCAAGCCGGGCTTTCTCGGTTCGCCATCAGCCGACGACTTGCTGCGGGGCAGTTGAAGGTGGTCTTTCCCGGAGTCTTCGCAATTTCCGGGGTGCCTGACTCCCCGCTTCAGCGGTTCATGGCCGCGTGCCTCTGGGCGGGCGATGGCGCCGTGGCCTCCCACCGGGCCGCCGCCTCCTTATGGGAGATCGAAGGTTTTGCCTCTGCGCCGGTGGAAATTTCAATCGCCGGACGGCGAACGCAACCACCAAAGGGCGTGACCTGCCATCAGGTGGCGTCGCTTCAGCCGGGCGATGTGACGCGCAGGCAGGGCATCCCGGTCACGACCCCGCCACGAACGCTGCTCGACCTTGGCGCCGTCGCTGGCAAGCGGCGCGTCGAGCGTGCCATGCATCAATTGCTGCGTCGAGGGCTCGCCTCGGTGGAGAAGCTGGAGCGGACGGTGAGCGAAGCTGGGGGAAAGGGCCATCGCGGCGTGGGAGTGCTCCGGGGCATTCTCAAGGCCGGGGTCCCCCCTGGGGCAGAGATAAAGGCGTGTGGCCCCAGCTACGTCCCACCGGAGAGTGAACTCGAGGCCGCCGTCTTCAATATGTTCCGGGGCTCCGGGCTCCCGATGCCGGTCCCGCAGTACCGGATCAGAGACGAGGACGGGAATGTCATCCTCAGGGCTGACTTCGCCTTCGTCGAAGACCGGCTGATCATGCCCGTGGATGGGTACTCGGTGCATTCGGATCGCGAAGCCTGGTACGAGGACCGGCGGAAACGCAATGCTGTGGTCGCTCTGGGGTGGGGGATCCTCTCTATCACCTACGACGACGTCTGCAACCGACCCCAAGAGATCCTGACTTCTGTGCGACGGGCGAGGCGGAATGCGCGACGACGTGCGCAGAGAATGCAAGGCCCCGGTGGATAATCGGAGCGTGGAACAACTCGCTTTGGCCGCCAACGACCAGGATCTGCTCGGCGACCTGAACCCCGCCCAGCGGGAGGCCGTCATGCACCATGCCGGCCCCCTGCTCGTCGTCGCGGGGGCCGGGAGCGGCAAGACGGCAGTCCTCACCCGGCGGGTGGCCCATCTCATCCGGGAGCACGGGGTCCCCCCGTTCTCGATCCTTGCCATCACGTTTACGAACAAGGCAGCCGGCCAGATGCGGGACCGGATCGAGGCACATCCTCAAGGAGGCGACGCTGCCGGGCGCCTCACGGTTCAAGGCCTCCCAGGTGCTCCACGCCATCTCCCGGGTCAAAGACGAGATGCTCGGCCCGGAGGTCATGGAGTCGAGCCCCAACTGGGAGCTCCGGGCGATGGCGCCGATCTACCGGGAATACCAGCGCCTCCTCAAGGAGGCCAACGCCATGGACTTCGACGACCTCATCGGCTGCACGGTGCAGGTGCTGCGGGACCCCGAGGTCAACGAGGCCTACCGGCAACGGTGGAGCCACCTCCTCATCGACGAGTTCCAGGACACCAACGCCGCACAGTTCGAGCTCGTCCGCCTGCTGAAGGCGCCCGACGGCAACATCTGCGTCGTCGGCGACATGGACCAGTCCATCTACGCCTTCCGCGGCGCCGACTACCGCAACCTGATGCGCTTCGAGCAGGCCTTCCCCAACGCCCGGGTGATCACGCTCGACCGCAACTACCGGTCGACCCAGAACATCCTCACCGCTGCCAACGCCCTGATCGAGAACAACCGGCTCCGCAAGCCCAAGAACCTCTGGACCGATCTGGGCGCCGGCGACCTCATCGGGCACTATCTCGCCACCGACGAGCACGATGAGGCAGCCTTCGTCGCCGTCGAGGTCCTCCGCCTGCAGGAGACGGACGGCTACCGCCTCAGCGACATCGCCGTGTTCTACCGGACCAACGCCCAGTCCCGCGTCGTCGAGGAGGTGTTCACGCGTTTCGGCATCCCCTACCGGGTGCTCGGAGGGCTCCGGTTCTACGAGCGCAAGGAGGTCAAGGACGTCCTCGCCTACCTGCGGGTGGTGGTGAACACCGCGGACGGGGCATCGTTGCGGCGCATCATCAACACCCCGAAACGGGGCATCGGAGACCGCACGGTGTCGATGATCGAGGCCCACGCCGCCCTGCAGGGGATCACGCTCTTCGAAGCCATCGAGGACGCGGTCAACGGCGCGGTCGAGGGCATTCCCATCAGGACCCAGCGTGGGCTCAGGGAGTTCGTCGACCTCATCGCGGAGCTGAAGGGGTTGCTCCAGCGGGGGGCGACCATCGCCAACCTCGTCCAGGTCACCTCCGAGCGCTCCGGCATCCTCGCGGAGCTGGAGGCTGACCGCTCCATCGAGGCCCTCGGCCGTGTCGACAACGTGAAAGAGCTGGCGACGGACGCCGCCGAGTACGCAAAGGGCTTCCTCGAGGCCTCGCTCGACGACTTCCTCACCCAGGTGGCGCTCGTGAGCGAGCAGGACGACTACGACGAGGAATCGTCATCGGTCTCCCTCATGACCCTGCACAACGCCAAGGGGCTCGAGTTCCCCGTCGTCTTCCTGCTCGGCATGGAGGACGGTGTGTTCCCGCACATCCGCTCCCTCGGCAACCCCGACGAGCTCGAGGAGGAGCGCCGCCTCGCCTACGTGGGGATCACCCGGGCGAAGGAACGCCTCTACCTCGTGGCGTCCCGCCAGCGCAGCCTCTCGGGTCACTTCGGCTACAACAGCCTGTCCCGCTTCCTGAAGGAGATCCCCGACGACGTCCTGCGCCACATAGGTGATTCGTCACCTTCGTCGTCGAGTTCTTCGTCCCGCAACCCGCGGTACCCCGACCTCGAGCGTGCGGCACAGGACTGGCGGGTGGGCCAGGCGGTCGAGCACGACCGATGGGGGTCCGGAGTCATCCAGGAGCTCAAGGGCAGCGGAGCCAAGGCCGAGGCCAGGGTGTGGTTCGCCGGCATCGGGGAGAAGCGTCTCCTCCTCGGCTACGCTCCCATCAAGCCCGTCGACTGAGCCTGCGAATTCGACTAGTGTGGTTCACTTGCGGTGCCGGTTACTGAAGCCCCTTCGTCGAGTCAGGTCCAGGGACTGCTAGTGGCACGTGTCGAGGGGAGTCGGATCCGCATCGTTCTGGCAAAGCCGGGGCTCGACGGGCACGACCGGGGGGTAAAGGTAGTGGCGAGGGCGCTCCGCGATGCCGGCTTCGAAGTGATCTACACCGGGCTGCATCAGACGCCAGAGCAGATTGCCGAGGCGGCGCTCCAGGAGGACGCTGACGCCGTGGGACTCTCCTGCCTTTCCGGTGCCCATATGGTGCTGTTCCCCCGGGTCGTGCAGCTCCTCGCGGAGAAGGGTGCGGGCGACATCCCCGTCTTCGGCGGCGGCATCATCCCTGCGGAGGACGTGGCGCCCCTGAAGGCTGCGGGCATCGCGGAGATCTTCACGCCGGGCACGAACACCACCGAGATCATCGGGTGGCTGCACCGCACGCTCGACCGCCCATCGCTGCAGTAGGACCCCGGAGGACTCCTTTGGATCTCTTCGAATACCAGGGCAAGGAGCTTTTCTCCCGGTGGGGGATCCCGGTGCCGGAGGGTCGCGTGGTGTCGTCGCCCGCCGAGGCCCGTCAGGCCGCAGCCGACCTGGGCGGCAGGGTGGCCCTCAAGGCGCAGGTGGCAACCGGCGGGCGAGGCAAGGCCGGCGGCGTGGTCGTCGTCGGTACCCCCGACGATGCCGAGCAGGCGGCGAGCCGCATCCTGGGCATGGACATCGGCGGCCACCCCGTCGGGCAGCTCCTGGTCGAGGCGGCCTCCCAGATCGACGCCGAGTACTACGCGGCGGTCACGCTCGACCGTCGCGCCGGCAAAGCGCTGTTCATGGTCTCGTCGCGGGGGGGCATCGACGTCGAGTCGGCTGGTGAGGGTTCGATGGCGACGGTCCACGTCGATCCCCTGCTCGGGCTCGCCGACTTCCAGGTGCGCAGCATGGTCTTCGGGGCCGGTCTCGATCCGCGGGCCCGGCCCGGCGCTGCCCGCCTGCTGCCATTGCTCTACCGCCTCTACGTCGAGGCCGACGCCTCACTGGTCGAGGTGAACCCCCTGGCGCTCACCCCCGGCGGCCTGATCGCCCTCGATGCGAAGGTCTCGCTGGACGACTCGGCGCTGTTCCGGCACCCCGAGTTCGCCTCCTTCAAGGGCGGAACCGGCCGCCCCGATCCGCAGGAGGCGATGGCGGCGGCGGCGGGTCTCAATTTCGTCAAGCTCGATGGTGACATCGGCATCATCGGGAACGGGGCGGGGCTCGTGATGTCCACACTGGACGTCGTCGCCCAGGCGGGCGGCGCCCCGGCCAACTTCCTCGACGTCGGCGGCGGTGCCGGCGCCGAGTCTCTGGCCAAGGCGCTCGAGGTGGTCGTCGCCGGGCCAGCCGTACGCTCCGTGCTGGTCAACATCTTCGGGGGCATCACCCGCTGCGACCTCGTGGCCGATGGGATCCTCGAGGCCCTCGGCCGGACGCGCGTGGAGGTACCGATCGTGGTGCGGTTGGAGGGGACGAACGCACCGGAGGGCAGGGAGATCCTCGCCCGAGCTCACCATCCAAGGGTCCGTGCCGCCGCGGGCATGTTGGAGGCGGCACAGCAAGCTGTGGAGGCTGCGAGATGAGAATGTTTCTTGGCGGTTCGAAGGGGTTCAGCCTGTACGAGGACGGCGATGTCACGCAGGCGTCCGGCCAGGGGGTGCTCTGCCTCGTGCGGACCGCCGAGGGTGGTGTCCTGGCGGGGACGGCGGGGGGCCAGGTGCTGGCATGGTCCGGCGTGGGCGACGCCAGGGTCCTCGCAAAAGACCTCGGCGATGCGGTCACCTCCCTCGCGCTCGCCCGCAGCGGCCGGCTGATCGCGGGCTGCCTTCCCGTGGGAGCCTGGCGGAGCAAGGACGTCGGCGAGTCGTGGACGCCGATCAGGACGCTGGCCGGGTCTCCGGGGGCCGAATCGTGGACGGGCGGCGATGGCGCCGCAGCTCTCCCGGTGTCCGACGCGGCGGTCACCGCGGTCGGCACCCACCACAAGGATTCCAAGACCATCTACGTTGGCATCCAGGTGGGCGGTGTCTACCGCTCCCGTGACGCCGGCAAGAGCTGGTACAACCTCGGCCTGCCCTGTCCGGACGTGCACTCGATCCAGCTCTCCGCGGCAAAGCCGGAGCGTGTGTTCGTCACCACCGGGGGTGGGACCGACGGATGCGGGGGAGCGTTCTGCTCGGACGACGAGGGGATCTCCTGGCGGCAGATGGGCGACGCCAACCGCCGCCAGTACACGATGGGCCTGGCCGCCCACCCGACGGAGGCCGACCGGGTCATCCTGTCGGCCGCGGGGGGTGCGCCGTCCACATGGAAGTCCAATGCCCACTGCGACCTCTACCTTTCCACGGACTCCGGCCGGCGGTTCCGAACGGTCGTGAAGGACCTGAAAGGTGGCGTACGGCGGCGAGGTCTGGTCATCAACCCCCGCGTGCCGTCCGAGGCTGCATTCGGCACCACCAACGGCCAGCTCTGGTACTCGAACGACGGGGGGGAATCCTTCGACCTCGTCGCCGAGGGGCTGGGCGACCTGCACGCCGTCGTCTTCGCCTGAGATCGCGCCGCGGCTCTCGATCCGGTAGCCGGAACCGGGCAACTACCCGAGGTGCCCCTCAAGGCCCCGGGCAACTCCCGAGGCGCCCCTCAAGGCGCCGGGCAAAGAATAGGATGCCCCGATGCCGATCCTCGTCGACCAGAAGACCCTCGTGCTCGTCCAGGGCCTCACCGGCCGTGAGGGCCGCTTCCACGCCCTGCGCAACCGTTCCTACGGGACGCAGGTGGTCGCTGGCGTCACCCCGGGCAAGGGCGGCACCGACGTCGACGGGATCCCGGTGTTCGACACCGTCGGCGAGGCAACGGCGGCGACCCGTGCAAACGCCTCGGTCATCTTCGTCCCCGCACGGGCGGCTGGCGACGCCATCCTGGAGTCCGCCGACGCCGGCGTGAGCCTCGTCGTCTGCATCACCGAGGGCATCCCCGCCAACGACACCGCCAGGGTCCGGGCGCAGATCCAGCGCACCGGCGGCATCACGCTGATCGGTCCGAACTGCCCCGGCGTCATCTCGCCGGGGGAGTCCAACCTCGGCATCATCCCGGGCGAGATCTGCATCCCGGGCCCGGTCGGCCTCGTCTCCCGGTCGGGCACGCTCACCTACCAGATCGTCCACGAGTTGACGGCGGCCGGGATCGGGCAGTCGACGTGTGTGGGCATCGGCGGCGACCCCATCGTCGGTACTGGATTCATCGACTGCCTGGCCCGCTTCGAGGCCGATCCCGTCACCGGCGCCGTCGTGCTGATCGGCGAGATCGGCGGCGACGAGGAAGAGCAGGCAGCGGCGTTCATCGCGCAGGGGATGCGGACCCCGGTCGTGGCCTACATCGCCGGGTTCACCGCCCCGCCTGGAAAGCGGATGGGCCACGCCGGTGCCCTCGTCTCCGGGTCGAAGGGGACCGCCGCCGCCAAGGCGGATGCCTTCCGGGCCGCGGGGGTGGCAGTTGCGAAGGACCCGAGCGAGGTAGCGAAGCGGGTGGCGCGGGTCCTGGTCTGACCAGGGGCACGGATAGGTCCGTGCAGGTATCCTCGCCCCGTGACCACCCGCATCGCCATCCTCGCCTCCGGCGTCGGCACCAACGCCCGCGCGCTGCTGGATGCCTCGAGTCGTGGTGAGCTCGGCGACGCCAGGGTCGTGGCACTGCTTGCCGACAGGGCTGGCTGCGGCGCCCTCGCCGAGGCTGGCAGAGCGGGCGTGGAGGCGTTGTTCGTCGATCCCGCTCCGCACGGCGACCGTGCTGCCTACGGCGAGGCCCTCGTCGCCGCGCTGCAGGCTCGCAACGTCGATCTGGTCTGCCTCTCGGGTTTCATGCGGATCCTCTCCCCGGGCTTCGTCGCCGCCTTCGAGGGGAGGGTGCTCAACATCCATCCCGCTCTCCTCCCCGCGTTCCCCGGCGCCCACGCCGTGCGGGACGCGCTCACCTGGGGCGTGAAGGTAACCGGCACGACCGTGCACTTCGCCGACGAGCACGTCGACCACGGCCCGATCGTCGCCCAGGAATGCGTCCCAGTCCTGCCCGGCGACAACGAGGAGACCCTGCACGAGCGCATCAAGGCCGTCGAGCACCGCCTGTACCCCGAAGCCGTCCGGCTCGTCGTGTCCGGTCGCACCCGGATCAGCGGGCGCCGGGTCGAGGTCGGCGAAAGCCCAGCGACAACAAGGGCGGGTGCCAGGTGAGGATCCGCCGGGCACTGATCTCCGTCAGCGACAAGACCGGGCTGGAGGAGCTGGCCCGTGGCCTCGCCGCGTTGGGGATCACCATCGTGTCCACGGGCCGCACCGCCCACTTCCTCTCGCGGGCGGGCGTGTCCGTGACGCCCGTCGCCGAGGTCACCGGTGTCCCGGAGATGCTGGAGGGCAGGGTCAAGACTCTCCACCCCCACATCCATGCCGGGATCCTCGCCGACCGGCGCAAGCCGCAGCACCTGACCCAGCTCAAGAGCCAGAACATCCCGCTGATCGATCTGGTGGTGTGCAACCTCTACCCCTTCCGGGAGACCGTTGCCGCCGGGGCCGCCGAGGACTCCGCCCTCGAGCAGATCGACATCGGTGGGCCCGCCATGGTGCGGGCGGCGGCCAAGAACTACACGAGCGTGGCGGTCGTGGTGAATCCCGCCCGGTACCCCGCCATCCTCGAGGAGATACAGGCAAGGGCGGGGTCGCTGTCGGACGAGACCCGCGCGCAGTTGGCCGCCGAGGCCTTCTCCCACACGGCCGAGTACGACTTCGCCGTGGCGAGTTGGTTGTCGGGCCCGGCGACGTTCCCCGAGACGATGCACATCGCCATGAAGAAGCAGTTCCCGTTGCGCTACGGGGAGAACCCGCACCAGGGGGGCGCGTTCTACGCAGTGGGGGACCCCGGCTGGCAGCGCCTCGCCGGCAAGGAGCTCTCCTACACCAACCTGCTCGACCTCGAGGCAGCGTGGCGGCTGGCGTGCGAATTCGAGCGGCCGGCCGCCGCGATCGTCAAGCACACGAATGCCTGCGGCTGCGCGCTCGGCGCCGATGTCGAGGAGGCCTACCTGCGGGCTCTCGACTCCGACCCCCGCTCCGCGTTCGGTGGCATCGTGGCCGCCAACCGCGAGATCGATGGGCCCACCGCCGGCCGGATCATCCAGATCATGACCGAGATCGTCATCGCCCCCTCGTTCACCTCCGAGGCCCTCGGTGAGTTCGCCCAGCGCAAGAACCTGCGGGTGATCCAGGCCCGTCCCTTCGGCCGTGGGACCGAGCTCCGCTCGGCGGCCGGCGGGGTGCTCGTGCAGGAGATCGACACCGCCAGAGAGGACCGGGCGACGATGACCATCGCCGGGCGGGTCCAACCGAGCGAGGAGGACTGGGACGACCTCATCTTTGCCTGGACCGTCGCCAAGCACCTGAAGTCCAACGCCATCACGCTCGCCAACCGGGGCCAGCTCGTCGGCATGGGGGCGGGCCAGACCAGCCGCGTCGAGGCGGTCGAGATGGCGGCTCGCCGTGCGGGGGACCGGGCCGTGGGCAGCGTCTTGGCTTCGGATGGCTTCTTCCCCTTCCGCGACAACGTCGACGTTGCGGCAAAGGCCGGCGTCCGCGCCGTGGTCCAGCCGGGTGGGTCCATTCGGGACGCCGACGTGATCGCAGCGGCCGAGGAGCACGGCATTCCGATGGTGTTCACCGGCGTTCGCCATTTCCGGCACTGACGCGGCGCCCCGGTCGCTGCGCAGTGTCGTTGCAGCGAGCACCTCTGGAAAAAATAGCCAGCCACCCGCGTCTCTGAGCCTCGTTCGGAATAGCCTCGTTCGTTCACCGGCTTGAGGGTATCGACGAGCCTGGATGAGCTCATCGATCTCGTCGGCGATTTGCATGACGACCCCGCGGTATCCCGCGCGCCGCAAACGGCGACTTGGTCGGCGATGTCGACGTTGAAAGGGTCCGCAACGTCGCTGGCGCCATCATGCCAGGGCCGGGGGGCGGGGCCCGATGACTCGGGCCATCCTGCTTGCAAACACCGCGCCGGCAGCCGAAGCTGTGATCTCCCAGTCATTTCTCGGGGCTCGCTTTACAGCCTCTACCCTAATTAGACGCTTTAGCGCAGTTAATATGATGTTTTGAGTGTTCCTTGACTTTGGTATATCATTTTGGTGAAAAGACCGCCGAAAGCTGGCTCACAGAAAGGAAATAAGCGGCATGGGCGTTATCTTGAAGGAAGAGTACGTCTGCGATTTTTGTGGCAAGACGATCTCGGGGGGCGACGTGTTGGTGGGCCGCTTGGCCGTTCGCAAGCAGGGCGCGCGGGGACTGGGCCGTGAATTCGGTCTGGCTTTCCACGGCTCGTGCTCCAACAAGCTCACCGCTCACGCCTCGCCAGTCACCCGTCAGCGTCGCTCGTCCAAGGCAGTCTCGGCCTAGGCAGACCTCGAGGTGGCGCAGTTCCCTCTCACCCTGCATGCCCAAGCGGCGGGGGATGCTATCTTGCGGGCCTCACGATGAGAGAACGGTGCCGAGTTGCCCCACAAAGTCACCCTGATTCCCGGAGATGGTACCGGGCCCGAGATCACTGAGGCTACCCGCCGCGTGCTCGAGGGCACCGGCGTGGCGTTCGAGTGGGACGTCCAGCAGGCTGGCGAGAGCGTCATCGAGTCGGCGGGGACCCCGCTACCGGAGCCGGTCCTTGCCTCCATCCGTCGCAACAAGGTGGCCATCAAGGGACCCATTACCACCCCGGTCGGTCACGGGTTCCGCAGCGTCAACGTCGCGCTTCGCAAGGAACTGGACCTCTATGCCTGCCTTCGCCCCTGCAAGACGTACAAGGGTGTGCGTTCCCGCTATGACGACATCGACATTGTCATCGTCCGCGAGAATCACGAGGATCTCTACGCCGGCATCGAATTCCAGGAAGGATCCCCGGAGGCCCTGCACCTCATCGACGTCCTCGAGGAGTTGGGGTCGCCACGGATCCGAGATCTCCATCAAGCCGATCTCCGTCACCGGCAGCCGGCGCATCGTGCGCTTCGCCTTCGAATATGCCCGCCGGTATGACCGGCACAAGGTGACGGCGGTCCACAAGTCCAACATTATGAAGTTCTCGGACGGGCTGTTCCTAGCCACGGCGCGCGCCGTTGCCGAGGAGTACCCGGATATCGAGTTCCAGGACCGAATCGTCGACAACTGCTGCATGCAACTCGTAGCCCGCCCGGAGGAGTACGACGTGCTCGTCCTACCGAATCTCTATGGCGACATCCTCAGCGACCTCGGCGCTGGGCTCGTCGGGGGGCTCGGCGTGGCACCGGGTGCGAACTTCGGCGACGATGTTGCGGTGTTCGAGCCGACGCATGGTTCCGCCCCGAAGTACGCGGGACTGAACAAGATCAACCCGATGGCCATGATGCTCTCCGGGGTTCTCATGCTGCGTCACCTCGGAGAGGACGAGGCGGCCGCTCGGCTCGAGACCGCGATTGCGACCGTTATCCTGGAGGGCACCAGCGTCACCTGGGACATGAAGCCCTCCCGTGAAGACCCGACCGCCGTTGGCACCTCCGATGTGGCCGACGCCGTGCTCGCGGCGATGAGGTAGCGGTGGCCAAAGTCACCGTCGTGGGTGCGGGGTTCGTGGGTTCGACGACGGCGCTCAGGATCCTGCAGCGGGGGCTCGCCGACGTCTGCCTGATCGACGTCGTCGAGGGGCTCCCGCAGGGCCTCGCCCTCGATCTCAACCAGTCGGCCCCCGTCGAGCGCTTCGAGGTGGCGGCCAGCGGCACCAACGACTACCGGGACACCGCAGGCTCGCATCTGGCGATCATCACCGCCGGCTTTCCGAGGGGGCCGGGCATGAGCCGCCTGGACCTGCTGGCGAAGAATGCCGCCGTGGTCACCGACGTCACGAGGAAGCTGGCCGAGCACTCCCCCGGAGCGGTCGTCATCGTCGTCACCAACCCCTTGGACGAGATGACCTATCTCGCTTCCGAGGTGAGCGGCTTCCCCCGCTCGCGCGTGATGGGCATGGCCGGCGTGCTCGACTCCGCCCGGCTCGCCGCCTTCATCGCCGCCGAGCTCAGGGTGTCGCCGCTGGCGGTGGAAGCCATGACGCTGGGCTCCCACGGCGAGCAGATGGTCCCGCTCGCGCGGCAGGCAACCGTCGACGGCAAGCCCCTCGCGGAGTTCGTCAGCGCCGAGACCCTCGACAAGCTCTACCAGCGCACCCAGAACGCCGGGGCCGAGATCGTGAGCCTGCTGAAGAAAGGCAGCGCCTACTACGCGCCCTCCTCGGCCGCCGCCAAGATGGCGAATGCCGTCCTCGGCGACACCAAGGAGGTCATGCCGGTCTCGGCCTGGACCACGGGCGAGTACGGCGTCACCGACACCTATCTCGGCGTCCCCGCCCGCCTCGGCCGCCGGGGTGTGGAGGAGATCGTGAACCTCGACCTCGAATCTGCCGAGCTCGACCAGCTCCGTGCCGCCGCCGCTGCCATCAAGGCCCGCTGCGAGGACCTCGCCGCTCTCGGAGGCTAGTCGCCTCCTGACCCCCACTACAACCTGACGATGCGGCCCTCGATGCCGGCGAGGGCGTTGCGGGTGTCGAGGATCAGCGGTGCATGCCGGGCCACCACGTCCCAGGCGTAGCTGGAGTGGTTGGTGATCACCGCGACGAGGTCGGCCTCACGCAGGCGCTGGTCGTCGAGCTCGATGCTGTCGAGCTGGCCGTCGTCGAGGTCCACCGACGCCACGTACGGGTCGTGGAAGCTCACCACGGCCCCGCTGCGGCGCAGGCGGGCGATGACGGCGAGCGCCGGTGACTCGCGGACGTCGGACACGTCGGGCTTGTAGGCCACCCCGAGGATCAGCACCTTCGACCCCTTCAGCGACTTGCCGTCCTCGTTCAGGCAGTCGCCGATGCGCTCCACGACGTAGGCGGGCATCCGGTCGTTGATCTCCCGGGCCAGGTCCACAAAGTGGGCGGTCTGGTGCATCTGGCGGACACGCCACGACAGGTAGGCAGGGTCCACCGGGATGCAATGGCCGCCCCAGCCCGGTCCCGGGTAGAAGGGCTGGAACCCGAACGGCTTGGTCGCCGCGGCGTCGATGACCTCCCACACGTCGACGCCGAGGCCGTGGCAGAGGATGGCGATCTCGTTGACAAGGGCGATGTTGACGTGGCGATAGGTGTTCTCCAAGAGTTTCGCCATCTCGGCGGTCTTGGGCGACGAGACCGGCACCACCCGGTCGATGAACGCCGAGTAGAAGGCCTTCATGAGGCTGGTGG
>WNFW01004378.1_pt1 | contig 12908 bp, 8 predicted proteins | sample 5400131 | NCBI WGS metagenome assembly WNFW01 (sample SAMN13153362, study PRJNA577476) | soil metagenome | isolation source: 20 cm soil or saprolite under grassland replicate 1 | place: USA:California | collected 2016-06-15 | reverse complement strand
TATGGCGCGCAATTTCCGCTCGAGCAGTGTTCGGTGCTCCGGACCGAGACTCAGCAGCACCCATTGATCCCAAATACTTCATTCCAAATCCCGGCGCTAACCGACGAATTGCGTTCTGGCTTGATCGTCCGTTGGTTTGGCCCAAAAAAGCTCGTCACCTTAAAGTTACCGGATGGTGTTTCGCAATCTCCGGGGATGAGATCACCGAGGTGCGTGCGCGTGTGCGGAATAATTTTTTCCCGGCGCGTTTCGGCACGCCCAGGCCTGACATCGGTCTTGAGTACGACAATGCACCGGGCGCGTTGCGAAGCGGCTTTTCACTACAAGCCATCATTCCGTCTGGGCGCAGCGAATTCATAATGCAAGCGCGCAGCGGCAACGGCCCTTGGGAGACCTTTTTTATTCATCCCGTCCGCGGCGTGATTTTCCGAGAGCAACTAAATGGCGACGCAGAAATCGCCGGTGATTACGCGCACTGGATTCGATGCTACGATCAGCTCCAACGAGACGACCTGAAACGCATTCGGCAGCAAATCGCGCAATTTCATTATTCCCCGCTCATTTCGATTTTGCTGCCGGTTTATAACTCGAATTTGAAGTGGCTGCGGCGTGCCATCTTGTCGGTGCAAAAGCAATTGTACCCGCATTGGGAGCTTTGCATCGTGGACGATGCCTCGACTGACCGAAAGATCTGGCCTTTCCTGCAAAGATGCGCGCGTCGAGATCGACGAATAAAGTTGATGCGACGAACGGAAAATGGGCACATCTCAGCGGCGTCAAATGACGCACTGCGTCTCGCAACCGGCGATTTTGTCGCGTTGCTCGATCACGACGATGAACTCGCGCCTACGGCACTGTACTTCGTGGCGCTCGCTTTGAATAAGAACCCCGATTTGCAGCTGCTCTACAGCGACGAGGATAAGTTCGACGAACACAATCGACGCTCTGAGCCGTATTTTAAATCCGATTGGAATCCGGAGCTCTTTCTGGCTCAAAACTTCGTCTCCCACCTCAGTGTTTACCGAACCGACTTAATCCATCGTATCGGTGGTTTTCGCGTCGGGTTCGAAGGTTCGCAGGATTATGATTTGGCGCTGCGTTGCATAGAACAGATTGGACGGCACGAGATCGAGCACTTGCCCTGGGTGCTTTATCACTGGCGCGCAGGAGATCAAAGCATGGCATCGAATCCTATTGCCAAACCGTATGCACAAGAAGCCGCTCGACGGGCGGTGCAGGAGCATCTTAAACGCACGGGAGTCGCCGGCACGGTGCTGCCAAGTCACGGTGTCTATTTACAGACCAAATACGCGCTCCCAAACGAGCGACCGATGGTTTCCATTATCATCCCGACGCGAGACCAAGCTTCATCCTTGAAGAAGTGTGTGTTTAGCATCTTCGAAAAAACCGATTATCCCGCATACGAGCTAATCGTGCTTGATAACCAAAGCTACGATTCTCAAGCCTTGGAATTTTTGGCCGAGCTAAAAAAACGTGACGGCGTTCGGGTGGAGCGGATCGACGACGCATTTAATTACAGTCTCCTGAATAATCGTGGCGTCGAATTGTCTCGGGGCTCCTTCGTAGCATTGGTTAACAATGACGTAGAAGTGATCCATGCGGACTGGCTCAGCGAAATGGTGAGCCGTGCGATGCAACCCAAACTTGCAATCGTCGGTGCACGACTCTGGTATCCTAACGGCACGATCCAGCACGGCGGCGTTATCCTCGGAGCAGGTGGTATTGCCGGTCACGCGCACGTTGGTCTTCGGCTCGGCGAGCCCGGCTACTTTGCTCGCGCACATCTCGCGCAAGATGTTTCCGCAGTGACGACTGCTTGCGCGCTGGTGAAGCGGGAAGCGTATCTACAAGTCGGAGGATTCGACGAAAGCTTGGCAGTCACCTTCAATGACATCGATTTTTGCCTGCGATTGCGTGAAGCCGGCTACCGCATTGTCTGGACGCCATACGCAGAATTGATTCACCACGAGTCGGCCAGTCGCGGTTTCGACGACAGCACGCCGAAGCAACTCCGGTGTCTGGCGGAGGTCGACTACATGAAAGCGAAGTGGGGCCATATATTGCAGCGCGATCCCTTTTACAATCCCAACCTTTCGCTCGGCGAAGATCTCTTCACTCTGGCCTTTCCGCCGCGAACGACTAAACCGTGGCAGAGTGTTGCCGCTTAATTGTGCAGCGTTAGAGGCTGACCGCGTCAAACCGAAATGAGAAAGTCAATCGTAAACACGAGCGCGGCCGCAGATTACCTGTTTCATTTCGAGAGGCTGCCAGAACGCGTTATCTTCAAGAAGCGCAGCGAAATCACCGGTTGGCTCTTGCATCGCCGAGGTCTGCCCACTTACGGAATTCGTGGAATTGTTCACGGCGTTCTGCGACCCGGACCCATTTTCAAGGCGCGCCGCAAAAGATCAACACCGTTGATAGCAGCCGTCTATCCTGATTTTCCCGAAGCGGGACAAAGCGGATTTCTTCTGGCGCTCGAACTGCCTGCTGGTCGAAACAAGGTCAGAATCCAGGTCCGAGACCATGAGAACATCTGGCGAACGATCTTTGTCACCCAGATCTGGGCCTGGCCTCTTTCCTTTCTCGGTCGGATAGGTCTGCCGCGCGTCGAGCAGTTTCTCGTTACCTACCTCGCGCAACTGTTTCCCAGAAAGGCGCGAAACATTGCGGCCCCGGCACGCTCCGAGTTGGTCGCGCGAACCGAGAGCGGCCTTCGTCATAGTAACATCGAAACGTTCGCGGGCGCGACCAGTTCAACACAGCGCGAAATCAAGACTGTGCATTTATTCGTCACTTCAAAATCGAATTTATTTATCCGCGAAATCGCCGAATTACTTTGCGCCGGCTTCCGTGCTGCGGGTTGTAAGACGCAACTTTTCGTGGATCAAATTCCCGCGGAAAAAACCGAGGAGGGCAAAATCCAAATCGTGGTTACGCCTCATGAGTTCTTTAATTTATTTTTAAGTTATCAGGTCTCCTGGGAAAAGATTCAGCGCCTGACGAGTCATCTTTTTTTGCTGAGCACGGAACAGCCCGAGAGCCATTGGTTTCACAGCAATCTAATTATGGCGCCGTACGCGCGTGCCATGCTCGACATTCATTCGTCGGGCGTGACTGCATATCGCGCGCGGGGACTGCACTGCTTCCATTTGCCGCTCGGTTATCATCCATTGCTTGAACAACGGGACAACTCGCAAAACTCCGAAAGAGACGTCGATATCTGTCTTCTGGCTGCGATGACTGACCGACGTGAAGAGTTCATCGCTGCTAAGGCCGATTTCTTCGCGGCGCGCAACTGTCACCTTAGGCTGGTTCCAATCGGATTCGCGAAAACGGAAGATACGCGAAGTTATTTACAGGCGGCAAAACGCAACGCGCTACTGCAGCGGACAAAAGTCTTGCTGAATGTTCATTATTCAGAGCTGTGCTATTTCGAGTGGCATCGAACGCTGATCGCTCTGGCGAATCGTTGCTGCTTGATAACCGAAACCTGCGAAGGGTTCGAACCCCTGGTCCCAGGTAAACACTTTATCATGGCGAAAGCAGATGATCTAACTACTTGCTCCGAATACTATCTGGAGCACGAAGATGAGCGGCAAGCGATCGCGGAAGCGGCCTATGATTTCATGCGTGAACGCTTCACGCAGGAAGGTAATTGCCGCGCATTCTTGCAGCAGATAGAGAACACCGTCCGCGGCCGGAACGCGAAGGAACAGTTCGCTTTCAACGTACAAGCGAACGCAGAAGCGCCGTTAAAAACCGAACCACTGCCGGATGCGTTGACCAAGCGCATTTCGCGAAAACCCATTGGGCTGTTCGTTTCGGCCCTGCGCGATGATCTCTCAAACATGTTTCGCCTAACGAATCGAAACCCGGGAACGACTTCCAGGAAATCTACGGATCCAACGGCTGCGGCTCAGCGCACCGCAATTCTCTGTGAAATGCGGCGGGGTTATGCCGAGCGGTTTGATTCGCAGGAAAAAGCGCGACAAAAAGGGGAAGCAATTTTCCGGTTGCTCGACACTCCCCGCTTTGATCGCAGCGCGCCGGCGATTTCAGTCATCGTCACGCTTTACAATTATGCGGCGTACATTCAGCAGTGCCTCAAAAGCCTGCAGGATTCTAAGACCGCGGCGATCCCTGGCGGGATCGAGGTAGTGATCGTCAATGACGCCTCGACCGACGATTCCCTGGAACTGACAATTAGCGCGCAGAAAAACTCGCGTCACCCGGTTCGTATCGTCGACAAGCGGTTTAACACCGGACTGGCGGATGCGCGCAATATCGGCATTGAACTGGCGCGCGCGCCTTATGCTTTCATTCTCGACGCAGACAACATGGTTTTTCCGCGCGCGCTCGAGCAGTTGCACACGACAATTGTCAACGACAGTTCCGCAGCTGTTTACTCGATGCTCTGCCGTTTTCAGGGCCCTCACAGCAATCGGAACGGACTGCTTTCGTATTTCGATTGGGACCCGCAGATGTTGGTCGAGCGTCCCTACATTGATGCGATGGCATTGTTTGATCGAAGGCGACTCATTGAAATCGGCGGCTATGATAACGAGCTGCATAAATTCGGCTGGTTCGGGTGGGAAGACTACGAGTTATGGCTGCGAATTGCGCAAGGAAAATTGCACGTGAGCTTTCTGCCGAACGTTCTTTGTCTCTATCGCCATCACGAAACATCGATGAGCAATGCGACGAATCTGTTCGATCGGGAGCTGGTCACCCATTTGATCAAAAAATATCATGCCCTCGTCGAAATGTATCCGCCGAAAAACCGAATTCTCGGAGTTGACCGGTTGCGGTTCGAAGAAGCAGTGAGAACAATCCCTGGAAGGGGAAAACGCGCGGACGTTTCCATCTGCGCGGCTGGAATAAGCTGAGATCAATTTAAACTTCGACCGATCCTGCGTGCTAGATTTTATCGTTTATCTTCTTTATCGCTCAGGATCGGCCATTGCCAACGCGCTACCGTTGCCGGTTCTCTTCGTTTTTGGAGAATTTCTCGGCTTTTGTGCCTGGATCGTTTCCGGAAAATATCGACGCCTGGCACAGCACAACGTTGCCATCGCATTTGGAAACGAAAAATCACCGGGGGAATTGCGTCGCCTTGTGCGTCGCCATTTTCGGAGGCTGGGCGCGAATCTCTTGTGCAGCATCAAGCTCACCGGCATGCCGCTGGAAAAAATAGCGACACGAATTGAGGCGGAAAATCTGGATTTTATCCATCGAGAACTGCGCTCAGGCCGGCCGGTTGTGCTGATCCTGAGCCATCTCGCAAATTGGGAGTTATTCGCGCACATCCTGCCGAAATACATCGGCTACGTCAGAAACAGCACCATCTATCAAAGGCTGGGCAATCGCTTCATCGACGAACACGTGCGCCGGGTGCGGGGCCGCGCTGGGGTCGAGATGTTCGATCGCAAAGAAGGATTCGATAAGGCAATCAAACTGCTTCGCGACGGCGGGGCCATTGGGATTTTGAGCGATCAACATGCGGGCGATCACGGTGTGTGGGTCCCATTCTTTGGCCGTCTCGCATCGACGTCCCCGCTGCCAGCATTGCTGGCGAAACGCACCGGCGCAGCGCTGGTTGGCGTCGCGATTTACACGGATGGACGAGCGCGCTGGCGGATCGTTATTTCGCCAGCATTGGAAGACAACGAGGAATCGGTGGGATCGCTTTCCGCAAAAACAAATCAACTCATCGAACAGCAAATCCGTCGCGCCCCGGAAGATTGGTTTTGGGTGCATAATCGCTGGAAAACACCGCGGCCCAACTTTCTTCTGGCGAGATATAAACGCGGCGTCTATTTGCCGCCCCACCTTTCGGCTCAAAATTTGAAGCCGTTTCGAATTCTCATTCGCTCCACCAATTGGCTGGGCGATGCCGTGATGAGCGTGCCTGCAGTCCGCGCCATCAAGCACGGACGTCCTGATGCCGAAGTCACAATTGCTGCGCCGGCAAAGGCTGCGCCGATGTGGAAGCTCGTTCCAGAAGTGGATGCCATCATTCCTCTGCCAAATAGTTCGCTCTTTGCAGCTGTCCGTGCGCTTCGACAACAACCGGCTTTTGATGCTGCGATTCTTTTTCCAAATTCAGTGCGTGTTGCTCTTGAATCTTGGCTGAGCGGCGTTCCGCGCAGGATTGGTTATCGCGGTCATTGGCGGACGTGGCTGCTGAACCAAACCGTGCGTGAGCCGCGAAAACCGGGGCCACTTCAGCATCAATCCAACCGATATCTGCGTATCGCACAGGATTGCGGCGCAGATATCCCTTCCATTGCTTCTGTAGGGGATGCGATTGGTCTCCCCAGGGACGCTGGCAGCGTCCCCTACAGTTCTGCGCGACCAACTTTCGATCTTGCGAAAGCGCGCCTCGCCCTTTGCCCGGGCGCCGAATATGGACCGGCCAAACGGTGGCTACCGGAGCGTTTCGCCGAGGCGGCGTTCGCCATCGCAGAAAAATTGCCGGTGCAATGGGTCCTTTTCGGAACCGCCAGGGACTCAGCAATCGGCAAACAGATTGCGACCGCGCTGGGCGATCAATGCGTGAATCGGATCGGCCAGACCACGCTCGATCAACTTATCAACGAGTTGCGCGAATGCCGTTTATTGCTCACCAACGATACTGGCACGATGCATCTCGCCGCATTGCTCGGTGTACCGGTCGTGGCCATCTTCGGTTCCACTGAACCGCGCCTGACCGAGCCGCTCAGCAACAGTCACATCATTTTGCGACGTCATGTTGAATGCAGTCCCTGCTTTCTCCGCCAGTGCCCAATCGACTTTCGCTGCATGAAAGCGGTGACTGTGCAGGAAGTCGTGTGGGCTGTTTTGTCGCTGTTGAAGATGTAGTTCCTGAGCTCTGCAAAGTCGGTGCACGAACTGCGCCGCCTACACGGCGGCTTCGGTAGACGATTGGCGTTGCTTTCGAAAGAATTTCGGGATGATTGTTAGCCATGCCTGTCAATGTGCCGCGAATCCGCACAGAAGTGCAGGTGATGTTTTTCGATACCGATTGCGGAGGGGTCGTCTCCAATATCGCTTATTTGCGTTTTATCGAGATCGCGCGGACACACCTCGCCGAGGAACTCGGTCTCGCCCTCGTGGAGATGGCCGAGAGGCGAACGTATCCGGTGGTGGTGCGCACCGAGATTCATTATCGCCGCGCAGCCAAGCTCGGGGATCGGTTGCTGATTGAGGCGTGGTTGGATTGGCTGGAGCGCGTGCGATTCTGGTGCGCATTCCGAATCACGCGACCGGAAGACAACGTGCTGATCGCCGATTGCCGCCAGATGCTCGCGCTCGTCGAGATGCCAGAGGGAAAACTGCTGCGTCTGCCTGAGCATTGGGAAAAATATGGCAAGACGGATTCCATGGAGTCCCTCAAAGCGGAAGGACGAATCGAAATGGTTTCTGGCGAAGAATGCATTCAATGACCGCAGGCGCGCAAACTTTAAGCCTTGAAGAAACGTTGCTTGAGCCGCGAGCGCTGGCTCCGCCGCCCACGCGCCACGCGCTACTGGTGATTCTGATTGCGTTGGCGGCGTTGTTGCACGTGGCGACAATCGGTTCCGGTGATCTGTACAGCCAGACGGAAGGGCAATACGCAGGAGCAGCCCGCGAGATGGTCGAAACGCATCAATGGCTTCTGCCCACTAACGATGGCGCACCGCGCTTGCAAAAACCGCCAATGCTCTACTGGCTCATTATTGCTTCGCTCAAGCTCTTTGGCGTCAATGCGGCCGCTGCCCGACTCCCGGTCGCGCTTGCAGTTGTCGCGTCCGTTGCCCTGATTTTTCTGATTGGGGAAAGGCTCACCGATTACTGGCGCGGCTTCATCGCCGGCCTGATTTATCTCAGTTTTTGCGGCACATTTCTGCTCGCGCGCATCGTAATGCCCGAACCGCTTGTAAGCGCATTTTTTGCAGGCGCGATCTTCTGCGGAGTGTGCGGCTATCAGCGTCGCCGTCGTCGACGAGCCTGGTTCGTCGGCTTTTGGATTTGCTCCGCCTTTGCCTGTCTGACCAAAGGTTTGCTCGGAATCTTTTATCCAGCAGCGGTTTTCCTTTTGCTTTCAGTATTTTATAGAGAAGCCCGCGTGCGCTTTCGCGCGCTGCTGCGGTGGGATTCCTTGGTGATTTTCATGTTGATTGTCGCGCCCTGGCACATCTGGGCGGAATGGCATTTCCCCGGGTATTTTCATTACATCGTTAGCTCAGAATGGTCGGGGCATTTGCGCGGGCTTTCTGATGCGACGCACGATTATATCGGCATGCCCACTTACCAGTTTGTGATCATGCATCTGGCTTGGTGGTTTCCGTGGTCGATCGCGCTGTTGCCCGGCCTGATTTTCGCCTGGCGGCGCGTGATGCGACCGCGTGAGATTGATTTCAACGCAGCGTTGCCGCTTTGTTGGATGGGCGTCGTCTTTGTTCCGCTGCTTTTCTTAGGCCAACGACAGGATTATTATTCCATGAGCATGTGGAGCGCGCTTGCTCTCTGGGCCGCTGTTGCCTGGGACCGGATGCCACGGGGATTGCGCGCTGCGGGTGTAATCGCGGTCGGTTTGGCCGGCATTATGAGCGCAGCGGCAGCACTCTTCCTTCCCAATGCCGCCCGCGCTTTTAACGGAAACTGGGGAACGATGGACGCGCGTTGGACCGCTTGGAAGGCATTACACGACATGCCTGTTTCAACTTGGCTCGCATTTCGGCCTGTGCTCGCGATTAGTGGCCTGTCGCTAATCTCGCTGTCGCTGGTGGCGCTTTACCTTATTTTCAGAGGACGCGAGAGACTTGCAGCCATCGCTCTGGCTGGCTCGATGATTCCGGGCGGGCTTGGCATGATGGAAGGCGTCGCGCGAATCGCGCCTTATTTCTCACTCGCCGATGCGGCCCGATTTCTAAATCCGCGGCTGTATGCAGGGGGCGATGCGATTTTTGAAGGACCACTCGATGACAGTAGTAGCCTTATTTTTTATCTGAACCGGAAATTTTTCCTGGTTAACCAAAACAGTCAGAAAGAGGCGCCAATCGGCAAAGCGTCCATCGACATCTTTCTGAACGAAGACGCGGTCTTGGAGAAATGGAGCCAGGCCGATGCGGTTTATCTAATTGTCGAGCAAAGCCGGGCGAACTACTGGAGACAGCTACTGGCCGGCCACTTTCACATTTATCATCAACTCACGACGTCAGGAACGTACGTGGTGCTTAGTAACCAGCTCTGAGTGGATGTGGATTGGTTAAAGAGCTTGCGAGGTTAAACGGGGACCTCTTCTCTCTTCAAACGACGTTGACTTCTTATCTGTCACGACCCGTTTGAAAAATTCGGCTGCTGGCTTAATGTGCCCGCTCATTCTTCCGTTGTAACCATTGTAACTTTCTAACTATATCTATGTCGCAACATCGCAGCTTAAAAGGGGCAAGCACCATCGCCGCCAGGCGCAATGTGCTGAAACGCTTCGAACGGGTCGAGGTTCTGAAAAAGCGGGGTCAGTGGAAGGACGGCAGCAAGGTCATCGGCCTGCCGAAAACTCTGCACAAATTTCAGCGCGCAGCCGAGCGCGCGCGACCACGTCAAAGTCGATGGCAAACTTCTTCGCGCCGAGCCTCCGCTTACCATCATGTTGCATAAGCCCGCTGGATTCGTATCGACTCGAAAGGATCCCCACGCGCGCGACACTGTCTTTGATCTGCTGCCCCCAAAATTTTCCCGGCTCTTCAACGTCGGGCGTCTCGACGCGCAAACTGAAGGTCTGCTCCTGCTCACGAATGACGGCGAGCTGGCGCAGCGGCTCACTCATCCCCGCTATAAAATCGACAAGGAATATGAGGTGACGCTGGATCAGCCATGGGATTCGGCGCTCGCGCCGAAATTGCTAAAAGGAATTTTTCTGGAAGGCCAGCGCGCGCGAATCGAGCGACTCCATCCTGTTACGCCCACGCATTTGCGCGTTGTTTTACGGCAGGGCATAAATCGGCAGATTCGTCGCATGTTCGAAGCTGTCGGATACCACGTGAAGCATCTTCTCCGCGTACGAATCGGAAATCTTCGGCTTTCCAATTTGCCGCGCGGGCATTGGCGGGTCTTAACGAAACGCGAAATGGAATCATTGCAGCAAGGAGCGGCGGTTTTCCAGCCGCGGACTAAAGCGAGAAATGAAACTAGACGATTGTAACGCGCTGATCACGGGAGCTTCCGCTGGGATCGGCCGCGAATTTGCGCGGCAACTCGCCAGCCGCGCGCGATCGCTCACCTTGATAGCGCGACGCGAGCAAGAGCTAAATGCGTTGCGCGAAGACTTGAAGCAGCAACATCCAAATCTCACTGTTCACGTTCGCACAATCGATCTCGCCGATCTCGCGCAGCTGAACGATCTGCCGGCATCGCTCGAGCGCGAAAAGATCAACGTCGATCTCTTGGTCAACAATGCCGGACTAGGCGATAGCGGTCCCTTCGCCACGAGCGATCCGACTCGGAACGAGCAAATGACGCTAGTGAATGTGGTCGCCCTTACTTCACTCACGCGCCAGCTGCTTCCGCGAATGGTCGCGAAACAACGCGGCGCGATTCTAAATGTTAGTTCGTCGGCTGGTTTTCTTCCGATCCCCGATTTTGCGGTTTACGCTGCGACCAAAGCCTACGTCACAAGTTTCTCCGAAGCGCTTCGGGCCGAACTCCGGGGAACAGGCGTGAGCGTCTGCGCTCTCTGTCCGGGCCCTGTGCACACACAGTTTCAGGAAGTCGCCAAACGCCCGGGCGGTCAGCCAGACCGTGGCCCGGAGTTCATTTTCGTGCCGGTCCAACAAGTCGTGCGCCATGCGCTTGCGGCACTGGAAGCAGACCGCCCGCTTCTTATTCCGGGCCTCCTGATGAAACTCGGGATGTCCCTCGTCCGAATAACACCGATGCCGCTCTTGCGCTTGCTATCGCGACTCTCACCGAGGCGAGGGTGACTGTGCAGCGATGCACGTAAAATAACTCGAACGGGAGTAGGGTGCCCCTAAATCACGGTGCGCTAGCTGGTTTTCTCACCAAGATTGCACCAATGAGTTGCTGCCCGGTAGCGAAAGAATCTGATTTCTCGCCGCTCGCGACCTTCAGGAATCGCGCCGCGCCGAATTCGTCTGCGGTCAGCCATGTGTCGGTGTAAAAATTGTCCTGTAGATAGGACAGGCTCCATTCGGTGAAATACTGGTCGGTACCTGAGACGAAGAAGAGAGCGTTCGGCAGGTAAACCGCCGTCGAAGGCTGAGCGCGCTCGACTTCTCGCACGGCCGTTATTTGCTTGTCGCGCGTGTTACTGTAGGGCCCGTACAGCGGAAAAAGGAAGATGTATCGCGTGGCTGAAGTACGATGCGCGTAAAACAGCAGCTCCGGTTCGGCCCCAAAAACAAACACGGGTTTTTCAGGCGGTGTTACACTTTCAATTCTACGCGCAAACTCCGGCATCTCGGCGAAGAAATTACCAGGATAGATCTTTCTCACTGCATCCGCGGGCGTGTAGGTAAACAGGAAGGGCCAGAGCGTTATAGCAGGTAAAACAGCGAGCGACAGGCTAAGCGCTGCACGCCGGCCCCACGTAGGAATAATTTTCCATACTGGAATAGTAGCAAACCATTGAGCTCCGGCGGCAGCAGCCAGCGCCAGAGGTGGGAGTAGCTGCTGAAAATAGTGCGGAAAGAAATATCCGCTCGCACTCACGCCGATGGCGCTTGTGATGAGCCAACCTGCCAAAAAGAGAAACAACTTGCGTCTGCCAGAAAAGAAGAGTCCGGTCAAGCCGGCCGCGGCAAACGCCCACACGATGGCTTGCGTTCGCGCGAGAATCATCAGCGTTCCTCGGCAATATTCGAGCCGCTCCCACGCGCCCACGGCGCGGATGTACTCCAAGTTGTGGGTGAAAACGTTACCGACGAACTCGTGCAATCCACCGCGCCTCCAGAAATAAAGGACCACCAATCCCAGCACAACTAGTAGGCCTGTGGCTGACCATGCTATGAATGAAACTGTGCCTCGCCACCGCTTCTCTCGGGGAGCGGAGACCGGATACAGGGCGGCCAGCAAAAACCAATTCACGATCGCAACCTGCTTGAACATCACGCCGATCCCAGTCAAGGCACCAGCAAGCGCCACAAACGAAACACGGGGCTTGGTTTTCGTTGCGGCGGCGAGAAAGGCAACCACTGAAAAGATCAGCGGGCATAACATAAAGAGCTCGGTATTCGCCGCTGTTCCCTCCACCAATGGATCTGCGCTTAGGAGCGCAAAGAGCGCCGCCCCTAACCAAGCCCAAAATGGTTCCACGAATCGGAGCCCGAGAAAAAAGAGCGCGCATGTAGAAGCGACCACAAATAGCAACCCGACAAGGTGAATCGCGCGGACGGGTTCGAAAGGCAGGCTTAACGCGAATCGATAGACGTAAAAGACCGCTGGCGGCTTTTGGTCGAACCAATCGCGATAAGGCAACTCATCATGCGTGAGCCGCCATGCGATGTAGGCATATTCACCTTCATCGCGTTCAAGTGGAATCGGCAAAAGCGGAGCTCTTATCGCCGCTACGATCAGAATCAGGCTGGCTGTTAGCAGGATTGTCCGGGTGCCACACCACATGTGTTAGCGATGAAACCAATTATGTTCGCTAGCGAACGTCGCGTGATTAATAACCATTTCTGACGTCACTAAAAACCCTGCTAGCGTGCCGATCGCAATCAGTGGCACAATAGCGCTTGTTCGGCGCAACAGAAAGGCAATGCCATAGACGTACGCCAGGGCAAACGGGATAAGCGCGCCACTAAGCAGACGGCCCGCGGTAAAATAGGGGTAACCACGCGATGGGCCGGTCGAATCCCCGAAATCGAACTGAATTGAAAGCA
>WNFW01002338.1_pt1 | contig 12908 bp, 12 predicted proteins | sample 5400131 | NCBI WGS metagenome assembly WNFW01 (sample SAMN13153362, study PRJNA577476) | soil metagenome | isolation source: 20 cm soil or saprolite under grassland replicate 1 | place: USA:California | collected 2016-06-15 | reverse complement strand
GCCGGTCCCTCCACCGGCATGCCCACCAAGACCGAGCAGGCCGATCTCCTGATGGCGATGTACGGCCGCCACGGCGAGTCGCCGGTGCCGGTGCTGGCTGCGGCCACGCCCGCCGACTGCTTCCGGATGGCGTTCGAGGCGGTGCGCATCGCGGTCAAGTACATGACGCCAGTCGTCCTGCTGACCGACGGCTACCTCGCCAACGGCGCCGAGCCGTGGCTCATCCCCGATCCGGCCACGCTCCCCGAGGTGCCGGTCGCCTTCCGCACCGAGGCGAGCGGCTTCTTCCCCTATCTGCGCGACGAGGAGACGCTCTCGCGCCCGTGGGTCGTCCCCGGCACGCCCGGCCTCGAGCACCGCATCGGCGGCCTCGAGAAGGAGTACCTGACCGGGAACGTGAGCTACGCACCCACCAACCACGAGCAGATGATCCGGGTACGCGCGCGCAAGATCGCTGGCATCATCCGGGAGATCCCTCCGCTGGAGGTCTTCGGCCCGCCCGAGGGCGAGCTGCTCGTCGTCGGCTGGGGCAGCACCTACGGCTCGATCACGCAGGCGGTGCGCGAGCTGCAGGCGGCGGGCCATGCCGTGGCCCACGTGCACCTCCGGCACTTGAATCCGCTCCCCGCCGACCTGGGCGGCATCCTCCGGCGCTACCCGCGGGTGCTGGTGCCCGAGATGAACCTGGGACAGCTCGTGCGTCTCATCCGCGCCGAGTACCTGGTCGACGCGATCGGCTTCAACAAGATCCAGGGCCGGCCCTTCAAGGTGTCCGAGATCGTGAGCCGGTGTTCGAAGCTTCTCGGCAAGGAGAGCCTCGCGTGAGCAACCCCGAGCAGAAGCTCGGCAAGAAGGACTTCGTCTCCGACCAGGACGTGCGCTGGTGTCCGGGCTGCGGGGACTACGCCGTCCTCTCGCAGGTGCAGAAGGTGCTCCCGGAGCTGGGCGTGGCGCGCGAGAACTTCGTCTTCATCTCGGGGATCGGCTGCTCGAGCCGCTTCCCGTACTACGTGAACACCTACGGCTTCCACTCGATCCACGGGCGGGCGCCGGCGATCGCGACCGGGCTCAAGGCGACGCGTCCCGAGCTGTCGGTGTGGGTCGTCACCGGCGACGGCGACGCGCTCTCGATCGGCGGCAACCACCTGATCCACGTGCTGCGCCGCAACCTCGACATCAACATCCTCCTCTTCAACAACAAGATCTACGGGCTCACCAAGGGCCAGTATTCGCCCACCTCCGAGGTCGGCAAGGTGACCAAGTCGACGCCCGCCGGCTCGGTCGACCACCCCTTCGACCCGATCGCGCTCGCGCTCGGCGCCGAGGCGAGCTTCGTCGCGCGCAGCGTCGACGTCGAGTCGAAGCACCTGCAGGAGATCGTGCGCCGCGCGCACGAGCACAAGGGCGCCGCCTTCGTCGAGATCCTCCAGAACTGCAACGTGTTCAACGACGGCGCGTTCAACGACGTGACCGACAAGGCGACCAAGGCCGACTCGACGCTCGTCCTCGAGCACGGGAAGCCGCTCCTCTTCGGCAGGAACCGCGACCGGGGCATCCGCCTGCGCGCCTTCCAGCCCGAGGTGGTGCAGCTCGGCGACGGCATCACCGAGGCCGATCTGCTGGTCCACGACGAGCACAACCCCGCCCTCGCCTACCTGATCGCGCGCCTCGGCCCGCCCCGCTTCCCGACCCCGATCGGCGTCTTCACCGCCGTCGAGCGCCCCCGCTACGAGGAGGCCCTCAACCGGCAGGTCGCCGCCGCCAAAGCGAAGGCGCCGGCCGATCTGCGCGCGCTGCTCGACCGCGGCGACACCTGGGTCGTCTCGTAGGCGCGTGAGGCAAGCGCGCGCGTAGCGGCGGCGTGCCGCCGGGGGAGCCGGACGCTCGGCCCGGGAGTTCCTTCATCGCCAGGCACCGGCTGAAGTGACCGATCACGTGGCGCGCCCGGGACGCGCCGGAAGGGCGCGGTGACGAGCTCCGTTGAGAGGGGTGCGTCGCTCAGGGCCCCTGCAGCAGGCAGGAGAGCCCCGTCTGGGCATCATCGAACCGCTGCCTGAGCGTCGCCGCACAGCTCGGCGATACGCGCCGTTGCGCGGACGTGAGGGCTGCCCTTCCGTGGCTCAGGACTCGCAGGGCCCTCGTGATGAAGCGTCCGGCTCGCGCGCTGCTGCTCGTGGCGTCCGCGCGCACCAACAGGCTGCGGGCGCGGCCGAGGACCCTGGCAACGGACCTCGGGACGGGCTGGCCCCTGCACGCACCGGCCCTGAGGCGCCTCAGGCCGCTCCGCAGGTCCGCGAGAACGATCGGCCTGTGAACGCATCCGCCCCCGGGGCTGCAGGTATCGATGGAGCAGGCGTCACCGTCGTCGCAGCCCCGCGGGGTGCCGCCGCGACAGACGCCCGCGACGCAGGCATCGCTCATGGTGCATGCGTCACCGTCGTCACAGGGAGCGGCGTCGGGACGGCCCCGGCAGTCGCATGCCGCGGTGGTGCACGGGGGAGGCTGCTCCACCGCGGCGCTCCGGACGAAGAACTCGTCCGCGACACGCCCGCCGATGTCCTTGAAGTAGAAGTGCGCGAGACCGGGATCTCCCCGATAATCGAAGACGCCGAACAAGGCACCGTAGGTCGCGCCCTGGGTGGACGTATAGATGCTCGCCCACCAGGGCCCGCTCAGCTGCTGGTCGCGGATGCTCCTTCCCCCGAGCCCCGAGACGAAGACGAAGCTCCGTCCCTCGTCGGCCGGCGTGCTCGGGTCGTCCCGGGAGAGGGCGAGCGTCGTGGCGGTGCTCGCCACCGTCTGGTCCTGGCAGCTGCTGAGGAGGTACGTCCGGGAGTACGAGTGCTCGTGGGCGGTGGCGATGATCGCGCCGCCCCGTCGCGACTGCTCGTACACGCCCCAGCCGGTCTCATCGCCCTTCCCGCCGACCTGCATCAACTGCATGTCCTTGTGCCAGCTGCTGATCCGCCAGGTGGAGCTGTCCGCCGCCAGCTCGTTCGCGATGAAGAGGTCGTAGAGCCCGTCGCCGCTGCCGAAGACGCCCGGCGCCGTCAGCACGAAGAAGATGCCTCGATAGCGGAACGAGGACTGGACGCCCAGGTCGCCCCGCCAGGCGATGCCGAGCCGCTGCATGCGCGCCGCCAGCAACTCCTGATAGCCGCCGGGTCCGCGGAACATGGAGGCGTCGTGATTGCCCACCGATGCGAAGTACGGAAAGTCGCTGCCGAGAATGGCGCTGATCTGGTCGTCCCAGGCCTTGGGGTTGTCCTGGTAGTCGAAGTCGCCGCTGTGGAGCACCGCCGCAGCGCCTTCGTTCCGGATCAGGGTGAGGACCGCCTGCGCGTTCGCGCCCAGGCCCTGGTCGCCGATGAACGCGATCGTGAAGTCGACCGGCACGTCGGACTGCGCGCCGAGAGGTGCGTCGAACACGATCGCGGCGGACAGCGCCAGGGCAGCCACCACGGCTCTCATCGGTCCTCCCGGCGGCGGGCGGCGAACCCGACGGCGCGAGCGGCTTGAAGCCTCCCCGGACATTCCCACGCGGCACCGCTTCCCGTAGAGTTTGCGGCCGGCACCTCCCCCCACACAGGAGAGGGACAGGCGCACAACATGCGTGCCAGATAACACGTGCGCACGGGATTGGGGAGGGGGCTCACGCTACTCCGGATTACACGCGCCGTCGCAGGAGCGCGTCACGTCCCCGTCCCGCCAGAGGAACCGGTCGATCGGCACCTGGATGCGCGCTGCATCGGCGGGCACGCGGAAAGAAGCAGGACGGATAAGGACGCGGGAGCCGCGGCGGCACTCCGCCGCCACTCCGCGCGATCGTGGAGCCCGCCCCTACCCGCCGTCCCGCCCGCGCCAGCGCTCGCCGCGCGCCGGGTCCGGCGGCACCGTGAGCACGTCGTTCGGGAAGAAGTCGGCGATGTAGTCGATGATGTCCTTGGCCGACACGACACCGACCGGCCGCCGCGCCTCGTCCACCAGCGGCACGTGGCGGAAACCACCCACGCTCATCTTGTTGAGCGCGTAGACGATCGGATCGTCGGGCGAGAGCACCTCGGGGTCGGGCGTCATGACGTCACTGAGCGGGCGTCCCCCGTCCGCCTGCCCGAGCTTCATGATGAAGTCGCGCTCGGTCACGATCCCGACCAGCCGCTCGCCTTCGACCACCAGCACGCAGCCGATGCGGTGCTCGCGCATGGTGCGGATGGCGTCGATCACCGTGTCGGAGGGCGCCAGGCAGAGGGGCGGCCGCGGGGCGAGATAGCGGATCGGCTCCCGGATCATGCGATGGTCGAGCACGCGCGGCGCCGGCTCGCCGCCGGTGAGGAGATCCAGATCGTCCTCGAGCCATTCGTCCATGGCGGTCCCTCCCTGTGCCCCCGAGGGCCGGTGATACGGTGATCAGCCCGAGTTTCCGCCCGGACGCGAAAGGCTGTCAAGCACGGCGGCAAGGCCCGCCAGCATCCCCGCGGTGCGGGGTAGGCTCACGTCGTCCCGCGCCAGGAGCGCGCGCAGGCGGGCCAGGTCCGCGACCTGGTCGACGTCGAAGCTCGGGGGCAGGAGGTGTACGGCGAGGCCCGCGGCCGCCGCTCGGGCGAGCGTCGCCTGGAGCACGCCCGCCGTGCTCCAGGCGATGCCCGTGAACAGGCCCGGCGCCGGATCCCGGAGGCCGATCAGGTAGTAGCCGCCGTCCGCCGCGGGTCCGAGCACGACGTCCGCGCCGCGGGTGAGCGCGGCGGCGGCCTCGGCCAGCGCGGCCGCCGGGACGTGGGGCGCGTCCGCGCCGATGGCCAGCACGGGCCCGGGGCCCGCGGCGAGCTCGCCCCCGATCGCCGCGGCCAGGCGCTCGCCCAGGTCGCGGCCGCGCTGCGGGCGGCAGCGCGCCCCGGGGAGCACCTCGGCGAAGGGCGCGTCCGGCGGCGTGTACACCCAGGTGACGGCGTAGGGCAGCGCCGCGAGTCGCTCGGCCAGGTCGAGCACGAAGGCGCGGTAGAGTGCGCAGACCGTATCGGCGCCGAGCGCCGCGGCGAGCCGCGTCTTCACCCGGCCGGGCACCGGGTGCTTCGCCATGACGACCAGGCGCGCGTCAGGAGCCCGCGGGCCGGAAGCTCTGGAGGTAGGCGACGACGTCGTCGATCTCCGCCGGAGAGAGGGCCCCCTCGAACGGCGCCATGAGCGTACCGGGCTTGCCCTGCTCGACCACCAGCCGCAGCTGCTCGCGCGTGCGCCCTTTCCAGAAGGCGGGGTCGCGGAAGTTCCGCGGCTTGGGCTCGATGGCGGCCGCCGCCGGCCCGTCGCCGCCGCCCCCGATGCCGTGGCAGGGCGCACAGCGCGTCTCGTAGATGCCCTTCCCCCGCGCGACGTCCGTGCCGCTACCCGTCCCGGGCCCCGCCGCGCCGCTCCCGCACGCGGCGAGCAGCGCCAGGGGCGCGACGAGCGCCGGCGCCGCGCGCCGCCTAGACGCCATCGTCGACGTCTTCTTCCGCCAGGGCGGCCAGCTCGGCACGCGCATCCAGCGCCGCCAGCTCCTCGAAGCCGCCGATCGACCGGCCGTCGATGAAGATCTGCGGCACGGTGCGGCGGCCCGTGCGGCGCACGAGATCGGCGCGTGCCTCGAGGTCGCTGCCCACGTCGATCTCGTCGAAGGGCACGCCGCGCGCCCCGAGCAGCCGCTTCGCGCGCACGCAGAACGGGCAGCTCGCCGCGGTGTACAGCTGGACGCGCGCCATCGGGTCGAAGCTAGACCGCGCGCCCCGGCGTCGCAAGCGTTGACAGCGCGGAGGCCCGCCGATACCGTCGCGCGATGGCCGATCCGAGCGTCGCCGAGGCGTTCACGCGCCTGGTGGACCTGATGGCGCGGCTCCGCGCCCCGGGCGGCTGCCCGTGGGACCGCGAGCAGACGCCCGCGAGCCTCCGCCCCTATCTCCTCGAGGAGGTCTACGAGGTGCTCGAGGCGATCGACGCCGGGGACGCCGCCCACCTGCGCGACGAGCTCGGCGATCTCCTCCTCCAGATCGTCTTCCAGTCCCAGCTCGCGGCCGAGGCGGGCCGCTTCACGGTCGCCGAGGTGGCGCGCGCGATCGCCGACAAGCTCGTCCGCCGCCACCCCCACGTCTTCGGCGACGTCGAGGTGCGCGACGCGGGCGAGGTGGTGCGCAACTGGCGCCGCATCAAGGCCGAGGAGCGGCGCACGGCGGGCGAGGACGGCGACCTCTTCGCGGGCGTGCCGGCGGCGTCGCCGGCGCTGGTGCGCGCCGAGCAGCTGGGCGAGAAGGCGGGCCACGTCGGTCTCGACTGGCCCGACGCGCACGGCGTACTCGAGAAGCTGCGCGAGGAAACCGCGGAGCTCGAGGCCGCGCTCGCGGCCGGCGACCGCGCCGCGAGCGAGCACGAGCTGGGCGACCTCCTGCTCGCGGCCGCGAGCCTCGGCCGGCACCTCGAGGTGTCGGCGGAGATGGCGCTCCGCGCCGCCAACGACCGCTTCGTGGCGCGGGTCCGCCGCCTCGAGGCGGCGGCGCGGGAGCGCGGCCAGGCGCTCGCCGACCTCACCCCCGCGGAGCGCGACCGGCTGTGGGAGGCGGTCAAGCGCGTTTGACCCACCCCGGCGCGCGTGGTACCAGCGCGCCCACCGGAGGTGCGGTCAGCGTGGCGAACCATCCCTCGGCGCTCAAGCGCCATCGGCAGAGCGAGAAGCGCCGGCTGCGCAACCGGGCGCTGAAGACCCATCTCCGCCACCTGGTGCGCGCGGTACGCACGGCGGTCGCGTCGCGCGACCCGGCCGCCGCCGCGCAGACGCTGGCGCGGGCCTCGCGCGAGCTCGACAAGGCGGTCACCAAGGGCGTGCTGCACCGCAACAGCGCGGCCCGCAAGATCTCCCGCCTCGCGCACGCGGTGGGCGCGCTCGCTACGGCGAGCTAGCGATCTCGAGCAGCGCGGCGTCGAAGCAGGCCTCCTCGTCGCGCGCGCTCTTGAGCTCCAGGTCCAGCCGGCGGAGCACGAGGAGCGCCCGCTCCAGGTCCGCGGCCCGCCCGCGGGCGCGGCTGCGGTCGAGCAGCCAGCGCGGCATGCCGAGCCGCTCGGCGATCGCAGCGGGCGTGAGCCCCCGCTCCGCCAGCTCGGCCACGTGGAGCGCGCGGCGCAGGTTGGCGGCGAGGAAGGCGACGACCAGGAGCGGCGAGACGCCCTCGGCGTGCAGCTGGCGGAGCACCCGTGCGGCGCCGGCCAGGTCGCGGCGGGCGAGCCGATCGGTCAGCTCCTCGACCTTGTGGGAGCGCGCCGAGGTCGCCATCGCGCGCACGTGCTCCACCTCGAGGCGCGCGCCGGGGCCGACGTGGAGCGAGAGCTTGTCGAGCTCGCCCGCGAGCACGCCCAGCGTCGGCCCGCAGCGCTCGACCAGCTCCTCCACCGCCGCGGGCGCGATCTCGTGGCCGCGCTCGCGCGCCAGGCGGACCACCCAGGGCGCGGCGGCGCCCGCGCCGAGCTCCGGGAACCCGAAGCCCGCCCGCGCGCGCAGGCACGCGCCGAGAAGCTTGCGCCGCTGGTCCGGGTCGCCCGCGACCACCAGGACGAGCGTTCCCCCGCCGCCGAGCGTCGGCAGCGCGTCCAGCACCCGGGCCTGATCGTCCTCGCGCAGCTTGTCCGCGTTGCGGAGGACGACGACCTGCGAGCCGCCGAAGAGCGGCGGGGATCTCAGGTCCGCCAGCGCATCCCCCAGGCGATCGGCGTCCTGGTCGGCCCACAGCGTGCGCCACGTTCCGGGCCGGCCCGCCGGCAGGAGCCGACGGCGGAGCGCGCCGAGCGCGCGCTCGACGAGGAACGTCTCCTTCCCGAAGAGGAGATAGTAGGGCCGCAGCGCCTCGCGCTCGAGGGCGGCGAGCGGGTCGGGCGCGACGCTCAGAAGCCCTCCATCGCCTGCAGGTAGATGTCGCGCGCCAGCAGGTCGATCAGGTTGCGCTGCGCTTCCCGCCGGCGCGCCTCGCCGATCTGCACGTTGGTCAGGTCGGGGAGGTCGCGCGCGTCGATCGTGCCGCGCTGGAAGTGCGGTGAGCTGGTGATGACGACCCCGCTCACCGCGCCGAAGTCCTGCGACTCCTGGAGGAGCTTGTTCTCGAACAGGACGTGGCCACTCTCGCGCTCGGTGAGCCGCAGGCTCACCTGCATGATGCCCTGGTACTGCACCGCCTCGTCGGTCGCGCTGAAGGCGACCGGCACGCTCGTGAAGCGGCGGATGTCGCCGGAGAGCACGAGGTCGGCGTCGCCCTCGGTGACCATGCGCAGCGTCCCCTGGCGGCGGAACTCGTCTTCGACGGCGCGGTGGAGGCGGACCTCGAGGCCGGTCTCGCGCGTGTGGTTGGCGAACAGCTCGATGCGGATGGTCCGTGCGCTCTCGGGGACGGTCGTGCCCGTGCCGCTCAGATGGTAGCCGCAGGCGGCGAGCGCGAGGACGGCGAGGAGCGCGGCGCGCCTCATACGATCAGGTTCAGCATGCGCCCGGGCACGAATACCACCTTGCGGACCGGCCGCCCAGCGACGTGCGCCCGGATGTGCGGGTCGGCGAGCGCCGCGGCCACCGCCTGGGCCTCGTCCGCGTCCGCCGGCACGGTGATGCGGCCGCGGAGCTTCCCGTTCACCTGCACCGGCAGCTCGATCAGCTCGCGCGCGAGCGCGCCGGGGTCCGCCGCCGGCCAGCGCTCGGCCTCGAGCGAGCGGGCGTGGCCCGCCGCCTCCCAGAGCTCGCTCGCGATGTGCGGCACGAAGGGTGCCAGCAGCAGCAGGGTCGCGTCGATCGCCTCGCGCAGCACGGCGGGGCTGGCGTGCTCGCTCCCGTCGCCGAGCGCGTTCACGAGCTCCATGACCGCCGCCACGGCGGTGTTGAAGTGGAGGCGCTCGACCACGTCGTCGCTCACCCGGCGGATGGTCTCGTGGGTGCGGCGATGCAGCTCGCGATCGTGCGCCGAGAGCGGAGTTGGGAGCGGCGTCCCCGGCGCCGCGAGGCGGGGCGCGAGCGCATGCACCAGGCGCCAGAGGCGATGGAGGAAGCGATGCATCCCCTCCACCCCCTGGTCGCTCCAGTCGAGGTCCTTCTCGGGCGGCGCCTGGAAGAGGCAGAAGAGGCGCGCCGTGTCGGCTCCGTAGCGTTCGATCAGGTAGTCGGGGTCGACCACGTTGCCCTTCGACTTGCTCATCTTGGCGCCGTCCTTGATGACCATGCCCTGCGTGAGGAGGTTGCGGAACGGCTCGTCGAGCCGGACGAAGCCCAGGTCGCGCAGCACCTTGGTGAAGAAGCGCGCGTAGAGGAGGTGGAGCACGGCGTGCTCGATGCCGCCGATGTAGCGCTCGACCCCCTCGGCGCCGAGCCAGTAGTCGAGCTCGGCGGGCTCGAACGGCGCAGCGTCGTTCCGCGGCGAGCAGTAGCGCGCGAAGTACCACGAGGACTCGACGAAGGTGTCCATGGTGTCGGTCTCGCGCCGGGCGGCCCCGCCGCAGCGCGGGCAGGTGGCGCGCACGAAGGCGGCGTGCGCGGCGAGCGGCGAGCCGCCGGTGCCGGTCAAGGCGACGTCCTCGGGGAGGACGACGGGCAGCTCGCGCTCGGGCACGGGCAGCATGCCGCAGCGCTCACAGTAGATGATGGGGATGGGCGCGCCCCAGTAGCGCTGGCGCGAGATGCCCCAGTCGCGCAGGCGGTACGACACGGTCGGGCCACCCTGGCCGCGCGCCGCGAGCGCCGCCGCGATGCGCTCCTTCGCGAGCTCGCTCGCGAGCCCCGCGAACTCGCCGGAATCGACGAGGCGGCCGGGTCCCTCCCACGCCGCCTCCAGGATCGCCGGGTCGAGGCGCTCGCCCTCCGGCTGCACCACCACCCGCACCGGCAACCCGTACGCGCGCGCGAACTCGAAATCGCGCTGATCGTGCGCCGGCACCGCCATGACCGCGCCCGTCCCGTACTCCATTAGGACGAAGTTCGCGACGTAGATCGGGAGGCGGGCGCCGGTGATCGGATGCCGGCAGAAGGCGCCGGTCGCCACGCCCTCCTTGCCGAGCGCGCGCTCGGCGCGCGAGGTCGCCCGCACCCGCGCGATGAAGGCGGCGACCTCCCCGGCTGCGGGCGTGCCCGCGACCAGCTCGGGAACCAGCGGGTGCTCGGCCGCGAGGCTCATGAAGGTGACGCCGAAGAGCGTGTCGGCCCGGGTGGTGAAGACTGCGACCTCGCCCGTGCGGCCCTCGAGGGGAAAGCGGATCTCCGCCCCCGGGCTCCGTCCGATCCAGTTCCGCTGCATGGTGAGCACGCGCTCGGGCCAGCCGCTCAGGCGGTCCAGGTCGCGGAGCAGCTCCTCGGCGTAGGCCGTGATGCGGAAGAACCACTGCTCGAGCTCGCGGTCGACGACCGGGCCGTCGCAGCGCCAGCAGCGGCCGTCCACCACCTGCTCGTTGGCGAGCACGGTCTCGCAGTGCGCGCACCAGTTGACCAGCGAGCGGCGCTTGTAGGCGAGGCCGCGCTCGAGCATGCGCAGGAAGAAGAGCTGCTCCCAGCGGTAGTAGCGCGGGTCGCAGGTGGCGAGCTCGCGCTCCCAGTCGTACGAGAAGCCGAGCCGCCGGAGCTGCCGGCGCATGTGGGCGATGTTGTCCGCGGTCCACCGGGCCGGATGGACGCCGTGCTCGATGGCGGCGTTCTCGGCCGGGAGCCCGAAGGCGTCCCAGCCCATGGGGTGGAGCACGCGCGCGCCCGCCATGCGCCGCTGGCGCGCGATCACGTCGCCGATCGAGTAGTTGCGCACGTGGCCCATGTGGATGCGCCCGGAGGGGTACGGGAACATCTCGAGCACGTAGTACGCGGGCTCGCCTGGCTCGGCGCGCGCCGCGAAGGCGCGTGTCTCCTCCCAGCGGCGCTGCCACTTCGCCTCGACCGCCTGCGGGTCGTAGCGGCCCTGCCCCTCCGCCTGCGCCATCCTCACTCCGGGCTCTTCGGCTTCTCCTTGACGCCCAGCACCTGGGCGATGTGGTCGAGCACGCCGTTCACGAAGGCGGGCGAGTCCTCGCTCCCGAAGCGGCGCGCGATCTCGATCGCCTCGTCGATGGTGACCGAGGCGGGGATGTCGGCCCGCGCCAGCAGCTCGAAAGTGGCGAGGCGGAGCAGGCTCAGGTCCACGCGCGAGAGGCGCGGCAGCCGCCAGTGCTCCGCGCTCGCCGCGATCAGCGCGTCGATGCGCTCGCGGTGCGCGGCCACGCCGTCGACCAGCTCGCGGGCGAAGGCTTGCACGTCGCCCTCGGCGTCGAAGTGCGACCAGAAGAGGGCCACTGCCGGATCGCCCTCCCCCGCCACGTCGAGCTGGTAGAGCGCCTGCAGGGCCAGCTCGCGTGCCTCGCGCCGGGTGCCCATCAGGCCCTCTGCACGGCGCGCAGGAGGTGCACCATCTCGAGCGCGGTGACCGCCGCCTCGTAGCCCTTGTTGCCCCGCTCGCCGCCCGCGCGCGCGAGCGCCTGCTCGATCGAGTCGGTGGTGAGCACGCCGAAGGCGATGGGGAGGTCCTGCTTGAGCGCCACGTCCGCGACGCCGCGCGCCGCCTCCGCCGCCACGTACTCGAAGTGCGGGGTCTCGCCGCGCACCACCGCGCCCAGGCAGACGAGCGCGTCGTAGCGGCCGGTCGTCGCCATGCGCTGCGCGCAGAGCGGGAGCTCGAAGGCGCCGGGGACGGTCGCCACGTCGATCGCGTCGTCCGCCACCCCGTGGCGCGCGAGCGCGGCGAGCGCGCCGGCCAGCAGGAGGTCGGTCACGCTCTGGTTGAAGCGCGCGAGCGCGACGCCGATGCGCAGCCCGTCGCCGCTCGGGGTGGCCTGCAGGTGGCGCGGCACGGGTCGGGACGCTCAGCTGGTGCGCTGGAGCCCGGAGAGGAGGTGTCCGAGCTTGGCCTGCTTGGTGCGGAGGTACTCGATGTTGCCCGGGTGCGGCGCCACCTCGAGCGGCGCGCGCGCCACCACGTGCACGCCGTAGCTCTCGAGCCCGCCGATCTTCTGCGGGTTGTTGGTGAGGAGGCGCACGCGGCGCACGCCGAGGTCGCGCAGGATCTGCGCCCCGATGCCGTAGTCGCGCAGGTCCTCCCGAAAGCCGAGCTCGAGGTTCGCCTCCACCGTGTCGCGGCCCCGATCCTGAAGCGCGTAGGCGCGGATCTTGTTGGCGAGCCCGATGCCGCGGCCTTCCTGGTGGAGGTAGACGAGCACGCCGCGGCCCGCCACCGCGATCGCTTCGAGCGCCTGGCGGAGCTGGTCGCCGCAGTCGCAGCGCTCGGAGCCGAAGACGTCGCCGGTCAGACACTCGGAGTGCAGGCGCACGAGCACCTCGGCGTCGCCCTGCACGTCGCCCAGGACGAGCGCCATGTGCTGGTGCTGGTCGACCGAGTTGTCGTACACGATGGCGCGGAAGGTGGGCCCCCCCTGCAGCGGGAGCATCGCTTCGGCCACGCGGCGCACGAGCGTGTCCGAGCGGAGCCGCATCTGGATCACCTCGGTGATGCTGACGCGCGGCAGCCCGTGGCGGCCGGCGAGCGCGTCGAGCTCGGCCGCGCTGGCGAGGTTCCCCGACGGCCCGAGCACGGTGCAGACGACCGCCTCGGCCCCCATCCCCGCCAGCCGCACCAGGTCGCTCGCCGCCTCGGGGAGCGTGGCGCACACGAGGGTCCCGCCGCGCGCCGCCTGGATCGGGGTCACGTGCCCGGGCATCACCAGGTCGGCCGGGGTCGCATCGGCAGCGACCGCAGCCAGGATCGTGGTGGCGCGGTCCGGGGCGCTGATCCCGGTCGATACCCCCTGCCGCGCCTCGATCGAGGCGCCGTAGGCGGGCGTGGCCCCCGCGCGCGGCCCGATCAGCGGGATGCCGAGCTGCCGCATGCGGGCGGGCGGCAGCACCA
>WNFW01002332.1_pt1 | contig 12918 bp, 15 predicted proteins | sample 5400131 | NCBI WGS metagenome assembly WNFW01 (sample SAMN13153362, study PRJNA577476) | soil metagenome | isolation source: 20 cm soil or saprolite under grassland replicate 1 | place: USA:California | collected 2016-06-15 | reverse complement strand
AAGACCGTTGCCATTCTGCCCTTCGACAACCAGACCGCCGAACCGGCGCTGACGAAGGAAGTGAACGACGCGGTGCTCGAAGCATTCCAGCGCCGGCTCGGGCTCCGGCTCGCGGGGGAGAGCAACGCGGACGCCGTGGTGCGCGGCAAAGTCGTTCGCTACGACCCCGACGTACCGGTCGCGTACCAGGCCGGCCAACAACGCACCGACGTCACGCAGCGCCAGGTGCAGATCACCATCGACGTCGAGATCCTCGATCAGCGGGAAGGCAAGACGCTGTGGCAGCGGCAGGGGCTCAGTGAGGTCGGCAACTACGCGCCGCCCCAGGAAGCCGCTGGCCGCAGGGTCGCGCTGGAGAAGCTCGTCAACGACCTGGTCGACGGGGCGCAGTCGCAGTGGTGAAGCATCCGCCCCCGGACCGCCGCGGCGCCAGCTCCACCGGTTGCCTCGTCTCGCTGCTCTTCCTGGTCGGGACGCTGTACTACGGCGTCAACATCGGTGAGTTGTTCTTCCGGTACTACCGGCTGCTCGACGAGATGCAGACCCAAGCCCAGCTTGCCCCCTCACTGGATGACGGCACGATCCGCCGCCGGATCCAGGCCGCCGCGCAGGATATCGGTCTCCCGGCCCAGGCCCAGCAGATCCGGATCGTCCGGCGGGCGTCCCCGCGGGAGATCGTGATCGAGACCGAATACAGCGAGACCGTCAACCTCCCGCTGTTCAACCACACCTTCAACTTCCATCCCAAGGCGACGCAGCCGCTTTAGCCTGCCCCTGTGGGCCTTGGCCGCAGGCTTGCCCCTCGTGCTCGGGGCGGCCGGCGGCATCGACGTTGCCCGCTTCTTCACGGTCTTCGCGATCATGCTGCTCGCCGGGAAATTCGCCGGCGAGGCGTTCGAGCGACTGGGGCAGCCGGCCGTGATGGGCGAGCTCCTGGCGGGCATCCTGCTCGGCGCCGGCTTCCTCAAAGTGATCCCGATCGGCCCCGACGACCCGCTCACGCCGGTGTTTCGACTGCTTGCCGAGGTAGGCGTCGTGGTGCTGCTGTTCGAGATCGGGCTCGAGACCGATCTCAAGGCCATGATGCGGGTCGGGACGGCCGCCACGGCGGTCGCGGTCGTCGGGGTCGCGGTGCCGTTCGGCCTGGGCTTTCTGTACTGGCGGTCCGGCTGGCACGGGTACGAGCATACGGTTGCCGACCCGCTGACGACCGCCATTTTCGTGGGCGCGACCCTCACCGCCACCTCGGTCGGGATCACCGCGCGCGTGCTCAAGGACCTCCAGGTCCTGCACAGCCTGGAGGCGCGGGTGATCCTGGGCGCCGCCGTGATCGACGACGTCATCGGGCTCGTGATCCTGGGCGTGGTCTCGGGGCTCGCCGCCGGGACGGCGTTCAGCCTGCAGGGTGCGTTGCGCATCCTCGGCGTGGCCGTCGCTTTTCTCTTTGTGGCCCTGTGGGTCGGATTGAAGCTCGCCCCGCGACTCTTCGGCCTGGTCGATCGCATGCGGGTGCGCGGTGTCCTGGTCGTGTCGGCGTTCGCCTTCCTGCTGCTGCTCTGTGTTCTGGCCGAGCGCGCGGGGACGGCGCTCATCATCGGCGCGTTCGCGGCGGGGCTCATCCTGTCGGAAACGAACCAATTTGCCTCGATCGAGGAGCGCATCAAGCCGGTCGCCGACATTTTCACGCCCATCTTCTTCCTGAGCATCGGCGCCGCCGTGGACCCGCGCGTGTGGAATCCGTTCGTGCCCGAGAGCCATGAGACGCTGGCGATCGGCGGCACGCTCCTCGCCATCGCCGTCCTGGGAAAGTTCGCGAGCGGGTGGGCGGTCCCCTGGCGGCGATTCAACCGGCCGGCGGTCGGCGTGGGGATGGCCCCGCGCGGCGAGGTGGGGCTGATCTTTGCACAGATCGGCTTGACGGCGGGCATTCTCTCGAACCGGCTGTTCAGCGCCATCCTGTTCGTCGTCATCGCCACGACGCTCGTGACCCCGCCGCTGCTGCAATGGACCCTGCGCTGGGGTGCCACGCTCGACCAGGACTCGGCCCCGTGAGCAGCGCGGAAAAGATTCGCGCGCCGGAAGACGCGGTTCGGTGGCGCGAGCGGCAGCGCGGTCCCGTCGTGTTCACGAATGGGGTGTTCGACCTCCTCCACGTCGGGCACGTGGCGCTGCTGGAAGCGGCCCGCGCCGAGGGCGATGCCCTGGTCGTGGGCGTGAACAGCGACGCCTCGGTGCGACGGCTGGAGAAGGGGACCGACCGTCCCCTGGTGCCCGAGGGGGAGCGGGCTCGACTGCTCGCGGCGCTCGCCAGCGTGGACTGTGTCGTGGTATTCGACGAGGAGACGCCGCTCGCTCTGATCCAGCGCCTTCGCCCCGACGTGCTCGTCAAGGGAGCCGATTACGCGCGCCGGGCGATCGTCGGTGCGGACCAGGTCGAAGCGTGGGGTGGGCGCGTCGTGCGGGTTCCCCTGGTGAAAGGGGCGTCGACCACCCAGCTGCTCGCGCGGCTGCGCGGAAAGGCCGGGCGGTGACCGAGCCCCGGGCCGAGACCAAGCTGTTGATCGCGACTCGCAACGAAGGGAAGATGCGGGAAATCCGCGATCTCTTCACGGGCCTCCCGTTCCATCTGGTGTTCCCGGTCGACCAGTTCCTCGAGCGGCTGCCGGACGAGGCCGACCTGGAGCGCGGTACGAGCTTCGCCGAGAACGCGGTCGCCAAGGCACGGTACTTCGCGAAGCGCGCCACGATTCCGACGCTGGCCGAGGACTCGGGGCTCGAGGTGGACGCGCTCGACGGGGCGCCGGGTGTGTTCTCCGCGCGCTGGGCGCAGATGCACGGGGCCGGGAGCCGGGCGGGGGGGGATGACGCGGCGAACAACGCGCTCCTGCTCGAGCGGCTGGCGGGTGTGCCGGACGAGCAGCGCACCGCGCGCTATCGATGCGTCGTGGCATATCTCGACACGCCGCTCGCCAAGCCGCAGCTTGTCGAGGCGACGTGCGAGGGGCGGATCCTGTCCCAGGCCCGCGGCAGCGGCGGCTTCGGCTACGATCCATTGTTCCTCTCGAGCGATCTCGGCATCACGTTCGCCGAGGCGCCGCTGCCGGCAAAGCAGCGCGTGTCACATCGCGGGCGGGCGATCCGGGCGCTGGTCGAGGTGCTGGTGCGGCGGTCTCGCTAGCCCCGTGCAGTCTGTCAGTACGGGTGAAGCGCCTTCACTCGCGCCTCCAGATCGGTCGGCTCAGTCTCCACTACTCGCCCGAGCGGTGAGACATAGATCCGCACCGTGGGGGCGCCTGGGATCCGGGTCGGCCCGAACGTAAAGCACCACACGCGCGGATGTCCCGGCAGCCGGGGCATGCCGTGCCACAGAAACGTGGTGGTTTGGGTCCCCATCTCCGGCGGGGGCGCGCCGAGCAGCGTGCCCACGGCCATGAAGGCGCCGGCCCACGAGGCGCCTGCCACCAGGGCGGCGCCGAAGGCGGCCATGACCGTCAGCCAGAACAGACGAGCCATTGCGGATTCCGGTTGGGGAGATTCGCGGGTAAGGAATAGCGCGGCAGCGCCGGCCGCACAACCGGGCAACCCGGGACATCGCGCCGTTGGAGGGGAGCGGAGGACGCGTTAAGTTGCTGACTCGCACCAGCGGGGCGTAGCGCAGTCCGGTAGCGCGTCTGGTTTGGGACCAGAAGGTCCCGGGTTCAAATCCCGGCGCCCCGACTCCGATGAATCGGTAGATCTGCCGCAGTGCCCCCGACCATCTCGCGTTTCACCTTGAGCGGATACGCGCGGTCGCGCGCCCGCCCACTCTCAGTCGCGTATATGTTTTCGACATCCGGACGGGGCATCAAGGGGAGAACCTCAGTGCGCCTTAACGGGGCGACGTTCGTCATCGGGGTGGGCATGCTGGCGCTTTCCTTCCCCCTCTCGGTTCCACTGAGGGCGCAGGTCCCTGGTGCCACGCTTTCTGGCACCATCACCGACTCATCGGGCGCAGTCGTTCCCCACGCCACAATCTCCGTCAAGCATGTCGCTACCGGCCGATTGGCGGAGACCCAGACCGATTCGGCCGGCCGCTACCACGTGGCAGACCTGATGGCCGGGGATTACGAGGTTGCCGCCTCAGCACAAGGGTTCAGTCCGAAAGTAGCCAAAGTCACGATCGTCGCCGCTGTCACTCAAACGCTGGACTTGACGTTGGGTGCGAGACTTTCGTTGGAGGACCTTGGCTTCTCTCCGGCTCAGACCCAGGGCAGTGCCCAGGATCAGGCGAGGCTCGATAAGCGGTCGCACATGCTGATGATCCATCAGCGGCTCGGGTTGATTGCTACCCTCCCGATGGTCGCCACGGTCATTACTGGGACGTTCGCCGGTGGCCGGAGCATCAGTACGACCGACCGCTCAGCGCATGCTGCGCTCGGCTCGGTAACGGCGGCCTTGTATTTCACGAGCGCCTACTTTGCGATCCGCGCGCCCAAGATCCCGGGGACCGTGACCCGCGGGCCCATCCGTTTGCACAAGGCGCTGGCCTGGATTCACGCCCCGGGGATGATCCTGACACCCATTTTGGGGGCGATGGCTTTTGATCAAAGGAGTCGGGGGGAAAGGGTTCATGGTATCGCGAGTGCTCACGGATTGGTGGCCGTGGTAACCGCTGCGGCGTATGGAGTCTCGATCTTGTCCGTATCCCTGAAGTTCTAGGAAGGGGTTCTGAAGGAACAATGAGGATGCTGATCGCCTTCGTGCTGGTTGGGCTTCCCACCGCCGCCCAGACCGACAGCCAGTGGGTTCTCGAACAGGCCACCCTCACGTATCACGTGTCTCACCCACTGCACCAAGTCGAGGGCGTCAGCCACGCAGTGCGAGGCAAGGGCGTTTGCCACGCCGGACAATGCGACTTCTTGATAGCCGTGCCCGTCAGATCGTTCGATTCCGGGGACAGCAACCGCGATCTTCACATGCTGCAAGTAGCGCGCGGCGGGCAATTCCCGATGGTCACGGTGCGCACGCGCTTGTCCGCGGACGCCTCCGCCTCTGCCACGATTTATGCCGACCTGGACGTCCAGTTTGCCGGCCAGACCGTCGAGTACAAGCAGGTTGCACTCCAACAGGCGACCCAAGGAACCGAGACCCGGATATCGGGAACCATTCCGGCGACCCTGTCCGATTTCAAGATCGACCCACCGTCTCTCTTAACGATCCCCGTGAAGAACGACATACCCGTGCGGGTGGAAATGGTCTGGCAGAGGCAGAAATGACACTGTCACAAAGACTCCAGGAACGCGATGATGGCTTCTTGATCGCTCCGGGTCAGCTTACCAAAACGGTTGGACACGCCGCTTGCTTCACCCCGATGCCGCACAATGGCATTGCGTAACGTCAGCGACGCCCCGTCGTGCATGAGCCGCGGGCGCAGGCGCACTCCCCACAACGAGGCCGTGCGCACCTTGTACCGGGTGCGGCCGACACTGTCGATCGAAAACTCCCTCCACGTGACCTTGTAGACGGCCGGCCCATAGTGCTCCGGCATCGCCATGACGATCCCGTCGCCGGTGCCGATATTGTGCAACAGGTAATCGCCGAAGGGGTGAAATGCCTTCTCGCCCAGCGCGGATGGGATGGTGTCGGTGCCGCCGTTGATCGCGGTTCCGGCGGCGGCGGTGACAAGGGTGCGGACGTGACAGGTGGCGCAGCCGATCGTGTCGAACAATTCCGAGCCCCGTCGCGCCGCCGGGGTCGCGGCCAGCACCGTGTCGCGGGCGGGTGCCTTGGTGGCCCGCAGGAAGCGGGTGAACCGGTCGATATCCGCAAGCCCGGAGGAGTCGGTCGTATTGTTCGGCTCGGATGCCGCATTGCACAGCGTGGTCACTTCGTCGGGTAACAACCGGCTGGTAATGCCCATCTCATTGAGGTAGGCATCGGCTGAGAACGACAGCAGGCTGGCGTGCTGATCCTTCCAACCGAACCGTCCGATGCGGGTTTCCCCCGGGGCTTCCAGGATCGGCACATAGAGTGCCTGGCCGCGGATCGTGCCGCGCGTCGTCCGGCGTTGCGCGCGGGCGATCTCGATCAGCGTCTCGTCGGCGACGGCTTCCACCAACCCGTCGCCCAGCAGGCTGAGGGACGCGCGCGTCGTGCGAATCGTCTCCGTGTCAGGCACCCGCTCTTGAATCTCGGAATCCGGGAACGCGGCGCTGGGGCAAATGGCCCGATCGTTGACGAGCGTGCGACCGGAGATGACGACCGTCCCGCGCGCGATCGGGATGTCGGCGTTGCGGAATCGCCCATCCGGTCCCAGATGGCCCACCCGCAATTCCGTGATCTGACTCGCTCCGCCCGAGGTGGGGTTTTGATGGCACTCGCGGCAGGCCTGCGCGTTGTAAAGGGGTCCCAAGCCATCCGCGATTTCTTCCACCTCGTCGAAGGCGTCCTGATCGGCTTGGTGGATGGAGTCATTGGCCACGCCGTTGCTCCGGTTGTCGAATCCGGTGGCTGCCTCCGCCGCGGTGCTCGGAACCGGGACCTGAATCGGTGGCGCAGGGGTACCCGCACCGCATGCCGCCAGCGTGAACGTCACGGCGGTGAGCCACATCGCGGGGTGCAAAAACCTGACGTCAACCATGCGAGCCTCACGAAGCGAGAGGTCGAGAACGAACCTTCCGGTTACGGACGTGTCATGTAGCGGCGCAGCCCGAAAATCAGCCCTCCGATAACGACGACCACGAGGATACGCAACAAGACGAGCAGCAGCATCGGTCCCTCCCTGAGGACTACGTCCGCGCCCGCAAATATATTGCTCCCCAAGCTCCACTTTCCCATATTCGCCCCATGGGAGTCCTAGGCGGTCTGGGGTTCGCGGCGCTGTTCTACGCCGCCGCTGAGTACGAGCACATGACGGGCTGGAAGTGGGCCCTCGCGAGCCTCGCGCTCTCAGCGACCGTCAGGGGGCTCTTCCCACTCTCGTTTATCTTCATTCTCCCCGCGCAGTTTGGCTTGTTTTGCGTGCTGTGGTGGATGAATACGAAGCGACTCGCCGCGCTCGAGGTCGAGCGGGCCGCCGCCCAGGGGGAGGATCGTCGACGGCGGCAGGACCGCGCCAGTCGCGCGCGGGACCAGGCGGAGCCCGAACAGGCCGAACGCGACAAAGCTCGAGAGGCTAGGGAAGAGGCGGCCCTGCGGGAGCGACAGGAACGCGTCAGGCGCGCGCGTGAGGAACGCGAAAAAGAGAACCCGGGGCAGTAGCTCCACCGCTCAGGTTTGCGCGAGTTTCCAGGCGCTCGAGACGCCGAGTCCCAGCCACAGCATATCGAAGAGGCGGCCGTGGCGCGCGCGTCCGCCTCGGCGATCATCCGATAGGTCAGGTCACCCCCGAGGTCGGAAAGAGTCGTGTCCGCGCGCGCGTGAGGCTGCCGGTCCAGCGCGGCTTGAAGCTCGGGCGAGAACGATCGGTGGGCTCTCATGTCCAACAGGAACACCGTGGCCGTCGCCTCCGGGCTGCGCAGGATCTCGTCGCGCAGTATCGGTCCGAGCGCGAACGCGAGTATCAACACCTTCGCAAAGATCGTGGAGGCAAGGGTGAGTACCGCCGCGAGCATGCCGAGCGATAACGCCGGCGAGCAACGGACTCCCATCGCTCTTCGCGCCGTAGATCTTTACGGACGCCTGGTGAGGACTTGACACGAGAATCCCCCTGAAGGACCCGAGTTGAAACCTAGGTGCTTCCCTAATTGACAGCCCCCCCAGGCGCGTTCAGGTTGCAGCCATGGAGCCAACTCGCGAGGCCCTGCCGGGGGCGTGGGCCCGTTTGAAACAGGACGTGAGCTGCGGTCTCAGGCGGGGGGCCTGGTACCGCGTCGTAGGACTCACGCCGGAGGACGCCGTCCTCCAGGTACCGCGGCGCGAGCGCGTGCGGGTCCCCCGGCGCTTTCTGCAGACACTCTACTCCCGACCGCGCCATTGGACCGTCGTGCCGCGCCCCTCCCACGCCCAGGACCTGCCGGATCACTGGCGCTCCCGCTACGCGGTCTGCCCTGCGTGCCGCGCCCGTGCGCCGATCACGAGCGACTCCCTCGATATGCGCTGCCCGAAGTGCGACGGTGAGTTCGGGATCGCGTGGGATGAAGGGTATTTGGGCGCGGGGTGAGGCGCTGCGGGGCGGGAACTTCAGAGCGTCACCGGTGGTTGATATACCGTCACGGCTACGTGGCGAGATCCCTATGACGACCAAGAAGAGCGATGTCACGAAACGCCGGTCGCTGAGCGTGTGCCGGCATCAACAGTGCTACGAAACCGATTGGCTCGGCCGGACTTATATGGGCTGCCCGATCTGCAACCGCTGGAAGCGTATGAAGGCAAAGCCGGCGCCCGCCGACGGTAAACGTCTGGCGGCGTGAATGATACAGGGGCCAGGAGATGCCTTCCTGGCCCCGTTTTGCTGTTCTCCCCTGTGCGTCTGTGCGTCTACCCCTTGCCGTTCCTACTCTCCATACGGTATCCAGATGTTCTTGACCTGGGTCGCCTCTCTCAGGAATTCCCGCCCTTCGCCCTGCACGTCGTCATGCCAGTCCCGCGGACCCCACTCGACCCACGTGCGCTTCATGTTTCCCGCCGACGCCCCCTCGACCTCGGCGCCGGCCGCCTGACGGCCGAAGTACCACACCGCATCCACATCGTCGTGCTCCGCGAGCACCTTCGCGAGCGGGTCCTTGGCCCCAGTGACGATGTTGACCACACCGGCCGGCACGTCGGAGGCGTCGAGCACCGTGTACAGCTCCGCCGCGGCGAGCGGATGCGCCTCGGACGGGATCGCGATCACCGTGTTGCCCACCGCGACAGCCGGGGCGACGAGCGACACCAACCCCAACAGCGGCTCCTCTTCGGGGCAGGCGATACCGATCACGCCTACGGGTTCGTTCATGGCGAGCGTGACGCCTCGGATCGGGGTCTGGTGCACGGCGCCGTCGTACTTGTCGGCCCACGCGGCGTAGGAGAAGAGGCGCGCGATGCTCGCGTCCACCTCGCGGCGCCCATCGGCCACGTCGTGACCCGTCATGGCGGCGATCCGCTCGGCGAATTCCTCGGCACGCTGCGCCAGGTTCTCGGCGAGATAGTACAGGACCTGTCCGCGATTGTGGCCGCTCGCCTTCGCCCAACCGTCCGCGGCGTGCGCCGCTTCGACCGCGTTGCGGATGTCCTTGCGGTTTCCCTCCGCGACCAGGGCGAGCATCGCACCTGACGGGCCCAGGACCTTCCGACTGTAGCCCTGATCGGGACGGACCTGCGCGCCGCCGATGAAGAGTTTGTAGGTCCGGTCCATCGGCGGGATGCGGGATGCGGGATGCGAGATGCGCGCGACGCGGGCCGGCTTCGTCACCTTCCTTTTCGCATCCCGCATCCCGCTTCCCGCATCTCGTTTCACGTACTCCCACATCCCCTCTTTCCCGCCTTCTCGTCCAAACCCCGATTCCCGGTATCCCCCGAACCCCGAGGCCGCGTCGAATAGGTTGGTGCAATTGACCCACACCACGCCCGCTTTGATCTTGGGCGCGACGTCGAGCGCGAGGTTGATGTTCTCGGTCCACACGCTCGCCGCGAGTCCGTATGGGGTGTTGTTGGCGAGCTCCACGGCCTCGGACGGCGTGCGGAACGTCATCGAGACGAGCACCGGCCCGAAGATCTCGACCTGGGCGATGGTGGCGGCGGGCGACACGTTCGTGAACAGCGTCGGCGGATAGAAGTACCCTTCCGTCGGGCACGCCCACGACGGCTGCCAGATGGTCGCGCCTTCCTCTACGCCGGTGTTCACCAGTGTGCGGATGCGCTCGAGCTGCACCGGCGCCACGATCGCGCCCATGTCGATCGCCTTGTCGAGCGGGGGGCCGACCCGCAGCTTCTCCATCCGGGCGCGCAGCTTGGCGACCAGTCGCTCGGCGATCCCCTCGTGGACCAGGAGCCGCGACCCCGCGCAGCATACCTGGCCCTGGTTGAACCAGATCGCGTCCACGACGCCCTCGACGACGCTGTCCAGGTCGGCGTCGTCGAACACGATGAACGGGCTTTTTCCGCCGAGCTCGAGCGAGAGCTTCTTCCCCGATCCCGCCGTGGCCTTGCGGATGAGGCGCCCCACTTCGGTCGAGCCGGTGAACGCGATCTTGTCGATGTCGCTGTGGTTCACGATCAGCTCGCCTGTCCGGCCGTCCCCCGTTACGACATTGAGCACGCCCGCCGGGAGCCCCGCCTCGTGCGCGATCTCGGCGAGGCACAGCGCCGTGAGCGGCGTGAACTCGGCCGGCTTCAGCACGACGGTGTTTCCGGCGGCGAGCGCCGGCGCGATTTTCCATGCCACCATTAGCAGGGGGAAGTTCCAGGGGACGATCTGCCCGACCACGCCCACGGGCCCGTAGCCCGCGAACTCGGAGTGCGCAAGCTGCGCCCAGCCGGCATGGTGGGTCAGGTGACGGGCGACGAGCGGGATGTCCAAGTCCCGCGTCTCGCGGATCGACTTGCCGTTGTCGAGGCTCTCGAGCACCGACAGCAGTCGCGAGTGTTTCTGCACGGCGCGGGCGAGTGCGTAGAGGTGGCGAGCGCGGGCGTGCCCCGACAACGCGGACCAGGCAGGAAAGGCCTTTCGTGCCGCGGCGACGGCGGCATCGACGTCCGCCGCAGCGGCTTGCGTGACGCGCGCCAGCCGGGCGGTCGTCGCAGGGTTGATGACGTCGAATCCCGCGTCGGTCTTGCCGTTGGTCCAGCGCCCGCCGATGAACAACCCGAATGCCCCGTCGTGTCGGGCGATCCACTCGAGCGCCGGCTTGTCGGATTCCGGTGCCGGCCCGTAGGCCATGGTCTCGAAAATCTCAGAAACCGTCGTCATCTACGTTTCCCGTTTCCCCTTTCCCCTTTCCCCTTTCCCGACTATACCATCGGCTGGCGATGAGCCGCGGAGTACCGCCCGGTCACGAAGTGTTCGAGTTGACGCTCGATGTCAGTCAGAAGCGCTGACGCGCCGAGCCGGAACAGATTGGCTCGCAGCCAGCGCTCGCCCAGCTCCTCCTTCATGAGAATGAGCCATTCCAGCGCCTGTTTGGCCTTGCGGATCCCACCCGCCGGCTTGAACCCGACCGCGTGGCCGGTGCGCTCGGCGTAATCGCGAATCTGCCGCGTCATCACCACACCGACCGGGAGCGTGGCGTTCACGGATTCCTTACCGGTGGACGTCTTGATGAAATCGGCGCCGGCCATCATGGCGACCTGGCTGGCGCGCGCCACGTTCACGAGCGTCGCCAGGTCGCCCGTGCCGAGGATCACTTTCATGTGAGCCCCCCCCCCGCAGGCCTCCCGGAAGGCGCGTACTTCGTCATACAGCGCCTCCCACGCTCCGGCCAATGCGTGCGCGCGCGTGATCACCACGTCGATCTCCCGGGCACCAGCCGCCACAGATGCGCGAATCTCGTCAATCCGCTGGGGCAGGGGATTGAGCCCCGCCGGAAACCCGGTCGAGACCGCCGCGACGGGGATCCCGGACCCTTGCAACGCCTCGACGGCGACCGGGACGAAGGCGTGGTAGACGCACACGGCGCCCACCGTGATCCCGATGTCGCTCGCGCCGAGCGCTGCGAGCAGGTCGGGTCGCACGGGACTCTTCGCCTTGGCGCACAGGCGCAGCACGTTGGTCGGCGTGTCATCGCCCTGGAGCGTGGTGAGGTCCATGCAGGTGATCGCGCGCAGCAGCCACGCCGCCTGCCACTCTTTCTTGACCGTGCGTCGTGTGGGGATGGTGGCGGCGCGACGCTCCACGGCGCTGCGGTTGATGCGCAGGGCGCGAACGAGATCCAGGTCGAGGGGAGTCCCGGGATTGCGCTCGGGCTGGGTGAACATCCGCAGCGCCCGGTCGGGCGCGACCGCCGCCGGCATCGTGCCGGCGGCCGGTGTCGGGTGCTCGTACCGCCGCTTGGTCTCCATGGCCGTCTCTAATCTACGACGGCTTTTTCTCCTTCGTCGTGTCCCGCTCGGCCTTGCGGTCCTTCCCGGGTCGCTCTTCGGCTGCCGGCCGGCGTTCCGGCTGCTGCGGCCTGGGCTCCGCGCGCGCGGGTGGCGAGGGTGCGACCCGCTCAGCCCCTGGTCGCTCCGAGGGGGGTGCGTTCTTCTCTCTGGGCGCGTGTGCAGGCACGCGCGTTGGCGCGCGCTCTGTGGGCTGTGGCCGCTCTCCGCGTGCCGGCCGGACGGGACGCTCGACTGGGGCGGGTGCCGGGGGTGCCGCGTCATGTGTTGGTGGCGCCCGGCGGGCGGGCCGCGGCGGAGGGAGCCCTTCGCGGGCGGGCCGCAGCGCGGGGGCAGGGGCGAGGGCGGGGGCGGGCGGCTGCCCCCTGGTCGCGGGAGCGGGCGCTGCCGGTCGCACGAAGGTTCGAGGGCTGTTGCCCGGCGTGCGCGCCCGCAGGGTGGCGATCGTCGCATCGTCGAGCGGACGGCCGGGTCGGGCGCGCAACGCCTGCTCGCGCGCCGAGAACGGGACGGGCGCTGGCGGGGGCTGTCGCTGCACGACCACCTGTCGCGTCATCACATAGGTGGGGGGCCGCCGCGTCTCGACGATCGCCGGCTGCCCCAGCACGCTCCGTCGATCCGGTGCGACGCGGGCTGTAGCCCCGACCACGCGAGCCTCATCGAGCCGGTCGCGCGCCACGACGATCACGCCCCGATTCACCGGCCGCGACTCCACGAACGTCTCGTGCGACACGACGGTCATCGCATCCGGCTCGCGGCGGTTCCGGTAGTTGATGTTCGTGACGTTGACGTTCGTCACGTTGATGTTGGTGACGTTCACGTTCGTGACGTTCACGTTGCGGATGTACCTGTTGCTCACGCGGTAGGCCGGCACGTACGGCTCTTCCGGCGCGAGCGGGAACCACGCCACCCCGCTGCCGCCGG
>WNFW01006031.1_pt1 | contig 12920 bp, 9 predicted proteins | sample 5400131 | NCBI WGS metagenome assembly WNFW01 (sample SAMN13153362, study PRJNA577476) | soil metagenome | isolation source: 20 cm soil or saprolite under grassland replicate 1 | place: USA:California | collected 2016-06-15 | reverse complement strand
GATCTCGGAATCTGGGACGACAAATTCATCGAGCCGCTCGGGCGTCTGGTCAAATTCATCAAGCAGCAGAACTCGGTCGCCGGAATCCAGCTCGGCCATTCCGGCCGCAAGGCGCGCGCCACCCGCCCCTGGGAGGGTGATCGGCCGTTGCAGCGGACACCGGAGATCGACGACTGGGACGCCTGGACCCCGGTGGCGCCGAGCGCGATCGCGCACAGCGAAAAATGGCCGGTGCCGCGGGCGCTGGAGCGCCATGAAGTGAAAGCTCTGGTGCAAGCCTGGGGCGAGGCGGCGCGGCGCGCCGATGAAGCGGGTTTCGACGTGCTCGAGCTTCACGGCGCGCACGGCTATCTCGTGCACGAGTTCCTGTCGGAGAAATCCAACCAGCGCAGCGACGAATATGGCGGCTCCGAACAAAACCGCATGCGCTTCATCACCGAAGTGACCGAAGCGGTGCGCGCGCACTGGCCCGATCGCAAGCCGCTATTCGTGCGGCTGTCGGTGGAAGATAATGCCGGATGGGGACCGGAACAGAGCGCGCGGCTTGCGAAGATTCTGAAGGGGAAAGGGGTCGACGTGATCGACTGCTCGTCGGGCGGCATCACCGAGATGGCGCCGATCCTCGGCAAGGAAATCAAATACAGCTATCAGGTGCCGCTGTCGGAATATGTCAAGCACCATGCCGACATCATGACCATGGCGGTCGGCCTCATCATCCATGGCGACCAGGCCGAGCAGATCCTGCGCGACAGGCAGGCCGATCTGATCGCGGTCGGCCGCGAGATACTCAACAATCCGAACTGGCCGATGGACGCCGCGCTGAAACTGGGCATCGAGGGTCCGTTCCGTAACGTACCGCCGCAGTTCGGCTACTGGCTTGGCACCCGCGCCAAGCGCGGTTTCGGCACCCGGCCGTCCACCTGGCAGAACGGCCTTGAGGACGCCCGAAAGGCGCTGTGAGTTACTTGGTAGAGTTCTGTAGCGAGCGACCCGCGTCATTCCCCCGACACAATTCAGGCCGCCTTGGCAGGCAACTTTGGCAAGCAACCTTGGCAACCCCTGACAGCAGGAAAGTTCGAACAACGATGCGCAAGAATTTCGTGTTTCTCCTCGGCGCGGCGGCAGGCACGTTTCTCACCCTTCTTGTCAGCGGGCCGCAGGGCGCGCGATGGGTTGCGGCGGCCAAGGCCGCGGCCAGCAACGACACCTATTCGCAGCTTAACCTGTTTGGCGACGTGTTCGAGCGGATCAGGACCGACTACGTTGAAAAGCCCAACGACGCCAAGCTGATCGAGGCGTCGATCGCCGGCATGATCGCGTCGCTGGATCCCCATTCGCGATACATGAACGAGAGGGCCTGGCGCGACATGCAGGAGACCACCAGCGGTGAGTTCGGCGGGCTCGGTATCGAGGTCACGATGGAGGACGGCCTCGTCAAGGTGGTGGCGCCGATGGACGACACACCGGCCGCGAAGGCCGGCATGCTGTCAGGCGACCTGATCACCCACATCAATGACGAAGCGGTTCAGGGGCTCACCTTGGAGCAGGCCGTGAACAAGATGAAAGGGCAGATCGGCAGCAAGACCCGGCTGAAAATCATGCGCAAGGGCGCCGACGCCCCGATCGAGGTTTCGATCGTGCGTGAAGTCATTCGGGTGCGGCCGGTCCGCTACCACACCGAAGGCGGCGACATCGGCTATATCCGGATCACCACGTTCAGCGAGCAGACAACCGAGGCCCTGCACAAGGCGATATCCGACATATCGAGGCAGATCCCGCCCGGCAAGCTGGCCGGCTATGTCGTCGACCTCCGCAACAATCCGGGCGGGCTGCTGGATCAGGCGGTTTCGGTGTCGGGCACGTTCATGGCGCGAGGCGAGGTGGTTTCGACGCGAGGCCGCACCCCTGAGGAGACGCAGCGCTTCACCGCGCGGACCGGCGATCTCACCCGGGGCAAGCCGCTGGTCGTTTTGATCAACGGCGGATCGGCGTCAGCTTCGGAGATCGTGGCCGGCGCCTTGCACGATCACAAGCGGGCGACCCTGATCGGGACCCGCTCGTTCGGCAAGGGCTCGGTCCAGACCGTCATCCCGCTCGGTACCGGCAAGGGCGCGTTGGCGCTCACCACCGCGCGCTATTTTACGCCGTCCGGCCGATCGATACAGGCCAAGGGCATCACGCCCGACATCGAGGTGCTGCAGGATGTGCCTGATGCCATGAAGGCGAATTCCGAGATCAATGGCGAGGCGTCGATCCCCGGCCATCTCATTGCCGAAGGCGCCGAGCAGGCGGGTTCGCAGGCCTACGTTCCGCCCTTGGAGAAGGACGACAAGGCGCTTGGCGTGGCCTACCACCTGTTGCGCGGCATCACCGTCAATGCGGATGCTCCGCTCTCTGCCAAGACAGCGATCCCGAACTAGTATCCCTTTGTTTCCGAAGTTCGTGTGACAGGGTTGCTCCAATGTATCACGAACTTCGGAAACTGGGAGGCGTCAAAGCGCGCAGGGTGGATGATGTCTTGCTCATCCCCCCTGCGAGTTCTGACAGCCAACAGCTACTTCGCGAAGGCAGGGAACACCGGCAGTTTTTCGACGTCGCGCGCATCGTGCTGGATGATGAGCGTCGCCTTCTGATTCTTGACGATGCCCTTGATGCGCTCGATCGACGCCACGGTCTGGGCACGATCGAAGTTGAACGTGGGCACGCCGTCCGTGTCATAGTTCTCGCGGAAGTGGGCCATATCGCCGCTGAGGATGACCGGACCCATCTGCGCCAGCTTGACGAGCAGGCTGGAATGGCCGGGCGTGTGCCCCGGCGTGCGCAGCATGATCACCGAGCCGTCACCGAAGACGTCCTTGTCGGTAGCTTGCGGCTCGACCTTGTTTTCGCCTTTGATCCAGCTCTCGAACGGCTTAACGTTCACGCCTTCAGGCGGCTTGGGGCTGGAGATCGCGTCCCATTCCCTGGCGCCGATCAGCAGCGTTGATTTCGGAAACGATGCGACCTGGCCGGTGTGATCGCCGTGATAGTGGCTGATGCCGACATATTTGATCTGCTCGGGTTTGACGTCGATCTTGGCGAGGTAATCGACCAGGCTCACCTTTGGCGCGACATTGGGCGCCACCGCCGTCGGGGGAAGGCCGGTATCCCACAGCAGATACTCATCGCCATGTTTGATGAGATAGCAGCTGAAGACGAACTGAATCTTGAGATCGCCGTAGGCATAGGTGTCCGAGAAGCGCTGGTTGACGACGGTGGGTACCTGCGATGTGCCGCAATCGAAGCGTGCCAGCGACACCTCCGGCGCCGTTTGCGCAGACGCTGCGAAACCGGCGAATAGGCTGGCGCCGGCAGCGAGAATGATCAGTGTTCTCTTCATTTTTTTTCCTTGAATTGCAATTTAAAGCGCGGCCTCTTTTGGGGGCCGGTGCCACACGGTGTTCTCGAATTAATGAGTTTTGACCCTAGTACTCGACTGGGCAGCCGTATTGTCGCGTAGACGCCAACGATACAGGCTTACCTGACAAAACCTCGTCTAAGGCAGGCCGTACATAGTTTTGAGCCTTTCGCGGATCACCCCTCGTTTGTTCGTTGACCGCTCCCTGATAAACCAGGGTGCCTGATGGATCGATTACGTAGATTGATGGTGTGCTCTTGGCGCCGTATCGTTGTCCGATTTCCCCCGTTGGATCGAACAAGAACGACGTGATCGTGGCTCCTCGCGCTTTTGTCAGACTAACGGCCGCAGCCGCTGTCAAATAGCCAAGCTTACCGGGCGCGGCCGTGTTGATCGACAGCCACACCACTTTGTGCTCGGCAGCGTAAGCCTGCAGCGCCTGCATGTTACCGCTGTCATACTGTGGTACCGTGAATTCGCAGATAGGGCTCGTCCATTCGAGGACGACGGTTGATCCACGATAATCGCTCAATCGATGCCGAGCGCCGTCGCTACCTACGGCCGTGAAATCAGGTGCAGGAGAACCGTTGGCCGGGCTCGATAAAGCGTATGACGATTCGACATGAGGGAGCACGCCAACCCCAAACAATATTGCTGGTGCGAGGAACGCCCCGAAACCAAGCATGCGAATTACCTTTACCTTCGTCATAGTTTTTTTCCTTGTTTTGGATTTTCGGCGGCCGCTGATGGCAGCCGTTCTATTGCTGCTACAACGTCGTCTTTGGTTAGGATTTGCGGCAGCACAGTCGGTTCACCGCTCGCGTTGATGCTCGGGTAAAGCACGTAGAGCGGCACGCCAGCTCGGTTGAAGCTCTCGAGATAGCGCGTGATTTCGGGATCACTTTTGGTCCAATCACCGCGCAATAAGGCCAGGTGGTTGCGTTTCACCGATTGAGCGAATTCGCTAGAACTGAGCACCGTTGCATCATTTACCAGGCAAGATACGCACCACGCAGCCGTGATATCGACCATTACTGGATTTCCCGCTGCTCGAACGGAGTCCAATTCTGCCGGCGAAAACTTCCCCCAGACCAGGCCAGCGGTCTGCTGACGGACTGCCCCCTCGTTCGGCGCAGGCATCATCGCGAGCAGTGTAATGGCGGTGATGACCGTCGCTGTCGCAAGACAGCGTGTCACCAAACGGGTCCGTGCAAACCCCGTCTGGCCCACACCGACGAGCCACGCGGAAAATCCGATCAGCAGAAGTCCGATCAGCGTCCAAGCGAGACCATCAACGCCAACTTGTTGAGCTAAAACCCATACGAGCCATATGCAGGCACCGTACATCGGAAATGCCAAGGCTTGTTTGAACCACGCGAGCCATGCTCCCGGCCGCGGCAATAAGCGCACTAGCCGCGGTACAAAGCTGAGAACGAGATATGGGAGGGCCATGCCCAACCCGACCGCCTGAAAAATCAAAGCGGCAACGTACCAAGGCTGCGCTAGCGCGAGACCAAGCGCAGCCCCCATGAACGGCGCTGTGCATGGACTTGCAACAAGGGTCGCTAGCACTCCTGTGAAGAACGAGCCCGCATACCCATTGCGATCGGCCGAGCGACCACCGATGCTGATCGTTCCGAATTCGAAGACTCCTGAGAGATTTAGGCCGACGGTGAAGAGGATATAGGCGGTTGCTGCAACCACAATCGGCGACTGGAGTTGAAAGCCCCAGCCAATTGTCGCTCCAGCGGCGCGGAGCGCCATTATCAATCCGCCCAAAACTCCAAAAAAGAAAAGGACACCGGCCGTGAATGAGAGACCGTGGCGGCGCGCAACTGATGGATTCTGGGCGGCTTGCTGAGCAAATCCAAGCGCCTTGATTGCGAGTACTGGCAGAACACAAGGCATGAGATTTAGGATAAGCCCGCCAAGCAGTGCTAAGAGCAACGCTTCGGCGATGTCTACAGATGTCGTCGAACCGGCGTTGGAAGGCGACGCCGTAATTGGAACATCGACCGCGTAGGCGCGACGCACATCGTCAGCACCGTCACCGGTATTAAACTCCAGGACGCCACTTAGTCGCTTGAGCAGGCTATTCGACTGCCCGGGGCGACTGGCCGTAACCGTCAAACCCTTTGCATCGACCGAGATGCTCTGTGACGCGCCCGCATCTATAACGCCATCATCAGTAGGGAAGAATGAGGCATTACCGATCCGGGCTCGATCGAGGCCGGCGGCAGCAAGGCGCACCGAAATGGTTCGGTTACTCTGCCAAGACGTAACAGGCCACGGGCTGATCTCGGGCAGTTCGGCGCGGGCTTTTTCAAACAGTGCTTTCGCTGATTGATTAATCGGCGCAGCAGAGTCAGATACTGGAAGCGTTAGCTTGAGACTGGCCTGTTCAGGAATGCAGGTTTCATTGCAGACGACCCAACTCGCTTCCGCAGACAGTGTCACTGGTTGACCGGCGACAAACTGCGCGGACACGGTGATTGGGGTTAGTAGAACGGCTTCACCATCGTAACCGTAGATTACCAAAGGCCCAATCGGTAACCGCTCGGGCCGAGGCCAAGCCATGGGACCGGCCACCAGACCCGCCGGCAGAGCCCAATCGATGCTGGTGGCTAGACCTGAATCGCCAGGATTGGACCAGTAGGTGTGCCAGCCCGCTGGAGGCTGAAGTCGCAGCGCAACCCACAAGGTGGCGCCCGGTTGGATAGACACGGTCTCGGAAATTAAATCCGCTGCAACTCGCGTGGGTGTACTGGTAGCAGCAACGGCACGACTGGGACCCAATGCTGCGGCCCCCACCGACAGAGCCAAGAGACCAAGTAATGTCCCAACGCGGCGGCGGCGCCAGATTTGGAACATCACCCCCGCGAAAACAGCGACGATAGCAAGCGTCATCCCTCCCCAGGCGAACGCAGCAGAACCCAGGCCCGCTAGCCCCAACCAGGCCAGAAGAGGACCGAGAGTCGGCGCCGCACAGCACGTAACGCAGGCTGCCAAGAGAGGGCCGGTGCCGGTGCCGGTGCCGGTGGCCACTTTTCCCACGCTCATAGGGGTTCTTTGTTTGCACCGAGATTGGATCGAATCGTTGTCTGCCATGCCATCACACCGACGACGACCGCGACATGCGCCAGTGCGGTGAGCCGAGCCGGCCCCCTCTCTCTTGCGGCGGGGGCACCACTGTCGCAGCACGCATTTCCACTGGGCGGAACCGCCAACTTATCCATCCAAACGCTTTCATCCGATTCACTGTGGCCAAAGCCTAACCCTTCAAGTAACTTGAAGGGCAATAGGAGATTTGCGCGATGAAGGTTCACGTCCGCGTGTTGACCATTGGGGCCCTGGCGAGCGAGACCGGCGTCAGCACCCCCACGATCCGCTACTACGAGGAAATTGGGCTCCTTCCCCAGGCCGGACGCGGCGCAAATGGGCAGCGCATATATGATGATGCCGGCCTGCAGCGACTGACGTTTATCAAGCGATGCCGCGATTTCGGGTTTTCGATTGATCAGGTACGCGTCCTAGCGAGCCTATCGATAGGCACGGGCGCGGATTGCCGCGAAGTACGGGATATCGCGCAATCCCATCTGAACCAAGTACGTGAAAAGCAAGCCGAACTGCGAGCACTTGCAATTCACTTACAGCGGTTCGTGGCTGCCTGTGACGCAGCTTGTATCGGCGGCCCTGGCTGCGACTGCGTCATATTCCAGGAGATAGCGAACCCTAAGACGCTTTCCGATTGCTGTTAGGGAACGCAGTCATAGCCTCGTCCATGAGTGGCGGTAGCCATCCACCCGTCCCTTTCTTGAAGCCGTATATATGATGCACGAGGCGATCATCACTGTTCACGACGGCTTCGTCCTGACACCAGCGCCACCTTTCGCAGCCATCGCTCAAGGCGTCATGCCGGCGACTACCGGCTACTTTGCATGGGGTTGTTTTCCATATTTCAGTTGGGAGCGCGAACCGCCTCGACCTTACCGCTCTGGTATCGTCGCAAATGGTAAATCTGGGCAACCGGGAAGATTTGAAGAAGATGGCGAAGAGCCGCGCTTCGCGCGGCGTCGCGAAGCATCGTCCGGAGACGGCGCATTCGCGCCTCCTCACCATGAGGGTTAACGACGCAGTAAAATTAGCCTCACGCTATGCCTGGAAGCTGTCGCCGGCTTCGTCCCCGGCTGTGGTCCGCCGGCTGTTCGCGGTGGAATAGCTGCCTGATCTGGGCTGCCGGCTTGGCCGGGCTGAACAGGTAGCCCTGCATTTCGGCGCAGCCGAGCGCGCGCAGCAATTCCTGTTGCTGTTGTGTCTCGACGCCTTCCGCTGTCGTCGTCATATGGCGTGCGGCGGCGATGTTGACGACGGCCTGGACAATGCAGGACGATCCGTCCGGCTCGACGATGTCGTTGACGAAGCAGCGGTCGATCTTGATCTTGTCGAACGGAAAGCGTTGCAGATAGCTGAGCGAGGAATAACCGGTGCCGAAATCGTCCAGCGCTATCCTCACGCCGATGGCGCGAAGCTGATGCAGGATGGCGAGCGCCGCTTCGTCATCGCGGATCAGCACCGCCTCGGTTATCTCCAGTTCCAGCCGGTGCGCCGCAAGTCCGGATGCCGCGAGCGCCGCGACGATCTTCAAGGCCAGGGTGCCGCTTTTGAACTGAACCGGGGAAACGTTGACCGCGAGCTTGATCCCGTCGGGCCATGTCGCGGCCTCCGCGCAGGCCGTCGTCAATACCCATTCGCCGAGTTGGTTGATCAGACCGGTGTCTTCCGCGATCGGGATGAACTCGGCGGGCGAGATCAAGCCGCGCTCGGAATGCCGCCAGCGCAGCAGCGCCTCGCAAACGATAGGTCCGTCGTCCGGCCGATTTCGCGGCATACATCGCCAGATCGGCGTTCTTGAGAATTTGATCGAGATCGACGCCGTGCCGGGGAGCCAGCGCAATGCCGATGCTGGCGTCGGTGCTCACCTGATGGCCGAGGCATTCGAAGGGGGTGCGGATCGAATCGAAAACTCGCGTCACGAGGTCGGTGACATCGTCTTCAGATTTGGCCGCGGTCTGAACGATGGCGAATTCGTCGCCGCCCAGCCGTGCCACGAAATCGCTGCCCCCGACGCATCGGCCCAGGCTTGAAGCCACGGATTTCAGCAATTCATCGCCGATCAGGTGGCCGAGCGAATCGTTGACGCTCTTGAATTCATCAATGTCGATGTAGAGCACCGCCAGTTGCTGGTCCGGAGCAATGCGCGCCAGTTCATGTTTCAGCTTTTCGTGGAACAGCGCCCGGTTCGGCAGGTCGGTCAGCGCATCGTAATGCGCAAGATGCGTGATGCGTTCCTCGGTGCGCCGGCGCTCGGTGATGTCCTCGTGGGTCGCCACCCATCCGCCGTCCGCCAGCGGTTCGTTCACGATCTGGATCGAACGTCCGTCGGGGGTGTCGATGACGGTGACTTTTCTCCGCGCGATGTCGCGCATGACCGAGGCGTAATATTCGCCGTCGTCACCCACAAACGATCCGGTGGCCTTTCGATGCGCAACGACCTCGCGGAAGCTGCAGCCCGGTTTTATCACCTCGGTCGACAATCCGTACATCTCGATATAGCGCTGGTTGCAGATGACGAGCCGCTGCGACGAATCAAACAGCAACAGGCCCTGCGTCATATTGTTGACGGCGGTGTCCAGGCGGAACTTTTGCATCGTCAGTCGTTGCTGGGACAATCGATGCTGCAGCGACAATTTGCGAACGACCAGGAACAGCAGGGCAGTGATGACGAGCACGAAAAGCCCGCCCATCCCGATCAGAAATCTGGTCTGCGCCCGCCAATCGGCCAGCGCCGTCGATACTGACGTCGATGCTATCACGAGCATTGGAAAGCTGCTGAATGCGCGCGCCGCAACCACCCGATCCTCGCCATCCACCGGACTTTTGAACAGGCCCGTGGCAGCGCCGCCTTGTGACAGGACGCGCTGGAACAACTCGCCACTTTTGAAATTCCGGCCGATCACCGATTCCTCGTGCGGATAACGCGCGAAAAGCGTTCCATCGCCGTGAACCATGGAAATCGATGCGTCGGTTCCGAGCGCAACGGATGCGAAGAATCTTTCGAAGTGGGCGGGCTCGATACCTCTCCCGATGGCCCCAAGGAATTCACCGTTCCGCCCGGTCAGCTTGCGGGCGAGCACGATGGTCCAGGCACCGGTGACGCGGCTGTACAGCGGCTCGACCAGAAGCGACGGCGAACCGGGATCCGATTTGAAGGTTTTGAAGTAGTCCCGATCGGCGACATTGGTGGCGGGAACCGGAAAGGTGCTGGACGAATTGATCAGCGCTCCCTCCGAATCGAACAGGTTGACACCGCCGACATAGGATAACGCGCCGATCTTGGCCTGAAGCATAAGGTGGACGTCCGGTCCGGACATCCGGCGCCGATAATGCTCGCTGGTGTCGATTCCGGCGGATTGCATATGGGCGATAAGGTCTTCTTGAATCGCCCCGAGATCCCTGAGTTGCTGATCGAAGTGGCGGGCCAGCAGCAACACGGTGTTTTCAAGTTCGCGCTTGCTTGAGTTCAGCGCACGTTCGCGGAAATTGCCGACCATGATCGTCGTGCCGATCGTGATTGCTGCGATCAGCATTACGCCGCCAACAATCAGCCAGCGGATCGGATTGTCGCTAACGGAAGCTTTGAAGTTGAAGGAAGCGGTACCGTTCGCCGTCATGGGTCTTGATCGCTGCCAAGGCTCAAACGCCGGCAGCAGTCTCTTACGCCCCGGCCTGGCACATAGGTACAATGCCGAAATGGAAGTGACGTTAGGAATTTGGGTTAATGGAGGATTAACCGGCGTCCGCTTCGCTGCCTTTGGTCGCCGCGACGATGATGGCAGCGAGGATGTTGGCGCCGGCGCCGGCCAGGATCGGCAGCGTGTAACTGTGGTTGAGATCGAAGGCGAAACCGGCTGCGCTGGGGCCGATCAGGGTACCGAACGCCACGCTGGTGTAGAGGATGCCGATGATGCCGCTGACATGGCGGCCGCCGAAATAATCCATCACCACGGCCGGAAGTATCGCGACCCAGCCGCCGTAGAACACGCCATAGACGAACGCGAAGGCGGCGAGCGACCAGAGCTTCACCGAGATTGCCCAAATCGCCAATGCCAGCGCCATGCCAACGAACATCAACAGCAGGGAGAACTGGCGGCCCATGCGGTCGGCGAGGCCGCCGAGGAAGAAGCGCCCGGCGGTCGAGCCGATGCCGATGACGCCGAGCAGCAGTATAGCCGAGGAGGGCGCGACGCCGTGATCCCCGGCATAGGGCACGAGATGGACGAACGGCACGAACACGCCGAACGAGCAGATCAGGCAAGCCACGTACAGGCTGATGAAGCGGCGTGACCGGATCGCTTCGCTGACCGAAGCGCCTTCCGGCCGCGCCGGCTGCGCGCCCGATTGCGGCGGATCGCCATCGGGGCCGAGGCCGCGGGCGCTCGGATCGTTCTCGATCAGGAGCGCCAGTCCTCCGCCGACGATGGCGGCGAGCGCGCCGAGCGCGAGATAAGCGCCGCGCCATCCCAGGGTTTCAATCAGGAACGAAGCCAGCGGCGGCATCGCCAGCGTGCCGACGCCGATACCGCTCACCGCGAGCCCGGAGGCGAAGCCGCGGCGCCGCACGAACCATCGCTGCACCGCGCCGATGGCGGGAACATAGGCGCAGCCCATGCCAAGTCCGACGCCCAGCCCATAACCCGCATAGACCTCGGCGAGACTGCGCGCGCTACTTGCGGCCACAAGACCAAGGCCGGTCAGGATCATGCCGGTCACGGCGAAGGCACGCGAGCCGAAGCGATCGGCGAGCGGGCCGCTGACGATCCCAAGGCCGAAATAGAGAAATCCGGCGAGCGAGAACACCAGCGAAACCGAGCCGCGCGAGGCGCCGAAATCCCGCTGCAGCGGCTCGACGAAGGCCGAGAACGTATAGGCGCAGCCGAAGCCGACAAAGGTCACGGCGAATGCGGCTGCAACGACGAACCAGCCGCGGAAGATGCGGGGGTTGGACAATGCGGTCTCGCTGCTCATGACGACCTCCATCGAAGCGGGGGTTTGACCGTCGACACCATTATCAAACTTATACCGGTGTCTCTTGCTGTCAACCGGTAATCATGTTTTACTGGTGTTCAAATGTCGAAACAGTCGCGAAAGTTCCAGGTTCCCGACGAACTGGCGAATCTCTATGATTTCGCCAATTCGCTCGATGTCCGGCATTTCACCCATCATGGCGTGCGGCATGTGCAGAGCGATGAACTGGGAGGGCCGCGCGAACTCGGCGTCTGGATGTCGCGGCGCGGGCTGCAGTCGACCGCCGTCAAAATCACGCCGGCGATGTTCGAAACGGCGCTGCAGCTGCGCACCAGCGTGCGCGACTATCTGAAATGCGATCCGGTCGAGCGTCGCAGAAACAGGGATGTCGTCCGATCCCTCAACAAGGCGATGAGGCTGTTTCCGTTGCTGGCGCAAGCGCGCAATGACGGCGTCATGGCGCTCGCCCCCGCGCGCGGCGATGCCCTGGCCGGGCTGTCATCCGTGGTCGCCGAATTGCATGACGGCGCGTTGCGGGGAATTCTGGACCGGTTGAAAATGTGTGCGGCGGAGGAGTGCCGGCGCGTGTTCTTCGATCGGTCGAAGCCGGCGACGCGGCGGTGGTGCATGTCGACGCTGTGCGGAAACCGGATCAAGACCCGCAGCTATCGCGAGCGCCATCGCAGCGCCAGCTGAGTCTGGTCCTGCCGCGGCGTCCATCGTCAGGCGCGATAGTGCCCGGACTTATAGTGCCCGGACTTATAGTGTCCGGACTTATAGTGTCCGGACTTGCCGCCCTGTTTTTCCACCAGATGAATGCCTTCGATGCGGACGCCGCGCTCGACCGCCTTGATCATGTCGTAGATCGTCAGACACGCGACCGACACCGCGGTCAACGCTTCCATCTCGACACCGGTGGGTCCTGTGACCTTGACCGTGGCGCGGACGATGCAGCCGGGCAGCTTTCTGTCCGGCGCGATGTCCAGCGTGACTTTCGACAGCGCCAGCGGGTGGCACAACGGAATCAGCTCAGAGGTGCGCTTCGCCGCCATGATGCCGGCAACGCGCGCGGTGCCGAGCACGTCGCCCTTCTTGGCATTGCCGCTGACGATCAGTTCAAGCGTCGCCTTGCTCATGACGACGCGGCCTTCGGCCACCGCCAGGCGTTCGGTGGCCGGTTTGGCCGAGACGTCGACCATCCGCGCTTCGCCGGACGCGTCGATATGGGTGAGGGCGGATTGTTCTTTGGCAGGCTTGTTTTTGGAAGGCTTGCGCGCCATGGGTCAGCGCGTCCCGGCCGCGGGCGGGGCATCGCCGCGCGCCAGCAGCGCGCGCGTGGCCGCGGCCACATCGCCCTGCCGCATCAGGCTTTCGCCAACCAGGAAGGTCGACACGCCCACCCGCGCCAGCCGCGCCAGGTCGGCGGCTGTGAAGATGG
>WNFW01003147.1_pt1 | contig 12921 bp, 8 predicted proteins | sample 5400131 | NCBI WGS metagenome assembly WNFW01 (sample SAMN13153362, study PRJNA577476) | soil metagenome | isolation source: 20 cm soil or saprolite under grassland replicate 1 | place: USA:California | collected 2016-06-15 | reverse complement strand
GCTTTTTCGACGCGTGCAAGAAATCCGCCCGAAGGCTGGGCCGGTCGCAGCTTCTTCAATTCATTCTCGAGTTCTGTAAAATCGTTCATTGCGGTTGCAAAGTTTTCTTCAATCCGGCCAAGGCGTAGCGATAGCGCGAGGCCGCGGTGTTTTGTGAAATCTCAAGCGCACTGGCGATTTCAGCGAAAGTAAGTTCGTTCCAAATTTTCATCACCAGCACCTCGCGTTGATCGTGTGGCAAACGATCCATTGCCGCGGCCAAAGCTCGTTGCTCATCATCCCCCAATTCAAACTGCGGCTCGATCGACGCCTCCGATTCTGAAAACGCAACGATTTCCCGTCGGGCACGCCGGCTGTCCCGACGGATGTGATCGAGGGCGATTGAGCGCACTGTGGCATAGAGCAGCGCTCGATTGTCGATGCTATGGTTACGCCGCCAGAACTTAACGAACGCTTCTTGAACAATGTCTTCCGCGTCGGCGCCTGACCGGACCCATTGCCGCGCAAAAAGCAATAAGCCGGGCGCAAACTGCGAAAAACAACCTTTCCAATTTTCATTGATTGCGGCATCGTCCATGACCTTTTCACGGTCTTTCATATGTTAAACGCCGCCAATCAATGAATTTGTCTAACCTGCTCAAGCTTTTTTGCTGTCTCGCGTTGGCCGTTTCGTGCGCCGCGCGAGCGGACGATGTCGATCTTACCAAAGCCGTCGGCTCACTTGTCGAAGCCGAAAAGAGTTACGCCAAACTCGGAGCGGAAAAAGGCTTTCGTGCCGCGTCGCTGGCCAATCTATCAGATGACGCCGTGATCTTTGCGCCGCGCATGACCAACGGGAAAAAGTTCTGGCAGGAAGCGAAGGAAGATCCATTCATCACCTGGCGGCCAATCTTTGCATCGATCGCGCGCAGCGCCGAGCTCGGCTACACAACCGGGCCGTCCGAATATCGAAATGCGCGCAGCGACAAGGAGCCGGCAGCATTTGGCCATTTCGTCTCGATCTGGCAAAAAGACGCGAAGGGCATGTGGAAAGTGGATGTCGATGTTGGCGTCAATCACCCGCAGCCTGCCGCGCTGCCGGGCGACGTGACGACTCAGATCCCGAAAGCCGTGTCCAGTTCTTCTGACTCTGCGCGCGCCAGTTTGGAAAAAACGCAACGCGAGTTTGCAGAAGCGCTCAAGAAAGATGAACGCGACGCGATTCTCGACGTTGCAAGTCCCGACATTCGTATTTATCGCCGCGGTGTTCTTCCGTCAGTGGGCAGCCATAAATCAACTATGGAAAAAATGTTTGAGATCGAGCATGCAAAAACATCGCGTACGCCGATGGGCGCTGGCACGAGCACGGCAGTCGATCTCGCTTATGAATACGGCGAATACGCGAGCGACCACGACAAGGAAACGCAACGCGGGATCTACCTCTGCATTTGGCAGATGGAATCCGATGGCGACTGGAAACTCGTTCTCGATCTTCAGAAAAGCGCGCCCCCGGAAAAAAAGTAATTATCGAGGAGTTCACGCGCAGGTTGCTGTAAGAGCCGTCGGCATTTTGCCAGCGCTCGTGCCAGTAAACGGCTGCCTTAATGCGCGGATAACGAGTGCGGAAAAGATCGAGGCCCTGTTTGATCCATTCACCTTTGTTGCCGGAACGAGGGAATTCGCCGGTCGCCCATTCGGCGATCATGATCGGTTTCTGCGGATCAAGCCGGGAGATTTCTTCATACGGCCAATCAACCAGCGACGGAATATCGGCCCATGGTTCGTCCTTGAACTGCTGGCCATAAACGCTCAGTCCGAGCCAATCGACGTAGTCGGCGCCGGGATAATATGCGGGCGCGAAATTCCAAGTGTCGAGCGGATAGGAATAATTATTGGTGTGAAACATCCATTTGATATTCGCCGCACCGCGCGCCCGGACGCGATCCACCACGTGGCGATACGCTACGCGGTAGGTTTGCGGGCCTTTCCAATTCTTCAGCTCATTATCCCATTGGTTGCCTCCGTAATAAATGCCCGACCATGGAAACCACGCGCCATTCATCTCGTTGCCAAAGACGACGATCATCGGATGAGCAAACTCGCGCGCGGCGTCCGCCCACTTGTCGATGTAGCCGTCCCATTTCCCGGCGATAATGTCGATCAAACTGAAACGATCAGGGCCGTGATCCTGCTCGTAAGGCTTGTCCCAGGGCGACCAAAAAAGAAGCGGCAGCGAGCCATGCCACCATATGAGATTGAGATTCGCGGTAGGAAAATTTTGCTCACCCCAGTAACTCGACGAAGCGATAATGGCCTGATGTTTGCCGACCATCTGCTCGAAGTCCTCGATTGATTCCAGCGTGACGTCATCTTCTTCATCGCCGAAATCCATGAATGCGCCCGTGTATGCACCATGCTCGGGAGCGACGACTTCGACCGGGCCGTTTGGATCGACAGGTGCAATCTCGGGCGCGGATTTCTTGCAGCCCGCTGCGAGAGCGCAAAGGATGAGAGCAATGATGAGCCGCATCAGGAATTTGTAGCGCGAAAAGCTGAAGGCACCAAGGAATGACGGCTTCCCAGCCGTCGGGTCCCATTTTTTTCTCGACGGCTGGGAAGCCGTCGCTCCTTGATTACATCGCCCTATCAAAAATGTTTCTCGAACATCGACAGCTATTACCGGGACGAGTATTTCTGGGTCTCTTTTGTCTGATTGCCGGCGCAGCATGGCTGAAGGCAGAAGATGCTCCGTTTTCAGAGCACTCATTTTCCGTTTCGGCCCTCGTAGCGGTTGATCATTCGGTCAACAGATGCATTCCGATGGAAGCGCTCGGCGCGGCAGTGGATGGCCACGAACATGGCGAATGCGCGCGCATGTTTTCGAACAAAAATATCGCCGAAATGCTTTCTGCCGGATTAGGCCCATTGACGTATCGACTGCGCACGGAGCTGGCGGGCGAGGTTTGGCATTGGAATCCGCGTGGACGTTGGAGTAATCCATCACACGAATGCGGATACTGGACGTCCGATGATAGGATCGACAGTCCCATCATCGTGTCTTACGGCTATCGTTTGCCGCGACGCGGCAACACGATTGATCAGGCAAACGACGATGGCTACTCGCGAATCGCCGATGGCGACGACCATTCTTTTTGGAAAAGTAATCCGTATCTGGATTCGCACTTCACGGGCGAACCGGATGACGCCCATCCGCAATGGGCGGTGATTGATTTGGCCGCGGCCAAACCAGTGGACGCCATTCACATTCAATGGGGCTCTCCATACGCAAAGGAATACCGAGTCGAATACTGGACAGGAAACGATCCGATGCATTTGCACATTGATCGGCCCGATGAGTGGCGCACGTTTCCCCACGGAATAGTCAATCACAGTTCGGGCGGAGACGAATACATTGGCCTGGCCGACCAACCGATTTCAGTTCAGTTCGTGCGGATTGTGATGCTCCGAAGTTCGCGCACGCGAACGCCAGCATCGAACGATATTCGTGACGAACTCGGGTTTGCCATTCGCGAGATCGGCCTTGGCCTAACAGACGACAAAGATCACTTTCGCGACGAAGTCCGCCATTCACCGGACAGACACAAGCAGTCGATCATCTACGTTTCATCCACCGATCCGTGGCATCGGGCGAGCGATATCGATGAGCGAACCGAACAACCGGGATTGGATTTCGTCCTAAGAAGCAAGTTAACCAATCAGTTGCCCGTGCTCGTCCCTGTCGGCGTTTTGTACGATACGCCCGATAACGCGGCCGCGGAGATCAAATACTTACTGGAGCGTGGATATCCTTTGGAGGGAATCGAGCTCGGCGAGGAACCCGACGGACAATGGGTCTCGCCGGAAGATTATGCGGCGCTTTATATCGCTGTGACTCGCCGTCTTCGTGAACTGAGTCCTGGATTGAAATTGGGCGGACCGAGCCTGCAAAGTTTCGAATCACATCTGCTCACCTGGCCGGACGCGGCGGGCAATCGCTTTTGGATGAACCGATTTCTACAGCGTGTCCGCGCCGCAAAATCTCCATTCGATTTCTTTTCGTTCGAATTTTATCCATTCGACGATGTTTGCTCTCCCGCGGCCCCGCAGTTGCCGGACACCCCGAAGCGGCTTGCCGAAATGATTTCCAGCCTGCGCAACGATGGCGTTCCGGCAAATATCCCCTGGTTCCTAACTGAATACGGCTATTCTGTTTTCGCTGGTCGACCGGAAGTCGATATCGAGGGCGCGCTCTTTCAAGCAGACGTCATCGGATCCTTTCTGACACTCGGGGGCAATAAGGCGTACCTATATGGATATGAACCAAATTATCTCGAGGATGAGTTAAGATGTTCGTCGTGGGGCAATCTCATGATGCTCCAGCTCAACCCAAAAAGTGAAAGACTGAATCATTTGTCGAGTTATCACAGCGCTCGTCTGGTCACGAAAGAATGGATGCAGCCAGGAAATGGTTCGAATGAAATCTTCCCAGTCACTGTCGAGCAACGCAACTCCGCAGTAACCGGCTATGCCATCCGCCGACCGGATAACCAGTGGGCTATTCTTGCGATCAACAAAGATCCGAGACGATCGGCCCGCTTAAATGTACGATTCAAGTTATTCGATAAAGGGCCGACGGTTATGTTTTCCGGTAAGATCGACATCTTCCAATTCTCACGACGACAGTACGCCTGGCGAGACAACGGGCCAGATGGCCGGCCCATCCGAAGTTTAGCTCCCGAACATTTTCGGATAGACGCTGCGCCGTCGCAGACGTTGCCGCCTTATTCGTTAACGGTTCTACGTGGTCGAGTCTCCGAACCTTAGACCCGAACCGGCACCGAAGCAGTGCGTTCCAGTTTGCCCCAGTTCACCCAAGCTCCTTTGACCGCGCGCAAGATTGCCGTCCAAATACAGTAGCTGAGCATCGGGCGATAAATCAGGCGCATCGGCAAAATCCGCCATGCTCGCAGAATCGGTTCTCGTTCAAGAATGCACGCGAGCGTGGCCAGGATCACATCCATCGACAAGAATGTGATGATAAATGGCAACACTGCGCGCCATGCGCCGAAGGGAAGCGAGCCGAGCAGAAACAAATCCACCATCGGCGTCACCGCGACGAGGATGATTTGGAAAAACCACACGCTCGGCAAACTGAACCAGCCCAGAGCGCGATAGTTCAAGTTGAAGATCATGTCGCGATGTTTCCACAAACATTGCAGCGTGCCATAAGCCCAGCGGAATCTTTGCCGCGCCAGCGTGCGCACACTTTCGGGCGCTTCTGTCCAGGCGATCGCGCCGGGAACATAAACGATCCGTTGTCGATCTTTGTGCAAGGCGAGCGTGAGATCGGTGTCCTCGGCCAGTGTTTCCAAACTCAAACCGCCCGCTTTATCGATCGCTTCCTTCCGAATCGCGCTAATAGCGCCCGGCACCACCGTGATGCAATTCCAGCGATCATACGCGCGCCGGTCGAGATTGAATCCGCAGGTATATTCGAGCGCCTGACAACGCGCGATGAATGTCCGCAGATTTCCCACTTTGGCATGACCCGAAACCGCGCCAATACGCTTATCAGCGAACGGCTCGACCAAACGCGAAAGCGTGTCGCGCTGACATTGCGTGTCCGCATCGATGAAAACGATGATGCCATGGCGAACGGCAGACAGAGCACGCTGCAAGGCGCGGGCTTTACCGTGGTTCTCTTGTTGAAATAAACGCACACGTGGATCGACATCGGCAACGCGTTCGATCTCCGCGGCGGTCTGATCGCGAGAGCCATCATCGACTACCACCACTTCGATCTCCCCCTCGTAGTCGCTCGTGAGCAACGCGCGCAACGTGTCAGCGATCACTTTGCCTTCATTGTAAGCGGCAATCACTACGCTAACCGGCTCGGCAAACTCCGCCGATGGTCTCTTGCGAAATCGGTAGGCCAGCCAAATCACAATCAGCGTCCGAACTACCACTAGCGCAGTCGCGACAATCATGAAGGCCCACAGAAATTGTTCGATTGCGTGATAAACGCGGAACCCAGCGCTGCTCACCACCCGCGCGAAAGGTTGGCCGCGCTCAGCCAGCAGCGGCATCAATGCATCGCGCGTCGTTCCCAATAACGTACTCACCGGAACCACTGTGTCGCCCCGCGCGTGCAGCCAATCCAAAATCTTGGGCAGCGCTTCAACTGTCTGGGAGCGATCGCCGCCCGCGTCGTGCAACAAGATGATGCTGCCATCGTGCCGTTGCTGTTTCACTCGCTGAAGGATTGTATCGGCGCCCGGTTTGGCCCAATCCTGTGGGTCGATACTTTCCAAAACGACCAGGTAATTTAGGTCCTCGGCAATTTGCAACGGAATCAATTCGTCTAGCTGGGATGGGTTGGTATCAGCCGAGTACGGTGGGCGAAACAACGTCGTCGAGCGCCCGGTGATCGTCTCGAGCAGCAATTGCGTCGCATTCAATTCGAGCCGCACATGTTCCGGCCCGCAATCCGACAGATCCGGATGATAATAGGTGTGGTTTCCCATCTCGTGGCCTTCATTGACAATGCGGCGCACAAGTTTTGGGTAACGCTCGGCGTTCGTGCCCACGAGAAAAAAAACTGCCTTCACATTGGCTGCTTTCAAAATGTCCAAAATCTTCGGTGTCCATCGCGGATCAGGTCCGTCATCAAACGTGATCGCGATCTGATGCTCGCCGCCCGCGCCCTGATGATAAAGGGTGGGAAACTGCGGGAACTTTACATATTTCGCTGTGAGATAACCTTCCGAATCAAACGTCAGATTTCGCATTCCGTCCGACCGGCTCTCATCCACGGTAACGATTTCACCGTCGCCAACGTCGGCGATCGTGTCTGTGCTTTTCACTACCTCCAGCAGTTGGCGCGTTTGATTGTCGATCTTGGAATCGGGCGCGGCATTTAATCCGTCCCAAATCGCACTGTCTTCGGTCCCGAGACGAAAGAGCGCAAACCCGCCGGCCTTTTGCTGGCGCACTTCGCGGAGCTGATTCAGAAACGTGATCGCGTCGAGAAACCACACCCCATGTTCCTTCTCGCCCTCTTCAAAATAAAAATAGGGATTGTAACCAGGCGCGGCTACTCCGACGCTTTCAACTTCCGCGTTGTTCGCGCGGCTCATCGCTTCGGGAAAACTGATCAACTCCGCTTTTTTTCCGCCGATGGTCCAGTCGTATCCGTAACTTCCCAACGCGATGATCCATTGTTTCGGGTCCGCATCTTCCAGCAAAACGTGCAACCAACCTTCAAACCACGGCCGCGAAGCCAGCGGCGCAGGAGGATCGATATCCGACGTCTCGTCAAACAACATCGCCACGAACCGATCCACATTGTCCGAGAGTTTCTCGAAATCGATGAAATCGAGCTCTTGTCCGGGCTGGACACAGAGCCATAGCTCCTTCTCATCGTCGTGCAACGCATCGGCAAACTTGTCGATGAACATGGCGATGTCGTTCTTGTAGGCGGGATCGAGTTGTTCCCAATCGACGACCACTCCAGATGCTTTGGCGTTGCGCAACACGCTCAGCACATTGCCAATGAAGCGATTCTGCCGCGACGCCGGGCCATGAACCACGTTCTCAACGGCCTCCGGTTGCCACGTGTCGCCGATTAGATTCGTCAGCAACGGCATCAACACAATCCCCTTGTTCGCGCAAAGCTTTGGCACTCGCGGGTCTGCGTCGATTTGCAAATCGCCCATCCCGTTCACCATCGACATCCATTCCGGACAAACGTGAGTGATTTGCGACGCGTGCTGCTCGAGGGACGAGTAGCTGTAGGGATCGCCGTTAGTGTAAAACGCCAGCCGCACTTCGTTGTTAGGCGATTTCTTTCGCGGACGCAGGGGCGGCGCCGGTGTCGGACCGATAATTTTCTTAGCGGCTTGTCGCGCCGCGCCAAATTTTTCCCATAGCAAAGAACCGGCCGAAAGTTGCCCCGCGGGATGCTCTTTTTGCAAAGCCTTCAACTGGCCTTTCAACTGGCGCAGAGAAAAGGGCAGGCTCAGCTGCGGCGCCACAAAAAGGGTCTGCACGAAGAGCACCGTGGCCAAAAAAAATACAACTGCCCCAAGGAGCAGAATTAGCCGCAACCGTGGCCAGCGCTTACCTGCCGGATCGGAAAAAATGAATGGCGTTACACTATCTGGAGGGATCTTCTGCATGAGCCGCCTATCATCGCGCAGTTATTGAGATAAGAAAAGCGACTCCTAACCGCCGAAGCTTCTTCGTTATTAAACGTTGGGCGTTGGGCGTTCAGCGTTGGGCGTTTTCTTCAGCTTTCTTCCCAATTCACTCGCTCTCTCCCGCACCAAGTTCCTCGCCTCCGCTATCGTTCCTCCCAGTTCGAAAACGCCGTCAAAAATATCGCGCGCCTCTCGATCTTCGCTCGCACGACCGACGATCGCAAAAACACGCTTGCCAAGTTTTCGTGCCAGCCGCGCCACGCCCGCCGGGGTTTTTCCTTCCAGCGTCTGTCGATCCAAACTTCCCTCCCCTGTAATGACAACATCGGCATCTTTCATTTTCGATTCCAAATCGACTGCTTCCGCCACCACTTCGAAACCCCGCCGAATTTTCGCCCCGCAAAAACTCATTAGCCCAAATCCTAGTCCGCCGGCCGCGCCCGCACCCGGCTCATTGCGAAAATCAAAACCGAATTCCTTCTCCACGACATCCGCAAGTCTGGCGAGCGCACGTTCCAAGATGTCGATCTTATCTTCGCTCGCGCCTTTCTGCGGGCCGAACACATGCGTCGCGCCATTTTTTCCTAGCAACGGATTTCGAACATCTGCCGCCGCGACAATTTTGGGCAACGACAAATTTTCCGGTCTTATAACCTTCGCGAGGTGAACCAGCCGACTCACGTTTTCCTCTTCCTCTTCTTCGTAATTGAATCGAAATCCAATGGCGCGCGCCATTCCAAATCCACCGTCATTCGTCGCGCTGCCGCCAAGACCAATGATGATCTCACGCGCGCTTTGTTTCACCGCATCCAAAATCATTTCGCCGACTCCAAATGTACTCGCGCGCACCGGATCGCGCTCGCTTTCTGAAAGCCGCCGCATGCCAGCAGCTTCGCTCATCTCCATGACAGCGAGTTTTTGATTATCGATCCAGGCATAACGGACATCGATTTTGCGCCCGAATGGATCATGCGCATTGCATTTCAACCACGAACCACCGAGCGCCTCGCAAATGACTTCCGCTGTCCCCTCGCCACCATCCGCCATCGGCACGATGTCGATCTTCGCATCCGGCAAAATATCGAGCAGTCCTTTCGCGATGTTCTCCGCGACTTCGCGCGCGTTAAGCGAGCCTTTGAATTTATCCGGCGCGATTATGATTCTCACGACACAATCCTCTGCCTTCGACATTCGGCGTTGGACGTTGGGGTTCGGCGTTTTCTTCAGCCTTTCAGTTTCCGCTCCAAAATTTCTCCGACCATCTGTGGGTTCGCTTTCCCCTGCGATAACTTCATCACTTGCCCCTTGAGAAAGTTCAACGACGCAGCATTGCCTGCTCTAAAATCCGTGGCCGGTCTCGGATTCGCGGCGATGACCTGATCGCAAAGCTCTTCGATCGCGCTCGCATCGCTCAATTGCTCGATCCCTTTCTCCTTCACAATCGCGGCGGCGCCTTTTCTGCTGGCAAACATTTCCGCAAAAACTTCCTTGCCCTGCTTGCCGCTGATTTTTCCGCTGTCGATCAAATCCACCAGCTCGTGGAGCGCTTCCGGCGGAATCGGACAATCGTCGATGGTTTTGCCCGCAATGCTGAGCGCATTTTGCAGATCGTTCAAAATCCAATTCGCGATGTTTTTCGGTTTCGTTGTGTTTCGGGCTGCGGCCTCGAAATACCTGGCAAGATCGAGATCCTTTGCCAGTACCCCAGCGTCGTAAGCGCTTACTTGATATTGCTCGACGAAACGCGCGCGCTTTGTCGTCGGCAATTCCGGCACGCGCGTACGCACGTCGGCGAGCAGCACATCAGTTTTCACCGGAACAAGATCGGGATCGGGAAAATAACGATAATCGTGCGCGAACTCTTTTGTGCGCATCACGAAAGTTTTGCCGGCGACATCGTCCCAGCCGCGAGTTTCCTGGTCAAGTGTTTCGTCGCGCTCGAGTGCGGCGATTTGCCGCTGAATCTCGTAAGCCAGCGCTCGCCGCACCCCACTGATCGAATTCATGTTCTTGATTTCAACCTTCACGCCGAGTTCCGCCTGCTTCGCCGGTCGCACTGAAACATTGCAATCGCAGCGGAGCTGACCTTTTTCCATGTCCGCGTCGCTGACCGCGCCGTAGATCAGGATTTGTTTCAGAGAGGTCAGAAACGCAAATGCTTCTTCGGGAGAATTGATCTCCGGTTGCGTCACAATTTCCATCAACGGCGTGCCGGCGCGGTTGAAATCAATTCCGGTGGTCGATTCGAAGTGAAAACTTTTCGCGACGTCTTCTTCGAGGTGAATCCGGACGAGACGCACTTCCTTGTCGGGCGTAGCGATATTTTTCTGCGCATCCTTTGGATAAGCCATGTCATGCAACGGCACGCTACCGTTGGTACAAAACGGCATATCGTATTGCGATATCTGATAATTCTTGGGCATGTCCGGATAGAAATAATTTTTCCGGTCGAACTTGCAGACCGGCGTGATGTCGGAACCGAGCATTAGCCCGGTGAGCACCGTCATGCGCAACCCTTCGTGATTCATCACCGGCAACGCACCCGGCAAACCCAGACAAATCGGACACGTGTGCGTGTTCGGTTCAGCGCCGAATTCGACTGGACACGCGCAAAACATCTTCGAACGCGTCTTGAGCTGCACGTGCACCTCCAGACCGATAGTGGTGATGTAATTCATGGCAAGGAACGACGGCTTCCTAGCCGTCGAGACTCACCTTCTCGGCGTATGGGAAGCCGTCGCTCCTTGTTCCAACGCATAATCCATGGCCTGCCGCAGATCGAACTCTTTGATCTGCGCAATCAATGCCGGATCATTCGCCGCCTCCAGGACTTTTTCGTTCTGGAGAAGATCGAAAATGCGTCCTCGCGCGATCAGGTCTGCGATTTCCGGATCGTTTCGCAAGGCCACGATTTTGGGATGTTCGCTCAACTCTCGCGCACCAGGGAAAGTAAGAAAACGTTCCGCATTTTCCGGATTAGCAAGCAACTGACCCACCTTTGCCAGAGTGTCATAAGTTTTTTCGGGGATTAGGTCTGTTCGTTTAACGATGCCGCCCACGCTGCCCAGCTCGATCGAGTTTTTCAATCGCGCGAGCAAAGCCATCAGCTGGTCCGGTTCCTCTTTTCTCAAATCAGGACTCGATGAAAGGATCGCGCGCATCGCTTGGGCCGGAGGCGGATCGGCCGGTTCAGTTCCCGCTTGCGCGCACACCCGGCCATCAGCGACCGCACCTAACGAGCGAACGCTAACGACCATCAGCCAGACGAAGAATACGCCAAAAAATAACCCCAACGCCGCCCCGCTGACTCCGCACAGGAATCGCACCGGGAGTGAACTGTGTTGTGCCGTGCGTTTGAAAAAAATGACGCCAAGGCTGCTGACGACCGAGTATATCAGGAGCGCAAGCACCGCGCCGGCCAGCATCGCGATGATCGGGTCCGGCATTCTCAGAAATGTACGCGCGATCGGCAGAAGGAGCTTGCCGCCAAAAATTGCCGCAGCGTAGGCCGCTACGATCGCGACCACGCGCGCGATCTGTCGCATCAAACCGAGCCGCCAGCCGCGGATGAACTCGAACAAAACCAAAATGATCGCAAACGAGACGAAAACAATCTGCCAAAGCACCGACCCACTTGACCCTTGCAGCCCCGGATTCATTTCGCTGGATTTGAAAGATCGACAGCGCGCTGCCGCAATGCGTGGTCGCAAAGCACCAGCGCGGTCATCGCCTCAACCATCGGCACAGCACGCGGCAACACGCAGGGATCGTGACGACCGCGCGCCGCGATTTTCGTTTCCTCGCCCGATGCGGTCACCGTCTTTTGTTCGCGCGCAATTGTGGCCGTCGGTTTAAACGCGACCCGGAAATAAATCTCTTCGCCATTACTGATTCCACCCTGGATTCCGCCGGAATAATTTGTCGCGGTCCGGACCCGGTTTTCTCGCATTTCGAATGCGTCGTTGTGTTGGGAGCCGCGCATCTTCGCAGCCGCGAATCCCGAGCCGATTTCAAAGCCTTTCGTTGCCGGCAGGCTCAACATCGCTTTGGCCAAATCCGCTTCCAGTTTGTCGAAGACCGGCTCGCCGAGTCCGGCAGGCGCGTTCCGCACCACGCACTCGATTGTGCCGCCTAACGAATCGCCTTTTTCGCGAGCTTTCTCGATTAACGCAATCATCTCGCCGGCGGCGGCTGGGTCGGGGCACCGAACAATGTTTGCATCGACATCTTCTATTTTCACCGTTGATCTGTCGACCTTTGCCATTACTTCGTGGATTTGGTCCACATAAGCAACGATGTCGATCTTTGGATAAAGCGTCCGCAACACTTTTCGCGCAACTGCGCCGGCGGCGACTCTGCCAATCGTTTCGCGCGCCGATGCGCGTCCCCCACCCTGCCAATTTCGGATTCCATATTTTGCTTCGTAGGTGAAATCGGCATGCGATGGACGAAAGGATGTAGCCAAAGGCAAATAATCTTCCGGATGCGCATCTTTGTTGCGGACCAGGATAGCAATGGGAGTGCCGAGGGTTTTGCCTTCAAAGATGCCGGAAAGAATCTCACAGCAATCCTCCTCTTTACGTTGGGTTGTGATTTGGCTTTGGCCGGGACGACGCCGATTCAACTCGCGTTGAATGTCGGCCTCGCTGATGTCGATCTTGGGCGGACAGCCATCGATCACTACGCCGATCCCACCACCGTGCGATTCGCCAAACGTGGTAACGCGAAAGAGTTGGCCGAAAGT
>WNFW01002329.1_pt1 | contig 12921 bp, 10 predicted proteins | sample 5400131 | NCBI WGS metagenome assembly WNFW01 (sample SAMN13153362, study PRJNA577476) | soil metagenome | isolation source: 20 cm soil or saprolite under grassland replicate 1 | place: USA:California | collected 2016-06-15 | reverse complement strand
GGGCCGGATGCTCCTGCTCGGCGCCGTGGCGGCCGGTTCGGCTGTTGCCAGCGCGCTGGCGGAGAAGGCCGGCATCCGCGTCGCCTACCTCGCCATGGCTGTCTCAGCGGCCGCCATCACCATCGCCGTGGGTCCCCCGCTCATCCGCCGGACGGGCCTGCGGTAGGCCGCCGCTGGCGGCCGAGACCGGGATCACCGGGCCGGTGACGGCGCGGCTGTTGTGTCGTCCACAATGGCCGACGCGGACCTGTTCTGCGTGCTGCGGGTGCTGGCGCCGGACGGGTCCGACGTCACGTTCCCCGGCGCGATCGACCCGCACACTCCGGCTCCCAGGCTGGCTGCGGGTCTCCCGCAGCTGACCGGCAGCTCCCAGACCCCTGTGGGCCGGCCCCGGGCGCGAGTCGTTCCTGCTGCTGCCGGTCATCCCCGCTGACGGCAGCCCCTGACCGGCCACGGCCGGACGCGCGCGAAGGGAAGAGATGCTGCGAGAGAAGCGTTCGGCGGCCTAAGTACAGACTGGAGAGAAGGCATCAACTGGCCCGCCGTGCGGGAGTGGCGCCTCACGCGTGCCAGAGAGGCAATGGCGCGGCCGTGCTGGTCCCGGCGTGACGCCGGCCAGCGCGTGGCTGGCCGGCGTCACTCGCGATCAGGCGGCTAGGGAATGGACCAGTGCTGGTCCGAGGCGTTCGAGCAGGTCTGGACCTTGACCTGGGTGCCGTTGGTGGTGGAGCCACTCGGGTCGGTCAGGCACAGGCCTTGGAAGGCCAGCACGTACTCGCCGCTGGAGTTCCGCGACCATAGCTGGTTTCGCTGGCCGTTGCAGGCCTCGATCATCAGCTTGGTGCCCGTGCCGCCCCAGGTGCTGTCGGTGAGGCACTTCCCCACGACCTGGAGTTCACCGTTCTGCTGGGTCCACCTCTGGCGCGAGCCGCCGATGCACTGCCAGATGTCGACCGGGTTGCCATTCGCGCTGAGCCCGTTGTTGTCGTCCAGGCACAGGTTCCGGAATCCCTTCAAGGCCCCGATGGGCTTCATCACGCACCCGTCGCCGCCGTTGGCGAGTGCGTTGTTGTCGTACAGCGGTTGCATGGCGAATGTGCCGGTGGACAGTGTCACGGTGTGGATGTCTATGTTTCCGGATACCGGGTCGCGCCAGGCGCATTTGTCCCCGATCTCGCCACCGAATGGGTCACTGGGATCCCACCATCCGGATACCGGGAATGGGTCGGTGACCGTCTCGGCATATTCGTGGCGGCCGACGATGGAGAAACCGTCGTACTGGTTCTGCACGATGTCCTCACCGCAGCCGCCGCCCGCGTCGAGGATGTAGGGCAGGTTGGTGTACGGCTCATTGGAGTTGGAGTGCCAGGCGCAGTAGTTCCCCGTGCCGCCGGCACAGCTCGGGGAGTAAAACCCATCCGGGCAGGTCCCGGACTGCGTGGCGACCACGATCTGGGCGTTGGCCAGATCGGTGATGCCTTCGACGCTGGCGAAGGCGTCGGCCTCCGCGGCTAGCTGGCCCTGATCGACACCGCTCGGCGGGGTGCTGGCGTCCTGGAAGGCACCCTTGTACACCGAACCGGTGAATGTGGGGTAGCCACCGCTGTCGCCGTACAGCGAGTTGATCGTGGACCAGCTGTCCTGCGGCTGCACGCCGAGCCCCGCGTAGAAGTTCTCCATGTAAGCGGCGCTGGCGGCCTGGGACGAGTCCGTGCTCCAGTGCGGTCCCCACAGCAGCAGATACACGTGCGGCGAATGCTGGACCGCGCCTCCGTTCTAGGTGAGCGGGCAGTTCGGTTCCGAACAGCTCGTGGCGGGCTTCGCGCTCTTGGACTTATGACCCCGGGCGTACATGATTGCGAGCTTCGCGGCCTTCGTGTGGCCCAGGTGGGCCACGTAGGCATGGTGCAGGTCGACCACCGCGGCATGCGACGCAGGCGTGCCCGGCGGCGCGGTGGTGGCCTGGGCCTGCGCCGAGGTCGCGGCCGACATCAGGCTCATGGCGGCCACAGCCGTCCCGGCAAGGACGCGTTTCAGCATGAAATCCCCGTATCCGTTGGTAAGAGATGCCCGGATTGCACCGGGCGGATGGAATACTGGCAGCTCGCGCCATAATTACCATGACGCGAGCTTTGATGCTTTGATTAAAGGGCGCTTGCCCCTTTTGGGCGAGGGTTCGAGCGGCAGCCCTGGGTTAGGGTACAGCCTCCCGGAACTATTGCAAGATAACCAGGCCGGTGTTTGTAGCGGGATATTCCACGGGCCAGGTGCGAATTCGCCCGGTCAGGATGACCAGGGGATGACGGCTGCTTCTCCGGCCAGCAGTTGGCGGCGGGCCGCCTGCTCGTCCCTGATCACGTGCATGACCGCGTTGATGAGGGCCAGGTGGGTGAACGCCTGGGGGAAGTTGCCCAGGTGCCGGCCGGACCGCGGGTCGATCTCCTCGGCGTACAGCAGCAGCGGGCTGGCGTAGGACAGGACCTTCTCGCAAAGGTCCCTGGCCCGGCGTTGTTCGCCGATCTCAGCCAGGGCGGAGACGAGCCAGAACGTGCAGATCGTGAAGGTCCCCTCTTCGCCGGGCAGCCCGTCGTCCGTCTCGGCAACCCGGTAGCGCAGGACCAGCCCGTCCCTGGTCAGCTCGTTCGCGATGGCCAGCACGGTGGCACGGATCCGTGGATCCTCTGGCGGCAGGAATCGCAGCAGCGGCATCAGCAACAAGGATGCGTCCAGCGCCGTAGTTTCGTAATGCTGGCAATAAACACCACGGTCATCGAGGGCGTTGGCGCAGATGTCGGCGTGGATCTCGTTGGCGGCCTTCTGCCACAGCCTGGCGGTGTCGTGCTCGTCGCGGAGCCTGGCCAGCCGCGCGCCACGGTCCGCCGCCACCCAGCACATCATCTTCGAAGACGTAAAGTGCTTCGGCTCCCCGCGGATCTCCCAGATGCCGCGGTCCGGCTCGCGCCAGTGTTCGAGGGCGTGCTCGACCTGCTGGCGGGCAACCTGCCAGACCCGTTCGTCCAGCCGGTCGCGGGACCTGGTGTGCAGGTAGACCGATTCCAGCACGGTCCCCCAGACATCGTTCTGCCGCTGCTGGTAGGCGGCGTTCCCGATCCGGACCGGCCGCGCGTCCTGGTATCCCTGCAGGTGGTCGAGCACCCGTTCGGTGAGATCCGCGGTGCCGTCGATGCCGTAGACGATCTGGAGGTCGCCGCCGTCGCGTTCGGCCAGGTCTGCGACGAACGCGAAGTAGTCGTTGGCCTCCCAGTCGAAGCCCAGCGTGTAGAGGCCCCAGAGCGCGAAGGTGGCATCGCGGATCCAGCTGTAGCGGTAGTCCCAGTTGCGCTCCCCGCGCGGGGTTTCCGGCAGGGACGTGGTGGCCGCCGCAGCGATGGCACCGGTCGGGGCGAACGACAGGCCTTTGAGCGTCAGCGCGCTCCTGGTGAGGTGGCTGCGCCAGCGGTGGTCGGGGAAGTTGCCCCGGGCCAGCCAGTGCTGCCAGTGATGCGCCGTCCACATCAGGCGCTTGTCGGCTTCCTTGTAACTCTTCGGCGCGGTCCGGCTGCCCCAGGACAGCGCGCAGAACCGGGTGTCGCCCTCGCGCAGGAAGGTCCGGCCGCGGGCGGTGGACCCCTCGATCCCGAACCGGATGTCCGACGTCAGGGTTATCTCCAGCCCGCCGCCGTCCTTGGCCGCGGCCTGGTGGTAACCCCCTTCGGGGCGGTGCCAGCGGGCCCGCTCCATCCCGTAGCCGAACACCGGCTCGCAGTCCAGGGCCAGTTGCACCGAGCCCTGCACGCACCGGACCGTCCGGATCAGCGTGTGCTCGGCGTCGTAGTCGGTCGGCGGCCTGATGTGCGTGGTGCGCCCCGGGTGCTCGTGCCGCCACGGCCCCATCACCAGGCAGTCCCGGACGACGATCCAGCCTTCGCCGCAGTCCCAGCTTGTCTCGAGCACCATGGTCCCGGGCAGGTAGCGCCGGTCGGCCGGCACGTCCACGTTCTCCGGGCCGAACCGGAAACTGCCCGCCCGCCGGTCGAGGATGGCGCCGAACACGCTCGGGCAGTCCATTCTGGGCAGGCACATCCATTCGAGGGCCCCGCTCGGCGCTACCAGCGCGGTCACTTCGCAGTCGGACAAGAAGCCGTAGTCCGCGATCGGCGGGTAGGCGGAGAACGCCCCGGTACTGCGGATCAGCCCCATGTAATCGGGCTCGTCCTGTTCAGGCTCATCAACCATCGTGTTTCCCGGTGTTGGCCGCCATGCCAGGTAGCTACCCCGGTGTCCGTCGCCCTCACCTGCCCGAGAGCGCCTGTCTCGCCGCGTCCGCGAACAACACCGCGAACGAGGACCGGATGGCTGCGGTTCCCGGCCCGGGGCTGGTGCTGAACCTCTGCCTGACTCTCCCGGCCGCATCGATCACGTACGCCTCCTCGGTGTGCAGCGCCGCGGTCAGGTCCTGCGCCGTGATCCCATAACCGTGCCATACCTGGTGGAGCTGAGACAGCGTCCCGGTGAGGTACAGCCAGCCCGGTACCTGGCTCAGGCCCTCCCGGCGGTCGAACGCCCGCAATGTGCGCACGGGCACCGAACGGAGCACGATCCCGACCAGCTCCACCTGGTGCCCCCCGAGCAGCGCGGCGGCCTTGCGGAACTCGGCCCCGATCGGCGGGCACCCGGAGCGGCAGACCGGGTCGAAGAAGCTGAGCAGGACCACCTTGCCGCGCAGGCTCGCGAGCGTCACCGTCCGGCCGTACTGGCTGGTCAGGGCGAACCCGGGGGCGCGATAGTCGAGCGGCACGGCCGGGCCGGCGATGGACCGGGCCAGGATCGGATCGGCGTTCGGGCTGGCCTGCGCGACCGCCATCGGCGCGGCACCGAGGATGATCAGCGCGGCGCCGCCCACCGCAGCCACCCACCGGCTCGCCGGCCCGGTAACGGCGGCGGCCGGCGCGGGCCCGGTAACTGCGGCCGGCGCAGTCCGTGGCACGCGTACCAGGGCCAGGTAGCCCGCCCCCGCCAGGAGGATCAAGGGAATCATGCTGTTGGGGTCCGTGCCGAGCCCGCCGAGGAAGCCCAGATCCTGGACCAGCACCCAGTCGGCCAGGCACAGCACCACGAACGCGGGGAATGCCAGCCGGATCAGCCGTGGCCGGCCGCTGACAAACGCAGCGCCTATCGCGGCGAGCGTGAGCACGGCCACCATGTTGACCGCGAACCCGTGGGCCTCGTCGAAGTTGCCGAACGCGAACACCCACCCGGACAGGAACCCCGGCTGGGGCGTGAGCGACATCGACTGCGCCATCGCGGCCAGGGCGCCCGGCTGCCCGTTCGATATGCCTTGCCAGGACCCGCGCCCCGGCCAGGCTTGCAGTACCGCCATCCCGGCCAGGAACAGGCCAAGACTGCCGAGGATCAGCCGGCCCAGCCGCGGCGAGTGCCAGGCGCTCTCGGGCAGCGCGATCAGCAGGCCCGCGGCCAGATAGACGGCCGCCGCGCCGGGGGCGCCGGTAAGCCAGGTCAGGCCGGGCGCGAAGATCCCGCCGAACGACTCTCCGAAGACCCAGATGACCAGGGCCCAGCCGGCTCCGGCCAGCCCGGCGAGGCGGGTCATCGCGCCCCGGGGCGCGGCCACCATCCAGATGCCGATCCCGGCCTGGATCCACACCGCGGCGGCACCGGCCTGGACCGGGTGATACGACCAGGTGGTACCGGCCCAGTTCACCAGGTGCTGCACCCAGGCCGGCGAGCTGGCCGCGGCCGGCTCGATCACCAGGGACGGCAGGCCGATGGCCATCTTCGGCTGAGCCTGCAGGATCGCGTCGAACAGCCACAGGTTGCCGAAGCCGATCACCAGGAGCTGCCGCCCGGCCGGCTCAGGGCCGGCTAGCTCGGGCCCGGGCACCCCGGGGCGCCAGGTGCGCAGGGCCGCCCAGGCCAGGGCGAGCACCGCGAAAATGAGCAGTGCGATGAGCGCCTGGTGCAGCAGGGCGGAACGGAACGCCGCCACGACCGTCGGGTCGTTGACGTTCAGCCCTGAATTCATCCCTGGCATGGCGTCCCATCCCGGCAGTGCGGCCTGCCGGGCCGCGGTGACCAGGCCGGTGCGGGCCGCCCCGGCCGGCTAACCGTAATCCTCCTCCCGCTCAGACGGACGCAGGCTGCGGTGCCGGGGCAGGCTGTGCGGGTGCCGCCACCGGCGCCGTGCCGCCGGCGTCGGCCAGGTACTCCGCCATGGTGCGCTCCCGGCCGTAGCGGTGCCTCAGCCACAGATAGCAGAGAAACGCCGCCGGCCCGAAGAACGCCTGCGACGGCACCAGGATGTCGGTACGGGTGTCGATGAAGTTGATGATCAGCGGAACGAGGCTGGGCACCACGGCACCGAACACCACGACCAGCCCGAACGCGAGCCGGGCCGCGGACCGGCCGTACGCCTTGTAGGCGGCGACCGCGAACAGCGCGAAGATCAGCAGGTCGCCGATGCCGATGGCGAAGTTGTTGATGCCGAACCGCATGCCCAGCGACGGGTCGAGCGGAGCCCCGAGAAATTCCTGGACGAGCTTGTCGGTGAGGGGGTAGACGGAGCTGAAGATCACGTCATAGGCCCCGAGCGCAAGAGCGAGCCAGGACACGTACCGCAGCTTCATCCCGCCTTGCACGTAGAGGTTGGCGACCGCGATCGTGGCGAGCCCCACCAGGGCGGCGAGCTCAGCCCACCAGAGCTGCCAGCCGGCGGTCGTACCGAGCATGGTGCGGCTGGTCCAGATATTGGCGCCGATGAGCAGCCCGATGCACAACCACAGCCACGTCCGGCCCAGCACCGGCCGGTAGCCGATGGCCAGCGCCGAGGCGAAGGTCAGCGCCAGCAGGCAGGTCAGGGCCCAGCGGGGCATCGCCGCGTACAGGAACGGCAGGCCCACGATGAACGCGAGCAAGATGGCGATGTCGCGGCCGTTGAACGTGCCGATCGGCGGCCGGTCCAGGCGCACCCGGCGGAAATAGACCAGGGCCAGCGCAGTGACCGCGACGATGCCGACCAGGGTGACACCCAACTGGGTGAGGCTCTCCTGCAGGAGAGAGATCGGCAAGATATGGCTAACCGGCATGTCAGGCTCCAACGAGTGCTTGCCGACTGGCGAACGTGGTCTCGTGCAGGTCGCTTCGGGTGTGGCGCAGCGCGGCGGCCTGGTCGTCGCCCACGATCGCCAGGTCCACGTCCAGGCCGGCCGCGGCGAAATGCTGACGGGCCGCGGCCTCACCATAACCGTTGATCGCCGCGGCCGGCAGGGTGAGCCGGACGCGGCCGTCCCGGACCTCGGCGTGGTACCGGGCGGGCCACGGCGCCGTGGGCAGCGCCTCGATGGCGTGGACGAGCTGCCGGGGAGTGATCACCTCACCCGCGCCCAGGTCCAGCACGTGGTCCGCCTTGCCGAGGACGTGGCTCATGGCGGGGATGCCGGCCAGTTCGCAGCTCAGTGGCTCATCGGGCAGGCAGCGGGCGACGTCGCGGGTGTCGTACCGGAAAACCGGCATGCAGTCCCGGTAGGGGAAGTACGGGGTGATCACGACGGTGCCGAGCGCGCCGGGAGCGGCAGGCTCGCCGGTCCGCAGGTCGAGCAGCTCAGTCAAGCCGGTATTGAGGTCGTGGTGCAGGTGGGCCTGGCTGCAGGTACGGCCGGTGACCGGGATCACCTCGGTCATGCTGAAGCCGTCATCTACCCGCGGCACGCCCAGCGTCCCGCAGGCCGCCTGGGCGAGGCTGGGAGAGAGGATCTCGCCGCCGGCGACGATGCGCCGTAGCTGGAAGTCGCCCGGGCCGCAGCCGGCGCGCCGAGCGGCCATGACCAGTCCGGCGAGGTAGCTGGGAGGCGCGGACAGCAGCGTCGTCCCGCCGTCGGCCAGGCTGTCCAGCGCTTCGTCCGGCGACACGATGCCAAGCGGCCGGCACACCGCACCGACCAGGCGGCAGATGGCGGCGGTCAGGTGCATGCCGACGGTCGCGCGGGAACTCATGTTGACCTGCATGACATCGCCCGGCCGCAGCTCGTCGCGCAGTACCGAGGACAGCGCGCTCAGCCCGGCCCACAGCTCCAGCTCATAGCGCGACAACCGGATTTCCGTCGGGCGGCCGGTGGTGCCGGTGGTGCGTGTCGTCAGGACACCCGCCGTATCGGTGCACAGGAAGTCACCCGGCCGCTCGGTCAGGTCCCGCTTGGTGGTGACCGGAATCGCCCGCAGCGCCGCGAGATCGAGCTTGCCCGGCTGGACATGCGCGGCGGCGAACCGGCGCGCGTAGAACGGCGAGTGCACGTCGAGCCGCCGCGCTGTCCGGCGCACGGCGTGCTTGACGAACTCGGCCCGTTCCCCTGGATCCGCGAGCGGGCCGTCGATCAACTGCTGAGCGTCCGCGCCCGGCTCACCGAACTCCGCGATCGTGGCGAGGGCGTCGCCGACCAGCCGGCCGATATTGCGCGTGTCCAGCCGACGACCCCGGATCATGCCCATCGCCATCCGGAATTGCCTGATGCCGGTCTCAAACATCGCCGTCCCATCCCATGTCGGTGCCGGGACCAGCACTGCCCGGCCGGGCGGTGCTGGTCCCGGCACGACCACGCCGGCGGGAACCTGCCCGTCAGCACGGCCCGCCTAGAAATCCGCGCCGGCAGCGCTGGCGAACAGCACCGCGCTCAGCGAGCCCAGCACGTAGCGAGCGTGCTTGAAAGCTGCTTTCATGGTTACCTCCTCTCCTCGTCCTTGAGGGCCACCACTTGGGGGATGGTCAGGGGGTGACAACGACCTTGAGATTCATCTCAGGGTGTACCGAGCACGTCAGGTGGTAGGTGCCGGGAGTGCGCCACGGTGCCGTGGTAAAGACGCCGTTCGTTTGCATGAGATGCCAGCCCAGCACCGGCACCCCGCCGGCGGGGCTGACGATGTGGCCGTCACGGCCAGGGCCGATGATATGGACCAGGCGCGAATCGTTCACGAACGTGATCCGTTCACCGCGGTGGATCGTCACCACCCGCTGGGCGAACATCTCGCTGACCATGCCCACCGCACCGTGCGGAGCAGGCTTGGGCGCGTGGACGAAGGCGGCGGGGAGGAGCAGGCCGGCTAATAAGCCGGGTATGACGAAGAGGATTCGCGGCGGCGTCACAGACTCATAACCGCACGGCCGCTGTGGGCCCGTCAAGAGCCATTTTTTTTGACCTTAGAAGCCGCGCACACAAACAGAAACTGCCTGGTCGCAGTGTGTATCCGAAAACCGGACAATCGTGCCGTTATTTGCCGAATACGGGCCACAAAGTGGTTCGCATTGAAAAAGTTATACTTTCCGGCCGGCTACCCGCGCGGCTGGCCCAGATGCTCAAGCATGACCTCGTGGTGACGCAGCACCGCCGTCTGCGCCGCGCTGGCGTCACCGGCCGCGACCGCGTCATAGATCGCCTGATGAATATCCAGCAAAACGGAACGACCGGGGCCGGCCAGCCACCCAGGCTCGGCCTCCGTCCGGACCCAAAGCTCATGTTCCTGGCTCAGCACGGCCGTGTGCACGCCCTCGTACAGGGCGGTCAGATACGCGTTGCCCGCGGCGCGGACGACGTTCGCGTGGAACACCGTGTCGGCGGCGATCCAGGCGGCCGCGCTGCCCGTGGCCTCGGCCAGCCGTTGCAGGCTGCCGGACAGTTCGGCGGGCTCGGCGCGCTGCGCGGCGTGCACCGCGCCCAGCGTTTCCAGCCACAGCCGCAGTTCCGCAAGGTCGTCGAGCGGGCCCTGGTCGAGGTCCAGCATGAGGCCCACCGACGCGGCGACCATGTGCTGCGGCCGGCGCAACACATACGCACCCGAACCCTGGCGGATCTCGACCAGGCCCATGAGCGACAGCATGCGCAGCGCCTGGCTGATCATCGGGCGGCTGACGCCGAACCGCTCGGCAAGGTCGCGCTCGGGAGGAAGCCGGTCTCCCTCGGCCAGTTGCTCGCGGGTGATCAGGCCCCGGATCTGGTCGGCCACCTGCTCCGAGACCCGCCGGGGGTACACCGGCCGGATCCCGGTCAGATCGGCAGCCCGAGACCCCATCTTTCCCGTCCGGTCAACGTGAGGCAGAATTGGCATAGCCACTTTACCAAAGGAGCCCACCCTGGACCCCAACGCGACCGAATCCGCGCTCCGCCGGCTGGCCACGGCGATCCGGTTGCGCGCCGTGGCGATGGTGGCCCCGCAGGGCTTCGGCTACCTGGGCCAGGCCCTGTCGGCGGCCGAGCAGTACGCCGCCGTCTATGGCGCGGCCTACCGGCCCGGGACCGACCGGGTGGTCTGCTCGCCGGGCCACTACGTCATCGCCGCGTATGCCGCCGCCGCGGAGACCGGCCTGATCGACGAGGCGGCGCTGGCCAGCTACGGGCAGAACGGTTCTTCCCTGGAAGCCATCGGCACCGAGCGCAGCCCGGTCCCCGAATTCACCTGCGGCTCGCTCGGCCAAGGACTGTCCGCGGCCGCGGGTTTCGCGCTGGGCGACCGGCTGACCGGCCGCGACGATGTCCGCACGTTCGCGTTCATCAGCGACGGCGAGTTGCAGGAGGGCCAGGTCTGGGAGGCGGCGATGTTCGCCGGGCATCACCGGCTGTCCCGGCTCACCGTCCTGCTGGATGCGAACAACTCCCAGGTCGACGGCCCGGTGGACAGCATCACCACGATCGAGCCGGTGGCCGCGAAATGGCAGGCGTTCGGCTGGGAGGCCGCCGGCCTGGACGGCCACGATGTCGCGGCGATCGCCGCCGCGCTCGCGGTGGAGGCGCCCCGGCCGCAGGTGCTCATCTGCCGTACCTCGACCCGGCATGGGCTGGCCTGCCTGCCGCCCGACGCCGACGGGCACTTCATCAAGCTGCCCGCCGACCTCGCCGGGGCGGCCGCCGCCGAACTCCGTGCCGAACTGGGCAGGCTGGCCGGCCATGACTGACCTCAGCCCCGTACTCGCCCCCCCGTACCGGACGGTGCTCAAGCCCTACGGCCGGGCCCTGGCCGAGCTTGCCCGCGCCCGGCACGAGGTCGTGTGCCTGTCCGGCGACCTCACCCGCCAGTGCGAGGTGGACCTGTTCGCCGCCGAGTTCCCCGAGCGGTTCATCCATGCGGGCATGGCCGAGGCCAACATGATCGGGGTCGCCGGGGCCCTGGCCAGGCAGGGGCTCATGCCGTTCGTGCACTCGTTTGGCGTGTTCACCACGCGCCGCCCGCTGGACCAGATCATCAACGCCGTGGCCTACCCGCAGCTGCCGGTGCGGATCGTCGGCTTCATGCCCGGCGTGTCCAGCCCCGGCGGCCCAAGTCACCAGGCCATCGAGGACATCGCCCTGATGCGCGCCATCCCCGGCATGACGGTCATCGACGCGGCCGACGCGACCGAGACGGCGCAGGTGGTCGCCGCGATGGCGGACGTCCCGGGCCCGGTCTACCTGCGGCTCAAGCGCGGCGAGATCCCGGTGATCTTCCCCGGCGGTCACCGGCTGTCGCTGGACCGTGCCCAGGTACTGGAGTGGCGCCCCGCAGCAACGGGCGGCGGCGCGGACACTTCGGGCGGCGCGGGCACCGACGGCGGTGGCGTCACCACGGGCGGCGCGGACACCACGGGCGGCGCGGACACCTCGGGCGGCGCGGACACCGTGGGCGGCGCGCAGATGGCCGGCCGGGCCGACACCAGCGGCGGCGGGCACAGCGCAGGCGGTGGCGCCACCTTCGGCGGCGCACAGATCTCCGGCCGGGCCGACACCGACGGCGGTGGCGTCAGCGCCGGAGGCGGCGTCACCCGCGGCGGAGCCGGGATCTCCGACGGCGGATGGTATTCCGGTTCGGGCGCAGCCCCATCCCCCGACGTAGCCCTACTCGTCAGTGGCATGATGGTCGCCCCTGCGCTCGCCGCGGCCCGCGTCCTGCGGGCCGCCGGTGCAGTCACCGTAGTAGTGAATGTTTCCGTCATCAAGCCCCTAGACACGGCAACCGTGCTCGCAGTTGCCCAGGCAACCAAGGCAGTCGTCACAGCCGAGAACCACACGATCATCGGCGGCCTCGGCTCAGCCGTGGCAGAGGCACTAGCCGAAGCCGGCCTAGGCCGGCCCTTGCGCCGCATTGGCCTGGCCGACACCTTTGCCGAGGGTGCCCGTGATGCGGCGTACCTGTTCACCAAATACGGGCTGTCGACACAGCACATAGTGGACACGGTCTGGTCCGTGCTTGATCGCCGCGGACCCACTCCTCGCTTCTCCACCCCTCCAGCTGATGTTGGCGAGTACGCACCCGTATAGGGCGGCCGGGGCAGGGCGCCAGGCGCTTCGCTTCGCTCTTATACGCTGCCTGGCACCCTCCCCCGTCCGCCTTGACCGGCTGAGGCCCCAGATTGCCGGGCGAGGGGAAACCTCAGCGGGAGCAGACGTCCAGCTACCAACAGACCCAGGCGTGGGTGGGGTGGGGCGCAGCGCGCGTATAAGAGCGGAGCGCCAGCGGAGCGGAGCGCGCATAGTCCCACCCCGACCGCGCCCCCAGGGCAGAGAGATTAAAAAAAAGCGAGAAGTGGTTCCGTGGTGATGGGTTCGTAGGAGGTAATCGTGGTTCAGAATTATGACGCTACTGCGCAGGCCGTGGCTATCGCGTCCCCTGGGGCGACATTGGGGACTGATTGGGAGCAGCGGGTTGATTTTGGCCGGCTCAGGTCCGAACGGGCGAGAAAAGTTCAGGACGAATTGGCTAGCTCTGAACTAGGATCCCTGATCCTGTTCGACATGAACAATATCAGGAGGGTTATTCAAAACTCCATGTTAGCGAGAAGAAGAACAGCCCGCGTGCGGCATCGTATGCGTCCCGGTAGGTTGAGTAGGGCCGACGGTAGTCGGTGTGGAAGATCCGCCATGACTTGAAGTGCGAGATGACCTG
>WNFW01004338.1_pt1 | contig 12929 bp, 15 predicted proteins | sample 5400131 | NCBI WGS metagenome assembly WNFW01 (sample SAMN13153362, study PRJNA577476) | soil metagenome | isolation source: 20 cm soil or saprolite under grassland replicate 1 | place: USA:California | collected 2016-06-15 | reverse complement strand
TTGCTTAGTTGCGGGCTGTGCATGTGACAATGGCGGCGCCGCAGGCTATTTTCGCACGCTCTCGTGCGGAGCCGAGCGATGCCAGCCACGGATGAAGACGACCGGCCGAAGAAAAAGATCGTGCACGAGATCGGCCGGCTCCAGGCGAACATTGCCAGCAAGCAAGGCTCGCGTAGCGTTGCCGACCAGTTCTTCAAGAAATAGAGCACCCGCACTTCCGATCTGCGGCTGCCGATTGTCGGCGACGCGGACAGCCGGCCGGCCGGGTGCCGGGGACCGCAAATTGTTTAAAATCTTAAGACCTTGTTAAGCTTTCACGATCATTACTGGGGGCGTCCATCTTCTGGACATTGAGTGGCTCCTGTCCACTCTGTTTGACGCCTCCCTGTTAGAACTTCGAGCCGCCGTCTCCGGCGGCTCTTTTTTCATCGCCTTGTCCCATTTTCGGACGTCAGTAGTCGCTTTTCGCGATCTGTTCTCGGTCGCGCGACCGCGTGGCAGCCGGGCAACTATACGCAAAGCTTTGTTCGCCGGGCGCTGGACAGGGATCGACCCCTGCGCAATCATTCCCGCCTCGCCAGGGGCTGGCGCAAAAGCAAACAACGTGTACGTAGCGTGAGGCGTGGGCGATGTCCGAGAAGTCGGTCAAGGACCTCGTTTCGTTCGGCGAGAGGGTCGCGGCTTCGCAAGCCTTTGCCGACCTGTTCCGCGACGGCATGTCGCTCGTGGAGCAGACCGCCGCCTATCTCGACGGCCCGGGCCGGCAGGAATCGAAGAAGCTCAGCCGCAATGCCGCGCTCGCGTATGCCACCGAAAGCATGCGGCTCACGACGCGGCTGATGCAGCTCGCGTCCTGGCTTCTGCTCCACCGCGCGGTGAAGGAGGGCGAGATGACGCTCGCCCAGGCCAGCAAGGAAAAGGCGAAAGTGAAGCTCGCAACCGCCGAGTACAACGACGAGCAGAACATCAAGCTCTTGCCCGAACGCCTGCGCGCGCTGATCGAGCGCTCCAAGGCGCTGCAGAGGGCGGTACGGCGGCTCGATGCCACGATGCACGCAACACCCAGCCGTGTCGATCGCGCCAATCCGGTGGAGCGCCAGATCGGCCTGCTCAAGGCCGCCTTCGAGCAGGAGCGGTAATCGCAGCAGCTGATGGGCCCAGGGGACAGTCACGGGCCGCGCCGGGAAAAGACCAGCTTGGCCTATTGCATCATCTGGCCGATCTTGTCCGCCACCGCCTGCGGCAGCCGCAACGTCTCGCGCACGATCTCGTCGATCTCCTCGCCGGTCGCACCCTCGATCATCAGCTTGCGCTTTTCGCACGCGGCGAGGAAATCCGGATCCTGGAGCAGCGCTCGAAATGCGGTGCGCAGCGCACGTAGCCGCTCCGGCGGCACGCCCGGCGTGGTGAGTATGGAGCGGCCGATTTCACCGGTGCTGGCGGCTGCGTGCAGCACCTCGCCGCCTTGGTCCGACAAGGCGAGCTCCGGGAGCGTCGGCACGTTGGGCAGGAGGGGATGCCGTTTGAGCGAAGCCTGGAAAAGGAACGTCGCCTCGCCGCGCTGCACCCAGCCAGGGTGGCTCACCAAAATGCCGGGGAGCCCGTAGGCGCCGACGATGTCCACCTCGCCGCGCTCCATCGCGAGCAGGATATCGTTCGTACCGCTATAGCCTCGCACCAGCTTGAACTTCGCTCCGGCATAGGCGTTGAGCGCGGTCGGGAACAGAACCGTGGTAGAGCCGCCGCCGGAGGCGCCCACGGTGTACGGTCTCGCGCGAACATCGTCGAACGATTTGATGCCGCTCTTCGGCAGCGCGACGCCGGTATCGATGTTCGTCACGACGCGGCCGATATAGGGCATGTTGGCGACGTCGAGCTTGGCGCTCGTGTTAGTGAGGCTGTCGAGCGCCAACGTCTGGGCAAGGCTGCCCAAGACGGTGCCGTCCTTGGGCGCAACGTCGTAGATGTATTTCGCCGCCACGAAGCTGCCGGCGCCCGGCATGTTCTGCGCAACGATCGTCGGACGGCCGGGCAGATGCCGCGGCAGAAACTCGGCGACAAGCCGGCCGTAGATGTCATAGCCGCCGCCCGGGCCGTAGCCGATCAGCATGCGCAAGGTCTTGCCGCGATAGAAATCGGCGATCGGGTCGGCCCGCACAGGTACGGACGACACAAGCGTTGCTGCGCCAACGCCTATCGCAGCAACCACAGTAGCCCGGATTGAGCGCAGCGAAATCCGGGTCAGCACTGCAGCACGGTTCGGTATCGTCGGAATTTGCTTAGACTCGGCGGCGATCTCGATCGACAAAGTCGGCGAGCTCCCCGCCGTTATGCTCTCGTTGCCTCACCCTGCGGCGGCGCGAAGCTTCCGGCATTCGGCCTGGAACACGTGGTTGAGGCACCACTCGGCCAGCTCGATGCCAGTGGGAAACCAGAGATTCCCCGCTTTCTTCATATGCTGGATGATGCCGCGCAAGGCGAGCGTGCGGCCGGGACGGCCGATGATGTAGGGATGCATCGTGAAGGGGATGTATTTGGGCCGATCAGCCGATTCCGCGTAAAGCTCGTCGAAATAGGCCTTCCACGTTTCGAGCCCGTGATACGGGTTGCCGTATTCGCCATGGCGATGGCCGAATAATGTGCCGTCGCCGAACGGCTGGCGCGGAAGCTCGACCAATAGTTTGCCGTCCTTTTCCCAAAGAAACGGCAACTCCTCATGGAAGCAATTGGTGTTGAAGACGAAGCCGTGCTCGATCAGCAGCTCGATGGTGTTCGTGCTCTGCGTGCACGAACGCCAGCCGTAGGGGCGCCGCCCAGTGCGCTTTTCGATCATGGCGATCGCCTTATTCATCACCTCGAATTCTTCGTCGCGCTGGAGGTAGCGCGCGATCTCGTGATTGTAGCCGTGACCTTCCACCACATGGCCGTGGGCGAGGATTGCCTGGATCGCTTCCGGAAAACGCTCGGCGATGGCCCCGCACGTCAAGAATGTCGCTTTGATGTTCTCTTCCTTCAGAATCCGCAGCAGCCGATAAATGGCATGGTGCGGGCCGTATTCGCCCTGGCTCCACATTTCATAGTTGAGGATGCCGTTCTTGTCCGGCTTCACGTCCTCGCCGCCCTGGAAATCGAAGGTCAAAAACACGGCGGCCCGCTCCCCGCGCGGCCAATGGATGAGATGGTCGTAGTGATATTCCTTGAGCATGGTTGTATCCCGTTGCGACACCTGGAGCGGGCGTCAGATACGGCTCCCCGAGCGCGGACAAGCCCAGTTTAGACTGCGCCGTGCTCCCTTGGTAGGGCAATTCAGCAGGCGGCAGCAGCCTCGCATTTCGCTGCGCTCAGTCCCGGCGACCGGCTGAGCCGCGCGAATTCCTTACGCTCAGCGCGGACTGATCTCACTCACCTGCATCACGATGGGCGCGTGATGATGGGACGTGTGGGCCGCAAACGGACTGCCGCGCACCGCGACTGGCTTGCCGACCAGACGGCGGAACGTGGGCGCCAGCTTTTCTTGCGCGGGGAAGACGTGAATCGTCCGCGTGCTCTTGACGACATCGTCGGGGTCATCGGCATCGAGACAGGAACTGGACGTAAGCTGCAGAATGTACGGTCTCTCCGGCCGTCCGGCAGCATCTCGCGCCCGGCCGATTGTGAGCTGTCCCTGAGCGATTTGTCCCTCGACGTTCGCTTTCAGGCACTCGGCGGCGGCTGACGTGGCAAGTGGCACCAATACAAAGCAAATGAACAGACGAGAACAGTGCATCGAACAGACTGCGATGAGAGGAACGCGAACAATTAGAGTAGATGGGCACACTCGACAACTCGCGTCAGCCTCGAACGGACCTGACGCGTTCTCATTCGAGGGATCGGCACTTTGCAAGTTGCTGAAGTCGCGCACATAGGCTGAAACCGCTGGCACGCGGGGGGTGAGTCCGGCCTTTGGCTATCCCGCTAAGGACCACGCTTTGGCGTGGCGGCCGGAAATGCGCATTTGAATGCCATCGTAATCTGCGGCGGCTTAATCGAGCATGAATGCTCCGTGCTGCTTCGCACAAAGCAGGTAGGATTGAGCGAGGCGAAATCGGGTTGGCGTTGCGGGGTGGTCTGCCGTCGCAAACTGCCGCCTGACTTCGGCGGAGATCTCGGCCACGATCGAGAAAGCTCCGGTGAGCGTCGCTGCCGATCCTGGATCTCGCAGTAATCCGACCAGCTGCATGCTTCTCGCCCAAAAGTGCTGTTATTTCCGTCAGCTGTGAGTTGGCGGCGCGCTGACGCGGGGGCTGGCAAATAAGTCACGCTCTTCCGGAAACTGACGTGACCCGTGTGCCTTTCGGCGGGCTACACCTTGTGCTGGGGCTCGGCCGCTCTGTAGATTCGTTCCGGGGTTTCATCGGGGGAGGCCGGCGTGCGCTACTTCGCGATGGTGCTCGTCGCGTTGCTGCTGGCTGCGGCGCCCGCCGTCGCCGGCGAAGTTGATCCCGCGGTCATGGCCATGCTCCGGGAGTGGTCGCTCGCGTCGCCGAGCCCCTCCCGCGTCGTCATTTGCCATGGGTTCGGATGCGCCTTCCGCACCGAGATCGCTCTCGGGGGTGCCGATCACGCCAAGTTGGCCGCGATTATGGTGTCAGGTTCTGCATCAGCTCAGGCGGAAAGAGCCGCAATAGGACGGACCGAGGCGTGGTTTGAACAGCGCATTGCTCCGATTACTGGCACTGCAAAGCGCGTCGCGCGGGCCGGCCCCCTCGTCGGCTTAGCGGGCAATCGCGGGCAATTCGATTGCATCGATACAACCATCAACACGAATTCACTGCTGCTCGTTCTCGATCAGCTCAAATTGTTGCGGCACCACACGATTGCCGCGCCGGTGTCTCGGTTTCTGTTCACTGAGGGTCCGCACAACACCGCAGTGATCAGGGATCGCAAGACCAACGAACTCTGGACGGTCGATCCCTGGACTCACAAGGGCAGCGAAGCTCCCGACATCTTCCCGCTCGCGAATTGGAAGGCGGGCGACGAACCAAAACCAGCCGCGAACTCGACCGCCGCCGCCCGCCCGCGCTGAGGAACTGATCGAAAACGCGGCGATGTCCGCGTTTGACCCCTCCGCGCCACCTCCCTGCCGAGCCGAATTTCGGAGGCAATCGGATCCGAACTTTTCGCCAGCCCGACAGAGCGATGCCGGGATAGAGGGCCGGATTCCCTAAAAGAAAAACCCCCGCCGAAGCGCGGGGGTTTTGGCGCCCGCGGCGCGAGCGCTATTTCTTGAGCCCGATGCCCGCGAACTTCTTCTGGAACCGCGAGAGCCGCCCGCCGCGGTCGACCAGCTGCTGCTGACCGCCAGTCCAGGCCGGGTGCGATTTCGGATCGATGTCGAGGTGCAACGTGTCGCCTTCCTTGCCCCAGGTGCTGCGCGTCGTGAACTCGGTGCCGTCGGTCATCACCACCTTGATCGTGTGATAGTCCGGATGCAGGTCGGGTTTCATGGGCGATCATCCTGCGCGCGATTGCCTTCGCGCGGTGAAAAAGTCGCGGCTCTATAACCTAGGCCAGCAAGGGAAACAAGCCGCAGCCCAGCGCCCGATTGCCACCTGCCATGGGCCGGGGCATTGTCGCGCCGGCTTTGGCTTTGGTGCCTAAGTTCCAAGTGGCCGATTGAGATGAACGTCGTCGGGCGAGACGCGACGCGCGAGGTCGCAACGGCGGCCGATACGCCGCAGCGAGCGGCCGTGTCCGAACGGCAGCAAAGCCGAAGGCTCAGGCCGCTGCTGTCGCTTATGCCCTACATCGCGCGCTATCGCCGGCACGCGCTCGCGGCGCTCGCTGCGCTGCTGATCGCCGCGGTCACGACGCTCATCGTACCGATCGCGGTCCGGCGCATGATCGATTTCGGATTCTCGCGCGAGAGCGCGAGCCTCATCGATAGCTATTTCGCCGTCATGATCGCGATCGTGGCGGTGCTCGCGCTAGCAAGCGCTGCGCGGTTTTATCTCGTAACCACGCTGGGCGAGCGCATCGTCGCCGACCTGCGCGAGGAGGTATTCGGGCATGTCGTTTCGCTCTCGCCCGCCTACTTCGACGAGGCCAAAAGTGGGGAATTGATCTCGCGGCTCACCGCCGACACCACCCAGATCAAAGCCGCGGTCGGTGCTTCGGTATCCGTCGCCTTGCGCAATTCGGTCCTGTTCGTCGGCGCGGCAGTCATGATGGTGGTGACGAGCCCGCGCCTCTCCGCCTTCGTGCTGGCCGCCATTCCCGTGATCGTGCTGCCGCTCTACGGCTTCGGCCGCGCGGTGCGGCGTCGCTCGCGTTGGGCGCAAGACACGCTTGCCGATGCCACCGCCTATGCGTCCGAGCTGATCGGGGCGGTGCGCGTGCTGCAAGCCTTTACCAACGAGGCGCTGGCCAGGAGCCGTTTCGGCGCGGCGGTCGAGCGCGCTTTCAGCGCCGCGCGTGGTTCGATCAAGGCGCGGGCGATCCTCACGGCGATTGCGATCTTCCTCGTCTTTTCGAGCGTGGTGGTCGTGCTGTGGGTCGGCGCGCAGGACGTGCTCGCGGACCGCATGAGCGCGGGCCGGCTGTCCCAGTTCGTGCTCTATGCCGTATTGGCCGCCGCGGGGCTCGGTCAGCTTTCGGAGGTCTGGGGCGAGCTGTCGCAAGCCTCGGGCGCGGCCGAGCGGCTGTTCGAGATCTTGAACGTGCGGGCGGCGATCGTGCCGCCCGCGCGACCGATCCCGCTGCCGGAGCCGCCGCGCGGGGAAATTGCTTTTGCCGACGTTCGCTTTTGTTATCCGGCGCGCCCGACAAGTTCGGTGCTCCACGGCGTCTCGTTCGGCGTGCGCCAGGGCGAAAAGGTCGCCATCGTCGGTCCCTCGGGAGCCGGCAAGAGCACCATCTTTCATCTCATCCTGCGGTTCTACGATCCGTCGTCCGGCGTGATCACATTCGACGGAGTACCGCTGGTCGATGTCGATCCGCTCGAGCTGCGGCGGCGCATCGCGCTGGTGCCGCAGGACGCGGTCGTGTTTGCCGCCTCGATCCGCGACAACATCCGCTTCGGCCGTCCCGACGCGAGCGACGCGGAGGTCGAGCGCGCGGCCGAGCTTGCACATGCGCTGGAATTCATCAGCTTGCTGCCGGAAAAATTCGATACTGCAGTCGGCGAGCGCGGGGTGACGCTGTCGGGCGGCCAGCGCCAGCGTATCGCCATTGCCCGCGCCATCCTGCGCGGGGCGCCGCTCCTCTTGCTCGACGAGGCGACCTCCGCGCTCGATGCGGAGAGCGAGACGCTGGTGAGGGACGCGCTCGGGCGGCTGATGCAGGACCGCACGACGCTCGTCATCGCGCATCGGCTCGCAACCGTGCTCTCCTGCGACCGCATTCTGGTGATGGAGGCGGGCCGAATCGTCGAGGAGGGCACGCACGACAAGCTCGTCGCCGTGGACGGCCTCTACGCGCGGCTAGCGCGGTTGCAATTTCAGGCCTGACCTCTCGCGCGAGTTCTCGGGCGTCCGCGCGCTGGTATCGTCACGGCCGCCAGCTCATTTTGTGCACCGGGGCGCCCGAACGCCAATTGAGAGCTTCGCCGGAGATGACGAAGCCGTGCTTTTCGTAAAAGCGGATGGCGCGCGCGTTGTCCTTGTTGACGTGCAGGTCGAGGCCGGCGGGCGATATGCGTTTGGCTTCGGCGATGAGGGCGGCGGCGACGCCTAGCCCCCACGCTTCCGGCGCGACCACCGTCTGGTCGATATCGAACGTGCTCGGATCGACGGTGATGAAGCCGAGCATTTTTCCGTCCGCTTCCGCCACCGCGATCGTTGCCGCCGGGACGACTTCCTCACGCCAACGCTGGCGCCACCAGTCGACCCTCTCGTCGAAATTGATGTGGGGATAGGCGATTTGCCAGGTGCGCCGCCACAATTCGATCGCCGCGGCCTCGTCGGCGGGCGTATAGCGGCGAAGCGTAAAGCAGGGGCGGACCATCGCGTCCGCCGGAATGCGCTTGCTCGTCTGCGCCACGCGCTCGACCTCACCGCTCCGTGAGCTTGAGCTCGATGCGGCGATTGCGGCTAAAGGCCTCCTCGGTCTTGTCGGGATCGATCGGCTGGAATTCGCCGAAACCCGCCGCGACGAGCCGTTGCGGCGATACGCCCTTGCCGACGAGGTATTGCACGACCGAGATCGCGCGCGCGACCGAAAGCTCCCAGTTACTCCTGAATTGCGGGCTGTTGATCGGCCGCACGTCGGTGTGGCCGTCGACCCGCAGCACCCAGGCAATCTCGCCCGGAATTTTCTTTTCCAGTTCGAGCAGCGCGATGGCGAGGCCGTCCAGCTCCGCGAGTCCCTCAGGTTTGTCGAGCGTGGCCCTCCCCGTGTCGAAGAACACTTCCGACTGGAACACGAAACGGTCGCCGACGATGCGAATGTCGGGCCGATTGCCGAGAATGGCGCGCAGCCGCCCGAAGAAGTCGGAACGGTATCGCGAGAGTTCTTGCACCCGTTGCGCGAGCGCTACGTTCAACCGTTGGCCAAGGTCGGCAATGCGGCCTTGCGATTCCTTGTCCTTTTTCTCGCTGGCTTCGAGGGCCGCTTCGAGCGCGGCGAGCTGGCGCCGTAGCGCGGCGATCTGCTGATTGAGCACCTCGACCTGGGCCAGCGCGCGAGCGCTGAGCCGCCGCTCCGCATCCAATTGACCACTGAGTTGGGCGGCCTTGCCCTGCGCGTCGCCACCACCGATCCCGTCGTAGAGGCCCTTATAGCGGTCGCGGTCGCCTTCGGCCGCGGCCAGGCTTGAGCGCAACATGTTGAGCTGCTCCTCCAGGCCGAGCTTGCCGGTCTTCTCCAGCGACAGAAGCTCGGTGAGCTGGGCAATCTGCGCGTTGAGGCGGTTGAGCGCGGTATCTTTGCCGGTGACCTCCTGGGTCAGATAAAACTGCACGAACACGAACACTGTCAGCAGGAAGATGACGGCAAGGATGAACGTCGAGAGGGCATCGACGAATCCCGGCCAGTAATTCATGCCGCCGTCGCGGCGGGCGCGTGCGAGAGCCATTGGATCCTACTCGAGCTGTCCCTTAGGGTTTACTTGTTGACGTTTTCGCGCACGAGAATTTCGAGCAGGCGGCGCACCTCGCGATGCTGCTGGGCCTGCGACTCGACCCAGTCGCGGATCATCTGCTGCTCGCTGCGCATGTGGTGCACCAGCCCTTGAATCGCTTCTGCGAGATTGGCCATGGCGGTCGTGGCTGCCCGCGAGCCTCCATCGGTGATGGCCTCCCGCAGCCGCTCGATGGCTATTCGCAGGTCGCCCGATACCGCGCCCGATCCGGGCGCGGCGACGTCGCCGCCCACGCCGAGGTCACGCACGGTGGTGGAGAGCCAATCCTCGAGCTCGGTGTAGAAGCGGTTCTGCGCCTGGCTGCTCTGGAGGTCAAGGAACCCGAGCACGAGCGAGCCGGCAAGTCCGAACAGTGATGCCGAGAACGCGATTCCGATCCCGCCGAGCGGGGCGGCGAGGCCCTCCTTGAGCGACTCGAATATGGCGGCCGCATCGCCACCCGGCTTGAGGCTGTTGATCACGTTGCCGACCGAACCCATGGTCTCGATCAGGCCCCAAAACGTGCCGAGCAGGCCGAGGAACACGAGCAGGCCGGTCATGTAGCGCGACGTGTCGCGCGCTTCATCCAAGCGGGCCGCGATCGAATCGAGGATGCTACGCATCACCTGGGCGGAAATCGCCATGCGGCCGATGCGGTCGCGGAGCAGCGCGGCCATGGGCGCGAGCAATACGGGCGGGCGTAATCTGCTTGTAGAGCACGACCACGACGAGCGCGCACAGCGTCAGAAATACCACCATCCGGACGAGAAAAATCCGGGGCGAGGACAGCTTAAAGGGATCGATCTCTTGCGCCATGGATCAGCGCCCCTCACTCGACTCACAATAAGGCAGGGCCGCGGCGGAAGGAAGAAGGAGCGGCGTCGAGGGAAGGTCGCTGCGCCGCGATCGGGCGGTTTGCGCAGAGGAAACCGCGTAAGATCCTCGCTCCCTGGCGGGTTAATTGGCGTCTGGCCCGCGCGGCGCGATGGCGCGTTGCACTGCGGGACATCCTCCGGCTGCCGTCGCAAGGGCCTCGCGACTCGTAGGCAAGCCGCTTGCCGAACTGATTCGTCGAGGAGAGCGGGAGCAGCAGGCGCGGCCCCCTGGGCGCGTCGCGCATGCTTCATGCCGAGGAGCGCCGGCCGATGGACAGGGCCCCTGGCGCGCCCTTGAGCGCCCGCAGCATCTGACGGTGAATCTCCTCGTTGGCGGCAAGAATGCCGCCGGTCTTGATCATGTCGTCGCGTCCGTCGAGGTCGGTCACGAAGCCGCCAGCTTCGCGCACCAGCGCGATGCCCGCCGCCATGTCCCAAGGCGAGAGGCCGCGCTCCCAATAAGCATCGAGACGGCCGGCGGCGACCCAAGCGAGATCGAGCGCGGCAGCCCCCAGCCGCCGCAGTCCGGCGACCCGGTCCTGCACCGTGCTGTGCTCGCTGCGCGTGAGTTCCACATCGCCACGGCTGGGATGCGGCAGCGCGCAGGCGACCACCGCGTCGTCAAGCCGTTTGCGCGCCGCGACCCGCAGCCGCTGGTCGTTGAGGAAGGCGCCCTTGCCGCGCTCGGCGGTGAAAAGCTCGTCGGTGACCGGATTGTAGACAAGCCCCGCGACCATCGTGCCTTCCCGCTCGAGCCCGATCGAGATTGCAAAGTGCGGAATGCCGTGCAGGAAGTTCAGCGTGCCGTCGAGCGGATCGACGATCCAGCGGTGAGTCTTGTCGCTGCCTTCGCGCGCGCCGCCTTCCTCGCCGAGAAAGCCGTAGCCCGGGCGCGCATGCTCGAGTTCCTCGCGCAAGATCTCCTCGGCGCGCTGATCGGCGGCGGTGACGAAATTCGCCGGCCCTTTGAGCGAGGCTTGCAGGTGCTCGATCTCGCCGAAATCGCGCTTGAGCGTACGGCTCGCTTTGCGCGCGGCCTTGATCATCACGTTGAGGAGGGCGGAGCGGAGCATGGTCGGGGCGCGCGGGGAAACCCGCGATGTGTCCATCATGCCCGCTCGGGCGGGCGTGGCGTCAAACGTGGGGTCTGCCTGTAGCGACGCTTCGCGTCAAGAGCGCGACTGGCGCAGCTCCTTGAGCGCGTCGACCCAGGCCTTCGCCGCTTTCTCGCCGGCGGCGCGGATGTCCGGCGGCTGCTGCTGCACGAAAGCATCGAGCGGGATGTCGCTCACACCGCCGGCTTTGGCGATGATATGCCATTTGATGGCCTGCACCGGGTTGGCGTTCGCGCCGCGCCCGACGGCGAGGATGTTGGCGAGGCGATTTTGCGCAACGGGGTTGCCCTTGCGCGCGGCCTTCGCCAACAGGATCGCCGCCAGCTGCTCGTTCTTGGCTACGCCCGTCCCGTTGAACAGCGCGATGGCATATTCGACCTGGGCGTCGGTATTGTCGGCGAGCGAAGCGGCGGCCAAAAGCCGCACCGCCTCGACCAAATCCTTCGGTACGCCACGGCCCTCTTTGTAGAGCGTCGCGAGCGCATATTGCGCTTCCGGGCTGCCGACCTGAGCGGCGCTGCGGAAGAGCTCGGCGGCACGGGCGAAATTCTGCGGGAACAGTTGGCCTTCGATGTAAAGGAGGCCGAGATCATAGGCCGCGGCGGCGTGCCCGAGCTTGGCGGCGGTGGCGAGCAGCTTTGCGCCCTCCTCGCGGCTGGCGGGTTCGATGCGCCCGCCGAAATGCATCATGGCGAGCGCGAACATCGCCTCGCGATCGCCCCGCTCGGCGGCCAGCCGATACCACTCGGCCGCTTTCTTGTCGTCGCGGTTGATGCCCACGCCGTTGGCGTAGAGCTCGCCCAAGAGCGTCATCGCCTTCACGTCCTTGAGCTCCTCGACGCGACGGGTCGCGGTCGCAAAAGCGGTGACGTAGTAGCCGCGTTGATAGGCGCCGTAGGCGAGATCGGGCTCGCGTGCGGCGGCCGCCGGCGTCGTCGCCGCAGGCTTGAGCGGTTTTGCGGCCGGTTTGGCCGCAGGCTGCATCATGGGCGGGGCAGGTTGGCTGGGCGTCTGCGCAGTGGCAGACGCGATCACGCCGACCGAGGACGCGAGCGCCAGCAGGGCGGCCGCGGCGTATCGCACGCATGTCATGCGATCGTCTCCGCACCCGCGAGCCGTTGTGCCGCGTCCGCAACCGCGGCGGCATCCCCGCGCTGGTCGGCGAAGATGCACTCCCCGACGGCGACGAAATCCGCCCCGGCCGCTGCCAGCGGCTCCACCTCGTCGAGCGAGGCAGCAAATCCGACGCAGGGGATTTCGAACAGCTCGGCCCACCACGCCACGCGCTCGACGACGGCATCGAACGAAGGCCGTCGTCCGGTCGTATCAGGCTCACCGAACATGACGTAGTCGGCGCCGGCCTGGCCGGCGAGCATGGCGTCGTGCCGCGTCGCAAGTCTGCCGCAGCCGGCGATGTGCGCAGGCTTGAGCGTCGGCAGCGCCGCCGTCAGTGCCTCAACCCCGCCGAGATGGGCGCCATCGACGCCGGCGCGCGCCGCGAGATCGGCATGTCCATCGAGGAGAAGGGCCGCGCCCTTGTTCTGCACCGTCGCTGCGAGCGCCTTGGCGTGGTCGATCCGCGCGCGTTCGTCGGCCTTGGGCAGGGGCAGTAGCACGGCGGCAATGTCGGCGGCGGAGAGCGCTGCGGCGAGCCGATCCCCGAGCCCGGCAGGATCCTGCGGGGCTACGAGATAAAGGCGCGCAGCCGAGCGCCTCGGTTCGGCCGGTCTTTCTCTGGACGCCATGGACCTCAATTGCCCCCGCAATCGGGCGGTTTGGGGGCGTGTTATAGAGCCTCAATACTACGAGACGGTAAAGGTTCGGGCGGTTTGCGAGGAGCGA
>WNFW01006020.1_pt1 | contig 12930 bp, 18 predicted proteins | sample 5400131 | NCBI WGS metagenome assembly WNFW01 (sample SAMN13153362, study PRJNA577476) | soil metagenome | isolation source: 20 cm soil or saprolite under grassland replicate 1 | place: USA:California | collected 2016-06-15 | reverse complement strand
AGGGGTTCGCGGTCGAGCCCGAGGATGGCGCGTTCCGCGTTCGCGGCCGGGGAGTCGAGCTGCTCTTCGCGCGCCACGACCTCGGGAATCCGGAGGCGCTCGCCTACCTCGAGCAGCGCTTGCGCGAGATCGGCGTGATCGCGGCGCTCGAGCGGGCGGGCTTCGCGTCCGGGGACGAGGTGCGGGTCGGCGAAGAGGCGTTCGAGCTGCGTCCATAAAGCCGCTCTGAGCGGCGGGAACCCGCTCATACACTCAGCCCGCGATGACGATCCTCGCCAAGCTCGGGTCCTCGATAGTCGCCGACGACGCGGGCGAGCTCCGCGCCGACGTGCTCGACCGGGTCTGCGCGCAGGTGGCCGATCTCCACCGCGGCGGCGAGGAGATCGCGCTCGTCACCTCGGGCGCGATCGCCCGCGGGATGCGGTTGCTCGCGCTGCCGGCGCGGCCGCGCGACGTCGACGAGATGCAGGCCGCCTCGGCGGTCGGACAGGGGTCGCTCTTTCGCGCCTACGAGGGGCGCCTGGCCGCCACCGGGATCACGGCGGCGCAGGTCCTCCTCACGTCGTTCGACATGTCGATCCGGATGCACTACCTGAACGCGCGCCAGACGCTTCGGCGCCTGATCGCGTGGCGGGCGGTGCCGGTGATCAACGAGAACGACACCACCGCCACCGACGAGATCACCTTCGGCGACAACGACTTCCTCTCCGCCCAGATCGCGATCCTGGTGGGCGCGCGGCTGCTCGTGCTCCTCACCAACACCGCGGGCTTGCACACGGCCGATCCGCGCCTCGACCCCGACGCGCGATTGGTCGGGGAGGTCGCGGATTTCGCCGAGCTCGACGCCTACGAGATCGGCGATCGGACGTCGGCGTTCGGGTCGGGGGGGATGCGGAGCAAGGTGGCGGCGGCGGAGATGGCGAGCACAGCCGGGATCCCAGTCGTGATCTGCGACGGCACCGCAGAGGGCGCGCTCGCGGCGGCCGCCGCCGGCGAGGCCGTGGGAACCCGGTTCGCGCCGCATCCCGAGCGGACGCCCTCGTTCAAGCTCTGGCTTCGCTACGCGAAGCCCGCCCGGGGACGGGTCCTGATCGACGCGGGCGCGGCGCGGGTGCTTCGCGAGGCGGGGTCGAGCCTTCTGCCAGTGGGCGTGACCGGGGTCGAAGGGGGCTTCGAAGCTGGCGACGCCGTCGAGGTCGTCTGCAACGGCGAGCTCGTCGGAAAGGGGATCGTCAACTACTCGTCCGCCGAGCTCGCCCGCATCAAGGGGCTGAAGAGCGATGCGGTCAGGGAGGTGATCCCCGAGGCGTCCGAGGAGGCAGTGCACCGCGATCAGTTCGTGCTCGCGTAGCGCCGCCCGGCGAACGTCCCGGAATCGTTCCCATACCGACCGCTCCGGGACGTTCGGAGTCGACTCAGTCGGGATCCGTGAGCTGGGCCTCGTAGGGGCCGCGGCCGGTGACGCAGGCGGCGCCGCAGCGGGCGGCGAGCGCGAGCGCCTCGGCGGGGGGCAGCCCCGCGCCGAGGCCGTAGGTCAGGCCCCCGGCGAACGAGTCGCCGGCGCCGTAAGCGTCGACGAAGGGGCCCGGCAGCCGCGCGGCGATCCACGAGCTTTGCTCGCCGGTGGCGGTCTTGAACCTGCCTCCCGCCGCGCCCGCCGTCCGGACGACGAGGTCGGGGGGCGGGTCCAGCTCGCCGGTCGCGTAGCGCTCGCCTTCGTCGCGCGCGCTCGCGACGAGCGCGTCGAGGCGCACCTGGGCGGGCACCAGCGCGGCGAGGGCGCGAGCCGAGGCGACGAGGCTTCGCGCCGCCCGGCCGCCGCGGACGGCCGCCGGATCACCAGCCGTCAGGTAGACGGCATCCGTTCGCTCGAGCTCATCCCACGGCAGCGTGTCCTCGCCGCGGGGGCCGAGCCGCTCGCCGAGCACGGTGATCGTCCGCTCCCCGGTTGCGTCCACGTGGACGAACCCGCGGCGCTGGGACTCGGCCCGCCAGGCCGCCTCGACCCGCAGGCCGAGCGCCTCGAGCTCGCGCTTCGCGCGATGTCCGAGCTCGTCGTCCGCGAGGGCCGTAAGGAAGAGGCAGTCGCCGGTCAGTTTCGCGAGCTGGACGGCGGCCACCGCGCCACCTCCGGCCGGCAGCTGGGTGAAGCCGCTTGCCTGGACGATCTCCCCGGGGCGCGGCACGTGCTCGACGTGCGCGAACTCGATCCACTCGACGTGCCCGACGACGGCGGCCCTCATCGCGCGCCGCCACGCCCGAGATTGACTCGAATTCCGCGTTTGCGCGACACCTCTACAGCCGGTAGGTGACGAGCGCTGTCGCCACAGCCTGACCGTCGTCGGCTGCGACATCGACGGCCAGGAAGGTGATCGCGCCGCGCCGGAGCACGCGGGCCTCCGCCGTGACGCCCTGCCCGCGCGCAGGGGCGAGGAACTCGACGCTGATCCCGATCGTCGAGGCCCGGATGCGCTCGGGGACATCGGCGCCGGACCAGGCCGCGGCAGCGGCCGCCGTGTCGATCAGCGAGCTGATCGCGCCCCCGTGGACGACGTCGCCCATCGTGGGAAGCGAATCGGTGAAGGGGAGCGAGAGGCGGGCGCGATCCGGGGTGAGCTCGTCGAGGCGGATGCCGAGATGCGCGACGAACGGGGAGCTCTCCATCCAGCCGCGGGCGAGGGCGGCGCCGCCGGTCTTGGCTGCGTCGTCGGGCACCGCCGGGAACGTACCTGTTCGCGCGGGAGCGGCGGGTACCCTTCGCGCGAGTGGCGACTACCGCCAAATCAGTCACCGACGTTTGCGCGAGCGGCGACCGGCTCGCGCTCGACGAGGGGCGGATCGAGGCGATGGCCGATGGCGTGCAGGCGATTGCGGCGCTCGACGATCCGATCGGCGAGGAGCTCGAGCATCGCACTCTCGCGAGCGGCCTCGATCTCAGCAAGGTGCGGGTGCCGCTGGGCGTCATCGCGGTCGTCTACGAGGCGCGGCCGAATGTCACCGTGGACTGCGCCGCGCTCACCGTGAAGAGCGGCAACGCCATCGTGCTTCGGGGCTCGAGCTACGCCGCGCGCTCGAACGCGATCCTGGCGGCGATCGTGCGCGAGGCAGTCGGCGAGGCGGGGCTGCCGGAGGGCTCGGTCGAGCTGCTGGGCGGCGGCGATCGGTCCGAGCTGGCGGAGCTCGCAACCGCCGACGGCCTCGTCGACCTGCTGATTCCGCGGGGCGGAGAGGGCCTGAAGGCGGCGCTCAAGGAGGTGGCGACGGTGCCCGTGCTGTACGCGGCGTCGGGAAACTGTCACGTCTACGTCGACGCGGACGCGGATCTCGACATGGCTCGCGCGATCGCGGTGAACGCCAAGGTCCAGCGCCCGAGCGTGTGCAACTCCGCGGAGACGCTCCTCGTCCACGCCGACGTGGCGGCGGAGCTCCTGCCGCGGGTCGCCGCCGAGTTCCGCGACGCCGGTGTCAAGCTGGTCGGCGACGAGCGGGCGCGCGAGCTCGCCGGCGACGGCTCGATCGGGCCCGCGACGGAGGCGGACTGGGACACCGAGTACCTGGACCTGAAGCTGGCGGTCGGCGTCGTCGACTCGCCTGCCGACGCGATCGACCATGTGAACCGCCACGGGTCCGGCCACTCGGAGGCCATCGTCACGCGGTCGGCGGAGACGGCGGAGGAGTTCCTCGCCGCAGTCGACGCCGCCTGCGTCTACGTCAACGCGTCCACCCGCTTCACCGACGGTTACGAGTTCGGGATGGGGGCGGAGATCGGCAACTCGACGCAGAAGCTCCACGCGCGCGGGCCGATCGGGCTGCGCGAGCTCACCACGTTCAAATACGTCGTCCGCGGGGACGGCCAGATCAGGAACTGAGGTCGGGAGCTCGTCGGCCGGATCGGCGTTCTCGGGGGCGCGTTCAACCCGCCGCACGTGGGGCACCTCGTGCTCGCGCAGGAGGCGGCAGCGCAGCTCGGCCTCGACGAGGTGCTGCTCGTTCCCGCCGGCGAGGCGCCGCACAAGCGGATCGATCCGGAGCCGGGGAAGCTGCTGCGCTTGGAGATGACGGAGCTCGCCGCGGGCGAAGACGAGGTGACCCGCGCCTCTGACCTCGAGATCGCGCGCGATGGCGCGTCATACACCTTCGAGACGCTGCAGGTTCTCGCCGACCGCCGGCCGGGCGACGAGCGCTGGTTCCTGATGGGCGCGGACATCGCGTCCTCGATCGAGCAGTGGCGAGAGCCGGCGCGCGTGCTGGCGCTCGCCCGGCTCGGGATCGCCGCACGAGACGCCACGGTGCCGGACGAGGTCGAGGCGGCGCTCGAACGGCTGGGGGGTGCGCGGTGGGAGGTCATCGGGATGCCGGAGATCGGGATCTCCTCGACGTGGGTGCGGCGGCGCGTGGCGCAGGGGCGACCGATCCGCCACCTGGTGCCCGATCCCGTCGTCGAGTACATCGCCGGGCGGGGGCTATACCGGTAGTGGTGGCTCACCCGAGTACGGTCTGGCTGTGGCGCGCGGGATGCCGGACGTGAACGAAGCGCAGGGGCCGACGCAGGCCGAAGCGCCGGCGCCGGCGGACTCGGCGGCGCTCGCCCGCGAGGTTGCCGCGCTCGCGGACTCGAAGCTGGCGAGCGACGTCGTGATCCTCGACGTCCGCGAGCTCGTCGGCTACACCGACTTCCTCATCGTCTGCACGGCGCGCAACGAGCGGCTCGCCAAGGCGATCCACGACGAGGTCTACTTGCGGATGAAGCGCGACCGGGGGCTGATCCCTGCGAACGTCGAGGGGGAGACGGAGGCGCGGTGGGTGCTGATCGACTACCTCGACTGCGTGCTCCACGTCTTCGTCCCCGAGCTGCGTGAGCGGTACCGCCTCGAGCGGCTTTGGGGTGAGGCGCCGCGGCTGGCGCTCGCCTCGTAGGGCGCGCTACCGGCTGCCGCCGGTCCGTCCGGCGTCCCGCCTAGCTTCTTCGTCATCGCCACGGGGCAGTTCAAGAGGTCCCTGCTTGGCTACCGGCGCTCGGCGGTTGATGCGGCGATCGCCGAACGTGAGGCGAAGGTCTCCGCCTGTGCGGCCGACGCGGAGCAGCGAGACGCGCGGATCCGTGAGCTGGACGGGATCGCGAATCAGCTCGCCGACCTCGTCGTCGAGCGGGAACGTGAGCTCCGCCGCCTCCGCGATGAGCTCGAAGAGGCTTGGGAGCGGGCAAACGACGCGCTCGCGGCGGCATCGGGGCTTGCCGCCGAGCTGGGCGGGATTCGGCGGCAGGCCAACGCGCAGGCGACGCGGATCCGCCTGGCGGCGCTCCGTCAGGCGGCCGAGATCGGGCGATTGGCCGCCAAGCTGCCGGCGGAGTCCGCGCCGGAGCGAGAGCGCCTCCTGGCGGCGCTGTCGGCCGCGGTCGAGCGGCTGGGCACGGACGAGGAGCCGGAGGCGCCGATGAGCGCCAACGGCCATGTCCCGGACGTCAAGGGCCCGCTGTTCGAGGGCCTCGTCGAGGTCGAGATCGGCCCGTTCGCCGACTTCTCGCAGCTCGTCGGCTTCGAGGACGCCGCCCGATCGATCGCCGCGACGACGGAGCTCTCGATCCGGCGGTTCTCCGCCGGTCGCGCGACGCTCGCCATGAGCCTCAAGGAGCCGGTCGAGCTCCTGCGCGAGCTCGAGGAGCGCTGCGACCTCGAGTTCCGCATCCGCGACCAGCGCCCGGGCAGGGTGGTGCTGGACGTGGACGACGAGGGCTAACCGCCCGATCGCCGGCGGTACACTGGCCGCCCCGCACGACTCAGGGGCTGTAGCTCAGCTGGGAGAGCGCTTCGCTGGCAGCGAAGAGGCCACGGGTTCGAGTCCCGTCAGCTCCACTGGCCCCGGCTGCGTCCCGCGACACCAAGGAGGCACCCGATGTCCTGGAGCCTGAAGGGGAGCTACTTCGAGACGTGCTCGTGCGACCTGATGTGGCAACTGGCGTCTCGGCATGTTCGTCGACGAGCGCGCGAGCGACGAGCAGATGGAGAAGCTCACCGCCGTCTTCGGAGGGCAGAAGGGCGGCCCGATGGAGGGATGGTGCCCTTCGTCGGGGAGATGCTCGGCGCCGAGCGCGCGCCATTCGAGCTGGTCGAGGACGGACTGCGCCACAGCGTCAGGATCGGGGACGCGATCGACTTCGAGATCGAGGACATCGTCCCCTTCGGCGTCGAAACCGGTCAGCCGGTCCGGCTCGTCGGCGTATTCCATCCGGCCTCGTCGGAGTTCAACGCCGCCGAGGCGAAGCGCTCGAAGATCAGCGCCTTCGGTATCGAATACGAGGGCAAGACGGGGATCTCGGCGTCGGAGTTCGCCTGGGCCGCCTGAGCCGCCGTCAAGCGAGTTCCGCCAGAAGGCGCCGGACGCGCCCTTCGATCTCGTCGCGGATCACCCTGACCGTCTCCAGGTCCTCTCCCGCCGGGTCCTCGACCTCCCAGTCCTCGTAGCGCTTCCCCGGGTAGACGGGGCAGGCGTCCCCACAGCCCATCGTGACGACCACGTCCGCCGACTCCACCGCGCCCGCGGCCAGGGGGGTCGGCGCCTCATCCGCCAGGTCGACGCCCACCTCGCCCATCGCCTCGACCACCGTCGGGTTCACCTCGCTTGCGGGGGCCGACCCGGCCGAGCGCACGCCAATGCGCTCCGCTCCGAGCTTCCGCAGGAAGCCGGCGGCCATCTGACTCCGGCCGGCGTTCTGGACGCAGACGAACAGGACCTGGGGGATGCGCTGAGTCAGTTCATGACACGGTACGCGTCGGCGGCGATTAGGATCGCGCGCCGATGAAGCGCGTGGCCGACGGCGTCTGGCACCTCAACGCGATCCGGATCCCGAACGCCGTGAACGCGTACGTGCTCGGCGACGTGCTGGTCGACTCCGGCGGGCGCCGTTCGGCGCGGATGATCCTGCGCCAGCTCGACGCCCACGACGTCTCCGCGCATGCGATCACCCATGCTCATCCGGACCACCAGGGCTCCTCCAAGGAGCTCTGCGAGAAGCTTGGCGTCCCGTACTGGGTGGGCGAGCAAGACGCCGACGCCGCGGAGAACCCGCGCCTGATCCGCGAGCGCCAGCCCAATCACCCGGTCGCCCAGTTCTACGACCGCATGTTCACCGGCCCCGGCCGCGGGGTCGACCGCGCGCTGCGCGAGGGCGACGACGTTTCCGGCTTCAGGGTGATCGACGCACCCGGCCACTCCGCCGGCCACGTCGTGCTCTGGCGCGAGTCCGACGGCGTCCTCGTGCTCGGCGACGTCCTCACGAACATGGACGTGATGACCGGCCTTCCCGGTCTCCACGAACCGAAGCCCTACCTCACCCCCGACCCGGCCGAGAACCGGCGCTCGATCCGCAGGGTCGCCGCGCTCGAGCCGAGGCTCCTCCTCTTCGGCCACGGCCCGCCGCTTCGCGACCCGAGGAAACTCGCCGACTTCGTCGCCGGCCTCCCGGAGTGAGCGGCCGCCCGATCACGGTCGACGACCTTCTCACCGAGGCCCGAACCGGCGTCGAGCGGCTCGAGCCCGCCGCCGCCCTCACGGCGATGACCGCGGGCGACATCCTCGTCGACATCCGCTCCGAGTCGCAGCGCGAGCGCGACGGAACCATTCCCGGCGCGCACTTCATTCCCCGCAGCGTGCTCGAGTGGCGACTCGATCCGCGTTGCGAGCACCGGGACCGAAGGCGGCGAAGCCGGGCGTCCGCGTGATCCTGATCTGCCACGAGGGCTTCCAGTCGAGCCTCGCCGCGGCCACGCTGCGCCGCCTCGGCGTCGACGCGACCGACGTCGTCGGCGGGTTCGTGGCGTGGCAGGCGGCGGGCCTTCCGGTCGAGCGCTAGCGCGCTAACGCGACCGCGCGAGCTCCCGCGCGGCGTCGAGCGCGCTGCGCGCGCCAGGTCCGAGCCGTCGGCGCACCCGCCAGCACGCGCCCGAGAACGACAGATTCGCGACCTTGCCGAACCCGAGCTCGTCCTCCCGCAGCCCGAGCAGGAGGTGCGCCGCCAGGTCGCCCGGCGGCAGCTCGCTCGCCTCGGCCACGCGCACGCACCAGCAATCGACCCGCCGACCTCCCGGCCGAATGAGCAGGGCCCCGCGCTCGCCGATCAGCCACACGCCGAGGCGCCCGCGCTCGAGCACGAGCCCGCTCGCCGCAAGCAGCTCGCGCTCGCGGTGACCGACGAGGTCCCCGAGGAGCCCGAGCGCCACACGCTCGGGCACCGAGGCCGAACCGTCGGCGCCGCCGAGCGGAACGACCTGATCGGCCCCTCGCCGCGCCTGAACCCAAGGGACGAACCAGGCGTGGGCGAAGCAGATCGCCGCGACCGGCGCCGTCAGTGGCTCGAGGTAGAGGAGCAGGACGCCGGGGGCGACGAACACGAGGACGATCCACGCCGTCCAGAGCGACCACCGGCGCTCCTCGCGCCGCAGGCTCGCGGCCGTCAGCTCGCGCCGCCACCACAGCGCCTCCGCCTCGCGCAGCCGGCCGGGCGCGGGATGCGTCGCCGGCGTCGCGTTCACGCCCGCGGAGCTATCCGCCCGCGATCTGCCGCCGCATCACCACGAGATCGGCGTCGAGCGGCAGTTCCCTGACCACCTCCGCCGCGCGGTCGCGGCTCGCCGAGCCGATCATCCCGCGCTCCTGCTCGGCCTCGAATGCGGCCACCGCCTTCGCCTCGGCCGCCTCGTCGCCGCGGGTCCATTCCGCCAGCGTGCTGTGGCCGCTGCGGTCGAGCCTGATCAAGCGCCCCATCGCTCCTCCTCGATCGACTTCGGGGCGAGTGTACGCCCGCGGGGCAATCGTAGACTCAACGCGATGGAGCGCTACGACCCGGAGGAGATCGAGCGCCGCTGGCAGGCGGTATGGGATGACGAGCGGACGTGGGAGGTGCCGAACCCCGGCCAGCCCGACTTCGACCCGTCGAAGCCGAAGTCGTACGTGCTCGAGATGCTGCCGTACCCCTCCGGCGAGCCGCACGTCGGGCACCTGAAGAACTACGCGCTCGGCGACGCGATCGCGCACTACCGCCGCCGCCGCGGGTTCCGCGTGATGCACCCGATGGGCTACGACGCGTTCGGGCTGCCAGCCGAGAACAACGCGATCAAGACCGGTGTGCCGCCCCGCGAGGCGACCGAGCGCTCCATCGAGGCGTACCGCTACTGGTTCAAGCGCTGGGGAGTGTCGATCGATTGGAGCCGCGAGCACTCCTCTCACGATCCGGCGCATTACCGCTGGACACAGTGGATCTTCCTCCGCCTGTACGAGCGCGCCCTCGCGTACCGCGCCGAGGCGGCTGTCAAGTGGTGCCCGAACGACGCGACGGTCCTGGCGAACGAGCAGGTGATCGACGGGCACTGCGAGCGCTGCGGCGCCAAGGTCGAGATTCGCCAGCTCGAGCAGTGGCTCTTCCGGATCACCGAATACGCCGAACGTCTCCTGGCCGATCTCGACGACATCGATTGGCCCGAGCACGTGAAGACGATGCAGCGAAACTGGATCGGCCGCTCGGAGGGCGCCGAGGTGAAGTTCCGCTGCGAGGAGCTCGATACCGACTATCCGGTCTTCACTACGCGACCGGACACGCTCTTCGGCGCGACCTTCTTCGTGCTCGCGCCGGAGCATCCCGACGTCCTCCGTCTCGCCGCGGGGACGCCGCACGAGCGCGAGGTGCGCGAGTACGTGCGGCGAGCGCTCACGGAGTCGGCGGAGGAGCGCGGCGCGGAGGACCGCGAGAAGACCGGGGTGCCGCTCGGCCGCACCGTCACCAATCCCGTCAACGCCGAGGAGATCGCGATGTTCGTCGCCGACTACGTGCTGATGGAGTACGGCACCGGCGCGATCATGGCCGTCCCGGCGCACGACGAGCGCGACTACGACTTCGCCCGGCGGCACGGCCTCGAGATCCGGCGCGTGATCGAGGGCACCGACCCCGACGAGGCCGCCGACGAGGGGGGCCTCCCGTATTCCGGCGACGGCGCGATGGTGAACTCCGGCCGCTTCGACGGCGCACACAGCCGCGAGGCCTACGAGGAGATCGTGGACTGGCTCGCCGCCGGGGGGAAGGGCGAGCGGGCGGTCAACTACAAGCTGCGCGATTGGCTGATCTCACGCCAGCGCTACTGGGGCTGCCCGATCCCGATCGTCTACTGCGAGGGCTGCGGGATCGTCCCGGTGCCCGACGAGGAGCTCCCGGTCGTCCTGCCGGACGTCGCGGACTACCGGCCACGCGGGCGATCGCCGCTCGCGGCCGCCGAGGACTGGGTGGCGACGAGCTGCCCGCGCTGCGGCGGCGCGGCCCGGCGGGAGACCGACACCATGGACACGTTCGTCGACTCCTCCTGGTACTTCCTCCGATATTGCGATCCGCACAACGACCGCGCCCCGTGGGACCGCGACGTCGTTGGAGCCTGGATGCCGGTCGACCAGTACATCGGCGGCGTCGAGCACGCGATCCTCCACCTGATGTACGCCCGGTTCTTCACGAAGGCGCTCACCGACATGCAGCTCCTGGACGTAAACGAGCCGTTCCAGGCCCTGTTCACCCAGGGCATGATCACCCGCGAGGGCGCGAAGATGTCGAGCTCGAAGGGAAACGTCGTCGCGCCGAGCGGCATCGTCGAACGGTACGGGGCAGATGCCGCACGCACCTACATCCTCTTCATGGGGCCGGCCGACCAGGACGCGGACTGGGCCGACGAGGGCGTCGCGGGGGTGCACCGCTTCCTCTCACGGCTCTGGCGGCTCGCCAGCGAGGTCGTCGATCGCTCCTCGTCGCTGGGCGCTCCTTCCTCGAGCAACCAGGAACGCGGAACGAGGAAAGCGCCATCCGATGCGAACGTCCTCCTGCGCAAGGCGCACTGGGCCATCGACAAGGCCACGCGCGACATCGAGCGCGGCTTCCAGTTCAACACGGCGATCGCGGCCGTGATGGAGCTCGTGAACGAGGCGTACCGGCTGAAGGAGGGCCTCTACGGCGACCCGGGCGGCGAATCCGCCTTGCGATTCGCGACCGCGACCGCTGCGTCGCTCATCTTCCCGTTCGCTCCTCACCTCGGCGCCGAGGTGGGCGCCTCGGAGGCGGAGCTCGTGCGGCTGGCGCGCGAGCAGGAGGCCGTGCAGCGGCACCTCGACGGGCGCGAGGTCGTGAAGGAGGTCGTGGTTCCGGGCAGGCTCGTCAACCTGGTGGTCCGCTAGTCGCCGCCGAGCCGGACCGTCTGCTACAAAGCCGCCGTGCTCGTCAGGCGCTTCTCCGACGCCGCGGCAATCGACGTCCACCGCCTCCGCGCGCGCATCCTCATGGACGCCGGAGAGCTCGGCTCGCGGCACCTGTCGGTGAACTGGGTAGAGCTGCCCGCCGGCGCCTCGGAGGAGCTGCGCTCGCACGAGGAAGCCGAGCAGGTGTACGTGGTCGTCCGCGGCAGCGGCACGATCGCCGCGACCGGGGATAACTTGCGCGTCTCCGAAGGCGACCTGGCGATGATCGCTCCCGCCACCGACCACGCGATCGCGAACGACGGGGCCGAGACCCTGGCGCTGGTGTCGATCCAGTCCCCCGCCGTCTCGGCGGACGAGCTCTTCAGCCGGCGCCTCGCCGTCCAGGCCGCGGGCTACGACGGCGAGTACGACGACGACGAGTAGCCAGAGTCGAGCCGCACATCGCCGCCTTCCGGATGGGCTCTAGCGAGACGATCCGCCGCCGCGCAGTCGTCCACGGCGGCGTGCAGGGCGTGTTCTTCCGCGACACGACCCGCCGCATGGCAGCGTCCCGCGGCGTCGCCGGCTGGGTTCGCAACAACCCCGACGGCACGGTGGAGGCGGCGTTCGAGGGACCGCCGGACGCGGTGGACGCGTTGGTGTCGTTCTGCCGAGAGGGACCCAGGGGCGCCGACGTCGAGCACGTGGAGGTGAGCGACGAGGAGCCGCAGGGCGAGACCGGCTTCCGGGTGCGCTAACCGTCGCTGATCCGCGTCGTTGCGATTGATCTCGCATAGCGAGACGAACAGCAACCGCGACCGGCTCGTGCGTGGGGTGGACAGCAATGTTGGCGCATCGGCTCGCGCGTGAGTTGGCGCACTCGCGCTCGCGTTCCTTCACTGCTCGTCGCCCATGGGCGCGGCGGCTACGGCCAGGATCGCCACGTGCGCGATCTCAGCCGCACCCAGCTGCTCCTCTACGGGGCGATCGCGGCGGCGCTCCTCGTCGTCGGCTTCCGCTGGGTCCATGGCTCGGGTGGGGAGGGTGGAGGCACGCAGGCCGTGAGCTACCGGTCAGGCGGGTCGGGCCAGGCCGGCTCCGATGGCGGGTCGTTCAGCGTCGGCGGCTCGAGCGAGGACGTCGTCGTGGACGTGGCCGGCGCGGTGCGCAGGCCCGGGGTCTACCGGATGCCAGCCGGGTCGCGCGTGAACGACGCCGTCACGCGCGCGGGTGGCGCGAGCGGCGGCGCCAACCTCGAGGCGATCAACCTCGCCGCCCGGCTCTCCGACGGCCAGCAGGTCGTCGTGCCGGCGAAGGCGGCCGCCGGGGCATCGGCGGGCGTCGCCGCGGCGGGCGGCGCCACGGCCGCCACGGGCCCGATCAGCCTCGGTTCGGCGACCGAGACCGATCTGGACACCATCGACGGGATCGGCCCCGTCACCGCGCAGAAGATCATCGAGTTTCGGGATCAGCACGGGGGCGTCTCGTCGATCGACGAGCTGAGCCAGATCTCCGGCATCGGTCCAGCGACCATGGAGGCCCTGCGGGCGAGGCTTCAGCCCTGAGGCATGCAGCAGGACGGGTGTCGGTGGCTCGGCGGGCGGCTGGCCGTCCTCGACCCGCGGTTCGCGTGGCGCTTCGCAGCGCTCGCCGGGGTCGCCCTTGGGCTAGGGCTCTCGCCGCTCGCGACCGCTCCGGATCGCGGCCAATGCGTGTTCGCGCTCA
>WNFW01002325.1_pt1 | contig 12932 bp, 14 predicted proteins | sample 5400131 | NCBI WGS metagenome assembly WNFW01 (sample SAMN13153362, study PRJNA577476) | soil metagenome | isolation source: 20 cm soil or saprolite under grassland replicate 1 | place: USA:California | collected 2016-06-15 | reverse complement strand
CCGAGGTTGCGTTTGACGACGATGGCCGCATCACCGCGGTACGCGACCGGTTCCTGCTCGACTCCGGGGTCGCCTGCCCCTATCCGTTGAGCAGCGCCTACAACGTGGCCTCTCACTTCCGCAGCATGTACGCGATCCAGAACTTCGCCATCGACGCGGAGTGCGTGCTCACGCACAAGATGTTCAACCTGCCGTACCGGGGTGCCGGGCGGCCGGAGGCAGCATTCGTGATGGACCGCATCATCAACTCCGTCGCGCAGGCGCTCGGCCTCGACCCCGTCGACGTCATCCGGCGCAACTTGATCCCCGACGAAGAGCAGCCATATCGGATGCGGATGCCCTACCGCGACGGCAAGGAGGTCGTCTACGACGCCGCCGGCTTCCCCAGGATCTTCGAGGAGCTGCTCGAGACGGTCGGCTATGCCGAGCACCGGCGGACGCGCGATGAGCTCAAAAAGCGCGGCGTCCACCGGGGCATCGGCTTCGGCACGTATGTCGAAGGCACGGGCGTCGGTCCCTTCGAAAGCGGTCAGGTCCAGCTCGACGCGCAGGGCCGGGTGGTCGTTTTCTCCGGCTGCGCGCCGCACGGGCAAGGCCTCGAGACCACGATGTCACAGGTCGTGGCCGACGCCTTTGGCGTGCTGCCCGAGGAGGTCGTGTTCCGCGCCGGCGACACGGCGCTGCTCCCGTACGGCGTGGGCACGTTCGCGTCGCGCAGCGTGGTGACGGCCGGGGCCGCGATCTTCGAAGGCGCGGAGCGGCTGAAGGCGCGGATTCGGGCGATCGCCGGTGAGCTGCTCGAGTCCGAGCCGGCTGACCTCGAACTGTCTGGAGGCGAGGTGCGCGTCAGGGGCGTCCCAACGCGCAAAGTGAGCTTCCGCCAGGTGTACCGTGCTGCGTCTCCCGGCCCAGGTGCGCGGCTGCCTTCGGGCATGGACCCGGGGAGCGCCGAGGCGTACTACTGGGTTCCGCCCACGGTGACCTGGGGCTTCGGTGCGGTGGCGGCAGTGGTCGACGTCGACATCGAGACGGGCGTGGTCGATGTCAGAAAGCTCGTCATCGTGCACGACTGCGGCCGGATCCTCAACCCGCTGATCGTGGAAGGCCAGCTGGAGGGCGGGCTCGTCCAGGGGGTAGGGGCAACGATGTACGAGAACGTGGTCTACGACGACGGCGGGCAGCCGCGTGCGACCACGTTCCTGGACTACCTGCTGCCGACTTCGGCGGAGGCGCCGGAGATCGTACAGCGGCATTCGGAAACGCCATCCGAGCGTAATCCGCTCGGGGTGAAGGGAGTGGGGGAGGCGGGGCCCATTGCGCCTCCGGCAGCCATCGCGAACGCGATCATCGACGCCGTCGGGCCGACGCGAATCCAGCTCAACTCGCTCCCCCTCTCGCCCGCGGTCGTCGCCGAGGCGATCAGGGCGGCGGCGCACCCCTCGCGGTAGGCCGTGCACAGCTCGGGCGACGACCGCCAGGGACAGATCGTGCGCCGGCTCGAAGAGCTGGGGGTGGCGACCGCTCCCGACGAGGTCGAGGAACTCGCCACCACGTACGACGCGCTCCTGGCCTGGACGCGGATCGCGGAGGAGCTGGGTAAGGACGAGGGTGCCATGGGCGCGCAGGCCGAGTCGAAATGAAGGCCGTGGAGGGCCTTCATTACTCGTCGCTGCTGGAGGTCGCGGAGGAGCTGCGCTCGCGCATCCTGTCGCCGGTCGAGCTGACGCGGGCCACGCTGAGCCGCATCGAGCGGCTCAACCCGACGCTCGGCGCTTACTACGTCGTGTTCGCCGACGAGGCGCTCGCTCAGGCGCGCAACGCCGAGGCCGAGATCGCACGGGGCGGGTGGCGCGGACCGCTGCACGGGATCCCGATCGCCTTCAAGGACCTATACAACCTCGGCCCGACCACCGCTGGCTCGCCGATGCTGGCGGGGCATGTGGCAAAGCAGGAGGCGGCGCTGGTGCGGCGCGCGCGCACCGCCGGCGCCGTAATCGTGGGCAAGCTTGCCACGCACGAGTTCGGGCTCGCCGCCGCGACCCTGGCCGATCACTTTCCGCCGGCGCGCAACCCATGGGATCCCGAGCGCACGCCCGGAGGTTCGAGCACCGGCGCCGGCACAGCGCTCGCCGCCGGCATGGCCTTCGGCGCATTCGGCACTGACACAGGTGGCTCCGTCCGGCTGCCCGCGGCGTACTGCGGCGTGGTCGGCTACAAGCCGACGTTCGGGCTCTTGAGCCGGGTTGGAGTGATCCCGCTGTCGCCCAGCCTCGACCACACCGGACCTCTCGCGCGCACCGTGGCCGACGCTGCCGCCATGGCCGAGGCGGTTCGCGGCCACGACCCCGCCGACCCCGCTTCGATCGGGCGCGATGCCGGCGCTCTGTCGGGCGACGTGGAGGCCGGCGCGCGCGGACTGCGTGTCGGCGTGGCGCGAGGTCTCTGGGACGACTCATGCGACCCGGCCGTCACCGAGCGTGTGGAGGCGGCGCTGGCCCGGCTCTCAGAGCTCGGCGCTGACGTCGTGGACGTGCACCTGGATCTCTCCGTGCTGCAGGTGATGGCGGTCGGCTACGTCATCACGCTCGCGGAGGCGGCTGCGTACCACCTCTCGAATCTCCGTGCCGGAAGGCAGGGCTACGGCCGCGAGTTCGGTCTCGCCCTCAGGGCGGGCCTGCTTGTGCCCGCCCATTCGTACGTGCATGCTCAGAATGCGCGAACGCGGATCGCCAACCAGATCGCCGCGCTGCTCGAGACACACGATGTGCTCGCGACGCCGACCGTGGGCGCGGTTGCCGATGCGATCCCCGCCGGACCGCGGCCGCTCGCTCGCCGCATCAGCGAGCATCCGGTGCCGCAGTACACGTGGCTCGCCAACCTGACGGGCGGTCCTGCCGTCTCCGTGCCTTGCGGGTTCGCGGGACCGGGACTGCCGGTCGGGCTTCAGCTTGTCGGCAGGCGGCTGGACGACGCGACCGTTCTGCGTGCGGCGCGCGCGTACGAGCGCGCTGCGGGTTGGGGCGGCATCCATCCCGCGCTCTGGCCCTGACACGGCTCGCGCCGTCGGCTCAACGCTGGGTCGATGGCGCCTGGTAGACGGACTTGACGCGGACCGGCTCGGGAGGTGTCCAGCCCCGCAGCAGCTCTTTCTGCAGCTCGTAGACCTCGACTCCGAGTGGGTGGCAGTTGGCCAGCGGGTCGGCGCCATCCGCGCCCCAGCCCCACTGCGAGAGATCGCCGCTCGGGCACGTGGAGATCGCGCACAGCAGATCGATCTCGGCGAAGAGCTCGAAGAAGTCGCCCTTCTTCGCCGGGCTCGCCTCCATGAAGTAGATCTCGTGCACCGGGTCAAGGCCCGTCACCTGGAAGATGTTCAGCACGTCGTGCACGTCGAGCTCGGTCAGATGGAACGGCGCGATCGCGCGCGACAGGTTGTTGTGACACGTGACGTCGTAGTCCCTATCGTCGAGCAGCTTGTAGAGATACGGGTCGCAGCGGCTGCCGAGCAGGTCGTGGCACCGGCCGCCGTTCGCCGTGGGCTCGGTGGGCAGCGTGTCGTTGGTGATCGTCACCATCGGCCGAAGGTAGGGAAGACATGACCACAGCCGGTCGAAGGTGGTGACGTGCGCGCCCTGGATCTGCCGCGTGCGCGCGGCCCAGAAACGCTCGCGCGGGTTGCTCAGGCTCCATAGGTTCAGGTCACACACCTGCGGGCCTTCGACCGTGACAATGCGCACCACCGACCCCGCCCTGACAGGCCACGCGTAACCGCTGCGGATCGGCACCGTGTGCTCGTGGACCAGGCGCCGGGCCCGGAGGTCCTGCGCGATGCGACGGTAGAGATCGCGGTCGAAGTCAAGGCGGCCCGGTTCGTCCGGGTCGCGGTACAACCGCATGCACAATCATTGTGCTTCATGGCCGTGGCATGCTGCCCGGTGTGCTCGTGACCGTGACGACGTGGAGCCTCGAGATCACGTCCCCCGAGGACCTGCGGCCGGTGGATCCGCCGGATTCGGTCGAGATCCGTCGTGCGTTTCTAGCCTCGCCGGAGCTCGGCCGCTTTCTCTACACCGCGGCAGGCGGCAACTGGTACTGGATCGATCGGCTCGGCTGGAGCTACGAGCAGTGGGCCGAGAGAATGAGCGACCCACGGGTCGAGACATGGCTGCTCTACGAGGACGGCACGCCGGCGGGCTACTTCGAGCTCGATGGACGCACCGCCGGCGAGGTCGAGATCGCCTATCTGGGCCTGATGCCCGCATTCATCGGCCGGCGGCTCGGCGCCCCGCTCCTGACCGCCGCGATCCGGCGCGGCTGGGCGATGGGCGCCGGGCGCGTGTGGGTGCACACGTGCACGCTCGATTCGCCGTACGCGCTCGCGCACTACCAGGCCCGGGGCATGCGCGTCTTCAAGGAGCAGACGGAGGCGGTCGATCTGCCGAGCGAGCCGCCTGGCGCTTGGCCGGGCGCCGGGATCCACGGCCCGCACCCCTCACTGACGCCGGCCAAAACCATCTAGAGGGAGGACTTGATGTCAAGAGTTGAGGAGCGGCTCGCCAAGCTCGGTCACAAAGTTCCAGATCCCGGAACGCCGATGTTCAACTATGTCGGCGCGGTCAAGACAGGCAACCTGGTGTTCCTGGCGGGACATGGGCCGCGGCGGGAAGATGGCGAGTACACCTATCTCGGCAAGGTCGGAAAAGACGTCGATCTGGAGACGGCGCGAAAGGCGGCGGAGCTCACGGCGCTCAACTGCCTGGGCAGCCTCAAGCAGGTGATCGGCGACCTCGACCGCGTCAAGCGAATCGTCAAGCTGCTGGGCATGGTCAACTGCACGCCCGACTTCGTCGAGCAGTCCAAGGTGATCAACGCGGCCTCCGATCTGTTGGTGGCGGCGTTCGGGGATGACGGCAAGCACGCGCGCTCGGCAGTCGGGATGATGTCCCTGCCGATGAACATCTCGGTCGAGATCGAGATGGTCGTGGAGGTCAGCGGCTAGTCCCGCAGCTCCGCGATCGCCTCGATCTCGAGCAGCAGCTCGTCGCGGACCAATCGGCTCACCTCGACCAGGGTGCTCGCCGGGCGGTGCTCGCCGAAGAACTCCTGGCGCACCGGGTTGATCAGAGGCCGCTGTGAGACGTCGCGCATGAAGATCGTCACCTTGGCGACATCGGACGGGGCGGCTCCGGCCGCGTCAAGGATGCGGCCCAGGTTGCGAAAGATCTGCCGTGTCTGCTCGACGACGTCGCCGATACCGACGATCTCACCGCGCTCGTCGGTTGCCACGAGCCCTGATACGTAGAGGGTTTTGCCGGCGACCACCGCATCGGAGAAATGGCTGATCGGCTCCATGAGGCCCGCCACCTTGAGCGTCCGCACAATCCGGAAGGTTAACGTGTGACTGCGTGAGAGATGAGGGTGCCTGAACCGGCCGGCGCGCCCACTCCGGCCCTGCACCGCCTCCATGGAAAGGTCGCGGTGGTGACTGGATCGAGCGGGGGAATCGGGCAGGCGATCGCCTACGAGTTCGCGCGGGAAGGCGCGTCCGTCGTCATCAATTCGCGCGACGCCGCGCGGGCCGGAGGTGCCGCCGCGGCCATGGCACAGGAGGGTCTCCAGGCCACAGCTTTTGCCGCCGACATCCGCGACCCGCTTCAGGCGCGTGCCCTTGCCTCCGCCGCGGTCGACCGCTTCGGCCGCCTCGACGTCTGGGTCAACAACGCCGGAGTCAACGTGATCAAGCCGGCGCTCGATCTGGAACCAGACGAGTGGGCCAGGGTCATCGACACCAACTTGAGCGGCTGCTTCTTCGGAGCTCAGGCCGCGGCTCGCCACATGGTCCCGCAAAAAAGCGGCGTGATCATCCAGATCGGCTCGATCATCGGCGAGGTCGGCCTGCCTCGCCGCGTCCCCTACACGGCGGCCAAGCACGGATTGATCGGCCTCACCAAAGTGCTCGGCACGGAGTGGGCGAAAGACAACGTGCGCGTCGTCTGCCTTGACCCGGGCTACATCAGCACGGGACTCGGCGTCAAGGGCCAGGCGCCCGGGGGCGCGTTCAGCGCTGCCGACATCGAGCGCCGGACGCCCATGGGACGTTTCGGCGAGGCGGCCGAAGTGGCTCGAGTCGCGGTCTTCCTCGCGTCTGATGACGCCAGCTACATCACCGGCAGCCACATCACCGTCGATGGAGGATGGGTCGCTTACGGGGGCTGGTAGCCCGCGCGAGGGAGGAGATGAGAGTCGATGCCTGACTTCACACAATCCGCGAAGGGCCTGGACCCGCCAACCGTGGTGGACCACGTGCTGCTGCCGGTCGCGGACCTCGAGGACGGTGCCCAAACCCTGTACGAAAGTTTCGGCCTGAAAGGAATCCCCGGCGGCCGGCATCCCGGAGTCGGGACCGCCAACGTCATCGTGCCGCTGGGTCTGCAGTACCTCGAGCTCATCGCGATCGTCGACCCGCATGAGGCCGCCTCGAGCCGGCTCGGTGGGCGTGTCGACCGCGCCCTGAAGGATGGCAGCAGGTTCGTCGCCTGGGCGCTGCGGACACAGGACCTCGACGCAGTGCGCGCCAGGCTTCAGAGCGCGGGCTGGGACCTTCCGCCGATCGCCGAAGGCTCGAGGAGGCGGCCCGACGGCCAGGTGTTGAGCTGGCGGACCCAGGATGTCGACCCCGGGCCCGAGCCCAGCGGGATCCCGTTCGTGATCGAGTGGCGCATCCCCGACGGGCTCCATCCTGGCGAGGCAGAATCCACTCATCGCGCCGGGCCCGCGTCGCTGCGGCGCGTGGTGGTCGGCGCGCGCGACCCGCGCATGGTCCGTGACAGGCTCCACATCCTGCTCGGCGATTCGGATCTCTACGAGGTGAGCGCGGCAGGCGTCGACGGCGTGCGGCAGGTCGTGCTCCAGACCGGCGGCGGAGAGCTCGTGCTCGAATGAGCGGCCGGCTCGAGGGTAAGGTCGCAGCCATCTCCGGCTCGAGCCGCGGCATCGGCCTGGCCGTGGCGCGCGCGTTTGCGGCCGAGGGGGCGAAGGTGGTCGTCAACTCACGCGAAGGTGGCGTCGCGGAGAGCGTTGCGAGGGAGCTGGGCGGTGAGAGCGTTGGGGTCGGCGCGGACGTCAGCACCGAGGCGGGCGCGGCCGCCCTCATCGAGGGCACGCAGACGGCATTCGGCACGCTGGACGTGTTCGTCAACAACGCCGGTACCGTTCATGCCGGTCCGACGCTCGACATGAGCCTCGCCGATTGGGACCGCGTCATCAAGCTCAACATGACCGCGGTCTTTCTGTGCTCGCGCGAGGCGGCGCGGGCGATGCTCGGTGCCCGAGGAGGCGTGATCATAAACACCGCCTCCGTGCAGGCATTCGCCCCCTTCCCGCGCCGGCTGGCGTACGGATCGAGCAAGGCGGCGGTCGTGATGATGACGCGGATCATGGCGGCGGAATGGGCGCCTGCGGTGCGCGTCAACGCGGTTGCCCCGGGCTATGTCCGCACCGAGATGACGGCGCGGCTCGAGGCCGAGGGCCGCATCGATTCCAAGGCGATCGCCGGCCGGACCCCGCAGGGTAGGATGGCCGACCCCGATGAGATCGCCGGCGCCTATGTCTACCTCGCGAGCCAGGATGGCTCCTTCATCACCGGCGAGACGCTCGTCGTCGACGGCGGCTGGCTGGCATTTGGAGCCTTCCCCGGAATCTGAGCCGGCTCACGGTCGCGAGGTCAGCGTCATCCCTTCGGCTGGGATCTCAGGCTTTTTGCCGTCGATCAGGTCGGCGACGATCCGGCTCGAGCCGCAAGCCATCGTGAAGCCCATGTGCCCGTGGCCGCTGTTGATGTAGAGGTTCTCGGGCCCTGCCCGGCCGAGGATCGGCGGGCCGTCAGGCGTCATCGGTCGGTTGCACGCGCGGTACTGCCCCTTGTCGTATTCGGCCGCGTCCGGCAGGAGATCGGTGGCGAGCTTGCGGATCAACCTCAGGTCGTGCTCCGTGTAGGTGGTCTCATAGCCGGTGAACTCCGCGCTCGAGGTCATCCGCAGGCGGTCTCCGATCCGGCACCACGCCACAAGCAGCTCCTCATCGACGGCGCCCACGCGCATCTCTGGGCCACCGTCCCGCTTGATGGGAAAGGTCGCGCTGTAGCCCTTGGCCGGCGCAATGGGAAGCCGAACACCGACGGTGCGGGCGATTCTCCGGCTGTGGACGCCGGCGCTGAGCACGAACACGTCGGCGTCCAGCGAGTCGCCTCCATCGAGGAGCGCGGCTCGCACCTTGCCGCCGCTCGCTGCCAGCTTCACCACGCCCTTGCCGAACAGGAACCTCGAACCCATCCGTTCGCAGACCGCCTGCAACTTACGCGTGAACTTGACGCTGTCGCCGCTCGAATCCGTGACTCCGTAGATGGCGCCGGCAAGCTTGTGCTTGACCGGGGCGAGAAAAGGCTCCGCCTCGACCACGCCGTCGGCGTCGAGCACGTCCTGCTTCTGACCGTGCTCCTGCACGAGCTTCATCTTCTTGATGCCCGCCTCGAAACGCTTCGGATCGCGATAGAGATAGAGGATCCCTTCATGGATATCGTCGTAGTCGATCCGCTCGTCGGACGAGATCTGGTCCAGCATCCGCTGGCTGTACTGGGCGAGTCGCAGCTTGACGAGCGTGTTCTTGACCGCGCGCTCCGCGTTGCATTCGCGCAGGAAACGCAATCCCCAGACCGCCATGCCCGGCGCCTTGAAAGGATTGATGCGCAGCGCGGTGTCCTCGACCGTCAGCGAGCGCAGCAGCTCTTTCGGCGCGGTCGGCGACGCCCAGGCGAACGAATGGCCGGGAGCGATCAGGCCGGCGTTGCCCGCGCTCGCGAGAGTCGCCGCTTCCCCCTCCTTTTCGACAACGGTCACCTGGTGGCCGCCTTTCGCGAGGTAGTACGCGCTGGTGACTCCGACGACGCCTGCCCCGATGACCACTACCCTCAAGACTTGCGCCCCCTCAAAATCTCTCCACCGTCATCGCGTCCATGTGCTCCCAGTCGACCTCCACGCCGAGGCCGGGCTTGGACGGCACGCTGACCGTGCCGTCGGGCCGCAGCTCGATCTCGTCCACCATTCCGGCTCCGTAGCCTCCCATCGGCATCGGGTACTCGAAGTACTTGCAGTTCGAGACGGCGCCCATGACCTGGAGATTCGCGGCCTGGGCCAGCGTGTAGCCGAAGCTATGGATTTCGCATCGGACGCCCAGCGCCTCCGCCAGCGCCGCGGTCTTCTTGGTCGCCGTGATCCCTCCGCTGATCGCGGCGTCGATGCGCACCATGTCCCATGCACCGCATGTCAGATAGTTCGCCGCCTCCTGGAACGTGCGCGTATGGACTTCGCCTGACGTGACGGCGATGTCCAGGGCGTCCGCAAGCGTCTTGTACGCCTGGATGTGCTGGTCGCGAAGCGGCATCTCGAACCACTCATAACCCAGCTCATCCAGCTTCCGGCCGACGCGAATCGCGTCCACCAGGTTGTATGAGCCGACGGCATCGACCATGAGCGCGACGCCGGGTCCCACCTGTGAGCGAACCGCCGCGCAAAGCGCGATGTCTCGGTCCGGGTCGCCCCAGACATGCAGCTTGATCGCCTTGAACCCGCGCTCCAACCAGAGGTCGACCTCCCGCTGGAAGTCGGCCAGTGTCGCGTAAGTAAGCGAGCTTGCGTACGCGGGCAGCGCGTCGCGGTGCGCGCCGAGCAGCTTGTAGACAGGGAGCCCGGCGGCCCGCCCGGCGAGATCCCAGAGCGCGCAGTCGACGAGGGCGAGCGAGTGCGGCGGGACCATCAGGATGCTGACCTCGTTGAGCCGCTGCCAGATCCTCTCCCGGTAGAGCGGGTCCTCGCCGATGAGGAGCGGCTTCAGCTCGGCCAGGGCGGCCGCCACCGCATGCGCGCCCAGGTAGGTGCTGCTCCCGGCCACGCCCTCGACGCCGTCGTCCGTGCGCACGCGCACGATGACGTTCGCCAGGTTCATGATCAGCCGTTCGGCGAACAGCATGGTGACCCCCGCGTCCACCACCTGCACCGACACGTCGGTGATCTTCATGGCGTGGCGAACATACCATTCCGCTTTTCGATCGCAACGCTGTCGACTAGCTGGTGCTGAAGTGGATCTTTCGCGGCCGGAGCCGGATCAGCTCCCCGTCGCCCGGTTGGCCGCCCTTCCGCCAGTCCTCTAAGTACTCGCGGCCACGCTCGGGTCCGAGGTACCGGAGGGCGATGGCGCCGACGAACTCGATCCGCTCTGACTCGGGCAGCGGCTCGACGGTTGCGTCTCCGACCACGCTGACGATCCAGTAAGGCCTTTCGACCGTCGACACGCTCAGGGCGGCACGGCCATCCCTGGACAAAGCGCGTCCTTTATATGTGGCGGCCGGCGTCGCGATCAGCAGCTCGCCGGCGCGGTGCTCGAACCAAACCGGCAGCACGTGCGGATATCCGTCGAGGCCGTGAAAGCCCAATTGCCCGATGATCGGGCGCCCGAGGATGTCGGCGGCGCGCGGATCCAGGCCGCCATTCTAGCCGCGGCCATTCGTGCTGCCGGCCGGCCGAGGATCCTAACCTTGTCCCTGCACGCGGGCGGGTGGGCCGCGCGAGATGACGCAACTCCAGGGAGGATGCCATGGCTGACGACGCGCGGGTGAAGCTGCTGACCGCGAGTGATATTTCCTACACGGAGCTGGTCCCTGGCCTCGAGCTGGCGCGCGCGATCACGCACGCAGGTACGACCCAGCTGGGCGGCGGTTACATGCGTTTTTCGAGCGACGCCGAGTTTGCGGACTGGACGCTGAAGTACGACGAGGTGCTCTTCGTTCAGGCGGGCGAGCTCGAGATCGTCAGCGATTCGAGCAGCGTCAGCGCGCATGCCGGCGAGGCGATCCTCATCCCGAACGGCGCGAGGGTGACCTACAGGGGGCGGGCAGGAACGCTCGGCTTCTTCGTCCTGTGGCCCTTCGACTGGGATAAGAAGGTCGCCGCGGGCTAGGCACTAACCGGCTCGAGGGGCGTCTCGGACGCATCCTCGCCGAGACGCGCCGCCAGCCGGTCAAGGTTCTCCATCGATAGCTCGTTCGCGGCGTCGCGTGGCGTGATGTGCCTCGCGTCGGCCAGCTCGAGCATGCGCCTGACCGTCTCGCGCATCACCTTCGAGACGTGTGCGAAGGATTGCTCGGCGTCCGCGTCGATCACCCCGAGCAGGGTCCACCACCACCAGGCATTTGCGCCGCCGTTGGCCACGTAGTCAGGGATCACGACGATCCCGCGCTCATGGAGGAGGCGCTGCGCGTCGTCCGTGGTCGGGATGTTGGCCGCCTCGACGACCATGCGCGCTTTGATCGCATCCGAGTTTTCGGCCGTGATCGCGTCCGCGACCGCGGCCGGTACGACGATGTCGGCGTCGATCTCCAGCCAGCGTTCCCTCGTCACCTCGCCGTCGCCCTGCCGCAACGCGGAGCGGTCGATCTCGCCCAGCGCGTTGCGCGACCGGAGCAGGAGCTCGACGTCCAGGCCGTCGGGGTTCGTCACGGCGCCGTTGACGTCGACGACGCCGACGACCCTGGCTCCGAGCCTGGCCATGTACCTGGCGCTCGAGCCACCCATCGAACCGAAGCCCTGCACCACAACTCGCAGCTTCGAGATATCCCATCGCTTGTGCTCGGCGGCCGCGGCGGCGGCTTCGGCCACCCCGTACCCGCCGATGCAGTCGGCGAGCCCGATGCCTTCAACGTTGATGGCCAGGCCCTGGCTGACCCGCCGGCCCGCGGCCTTCGGGTCGCCCGAGCGGTCGAGCATCGCCTGCACCGTCATGCCGACGCCCTGCTCGGCGAATACCTCGTTCAGCAGCTCCTGGCTGATGCCGAGGTCCTCGGCCGTGCCCCAACCGCTGCGATAAAGGGGCCGCATGGCGCGTACATACCGCGACAGCACGCCGCGGGCCTCCGGATCGTGTGGATCGATGTCGACGCCGCCCTTGGCGCCGCCACCGGGAAGGTTGAAGGCGCCGTTCTTGTAGGACATGGTCCGGGCCAGGCGCTCGACCTCTTGCATCGTGACGCCGGAGCGCATCCTCGTTCCGCCTCCCGCCAGGCCGTTGACCATTCGGTCAATCACGGCGTAGCCCCTGCGGCCCGTCACGGGATCGGTCCAGATCACGCGCAGCCTCGGTTCCGAATCAGAGCTCATGTCACCCCTCCACCCGGCGCCACCGTGTGGCCAGGGCCAAAGTCTAGCCCGCACCTACCTTGACACTCGGATGGGAGGTACGGATACTGGGCCCAGTTCCAGGGAGTAGTGGCTTGCCGCCGGCGCACTCTCGCCCCGGCGCGCCGGGAAGATGGCGGTGGGCGACAACTAAGGGATAGGGAGGCACAATGTTCAAACGGCGATTCATGGCGGCCAGCCTGGCGGCCTGCGGCGCGCTCTTGATCGTTGCATGTGGCAGCGGCAACACCGCCGGCGACTCTGGCCCGATCAAGGTCGGAATCACGGGTCCTTTCACCGGTGCATACGCCGATCCCGGCATCGCGATCCGCAATGCCGGCGAGCTCGCGATCGAGGACATCAACGCGGCAGGCGGCATCAGCGGCCGCAAGCTTGAGGCGGTTACCGCCGACGACGCATGCGACGCACAGCAGGGCGTCCAGGCCGCACAGAAGCTGCTCACCCAGAAGATCATTGCCATCGTCGGCGGCTACTGCTCCGGCGCATCCATCCCGGAAAGCGACACCCTGCACCGCAACGGCGACCTGCCGTTCATCACTGCGGCGTCGAGCAACCCGAAATTCACTGACCAGGGCTACGACAACGTGTTCCGCATGGTCAGCCGCGACGACGCCGAAGCGCCGGCGGATGTCAGCTTCATGCAGCAGTGGCTCAAGGCCAGCAAGATCGCGATCATGCATGACAACA
>WNFW01002479.1_pt1 | contig 12933 bp, 11 predicted proteins | sample 5400131 | NCBI WGS metagenome assembly WNFW01 (sample SAMN13153362, study PRJNA577476) | soil metagenome | isolation source: 20 cm soil or saprolite under grassland replicate 1 | place: USA:California | collected 2016-06-15 | reverse complement strand
TACGATGTGGGGCGGCTGCGGCCGGGAAGTGCATACGCCGCGCGGTTCCCGCAGCAGCAGCCCGTGGACGGCGAGCGCATACCGTCTCTGGCGGACGTGCTGACTCTGGTGCGCACGCGCGGCCGCGGTGGGGTGCGCGTCGCCCTCGAGGTCAAGACCTTCCCGGAGCAACCGGAACTCACGCCGGCCCCCGAGCCGTTCGTGCAGGCGCTGCGAGCGGAGGTGGAACGCACCGGCACTGCGTCGCTGGTCACGTTCCTGGCCTTTGACTGGCGAGTGTTGAGCGCCGCGCAACGGCTGATGCCCCAGCTCGCAACCGCGGCCCTGACCGAGCAGCAGCCCGGCGAGGACACGGTGCGGATCGGCTCGCCACATCCCTCGCCGTGGCTGGGCGGACTTGATCCTGGGCACTTCGGCGGCTCGATCGTGCGTCTCGTCAAAGCCACCGGCGCGGGCAGCTGGGGCCCGGACTATCGGGATCTCGATGCGCCGCTCATCGAGCAGGCGCATGCCCTGGGGCTGCGGGTGGTTCCGTGGACCGTCAACGAACCGGCGGACATGCAGCGGCTGCTCGCGTTCAATGTGGACGGCATGATCACCGACCGGCCGGACGTGCTGCGCGCGCTCCTCGAGCGCGCTGGCATACCGGCTCCGCCGCCCGTGCCCCAGCACTGACATGGGCCAACCGAGCATCCTGGTGATTGACGGGAACCGGGCGGCGACACGGGCGCAGCAGGTCGCCGCCGGCGGTGAGCCCTCCGGCGAAGGCTACGCGCAGGTGTTGAAGCGTCTGGCGGCCGTCAGCTGCGACATCGTGCGGCCGGCGGACGGCGAGGTGCGGTTCGCGTCCGGCGCCGGACTTGCGAGCTACGACGGCGTGGCGATCACCGGTTCGGCGCTGAACGTCTACGACGGCGGCGCACACATTGAGCGGCAGATCGAGCTGGCGCGGGCGACGTTTGCCGCCGGCGTGCCGTTCTTCGGCAGCTGCTGGGGCCTGCAGGTGGCGGTGAGCGCGGCCGGCGGTCGTGTGCGCCGCAATCCGCTGGGGCGGGAGTTCGGATTCGCGCGCCGCATCGAGCTCGCCGATGCGGGGCGTCGCCACGGCATGTTCACGGGCAAGCCGCCGGTGTTCGAGGCAATCACGGTGCACCGCGATGATATCGAGCAGCTTCCCGCGGGCGCGGTGGTGCTGGCGAGCAACGATATGGGGTTGCAGGCCATCGAGCTGCCCCACGGCGCCGGCACATTCTGGGGCGTGCAGTACCATCCCGAATACAGCTTCGCCGAGATTGCGGCCACCGCGCTGCGCTACACTGCCGCGCTGATCGAAGAGCAGCTGTTCGCCGATCGCGCGGAGCTGGAAGCGTTTGTCAACGATCTGCGCACACTCATGCGCGATCCCCGCGACCGGCGCCTGACCTGGAAACACGGTCTTGGCGAGGGCCTGCAGGAGGACTCATGCAGGCTTGCGGAGCTGCGCAACTGGCTCGAGCTGCAGGTGTTGCCGTACGCGCGGCGGCGCCACTGAACCGCCGCGCCGCTTGACGCCGTGAACTTCACCGAGCACCCGGACTTTCCCGCAGCGCTGGCACTCGCCGAGCAACTCGCCGATGCCGCGCGCGACATTGCCCGGCGGTATTTCCGCACGCCACTCGCCGTGGAGCGCAAGGACGACGGCAGTCCGGTCACGGTCGCGGACCGCGAAATCGAGACCGAAATGCGCCGCATGATCCGCGCGGCCTTTCCCGGGCACGCCATTCGCGGCGAGGAGTTCGCCTCCGAGGGGAGCGGGGAGTTCACCTGGGTGCTCGACCCGATCGACGGCACGAAGAGTTTCGTCACGGGGTATCCGCTGTTCGGGTCGTTGATTGCGCTGTTGCAGGCCGGCCGAGCGGTGCTCGGCGTGATCGAGGCACCGGCGCTCACCGAGCGCTGGGTCGGTTGCGAGGGTCGTGCCACGCTCTTCAACGGCCGGCAGGTCAGGACCAGCGCCTGCCGCGAGACCGGGCAGGCGGTCGTCTACACGACCACGGCGGAGACCTTCGACGCCGGGGAACGGCGCCGCTTCGAAGCCTTGAGCGCGCGCGCTGCGCTGCGTCGCTTCGGCGGGGACTGTTACCTCTACGGCATGCTCGCCGGCGGCCACTGTGACCTGGTCATCGAGGTGCAACTGAAACCGCACGATTTCATGGCGGCGATCCCGGTCGTGGAGGGCGCCGGCGGCAGGATCAGCGACTGGCACGGGGCGCCACTTGGCACGACTTCCGACGGCCGCGTGGTGGCCGCGGCCACCGAGGCGCTGTGGAGGGATGCGATCCGCGAGTTGAGCGCATGACTTCAGCTCAGCCGGCGAGGTCGAGGGCGCCCTTGACCGCCGAGCGGAAGATACGGGCGTAGCCGGCCGCGTCCGTGGGGAGCGGATTGCCGGCCGCCGATGGATCGAGCGAGGCTTCGTGCCCGATGGTGTCGGGGTTGCTCAGCGGCACACCGATCTCCGCGAGGGAGTGCGGGATTCTCAGGCGCTTGCGAAAGCCAAGCACCCAGTCGAACACCGCGGCGAACGGCTCACCGGGCAGGTTCAGCGTCCGCGCGATGACGGGCAGCTGCGACTCGATCGCGCGGCGGTTGTGCATGATGACGTAAGGCAGGACAACCGCATTGGTCAGGCCGTGATGCGTGTTGAAATGCGCTCCTACCGGGTGCGCAATGGCGTGCACGCCCCCCAGTCCCTTCTGAAACGCCGTGGCGCCCATGCTGGCCGCTGCCAGCATGCGTGAGCGGGCCTCGAGGTCCTTGCCGTTGTCGCAGGCGCGCGGCAGATACGTCTGGATCAGCCTCATACCCTCGAGCGCAACGCCGTCGGCCAGCGGGTGGAACCCCGGCGCGCAGAACGCTTCGAAGCAGTGCACGAAGGCGTCCATGCCGGTGGCCGCGGTGATCGCGGGCGGCAGGCCGACCGTGAGCTCCGGGTCGCTGATCACCACTCCCGGCATCATCTGCGGGTGGAAGATGATTTTCTTCTGGTGGGTGGCCTCATTGACGACCACGCCGGCGCGTCCCACCTCCGAGCCGGTGCCGGCAGTGGTTGGAACGGCGATGATCGGTGCGATACCGCGCGGCTCGGCGCGTGTCCACCAGTCGCCCACGTCCTCGAAATCCCACAGCGGCCGCGTCTGTCCGGACATGAAGGCGATCACCTTGCCGGCATCCAGCGCCGAGCCGCCGCCGAAGGCGATCACGCCGTCGTGAGCGCCCGCGCGGTAGGCGGCGAGCCCGTCCTCGATGTTGGCCGCGACCGGATTGCCGCGCACGCGCGCAAAGAGGGCGCTTCCCGGTACGAGCTCGCAGGCGCGCCGCACCATCGGCGCATCGCGCAGGCCCTCGTCCGTGACCAGGAGTGCCCGCTTGATGGCGAGCCGCGCGCAGGCCGCCGGCAGCTCGGCGATGCGACCCGGGCCCGCCCACACGGTGGTGGGGTAGCTCCAATTCGCCTTGAGAATTGCGCTCACGTACTCACCCGCAAGTGGAAGGATTTTGGCCGCGTGAGGTGCTCGTACCCGATTACCGAGAGCGTACAGCCACGCCCTGAATCCTTGACGCCGACCCAGGCGAGGGCCGGGTCCAGATAGTCGCAGCGATTCATGAACCAGGTGCCGGTGTGCACCTGCTCCCCGAGCGTGACGGCAGCGTCCTCATCGCGCGTCCAGACGGCCGCGGTCAGTCCGAAGGGGCTGTCGTTCATCTGCGCCACGGCTTCATCGTCCGAGCGCACCTTCATGACCCCGGCGACCGGTCCAAAGATCTCCTCACGCATGACCGAGGAGCCGGCCGGGGCATCGAGGAGCAGCTGCGGCGCCAGGTACGGCGTACCCGGCTTGCTGCGCGGGAAGCCGCGCTCCTCGATCGCCGGCCGCGCGCCAGCCTCGATGGCCGCGCGCACCTGCGTGCGTACCGTGTCCGCCGCGGCGGTGCGCACCACCGGGCCGAGCGTGGTCTCTGGGTCCAGAGGGTCGCCGAGCCGGTACCGTTGAATCAACTCGATGCAGCCGCGCGTGAAGCGGTCATGAACGCTCTCGTGAACGTAGATACGCTGCAGGCCGCAGCAGGACTGACCGGAGTTGAAGTACGCCCCGTCCACGATGTTCTCCACCGCGTGGGGCAGATCGGCATCGTGACGCACATACACCGGATCGCAGCCGCCGAGCTCCAGCCCCACGCCGATGAACCGCTCGGCGGCGACGCGCTGCACCGCCCGGCCGCCGGCCACCGAGCCGGTGAAGGCCACGAAGTCGATGCGCGGATCGCGGATCACCCGTTCGGTGTCGGGGTGCCCGAGGTGCAATACCTGGAACAGGCCGGCAGGGAGCCCCGCGGCGGCGAAGCACTCGGCGAACGCTTCCGCGCACAAGGGCGTCTGGGCCGAGTGCTTCAGCACCACGGCGTTGCCGGCCAAGAGCGCCGGCACCACGCTGTTTACCGCGATCAGATAGGGGTAATTCCAGGCGGCCACGGTGAACACGACGCCGAGCGGCTCGCGGCGTATGAAGCGCCGGAAGCCCGGTTTTGGCCCGACATCCAGATCGGCGAGTGCCGCCGTGGCGATGCCGCTCATGTAGCGGGCACGCTCGAGCGTGCCGCGCACCTCGCTCGGTGCGACGCGTATCGGCCGCCCCATCTGCCAGCTGAGCTCCGCGGCGATCCGCGGGCCGCGCTGCTCGAATTCAGCGCAGAAGCGCTCGATGATGGCGGCGCGCTCGGGGAGCGGCACCTCGCGCCACAGCGGCTGCGCCGCACGGGCGCGCTGCAGAGCCTGATCGATTTGCGCCGGCGTAGCGGCGGTGCGTTCCGCGTACACCCGGCCGTCGACCGGAGAGACACACTTGATGCTCATATGATCTCGAAATAGCGAGCCAGCTCCCAGTCGGTGACGGCGCGGCGGAATTCCCGCTCCTCCCATTGGCGGCTGGCTGCGAAGTGCTCCACGAAGGGCGTACCGAACAGCTCCTGCGCGGCTGCGGAGTGTGCGAGCCGCTCGGCGGCCTCACTCAAGGTGCGCGGTAGCTGGCGCTCTGCGGGGAGCTTGCGGTCATAGGCATTGCCGCTGATCGGCTCGTCAGGCTCGATGCGATGCTCGATGCCCCACAGGCCCGAACCGATTGCCGCGGCGAGCGCCAGATAGGGGTTGATGTCCGCGGCCGCGATCCGGTACTCGACCCGCTGGCTCTTCGCGCCGCCCTGGATGACTCGCAATGCGCAGGTGCGGTTCTCCACGCCCCAGGTGGCGGCGGTCGGCGCCCAGAAGCCCGGCACCAGGCGCGTGTAGCTGTTGACGGTCGAGGCAACCAGGGCGAGCAGCTCCGGCATCAGCGCCTGCTGGCCCCCGATGAACCAGCGCATCTGCGCGGACATGGTATGCGGTTGTGCCTGATCGTAGAAGGCGGACGATCCGTCCTTGCGCGACAGCGAAATATGCAGGTGGCCGCTCTGACCGGGCAACTGCTGCGACCACTTGGCCATGAACGTCGCCATCAGACCGCGGCGCTGGGCGAGCACCTTCACGAAGGTCTTGAAGAGCGCAGCACGGTCGGCCGCTTCCAGCGCCTCGGTGTAGTGCAGGGCCGCCTCGATGACGCCGGGTCCGGTCTCGGCGTGCAGACCTTCGATCGGCATGCGCATATCGGCGGCGAGCTGCAGCAGCGCCTGGTAAAGCTCGGCGTGCACCGAGCTGCGCAGAACGGAATAGCCGAAATAACCCGGAGTGAGGTTGGTCAGGCCGCGGTAGTTTTTCTCCCGCACGCTCGCGGGTGTCTCGCTGAACAGGAAGAACTCGTATTCCGCCGCAGCGGCCGCGCCGTAGCCCATGGCGGCGGCACGCTGCAGCACACGGCGCAGCGTCGCCCGCGGGCATACCTCTTCGGCGTGACCGGCAAACTCGCCGAGGAACAGCAGCATGCTGCCCTCGAGCGGCAGGGCGCGGCAGGTTTCGGGAAGCAGCCGCACCGCAGCGTCCGGAAAGGCCGTGTGCCAACCGGTGAAGGTGATGTTGTCGTACTGCTGGTCGTTGGAATCCCACCCCAGCACGACGTCGCAGAATCCCATTCCCTTCTCGAGCGCGGCAAAAAATTTCTCGCGCTCGATGTACTTGCCGCGCAGGATCCCGTCATTGTCGAAGATCCCGACCTTGACATGCTGCAGGCCGCGCTCCTCGACGATCGCCCGGGCCTGCGCGCCGCTGCGCACCTCTTCTGGTTGCATGGAGGCAACTCCTCGGTCAGCCGGCGCTCGTTTCACCGGCCCTGTCTTCGGACGTGCGCATTGTGGCCGTGATGGCGAGCGCAACGCTACACGGGCGGTACCGCCGCGGCGCGCGCATTCAGCACGTACAGGTAGCCGGCGCCGAGTGCGCCGAGCGCACTGACACAGGCGAGAGTGATGAACACGCCTCCCCAGCCAAACGCAACCGCGAGTCTCGCCATGACGGTGCCGGCGAGAATGCCGCCCATATAGCCGGTGCCATCGACCAGGCCGGAGGCGGCGGCGCCGGCCTGCTTGCCGCCGAAATCCAGGGCGAAGGCGCCGGGGAGAAAGGAGTAAGGCCCGAGCAGACAGAATGCGACGAGCCCGATCACGGCCACCGGCAGCACCACCCCGGCCGAGCCCGGCCGCAGCGAGGTGAGGACCAGGAGCGCCACGGCGGTTGCGGCGAGCCCCAGCACCAGCAGCAGCGAGCGGGCATTGGGCCCGAGACGGTCACTGGCCCAGCCGCCGAGCAGCACCGAGACCGCCCCGACCCCGGGGAAGATCGCGGACAGGCCGGCGGAGTGACTCACGCTGTAACCGAGGAAGTCGCGCAGATACACAGGGGTCCAGGTATTGAAGGTCTCACGCACCATGGTGGCGGCGAAGCTCAGCAGGCACACCATGAGGAACGCGCGGCTGCGCAACAGCGGCAGCACCAGCGCCACGAAATTCCCCGGGCCCGCCTGCGCTCCGCAGAACACGTTGCGCGGGTTCGCCAGCGCCTCCGGGTGGCCCTCCTCGGTGCGCGACTCGCGCAGGAACAGCAGGTTGGCGAGAAACATCAGGCCCGCCACGCTCGCGCCGAACACGAACAGCGCGCGCCAGCCGACCCCGTGCTGCAGCAGCAACCCCATGCTCTGGCGTGCGGCGGCATCCCCGATGAGGTAGCTGCAGGTGAGGATCGCGGCCACCGTGCCGTAGCGGGAATAGTGGAACCACCTGGAGGAGACCTTGATGAGAGCCGACCAACCGATCGACTGCGTCAGCCGGTTGCCGACCCACGCGAGGGTGAATATCGGCAGCGTGGAGCTGGAGGCGAACAGCAGCGTGAAGGCCGCGGCGCCGCCGGTGGCGATGAGCAGGTTGCGCTTGCCGCCCCAATAGTCCCCGAGGCCGGTGAGAAACCACTTGCCCAACGCATAGGCGAGCACGCCCCAGGAGGCCATCGAGCCGATGCTCACCATGGCGTCGGCGTGACTGATGCCGCGTCGCCCGAGCTCATCGAGCAGCAGCGGCGTCGCCACCGACAGGTTGGAGCGGCAGAAGTAACAGGACGCGTAGCCCAGGACCAGCAGCAGCAGTGTGCGGCACTGCGCGAAGCGCAGCGCGCGCGTGGTGGGCGTGGAAGTCCCGGCCGCGGTCGCCGCGATTACGCTAGCCACGGCAGCGAGTACGTCTTGATGTTGGTGAAGCTCCTGACGGCTTCCTGCACGCCTTCCTTGTACCCCAGGCCCGAGTCCTTGATACCGCCGAACGGAGTGAGCTCCAGGCGGTAGCCGGGGACCTCGCGCACGTTCACGCTGCCCACGTTCAGCTCCGACACGAAGCGCGTGATGTAGTCCAGCCGGTTGGTGCACACCGCCGAGGACAGGCCGTAGGCGGTGGAGTTCGCGATGCGGATCGCATCATCAATGGTGTGGAAACGGATGACGGGGGACACCGGTCCGAAGGTCTCCTCCTTGACGAGCGGCATCTGCGGGTCCACACGATCGAGCACCGTGGGAGAGTAGAGCGCGCCGGCGCGGATGTTGCCGTACAGGAGCGTCGCGCCGTGCGCGACGGCGTCGTTCACTTTGTCCTCGAACGAGCGCGCCGCCGCCTCATCGATGACGGTGCCCATGTCGGTGGTGGGATCCATCGGGTCGCCGTACTTGATGGCGCGGGTCCTCTCGAGCAGCCGCTCGATGAAGCCATCCGCCACCGAGTCCTGAACCAGCATGCGCTTGATGGCGGTGCAACGCTGGCCGGAGTTCCTGTACGAGCCGGCGGCGGCCAGCGTGGCCGCCTCCTCGAGGTCCGCGTCTTCCATGACGATGAGCGGATCGTTGCCGCCGAGCTCCAGCACCTGGCGCTTGTAGACGGCCTTGGCGGCGATGTACTTGCCGGCCGCCACGCCGCCGGTGAACGTGATCAGATCCACGTCCGCGTGCGTCAGCAACTCATCGGCGATCTCCCTGGGGTCGCCGGTGAGCACGCTGAACATCTCCGGCGGCAGGCCGGCCTCGTAGAGAACGTCGGCGAGCAGCAGCGCGCTGAGCGGCGTCTTCTCCGAGGGCTTGAGCACCATCCGGTTGTTGCTGGCGATGCTGGGAGCGATCTTGTGCGCGACCTGGTTCAGCGGGTGGTTGAACGGGGTGATCGCGGCAATCACCCCCAGGAGCGGCTCGCGCAGGGTGTAGACCTTGCGGCGCCTGCCATGCGCGGTGAGGTCGCAGGAGAATATCTGCCCATCGTCCTGCAGCGCCGCGTTGCCGGCGAAGATGAACACATCACACGCGCGGCCCACCTCATAGATGGAGTCCTTCTTGCACAAGCCGCTCTCGGCGGTGATGAGGTCGGCAATCTCCTCGGCGCGCGCGCACAGAGTCTCGGCCGTCTGCTGGCAGATCCGGTAGCGCTCGTAACGCGTCAGGCGCGGCCGGAAGGCCCTGGCGATCCCGATCGCCCGGCGTACCTCGGCCATGGAAGCCCTGGCCACCGTGCCGACGAGCGCGCGGGTGTAGGGATTGAACACTTCGCTGCTGCGCCCGCTAGCGACGCGGGCGCCGCCAATACGCAGGCTCTCGCGCCGCACGCCGTCGTCGTACCTCATCTCGGGGGTTCGACCGGGGTTGTCATCGGGCATGGTTCAGCACCCAGTCGAAGGCATCGAAGTTGCGCCAGCGCCTGTTGGGGTCGAGGTTCTCGATGCGGCGATTCATCACCAGCGGCACCGCCTGCTCGGCGAGGCCGCCGTGCGAGCGCAGCGGCGCATCGAGGCCCGAGAGGTCGTGCCTGGCTGCCGCGCCACCGAGAACCACCGAGCGGCTCGAGACCACCACCAGATCGCCGATCCGGTCGGCGGGCAACTCGAAGCGGCTGGCCGCCGCGGCGCGCGTGAGCACCGTTTCGATGCCGCGCAACGCTGCGATCCGCGCCGCCAGCGCCTCGGCATCGATGTCGGCGGGCAGGTACACGGTCGCGTACGAGCCCAGCGCCCCATGATGCACGACGTACGGGTCGGTGATCGGCAGAATGACTCGCGCGCCTGCGGCACCGAGCCAGCCGTCCAGCACATCCTGCAGGTAGATCACGTTGGGGCTCGCATCCAGCCGCGTCTTGGAGCTCATGCCGTGGTCGGCGGTCAGTGCGATGGCGCAGCCGAGGTGCTCGAGCTCGCCCAGGTAACGGTCCATCATGCCGCAGAACGAATTGGCCCGCGTCGTGCCGGGTGCGTGCTTGTGCTGCACGTAGTCGGTGGTCGACAGGTACATGATGTCCGGGCGGCGCCTCTGCATCAGCTTGACCCCGGCGGCGAACACGAACTCCGACAATTCGGCGCTGTAGACGCTCGGCACGGGCAGGCCCACCAGCTGCAGCACGGCGTCGATGCCGTGCTCTTCGAGCGTGGCCTGGTCGGCCTTTTCCGCCGAGAAGCAGATGCCGCGCAGCTGGTGGCCGAGGAGCTTGCGCAACTTGTCTTTGGCGGTGACCACGGCCACCTTGCAGCCCGCGTCGGCCAGCGCCGCCAGCAGCGTAGGGGCGCGCAGCCACTTCGGGTCATTCATCATGACTTCCACGCCGCTGTCGGTGTCGTAGAGGTAGTTTCCGCAGATACCGTGAACCGCCGGCGTTGCGCCGGTGACGATCGAGAGATTGTTCGGGTTGGTGAAGCTCGGCATGACGCAGTCGGCGATCACCTCGGTGCCCTCAGCCAGCACCCGCTTCATCCACGGCATGTGTCCGCCGGCCACCGCCTGGGCGATGTAGTCCGGCTCACAGCCATCCACGCACACCACCACGCAAGGGTGCTCGGGCAGCCGATAGGTCCGTCCGTTTACTTCGATGCGACGCATGTCAGTCTCACTGTCTCTCCCGCGCCTCACGTGCCGGTTCAGGCCGCGCCTGCAGCTGCGCGAGCACCTTGCCGACCGCATCGATGGCGCCGGCGATGCCGCGCTCGCCGAGCTGGCCCATGCAGCCGACGCGGAAGGTCTCCAGCGTCGTCAGCTTGCCAGGATACAGGACGTAGCCGTGCGCCTTGACGGCGTCATAGAAGCTCTTGAAGCTGTAGTGCGGAGTGTCGGGCGCGTAGAAGGTCACGATGATCGGCGCCTGGATGGCCGCCGGCAGGAAGCTCCTGAGCCCGAGCCGCGCCATGCCGGCGATCAAGGTGCGGCAGTTATGCGCGTAGCGGGCGCCGCGCGCGGGGAGCCCACCCTCTTCGAGGTACTGCGAGATGGCCGAATCGAACGCCGCGACCACATGGGTCGGCGGTGTGTAACGCCATTGCGTGGTCTTTTCCATGTAGACCCATTGGTCGTACAGGTCCAGCGCCAGCGAATGGCAGTTGCCCTCGCTGCGCTCGAGCGCGCCGCGGCGCGCGATGACGAAGCCCATCCCCGGTGGCCCCTCGAGGCACTTGCCCGAGGCGGCCACGACGGCATCGAACGGGGTGTTGCGCGCGTCGATCTCGAGCGCGCCGAAGGAGCTCATCGCATCCACGATCAGGCCCTTGCCATGACGGGCGACGACCTGCGCGATCTGCGGCAGCGGATTGAGGATGCCGGTGCTGGTTTCACAGTGCACCAGCGCCACGTGCGTGATCGAGGGATCGGAGGCGAGCGCGCGCTCGACGTCCGCGGCGGCGACCTGCGTGTCCTCCGGGTAATCGATCGTGGTCAGCTTGCGGCCGAGCACCCGGCATATTCGCGCGATGCGTTGACAGTACGCGCCGTTTTGCGGGACCAGCACATGTCCCGTGCGTGGAACCAGCGTACCGATCGCGCCCTCGACCGAGAACGTGCCACTGCCCTGCATGGGGACGCACTCGTGTGTGCCCGCGCCGTGAACGATTTGCAGGAGGCGTTCGCGGACTCGGCCGGTGAGGGTGTTGAAGTCGACATCCCAGGAGCCCCAATCGCGCAGCATGCTCTGCCTGGTGCGCAGCGAGGTCGTCAAGGGTCCGGGGGTCAGCAGATACGGTTCGGAAGTCATCGGATTGCTCCCAGGAGTGACGCTGCCTCGCCCGCCAGCACGCTGGCCTCATCGACGCGAATGACTTCGACCGCGCAGCGGCTGTTCGGCGCGGCAATGCTCGCATCGATCCCCACACTCGCGTCGTTGGCGTGCCCGTTGAGCTCGATGCCAAGCCATTCGAAGCCGCGCAGGATCCGGCCGCGGATCTCCGGGGCGTGCTCACCGATGCCGCCCCCGAAAGCGATCACATCGACCCCGCCGAGCTCGCTCATATACGCCGCCACGTAGTGCCGGGCACGCCGACAGAATATCTCGATCGCAAGCTGGGCACCCGCATCTCCGCCGCGCTCGAGCGCGAGCAGCTCGCGCATGTCGGCGCTGCGGCCGGAGAGGCCGAGCAGACCACTGTCGGCATTCAGCTGGCGGCGCATTTCCGCCGCCGACAGGCCGCCGCGCTCCATGACATAGAGAAGCGCGCCGGGATCCACGTCCCCCGAGCGCGTGCCCATGACCAGACCCTCGAGGGGCGTGAATCCCATGCTGGTCGCCACCGCGCGCTCATCGAGGGTGGCAGTCACAGAACAGCCGCGTCCAAGCTGCAGGCTGATGACCCGGCTGGTGGGCCGGCCGGCCGGTACGCGCGCGCGCGCCGCCTGGCACAGGTACCGGTGCGCGGTGCCATGAAACCCGTAGCGTCGCACGCCAAACACCTCCTGCCAGCGCTTCGGCACCGCATAGCGGCGGGCCGCTTCCGGGAGCTCGGCGTAGTAGGCGGTGTCGAACACGCCCACCACGGGGAGCGTGCCGAGCCGCGCCCGCACGGCCGCGATGACCGCCAGGGCGGGCGGATTGTGCAGCGGAGCGAGCACGTTGAGCTCCGCGAGGGAGGCGAGCTGCGAGTCAGCGAGCCGCGCGGTCGCCCGGAAGCCCTCACCGCCATGCGAGCACGAAGTCAGCGGCCTCGGCGAGTGTGCGAATCGGCGCTGACCTCGGGGGGGCCGGCTCGGCGCTCTGCAGCTCGAAGCGCCCCGACCCGTCGGCCAGGTCCACGAAAGCGCCGGCCTTGAGACGGCGTGCAGGCCCTTTGCCCGTCACCTCCATCAGATCGAACTTGAGCGAGGAGCTGCCGGCGTTGAAAACGAGCAGTCGCATCAGTGTGACTCCGGTGCGGGCGCCGGACGCAGCAGCCGACTGCGGTTTGTGTTCATCGCGCGGCTGGCGCTGGCACGCGCACCAGGCGACGCAGCGCGTAGGCGCCGAGCAGCACGATGACGCTCACGAGGCCGAATACCAGGGAAGCGCGCTGCTCGGGAATGACGGACATCGCCGCCACGATCGCCAGCATCGCCACGATCGCGAGGCGCGTGAGCCACGGGTAGCCCCACATGCGCATCCGCAGCCGTTCGGGCATCTCCTGCTCGAGACGCCGGCGCAGCCGCAGCTCGCTGACTG
>WNFW01002321.1_pt1 | contig 12941 bp, 13 predicted proteins | sample 5400131 | NCBI WGS metagenome assembly WNFW01 (sample SAMN13153362, study PRJNA577476) | soil metagenome | isolation source: 20 cm soil or saprolite under grassland replicate 1 | place: USA:California | collected 2016-06-15 | reverse complement strand
GGCTTCGATGAAGACCTGAATAAAGCGATGGTGAACGCGGTGCGCGAGACGGTGGACTTCCTGGCCAGTCAAAAAATGGTGCCGTTGGATCGATACGAGGCGTACTCCATCACCTCCATGGCGGCTGACTGCCGTGTGACCCAGGTGGTCGATGTCCGCAAAGGGGTTCACTGCATGGTGCCAAAGTCTATTTTTGCAAAAAAGAAGTAGCGGGTGCTTTGCGCGCTTGCATTCTTCTTGCTGTGGACCGCCACCGCTGGGGGCGCTGAGCCCATTCCTGTAGTCACTACCTCGACGGACCTCAAGGCGTTGGTTGAAGCTGTGGGCGGGGAAAGGGTCCGGGTTGAGAGTCTGGCCGCTCCACTCCAGGATCCCCACGCCGTAGAAGTGAAGCCAGGCCAACTGGCCAAGCTCAAAGCTGCCGCTCTGCTCGTTACGATCGGTTTGGACCATGAGGCCTGGCTTAGCCCCGCGCTGCGCACCGTGGGCGACTCGCGCTTTGCCCGCGAGAGCCCGCACTACCTCGATACCTCTAAAGAAATTCAACTGCTCCAGACCGAAACTCCGAGATTGAGAGCGGATAAGGGAGCGCACGTTCACGGTTTTGGTAATACGCACTACTGGCTTGATCCGGAAAATGGCCGGCCTATGACCGCCGCGATCCTACAAGCCTTGATCCGTTTGGCTCCCGCAGATCGTCTCTACTTTGAAGCCAACAGAAAACGATTCCTCGATCAACTGGACGGCCGGCTAAAAGGCTGGTTACAGACCATGGCTCCGCACAAGGGAACCCGAGTGGTCACGGTTCACGAGACCTGGCCCTATTTCGCCCAACGCTTCGGTCTGGTCATTGTCGCTGTCGTGGAGCCGAATCCCGGAGTTCCACCTTCGTTATCGTATCTTTCGAGCCTCATTCAGAAGATGCGAGATTCACGTATCAAGTTGCTGATCGCCGACCCCTACTCGAACGTTTCCGTAACCAACCAAGTGGCAACGCAAAGCGGTGCCACCGCCGTTACACTGATTCCTTCGGTGGGCGGAGATGGGGCGGCCGCGGATTATCTCAGTCTCTTCGACGCCAACGTCAAGCGGATTTCACAGGCGGCAATGGCCGCGCGGTAAGATATCTTGTAGTGGGTCACAGAGTGTAAAAAGCTCTGCTTACATCGCAGCTGCAAGACGGTTCGAGCGTTTCGAACGCTTTGAATGACTTGAACTGCTTGACCGATTTGAACGGTTTCAAGCCTAACGATGAGAAGAAGACTCCGGTGACTGAATTTCTCTGGGTACCGTTTTTGGCCTGTTTGGTTCTAACGGGTATCCATGTCTACCTCGGTCTCCATGTTTTGGCGCGGGGCATCATCTTTGTCGACTTGGCGCTGGCGCAGGTAGCCGCTTTGGGAATCACTGTCGCGCTACTGGCCGGACACCCGATCCAAAGCGCGGCCGCCTACTGGTATGCCCTGGCGTTCACCTTGGGTGGCAGTTTCCTTTTTGCCATAAGCCGAACCCACCGAGCTCCCATCCCTCAAGAGGCGATCATCGGAATCGTCTATGCGGTGTCGGCGGCAGTGGCTGTTCTGGTGGTGGATCGAGCGCCCCAAGGGAGCGAGCATATCAAACAGCTTCTCGTAGGAAGCATCCTTACCGTCACCTTGAAGGAGGTTGGAACCCTAGCGCTTCTGTATGGAATCGTCGGCGCGATCCACTGGGCTATTCGAAAACCGCTACTGGAAATTTCCTTCGATCCTGCAGCGGCGCTCGGCAAAAGGCGTTGGATAGGCTGGTGGGACTTCCTCTTCTATGCTTCCTTCGGTCTTGTCGTGACCAGCTCCGTGCAAATCGCGGGAGTCCTGCTGGTTTTTTCGTACTTGATCGTCCCCGCTGCGATCTCTGTCCTTGTCGCGCGCTCCGTGAGCGCGCGATTAGTTATCGGTTGGGCATTGGGTTTCACTGTCAGCATTTTCGGTCTTGTTGCCTCCGCCGCTTGGGATCTTCCCACCGGCGCCACTGTGGTGACAACCTTTGGCGTTTTCATGGCGGCGGTCGCTGCCTCGCTCGGTCTTAAAAAACTCATTCACGCGACTCGAGCTAGAGGACTGATCGCTCTTAACGGTGTCGGTATCACCAGCTTCGCCGCTATGAGCCTGGCCGGCCTGTTGCTTCTGGTCTTTCCACAGATGGATCACCACTGGCTTAACTGGCTCGAAACCGCAGTGCCCTCCATCGAGCTCGCCTTCCTGACCTCCGATGAGCGCGAAACCTATCAGGACAGCCAAGAGGCGGTTCAGAGGGGACTGGGCGAGATCCAGCAACTCCGCGCGATGCAGCAGGAGATACAGTGGGGAACACGGGAGCTGTCCGAAGAGAAGGTGGAGCGCCTCAGACAGTATCTTGCGAGCCGGAGCGAAATTACCGCAGGCGACGAGATGGTGCTCAACCATCTTCGAAACCAGGCAAGAAAACGCCAGCGCGTTTGGTTGGGTATCCCGCTCTTAGGAATCGGCCTCTTCGGCGCTGCCACTCTGTCCCGGCTCGGATCGAAACAAAGTGAATAGCAAACAAGCGCGGCAGGGGCTACACCGCTACCGATTCCACTTCGAAACCCGTCGCTGAGCCTTCCTCGCAAAGCCGGCCGCCGTGAACGGCAAGATAGCGATCACTTAAGGTGCTTGGCAAAAAACGCAATCGTGCGGTCCCAAGCGAGCTTGGCGGCTGTGGGATTGTACTTTGGACCGGTTTCGTTGCCAAAGGCGTGCTCGGCGTCATACCAGTAGGACTCGAAGTTGACCTTGGCCTCTCTGAGCTTGGCCTCGAGCGTCCGAGCGTTTTCGGGATTGAACGAAGCATCTCTCTCGGCAAAGTGGAGCTGGAGCGGGATCGAAATCTTCGTGACGTCCGCGGCCTGTTCCGGCGGGAATCCGTACCAAGAAGATGCCGCGTCGATATCTTTGACAAAAACGGCCGCCAGTACGGTCAAGGCGCCGCCCATGCAGAAGCCGACCACCCCGACTTTGGCGCTGGACTGCTTCAAGTACTGCGCCGCGCCGCGAATGTCTTGACTTGCCGCCTGGCCGAAATCGAGGTTAGTCATCAAGTGCTGCGCCTCTGCGGCATCGAGTGTCACCTTACCTTTATAGAGGTCGGGAACCAACGCTCGATAGCCGAGTCCGGCGAGCTTGTCGGCGACTCCCTTGATCTGGTCATTGAGGCCCCACCACTCTTGGATCACCACTACGCCCGGAGCCTTGTCAACCTGAGCTGAGGTCGCCAGGTAGCCGTTACACTCTTTCCCGTCGGGCCGTTTGAAAGTGATCATCTGTCCCATTGCTGCCTCCTTCAAGAGGGTTTTCTATTTGCCTATCAAAGGATTTCGGAATGTCAATGCGCAATGTTATGTCCCGGTCTAACTGCGGCAGGACCTGATCACGGGTTCTTTGCTAACGCATTGAGTTTCATTATAAAGGAAGATGAATCTTTTTTGCTTGTCAGAGGAACCCGCCGATGTTTAGGTGGAAGGTGAAGCAACTATTCTTTTAGGCCTGAAATAGACTTATTGCTGCGAATAGTCGTGGAAGTCAGACCCGATCCGTTATCGACCCAAGAGCGACGTTCGCGCTGGGCGACGGCTTTCAGTCGTAAGACCCGCCACTGGCGCTATTCAAACTAACTTAACCGTGAGCGGATTGTAGGAGTAGAGCCACGCGTTTCGGTCCGCTCCTTCGTCCCGCTGCGCGAACGATGCGCGAATTTCATCGACGGTGCGGAGATGAAAAAGCGTGCGGTTGGCGGTTGATTGGTTGACGATCCGCATCGTCCGGTCGACGCGGTTGCGCTGGTAAAGCTGCAACGCATCGGCAATCGAATCGGCCTGATCCAGCGCTCGCGTCAGCACTGCGCCGTCCTCGATCGCCATACAAGCGCCCTGAGCGAGATAAGGGTCTGGGTTGTGAGGTCTGGCATATCAATCTTAACAATCTGTTATTCGGAGCCGCGATCTCGGGGGGGTTCCGCTAATCGTGGGGTTGAGCTCCCAATTAAACGTCGGCCGCTGCGTGCAAGCGAAGGCCGAGCGCGCGCACAACCTTGAGCACTGTGGAAAACTCCGGGTTGCCATCCGGTGACAGCGCTTTGTAAAGGCTCTCGCGCCCCAGGCCCGTTTCGCGGGCAATCTGGCTCATGCCCTTGGCGCGCGCGATATCGCCCAACGCTGCCGCCACGAGTGCCGGGTCGCCGTCTTCAAGCGCGGCCTCCAAGTACGCTGCCATATCATCTTCGGTCGTTAAATGTTCTGCTGCATCCCACGGTCGAGTTTTTGTCTTTGCAATTTTTTTTGCCATAACATCCTCTAAACTGTTCGCGCCAATTCCAGGGCTTTCTTGATGTCCCGTTCCTGGGTTCGCTTATCACCCCCCGCAAGCAAGATGAGCAGCATCGGTCCGCGTCGTACGAAATACACGCGATAGCCGGGACCGTAGTCGATCCGCAATTCCGAGACGCCACTGCCGATTGGTTTTACGTCGCCCGGATTACCGAGCGATAAACGGCGAATTCGGACATCGATTCGCGCCCGCGCTTTCCGATCACGCAAGCTGTCAAACCAGCCGGCGTAGGTTTCGGTCTGGCGGATTTCGATCACTCATTCAGATTGTATTCTATAAGATACGGTCGGTCAAGCGGCGGTGAGATTATCAGGTTATCGGCGTAAGTTACCGGAATGGCGTAAGACCCGCCACTGGCGCTATTCAAACTAACTTAACCGTGAGCGGATTGTAGGAATAGAGCCACGCGTTTCGGTCCGCTCCTTCGTCCCGCTGCGCGAACGACGCGCGAATTTCATCGACGGTGCGGAGATGAAAAAGCGTGCGGTTGGCGGTTGATTGGTTGACGATCCGCATCGTCCGGTCGACGCGGTTGCGCTGGTAAAGCTGCAACGCATCGGGAATCGAATCCGCCTGATCCAGCGCTCGCGTCAGCACTGCGCCGTCCTCGATCGCCATACAAGCGCCCTGAGCGAGATAGGGCAATGTCGGGTGCACTGCGTCCCCCAGGAGCGTAGCTCGGCATGTGCTCCAGTTTCTGATCGCGGGTCGATAGTGCAATGACCAGCGGTAGCATCCCTCCCTATCGGCCGCGTCGATGATCGTCTGAACGTCCGCATGCCAACCTGCAAAATCCGCCTTGAACCTTTCCCAGGCAAACTTAGCCGTCCACGATTCCTCGGAAACTTCATCGGTCTCAACGAGCCCGACGAAGTTCAGCACGGCGCCAGCGCGCAAGTAGTAAACCACGACGTGCCGCCCGGGCCCCATCCAAACCATCATGACCTGTTCCATGAAATTCTGCGGCAAGCGTTCGACTGGGACAGTAATACGCCAGGCGGCATCGCCCGTGTACGTCGCGGGAATATTTCCGTTGATCTGTTGGCAGATGACGGACTTGAGACCGTCCGCGCCGACCAAAAGGTCACCTTCGACAATCGTGCCGTCGGCAAGGCGCAGCTTAACGCCGTCGCCGCTCTCTTCGAATCCAACGACCCGGCAGTTCAGCCGAATGGCGTCACCTTTGAGCTCCAGCACCTTCGCCGCGAGCAGAGTGTGAACATCAGCGCGGTGAACCTGGTAATACGGCGCACCGTGCAATTTCTCATGATCATCGGACAGCGCAAATCGGTGAATCTCTTCACCGGTGTCATGGAGCCGGAAGACGTAGGCCCCTGGTCGAACGCCCACCTCGGCTAAGGCGGCGCCGAGCCCAAGATGGTGCAGCACATGGGTCGCATTGGCGCTTAGCTGGAGACCGGCTCCGATCTCGCTCAGCTCGGCTGCCTGCTCGAAGATCGTGACATCATGCCCTGCCTTTAAAAGGCTTGCTCCTGCAGTCAATCCGCCGATTCCGGCTCCGGCAATGACGATCTTATGCCTCGTCACTCGGCGCTCCTACCGATATTTATTCTTTCCGCCGATAAACTCATTCGCATCGGGTATACAATAACACGCGAGCGCGCCAAGACTTAAACCCAATCGTTCGCCTCCGAAATCTGTAAAGAAAATCAGAACGTGTGTCCTTGAAGCGTTGGGCATGACGAGGATTACTATAACTGGAACATGCGGGGATGACGAGCTAAGGAACCGCCATTTGTCGAGCGCGGAGCGAGGCATAAATCCGCCCCGAGTAAACCGGCTCTGCGGTTTTCGTGTGAGCTAACCCGAACCTGCGCGACGTGCTTCAGTCGGCGTGTCGGCCTTTGAACCGATGCTTGTCAATTCTCAAGGTCTTGATTTTTGACTCGAGCGTCTGCCGCGGAATTCCGAGCTTGATAGCGGCGCCCAATGGTCCCGCGATCCGGCCCCGGCAAACCGCCAATGCGGTTTCGATTATCTCTTTTTCACGCTCGACAAGCGTGGCGATAAAAGGAACCGCCGGCTCCCGTCGCTGCCCTTCCCGCTTCAGCCAAGTCTCGTCGACGGAAAATGTTTCGCTGTCGCACAGCACGACAGCCCGCTCGATGACATTTTGCAGCTCGCGAATGTTGCCGGGCCAATCGTAAGCTTGAAACAGCTCCAGTGTCTTCGTCCGTATGTTCCTGATCTTTTTTCCGGCCTTTTTCGCGTAGCGCTCGATCAGGTATTCGACGAGCAAAGGAACGTCGTCCGCCCGCTCGCGCAGCGAGGGTAACTGGATTGGGAAGACGTTCAGTCTGTAGAAGAGATCCTGGCGGAATGTGCCCGTAGCCACGGCAGCTTTCAGGTCGCGGTTCGTAGCAGCCAGCACGCGCACGTTCACGAATATCGGCTGGCTGCTCCCGACCCGTTCAAATTCTCCCTCCTGGAGCACGCGCAATAGAGCGATCTGAGTCTCGGCGGGCAGTTCGCCGATCTCGTCCAAAAAGATCGTTCCGCCGTCGGCCAGCTCGAAGCGCCCAAGACGCCTCTGTAGCGCGCCGGTGAAAGCGCCTTTCTCGTGCCCGAAGAGCTCGGAGGCGATGAGCGACTGAGGGATCGCCGCGCAATTGACGCGAATAAACGCCCGGGACGAACGTTTCGACCGCTTATGAATGGCGCGCGCGATCAGCTCCTTGCCCGTCCCGGTCTCACCCAGAATGAGGACTGTGGAATCGACCGGAGCCACTTTCGCGACTTGCTCCAGTACCTTGCGGAGCGCTTCCGACGAACCAACGATTTCCTCGAACATCGAAGAGTGATCGATTTCCTCGCGCAACGCCAAATTTTCTTTTTGGACTCTCTCTTCAGCTTGCTTGCGGTCCTCGATGTCGGTTCCTGTCGCGTACCAGCGAATGATGCGTCCGTCTTCGTCCCGTAACGGGTTGTAGCGGATCAAAAACCAATGGTACTGCCCGTCTTTGCGGCGCGCCCGTAGCTCGGCTTGAAAGGGTTCGCCGCGCGCAAGCGCGTTCTGGCGTTCCTCCCGAAGCCGCCCCAGGTCATCGGGATGAAAAATTCTGGCACGATAGTTCTCTGTCTTAAAATCTTCAAAGCTAAGACCGGTATAGTCGAGCACGAACTGATTTGCGTGGAGAGTACTTCCATCCGGTGCCAAGACGATGATGGCCTCGGGTATGGCGTCGGTGATCCAGCGAAGCTCCCTCTCATCGTGGCGCAGGTTCTCTTCCGCCCGGGTACGCTCGATCGCGATGCTCGCAAGATGGGAGATTTGATCAATGATGTTTTGATGTTGCGGCGTGGGGCTACGCGCTTCGGGAGTGTACATTGCGAACGTCCCCAACACCTTACCTTCCGAGGATAAGATCGGTGTAGACCAGCTCGCTCGCAGGCCGTGCGCTAAGGGCAGATGGCGGTAATCGTCCCACAGCGGATCAGTGGCGATGTCCGAGCAGATCACTGGCTCGGCGCGGTAAGCAGCCGTTCCGCACGAACCCACGGATGGGCCGATGACGACGCCATCGATCGAGTCAGTGTAGCTTTGTGGCAGGCTTGGCGCTGCGCCGTGCCAAAGGCGGTTGCCATCCAACAACAGAATCGTAGCGAGAGTATCGCTGGAAATCTCCTCGACAAGCCGACACAATCCATCGAGAATCACTGTAAGCGAGTTGCCCTTGGCGATCATCTCGAGCAGCCGATTCTCTCCGACGAGCAATCTCTCCGCCCAGTTTTGGTGGTCGATGTCGAATTTCAGCTCCACTGTTTGATTTTCTGGTAGCGTCATCGGTTTATGCGTAGGGAGTAGACCTTTACGACTATGCATCTTTTTCAGCCGTGTCAACGGAATCTGCCTATTCTCGGTAGATGAGCGGCGATCGAACCGCAGGCCGGCAAATTGTTCGTGCAAAGATCAAGGCATCGCCGCAGCCGTAACTCCAACTCAACTTCGCAGCGGTGATGGAGCAAATGAATCATTCCGACATGCCTATCCGCCCAACCATGCCGGAGCGTCAGGCGCCCTACGGTCTACAGACTCTGACATCCGTGTCAACTAAGCCACATGCTGCATTCGGCATTTCGATGCTCTCTTCAGCGAGAGCGCTATTGTTGTTACCTTATTCAATGGTAGGCCTGCACGCGCAATCTGCGAATGATGGAAACCATAACACATCCTCGGAGAGTCCCTCGATGCCTGCGGTACCGCTGGTTTGTCGCGACCGCCATGGCGGTTCGTCTATTGGCTGAAACAGCGGGAGAGGCTCGTGCTCAAGCCAGCTTTCCATCCGTGTATGACGCCGACCGTCCAACCTCAGACAGTGCACCGGCCTCCGGCGCGGTGAGCGGACAAGCTCAAACGTCTCGCTGGAGTCAGCTTACCCAAGCGTGGGACAGTCTTCAAAAACAACTCGACAATCGTGGGATTCAATTCGGTATCCGCTACGATGGAGAAGGTTTCGCAAACACGTCGGGAGGATTGCGGCGAGGAGGTAACTATCTAGGTAATTTGAATCTCCAACTCACCGTCGACGCCCAACGTCTCATGGGTTGGCCCGGTGCAACGGTATTCCTCTATGGGCTCGGAATTCATGGCGGGCATCCCAGTGGCGATTTCGTCGGCGATGCCCAAGGCGTGAGCAACATTGAGGCGCCGGCGAAGTGGAAACTCGAGGAGGGCTGGATTCAACAAAATCTGTTCGGTAACAGGTTCTCTGCACTGTTCGGACGGTACGACCTCAACAGTGAATTCTACCGCTTACAGTCCGCCGGCCTGTTTCTCAACAGCTCATTCGGCATCGGTCCCGAATTTTCACAGAGCGGCGTAGAAGGACCCTCGATTTTTCCCAATACTTCCGTCGGGGGCCGCTTCGAGATCAAACCCCTCGACCAGATTGTCCTTCGGACCGCCGTGCTTGATGGAGTGCCGGTCGAGCGACCGGACGGATCGCGAAAAGTATTCGCCAAAGGCGACGGTGTACTAGTAGTTACAGAAGCGGCGTACTTATATCGGCCTCTCGGCTCGGAGCAGCCGCGCACCCGGCAATTCCGCATCGGTAGAAACTGCTGTGGCGCTTACTCTGGCAAGGTCGCCCTCGGCGGCTGGTATTACTCGGCGGCATTCGACGATTTGACGAGAGTCCGTCCTGACGGGTTGCCGGCGCGTCGTCACGGCAGCGGCGGTGTCTATGCGCTCGCTGACTGGACGGTATACCAAGACGCCAACGATACCGATCGCCAAGTGAGCCTGTTTGGCCAATTGGGAATCGGGGATCGCCGTGTCAATCGATTCGCCTACTACAATGGTGGCGGGCTCACGTTCTCCGGGTTCATTCCCCAACGAAAGCAAGACGAATTCGGTATAGCGGTCGGCGCCGCGCACAACGGTACCCCGTTTATCGAAGCTCAACGTGATCAGGGGATGCGCGCGCGAAGATCGGAAGTTGCTCTAGAGATCACCTATCTGGCCCAATTCGGTGCGCATCTAGCGGTGCAGCCTGATCTCCAATTTGTGATTAACCCAAACACAGACCCGAGGATTAAGAACGCGCTCGCGTTCATTCTTCGGTTCGAAGTTTCATTCTGACCCATGTTGTTTTCGTGACCGATACTCCCGCCACACCAGCGATGCCACAAAGAGGTCAAAAGCGCTCAGTGCTAAGAGACCGAGTGAGTGTGTATGGCTAAATTGATACAACTGGTAAAGAATGAAAATGCCGAGAAACCAAAGCGCCGTCGGGTACGCCCAAAGTTTCTTGCGTAGGAGACCAGCCACTAAAAAGATCTTGATAAGTCCGTGAGCAACAAGGTAAACGCTGACGAAAAGCTTGGTGTCTGATGATAGGTTGTGGACGACATGACGCAACGTTGTGGCAAACCAATCGTCAGGATCTTCGGACAGTTCATGTGCAGTGAATGAGATGACAAGGCTATTCAGCGCTTTGGGGTTGACAAACATAAAGAGAATACCGCCGATCGTTTCCAGGACGCCATCCACGCCTTTTATGAGAACGCTGGCCGCGAAAAGGCGATGCACAAGCTGTGGGGACGTTTCGCTGGTTACCTCGGCAGCAAGATCGGCCCGACCTCTCCCGCTCCAGAGCATAAAGCTCATACCGAGATGCCCCACACGAGCTTCGCCACTAGCCCGATTGCGAACGAGATGCCTACCGCAGCCGTAATGATGACGAGATTCGTGATGACTCTCCGTTTGATATCCATGCCCGAGAGAAACGCGACCATGATGGAGACGAGGATGATTAAACTACCCGCGGTAAGAAGCGAAGGGAGCATGGTCGTTGCCCCACCGAGAACCGGCAATACCGGGACTAGGGCGCCGGCCAAATAGCTCGCACCGATAATAGTTGCAGAAGCCAGCGGCGTCTCTGCCGTCCCGGTCTCTAACACGTTCTCACCCAGAAACCGCCGTCGCGCATCCTCTGTCGTACGGATCTCCGACTCCGAGCTGACGGCGATCCAGGCCCCCGCCGCCATCGACAACGCTCCAGCCACAGCTACTGTGAGCCCCGCAACCAGGACTGCGAGCGAATTCCCAAACGCGGCGAAGAAGCCACTGACGGCACCCAGGATCTCGACCAGGCCGTCGTTCAGCCCGAGGAAAATATCTCGCACGCGCGCCGGATTGAGTTTTCGCTCCGCATCCCCGGTCACGACCGCATCCTCGTGCTTGAACTCGTCCTCGAGGATGTTCCGCACCGCCGCACCAAGTGGCCCATGGCCGTAGGCGCTCCAGACCCTGAGATACTTCCGCACACCGTAGACCTCTATCGCCTCCAGCACGAGATGAATCGCGGGCGCGCCGAAAAGCCGGCAGATGGCCACGAGTAACACGAGCTTCAGCCGTCTAGCCAGGTCGAGTGCTTCTACGTGCAGATCGAAAAAATCTTGCCAGAAGGCGAAGTGACGCTGCTCGATCGGGATCAGCTGATCCAGGATCGCCCGCAACTCACCACCCGCCACATTACGGAGCGATTGATAAAGCGAGAGGTCGAACAACTCGTCGAGTACCAGTTGTCGCGCGAGCTTTGGATCAGCGGTTTTCGGCTCGTTCATCACGACTTCATTGCGGAGCCGAGGACTTACAGTTTGAACCTCTACCGATTGGGACAAGAGCGAATCCGAAAAGTCTAGCGCCGATCTCTTACCCGCGCTGGTGTCCTTATCAGCTTCCGCAGGCGCTACCGGCTGCCGCGATGCGCGCAGCACATTCTCGATGAGAATGCCTATGCACCCCAAGAACAGAGCCGGCGCGGCCCCTCCTTGGTCCATGGGCACGATGGGCATCACAACGTGAAGCGCAAAGATCCATACTAGAATGCTCAGCGCCAGACTGCCATCGTCGACAAAGAGCCCAAACACCTTGCCAAGCATTGCGATCAATCCATTGATCATTAGTATGACTCCTTCCTTCGTCGTGCTGGAGCGAATATTTCCGGGACCCGGCGCCGGGCAGCCGGAACCATGATCAGCGCAACGAGCAGAAAGCCGACAGTGAGCCCGAAAATCGAAAGGTCGCTACCGGGCCAATGAAACCCGAGCCCTTCGCCGACCCAGAATACCCCAAAAGCGGAGATGAGAATTCCGACTGCGAACTTGAGAGTGTTCTCGGGCACGCGGGCCAGCGGGCGGCGCAGCACCAGGCCGAGAAACAAGACCAAGATGCCTGCCACCGCGGCCCCGGCGGTCGCTGGAATCAGCGTATGACCGACCGTGCCGACGGCGATGACGATGAAGACAACCTCCAGCCCCTCGAGCACGACCGCCTTGAAGGCGGTCGCGATCGCGATGGCGTCCCATCCGATGTCGCCCGTGAATCCTTTCCTGCCCAGAGCGTCGGTCTCTTTAGCGAAGGCTTCCGTCTCGTCGTGGAGCGGGATGGTGCCGGCCGCTCGCAAGATCGCTTTGCGCAGCCAGCGCATGCCGAAGAGCAGAAGCAGGACCCCGACCACAAGCTGGAGCACGGCGATCGGGATGACGCCGAGCGCAGGACCAAGGAAGGCGACAAGCGCCGCCAGTAGCAGCACGCCCATGCTCGTTCCAAGCATGGCTGACCGCCAGCCCCGAACAGTGCCGACCGCGAGCACGATTGTCAGCGCCTCAATAAATTCCACGAGTGATCCTAGAAATGCGGCCGTCACTGACGGCCCGATATGTGTCCAATCGATCATCATTCAAGCCCTCCATTGAGCCTTTTCCATCCGTTACCTTGCCGGCGGAGCCATGAATTCGGGCCCAACGGGATCCATTACGCTTTCACGGATAATCTTCTCAATGGCGCTGCGTGCCGCAACCCGTTCATTGTTACGTATTCCATGGTACTCGGACCTCCGAATGGGTTCTTCAAGGGAGAGATCCTCATATTAGATTGCCATCTAAGACGACAGCGAAAATTCCCTCGAGCTTGTCTTCCTCTTCCACAATGCCGCGATCGACAGCGGTCCTCTGGATACCGAATCTGTCGAACCAACTAGCCGCCAGAAGGTTGGTTTGTTTATCGTAAAGCTCCCAATAATCGACCGGCCT
>WNFW01007310.1_pt1 | contig 12945 bp, 10 predicted proteins | sample 5400131 | NCBI WGS metagenome assembly WNFW01 (sample SAMN13153362, study PRJNA577476) | soil metagenome | isolation source: 20 cm soil or saprolite under grassland replicate 1 | place: USA:California | collected 2016-06-15 | reverse complement strand
TTTACGCCAGCGGGCATTCATTGCGCTACTCTTTTCAAAGTCTGGCCTCGTATTTTCAGTCGATCGTGGGGGACGATTTTTTTTGGGGCTTGGGCGCAGTGGGTTTTTTCTTTCTTTGCGCCGACCGTGCCGTTCCGCGCTGGACGAAAGGTTTTGTGGCCGGTTTATTTGTAGCTTCCTTTATTGCGATCTCTCCAGGCTTTTATTTCTTCCCGCATTATTTTGTCCTCATGCTTCCGGCTGTGGGCATCCTGGTCGGTGCGGGATGCACCCTCGTGCGGCAGAAACTTCGCCGAAGCCATCTCGGACCCTTGAGCGCTTTTTTGCCTGCTGCCGTGTTCCTGGCTGGCTGCGGGATGGCGATCTCAAAGCACGAGCGGTTTCATTGGTCTTATTTTGAACAGTCGCATGTGGCTTTCGTCGCGGCGCCGGAGTTGGCCCGCTACATCGGCAACCATTCCTCACCGGCCAGCCGTGTCGCCCTTCTCGGTTCCGAACCGGAAATCTATTTTTATGCTCATCGCCACGCCGCTTCGGGCTATATCTACATGTATGATATTACGTCCCGCGCCGTGCATGCGCCTGCAATGAAGCAAGAAATGTTTCGTGAGATTGAAGCCGCCCAGCCGGAGTTTGTGCTGGACGTGCATGATCCGTTTTCCTGGTCTGTAGGTTTTTCCCCGGCAGAGCAGAGTATTCGTGAATGGCTGGATCAATATCTGAAATCGGGAAATTATCAACGGGTCGCCGTGGCGGAGAATGTTGCCGACCAAATCGTTTACCGCTGGGACGCGGATGCAGCCGGCTATTCACCCGCTTCCAAGTTTTACATCAGCGTCTATCAGCGCAAACCATAGTCACCCAACTCATTTCAAGCCGTTTGATGAAAAAAAATTCGCGCACCGCCGCACGGACCTTAACCCCCAAAGCTGGTGCGATTTCATCGCCGCCCCCAGCCGCGCCTGTACCGCGCTGGCTTCGCTTCTGGCCATTGTACATTGCGCTGGCGGTGCTGGCCGTCTACTCCACGGCGCTTGGCTTTAACTTCATCGGCTTCGATGACACGGACATCCTCAAGCATCGCTATTTCATCATCGGCGACTTGTCGAAGATCAAGCTGGCCTTTACCACCGACGCCTTCTTAGGGACCAACGGCAGCTTTTACCGTCCGCTGCAAACGGTCAGTTTCATGCTCGACGCCCTCATTGGCGGGCCGAGTCCGTTTATCTACCATTTTACCAATCTGGTCTTGTACATCGTGGGCAGCCTCTGCGTTTTCTGGCTCTTGCGCACTCTGGGTTACCAACGGCTGTCCTCTCTGCTGTTGGCGCTCCTCTTCGCCCTGCATCCGATGTTCGTTCCCATGGTGGCCTGGGTGCCGACACGGGGCGATCTGCTCCTGACCATCTTCGTCATCGTCTCCTTTGTCCTCTTCATCAAATCTTTTCGCGCGAACCGGCCGGGCCTGGTCGTCTGGCACGGCATCAGTTTCTTTCTCGCGTTTCTATCGAAGGAAACCGCCGTGGCCGTGCCGGCGCTCTGCCTGCTTTACTATTATTTCGAGCTCCGCAAAACGAAGGCGCGGAAACTGATCAATCGTTACTTCGTAGCGTGGCTGATCGCCGGCGGAGCGTGGTACTATTTGCACTCTGCTCTTCATGTGGTCAAGGGAGACTCGGTGGGTTTGGCGGCGTTCATCCAGAACCTCCCGATCATGCCCGAGCTGCTCGGCAAATTTTTTGTGCCGGCCCGTTTTCAACTAACGCCTCTTTTTAATTTGACTGACACTGTCATCGGCGTGGTTGCGGCGGCGCTTTTCGCCTGGCTCATCGTCCGCATCGGCGGGCGGGCCAACCGAAAAGTCCAATTCGGACTCCTCTGGGCGCTCTTGTGCATCCTGCCCGTGATGGTGTTCCGAAACGCCGATGCTCAATATATTTTCGATTACCTCTATCACCGCGCTTATCTGCCGAGCATCGGCCTCATCATCGTGCTGGCGGAATTGTTGAACCGGCTGGGCCTCCGAAATGAAAGATATTTTCAGCGCGTCGCCATCGGCGCCGTGCCTTTTCTCGCGTATTGCGCAATCGCATCGTTTCACGAACTGGGATTTTACCGCGATGGGCTGACGTTTTTTAACGAGGCAATAGCGCGGACGCCGCGGAATGCGCTTTGTTACAACAACCGCGCCGTCTATTACGGCAACGAACGGCACGATCACGAGGCGGCGGCCAGGGATTTCAGCAAGGCCATCGAGCTTTACCCCGGTTACGTCGTCGCCATTGCCAACCGCGGAGTGACCTATGAAAATCTGGGCAAAAAAGAGGAAGCTATCGCCGACCTCCAAAAGGCGGTCTCCATCAACCCCAACAGCCCAAACCCGGACTTCATTTTTAAAATCGCCAATCTCCGCTATCTCCTGAACGATTTCATCGGCGCCATCGCAGACTACAATCGCCTGCTGGCCATGGACAAAATGTATCCGCGCATTTATTCCAAGCGGGCCGGCAGCGAGGCGATGCTGAGCCAGGCCCAGGAGGCGTTGCGCGACGCCGAAGAGGCCCTGCGTGTCGATCCCAAGGACGAGGAAGCCTATAACAATCGCGGGTTGGCGAACCGGGTGCTGGGCAAACTAGACGAAGCCGCTGTTGATTTCACCCTGGCCATCAACATCAAGAAGGACTACTCACGGCCCTATAACAATCGCGGCACCATTTATCTTGCCCAAGGCCAGCCGGAGAAGGCGCTGGAGGACTTCGACAAGGCCATTCAACTGGATTCCCATTTCGCCGACCCTTATAGCAACCGCGGTTCGGTGGAACATCAACTGGGCAGGGACGAGGCAGCTTTGAAGGACCTCGACCAGGCGCTCCGCATCAATCCAAAGTTCGCCGATGCCTATCAAAACCGCGGCGTGATCAAGAACGCTCTCAAATCATTTTCCGAGGCCCTGGCTGATTTCAACCAGGCGCTCAAGCTCAAACCCGACAATGCCGCAGTCCATCTCGGACGCGGCATTTCAAAATTCTATCTGGGCGACAAAACGGGCGCCTGCGAAGACTGGCGGATGGCCTCGGCCGCCGGCGTGAACGATGCTGCTGCGCTTATCAACGAGTATTGCAAGGGTTAGGCGTGAGGAGAGGCTCAACTACCTGGACGTCAATTTGAACTTTGTGGATGGCAGCGCGTTGGCCTGAGTTCGAATCTGACAATTAATGGCCTGCGCAACCTGGCGCGGTGCACAACCCGATTAAGGCACCGCCGAGTCATTGAGTCGCGCCTTGAAACAATCGGTCAAAGAATTCGCGCGTCGCGACGAAAGCTGTCCTGTTGATAGACTCCCGACGATTGACTAGGGCATCTCAAATCGTTTCGTAGGTGAAAATCACGCGTTGACTCAGCAAACTCATCTGATTGGCAAAAATGCACCGCTCTGCTAACATTGATCTTGTGACTTCCCAAGCGTGTGCTTCGGGAACGACAGAGTCGCAATATTTAAAAGCTTCAGCAACAAATCCGTGCTGGCGTATCCGTGATCGCTTCTGAAAAATTATCCACCTTTTCCCCAAAATTCGCCTCGCAATTTCCGGAGTAGGATCGTTGAAAATCACCTGCGCTAACCAAAAACTTCCCAGCCGCGATCGACCGATTCGACCCCCGGGGGAAATTTTAAGCTTGCCTGCAAACTACATAAATACCACGGTGCCGGCTGTGAACCTCGATTCCCCCAGCCGAGGGCCGAAAACGCCCACCAGAGGACGGAAGAGTCCCGACCGCTTCGTAACCACACGGTGGAGCGTCATTCTATCTTGCGCGGATTCGGAAGGCGGCGAGCAGAAAGTGGGCAAAGCGCTCGCCGAGCTTTGCAAAATTTATTGGCGGCCGGTTTTCGCTTTCATCTGCCACCAAGGCCATTCCGTCCCCGACGCTCAGGACCTGACGCAGGATTTTTTTCTCAAGGTGCTTAAAGGTCAGCTCCTTCACCGTGCGGATAGGAACCGTGGACGATTTCGTTCGCTTATGCTCAGGGCGCTACAGGATTTCTTGCACGATGCCGCTGAGAGGCGTCACACGCGAAAACGCGGCGGCGACGTACAATTTGTTTCCTGGGATGATTGGATGGCGGAGGCGCCATCGCGGTTGTCTATTCCAATCCACGAAGCGGAGAGCTGGTCGCCGCAACGCATTTTTGATGTTCGCTGGGCGGCAACGGTGGTCGAGCGCGCCTTGCGGCGGTTGGGCGATGAATGCGAAAAGCGCGGTCGGCGGCGCGTCTTTGATGTGTTGAGCGTTTGTCTTATGGGGGAGCGGGAAGATGTTCGCTACGCCAAATTTTCTAAGATGCTCGGGTTATCAGAAGAGGCGCTGAAAAGTCTCGTCCATCGGTTGCGCGGCCGCTATCGCGCGCTGCTTCGCGATGAAGTTGCCCGCACCGTCGAGAAAACCGACGAAATCGACGACGAACTTCGGTATTTATTCTCGGCATTGACTGCCGCGAAATGATTAACGGTCTAAGAGATTTACCGATTGACGATTGATGATTCACGATTGACGATTCGTGCTTTACGATCCACAATCTGAATGTCTCCGAACCCCCAATTCTCCGCTATCGCTTTGCAATACTTGTAGATCTTTAAACATTCACGCATGAACGGTCCTTCTACTTCGGCGCGGCCCCGGAAAGATCCGGTCCCGTGTTCAGGGCAATTATCAAATCCTCGAAGAGATCGGCCGTGGCGGAATGGGCGTCATTTATCGCGCCCGCCAACGACACTCGCGCCGCATCGTCGCGCTGAAGCGCATTTTGACTTATCACGCGGACTCCCAGGAGACGCTGGTGCGTTTCCGCCGTGAAGCTGAAGCTGCAGCAAGGCTCGATCATCCAAACATTCTGCCCATTTATGAAGTCGGCGAGAACGAAGACGGTCTCCCCTCCTTCAGCATGAAATTTGCGGCCGGTGGCAGTTTAGTAGACGCGGGGCCGGCTCTGCGCAACGATCCACGCCGAATCGTGAGCCTAATGGCAAAGGTCGCGCGCGCCGTCCAATATGCGCATGAGCAAGGCATTCTTCATCGTGATTTAAAACCGGGAAACATTTTGCTCGACGGGCACGGCGAACCAATGGTGAGCGATTTCGGATTAGCCAAATGGCTCGACACGACGAGCAATCTTACGCAGACGCTGACGATTTTCGGTACGCCCGGCTATATTGCGCCCGAACAGGCGAACGGACCCGCGGCCAAACTCACACCAGCGGCGGACATTTATAGTCTCGGCGCGATTCTCTTTAGTCTTTTGACCGGTCGCCCGCCATTCCTGGGTGAGCACGCGCTTGCTGTTGTCAAACAAGCTTCGGAAAAGCCAGCGCCGAAACTGCGCTCTCTCGCGCCAACTCTCGACCGCGACTTGGAAACCGTCTGCACAAAATGTCTGGAGCACGAATCAAACGCGCGGTATCGCTCCGCCGGCGATCTGGCCGAAGACCTTGAACGCTGGCTCGCAGGCCGCCACATCATTGCGCGACCCGTGTCAGCGCCTGCTCGCGTGTGGCGCTGGTCGCGACGCAATCCCCTTGTTGCTGGAATGGCCGCGCTCTTGCTGATATTGGGAACAGCGGTCGGCGGATTGATTTGGAAAGGCCAATTTGCCAAGCCAGCCGAATCGGGAATCGCCGTGTTGCCCTTTGAAAGTCTGAGCCCTGACAAAGAAAACGCGCTTTTCGCTAACGGTGTTTACGATGGTATTTCCACCAAACTGGCGAAACTGGCCGATCTAAAGGTGATCAGTCACAATAGCGTGGCTAAATATCGTGGCGTGGGTGACACAAAGGAAATCGGTCGTGCGCTGAATGTGGCTTACGTCTTGAAGGGGAGCGTGCGCAGGGATGCCGGTAAGCTCCATCTTAATGTTCAGTTGATTGACACACGGAATGCTTCTCGGGTTTGGGCAAAGGAATACGATCAGGCGCTCGCCAGCGTGTTTGTCACCCAAAGCGAGATCGCGCAAAAAGTCGCAGATCGGCTTGGAGCCAAAACCTCATCTACAGAGAAAGCCGCCATCCAGGAGCCCCCAACTACGGATCTTGTTGCGTACGATCTGTACCTGCGAGCCAAAGACCTCATCAATGGCGCTTCGTTTAGCACGCGGGCAAAAGAAGATTTGCTCCAAGCCGCGCAACTGCTCGACCAAGCTGTTGGGCGCGACCCTTCGTTCTCTGATGCCTATGGTCAGCTTGCGGCAGCGCATGACCGGACTTATTTCCTTGGGTTCGATCACACCGATGCGCGGCTTAAATTGGCGGAAACAGCCGTTGAATCAGTTCGCCGTCTGCACCCCGATTCTGGAGAGACACACCTCACCCTCGCTCAACATCTGTATTGGGCCTATCAGAACTACGACCGCGCCCGCGAGGAGCTGGCTGCTGCGCGGCGCACGCTTCCTAACGAATCGCGAATTCCTCTCATGGCTGGCTACATCGACCGACGGCAGGGCCAGTGGGAGAAAGCCCTCGAGGAACTTAAAAAGGCGCTGGAATTGGATCCGCGCAATTTTGTCATACGCCAGCAAATCTCCCTTACTTGCCAAGCTTTGCGCCGCTACAAAGAAACGGCCGCGATCCTTGATGACCTTCTGACCACAGCTCCAAAAGATGTTCCGACAAAAGTGCAGCGGGCCTGGGTTGATCTTCAATGGCGCGCAGATCCAAAACCGTTACATGCGACAATCGAGACGGTGCTGGCCCAAGATCCCAACGCAGTGCCTGGTATCGTTATCCAATGGCTCGAGCTCGCCTTAAGTGAGCGGGATCCAGCTGCCGCCGAGCACGCGCTGGCAGCTATGCCGACAGGCGGGTGCCGCGACGAAAACATCGCGTTCCCTAACGGTTGGTGCCAGGGTCTTGTGGCCCGGCTTCGCGGCGACGAGCCGGCAGCTCGGGCCGCGTTCACTAGCGCGCGGAAAGAACTCAGCCAAATAGTGCGCGACCAACCCGATTACGCAGCGGCTCTTTGCGCACTGGGTGTGGTTGATGCTGCTCTTGGAAACAAGGAGGACGCCATCCGCGAAGGCGAGCGCGCCGTTCAACTGATGCCGGCCACGAAAAGTGCCATCGATGGCGCGATGTTGATTCAATACCTGGCTGTCATTTATGCCTGGTCGGGCGAGAAGGATCGCGCGATCGAACAATTGGCTGCTGCAGCGAATCTGCCGGGCAGCCACATTACTTACGGCCATTTGCGTCTCAGTCCGCTTTGGGACCCGCTGCGGGGAGACCCGCGGTTTGATAAGATCGTGGCTTCGGTTACGCCGCACTAGGCGACGCTACGAAAGGGCGCCGCCCCAGCCGTTAATTTCGGGAACAGCGCGTTGGGCCAACGCGTTCCACCTACTCATCCGGCCGCCGATCTGAACACTACCCATAAGTTGTTTGTCGTTGACACAAGCGGCAAAGCGCCTGAGCATCGCAGCTAATGAATAAATACTTAGTTAGTACCACCAAACGTTTGTTCGCGGCAGGGCTCGTAATTACAGCAATTGTTGGGCTTAGCACCCTCACGATGCATGCGCCCACTCAGAACCAAAACTCAGTGGCTCGTTCCCTCAAAGGCATTCAAACTGATAAAGCCACGTTGTTTTGCGTCGCCACTCCCGGGACCGCTGGAGGTTGGTTTGTGGAACAAGTCATGCCCGGAACTATTGAGAGTAAGGCCGCGACTGAGAATTTGAAATCGATCGTAGCGGCACTTTAAGCCTGCTGCTCGCTAACGAAAAACGGGGCCAGTTCCGACGGTGTTCGGGGCTGGCCGTGTTGTGTACCGGGGGCGATCGGTGTACTGGAGCCTGGCTCAAAGTTTCTCGTTTTTTCGTGAGGTTAAGAATCTGTTTTGCGCGGTGAAAACAGCGCGATCTGCTCGCGCGCTTGGTTGGATCGGCTCGAACAGCTTTCAGAATCGTATCTCAGCAAAGCACTGAAGGTACATCTTTAGTCTTTTGAAGCGCGGCAAAGCGTTGCCACACTTCAAAGCACGGAATTATTGCTGACGGGCATTCGTCGTTTGCGTTTGGAGTGCGACGGTGCTGATAGGCTTTTCAAGACCACGCTAAAACGCCTATCGTTAATTTGGCCCAACGTTTTCAAGGGGGAGACTGAAAATAGTCGCTGAAGACGCAATGTGCGTTAGCATCCTGGCAGATGAATTCTAAGCGCATTTATGCGGCCTGGTTTGGAATACATTTTCTTCTCATAACGGCGGTTTGCTTTGCCGGATTAATGTCGCTTATCGCGGAAGGCGCCACGATTTTGCCGTCAGCGCTCAACAAGTACGCGGGCAAGGCGGAGCTGGTGGCAGCATGGCTACTGGGGAAGCAGGCGGATGCGGCCAGTCCGGTTCGGTACGGAGTGGCGACCTATCTGCATGCCGCCGGTATCCAGGCGGGATACACTTTCTTTGCCCCAAACGTTCCCGGCTATCACAGGTTGATCCTGGAACTGTATTACGAAGACGGACGAGTAGAATATGACTCGCCGCATGTCAGAGGTCGAGCAGCCGCTCTCCATCTGAACAGTTTGTTAAACAGACTGGCGGATGCCCGTTACGAGCCGCTCCGGGAGGTCGTGTTAAAAATGCTCGCGTTGTTCGTGTGGCAGGAGCACCCGGATGTGAAAAAGATTCGGGCCATTTTCGGATCGGTGAACATGCCGGGCATCAGTGACTTTAAACACGGGAAAAAAGAATCGTTCCAACCTCTTTTCAGTTACGACTTCACCCTTCGTGATGAAGAAAAGCAGTCAACGGCGCCATGACATGGCTACGAACATGGTGGAGGCAGATGATGGACTTTCTGTTTCCGCCACAAACCGACAACTGGCTTACCGTTTTGCGCGTCGGCCTCGGCTTACAGGTGGTCATTTATACCCTGTTTCTACGGAGCGACTGGCATTACTTGTTCGCTAGCACCGGCAAGGGTCTTGTAAGCCGCGAGTTGGGCGAGGCCATTGCCACCTTCGACAGTCCTTTCATTCCGAAACTTGGCTGGCTCGTCACGTTGGGCCGCAACATTAACATCAGCGAAGAGACGGTTCTTTCTGTTACCTGGGCTTGCTTGCTTTGCATGGGATTTCTTTTGTTACTAGGACTTTTCTGCCGCCCGGCAGCGATCGTTGCCTGGTTTCTTCACCTGTGCGCCGCTGAAAGTGGCGGGTTATTCGCGTACGGAGCGGATAACTTCATGACCACTGGACTCTTTTATTTGATGTTGTCGCCCCTGCCAGATCGGTACTCTGCCGATCAGTGGATGGTCAAAACACAAGCAAAGGATCCGCAACTCTTAGGCTTTTGGCGACGCGTTTTACAGGTGCACCTGTGTTTTGTTTATTTTATCGGCGGTTTGGCAAAATGCCTTGGCAGCGGGTGGTGGGACGGAACAAATCTCTGGCGCGCGCTGACGCGACCCCCCTTTAACACCATCTCACCGGACATGCTTGTTCGATTCAAATACGTTCTGATCGTCCTTGGGATTTCAATCTGTCTAATTGAAGTCGGCTATCCATTTTTTATTTGGATGAAAAAGACTCGGTTTTTCTGGCTGATTTGCATTCTGGCAATGCATGTCGCCATTGGATTGACAATGGGCTTGTATCTCTTTGCGCTTATCATGGTCGTATTGAATCTCGCCGCATTCGGCCCTGATTTCGGATCTGGCAAAAGAACAATGAATCAGGAAGACAGGAATCCAGTAAAGAATCAGAGGAGAGTTGGAATCCAGGAAACCAGGAACGAGGGCGGGATTGCTCGTCCTGCTCGCTTTATGGGTTTCCTACTTCCCAATCGACTTCGTAAACCTGTAAGCTGACCTGACCGACGATTTTCGACCACGTGTCGATCCATCGGCAGTCCCTTCTAAAAATTCCAAATTTTTTTCGGAACTTCGGCCCGCCGTTCCCGGAGAAGAAAGTGGAGATCGACTCCCCGATCGAGACCAAACCACCCCGATCGAACCAAAATTGCTGACTACGTTGAAGTGCCAAAGAATGACAGTGAACGGCTTAATCACACCGGCATCGACCGACCGGCAATGGACGGGAACACGCTTTCTGGGAATCCGTGCCCAATAACGCTGAGTAACCCCAAGAACACTACCTACACACCGGCGCGTCCGGAATTACAGAAACATAAGAAATTTCCCCAAACAGCGCGAGGTGGCGCGCGAGGGCTCCGCGGGAAACTGCGGAGCCCTGTTTGCTTACTTTTTTTTCTGGTGAGAACGAACAAATCAAAGGCAAGTGCATGACTGATATTGGCGGACATCCCGCGAAAATCCGAATCCTGGTGCTAGACGAGCAACCGCTGCTCCGGTGTGGGATCAGCACTTATCTGAATTCTCAGCCGGACATGGTGGTGTGCGGCGAAGCAGACAACATAGCGGACGCGCAGAGCAAAATCGCCGAATGCCAGCCGCAATTGGTGCTGACGGAGTTGCGGCTAGGGGTCGGCGACAGCCTGAAATTGGTCAAGCAGCTAAAAGCCGAAAACCCAGCGCTGCGAATCCTGGTGTACTCCGCGCTTGATGAAGCGATTTTTGCCGAGCGCGTGATGCGCGCGGGCGCGAATGGTTATGTGATGAAAAGAGCTCCCAAAGAAAAGCTGGTGGCCGCCATCCGCGATATTGTGAAGGGGGGCATTTATGTCAGCCGCGAGGTAGCCTTGAGCGGGTTCAGGAAATCGCTCCAGCGGCGGTCGAAAAATAACCACTCGCGCTTTGCCAACGCTCTTGAAAACCTGTCCAATCGCGAGATTCACATTTTCCAATTGCTGGGCTCAGGTCTTGGGACCAGACAAATCGCGCAGTCGTTGGATTTGAGCGTGAAAACGGTTGAGAGCCATCGCGAAAATATCAAACATAAGCTTCGCCTGAGTTCGGGCGCGGAGCTGCGCGATCGCGCCGCCAGGTGGGTGGCGGCAGCCGACGGGGTTCGTGAGTCCGGCAAACTACCGGTCGATGTTTTCCCGGAACGCAAACTGTCTCATCCAGCAGAGTCTGATGCGTCTGTGACTAGCGTGCAGTCTTCACAGCCATATCTGTAGCCGCTTATTTTGTCGCTTGTTGCAGGGACGCCGGATCATCGAGCAAAAGCCATTCGACTACCGAAACTGGCAGACTGCCATTTTTGATTAAGTCATTATGAAATTGACCAAGCTGGAAATTTGCGCCTTGCCGATCTTTGTAGCGGCCAAGCAGATTCATGATCTGCCATTTGCCGATGATGTAGCTGATTTTCTGCGTTGGACTCGAGGCCGCGCCAGCCGCTTCGCCTTCGGCTGCTTCGCGATCTAATCCGCCGGCCTCCATGAAATATTTAACGGCTTGTTCGAAACTCCATCGGCCGGTGTGCAGATTTACGTCCACGCCAATCCGCGCGGCACGATAACGCGACAGTCGGAGGATTTGTCCCTGTGCCGGCGAATTGTTTGGATAAAGGCCGGTGCGCATGAGCATCTCTTCGCCATAAAGCGCCCAGCCTTCCACGAAAACGCTGTCCTCGTGCTGCCGGCGGATTTCGTCGTTCAAATGATTTGCGATTGAGAGCTGGAGAAAATGCCCGGGAATTCCTTCGTGTCCGAGGATTGGCCGGGGATCTTCAATTGCCGCGCGAATGTAAAAATTCTTCGATTCTGGATTGTAGGTCGGAATGAAAAAGAACCCGGTTGGATCTTTATCGTAAACTCCGGGAGGATTCATGAAGCCGCCCGGGCTCGTCGGCTTGAACGCCTCGGGCAACTGTCGAATTTGAAACGGCCCAAGATAATCCGGCAGAGTGATAAGATTGTGCTCCTTCAAAAAGCTAATCATTTCTGCCTCGCGACTTTCATACGCTTTTAGAAATGATTCCTGATCAGGTGGAACATGTGCGGCGCGTTTTGGATCGGGATCAGCCAGTTTCGGATCGGGAAGAAGAGCCTCCAGCGCGCGGTAACGCGCGAGCTCGGCGCGTCCGATCGTCTCCACTTCGCCGCCATTAAGCGGCAGAAGCAAAACATGTTTGAGATAATAATTGTAGTTGCCTTCGCCCATCGGCGAGAAATCGACCATTTGCGGTAGACGTTTCTCCAGCTCGTCAGCGTAGCCATGCAAAGCAGCCAACGCTGCCTCGCGAGCTTTGATAGCGAAAAAATGGCGCTCGTGCATTCGCCCGTGTAAGTCTGTGGATTTGTCTGCTCAAACTTCAGAATGCGATCACCAAAATCGACGCTCTCAAGTTGCGCTCGAAAAAGAATCCAGTCGATGCGCGCGTCCTTCGGCCAGTTGTCAGTCTTCATGGCGCGCACCTTGTCTAGTAGGGAACGGACATGCTGTGCGCGCTCCGCGATCTTAGCCGGCGAATAATCGGTCAGCCGATCGTCCCACGTGTGCAGTGCTGCGTCGCTGCTGCGGACAGGATAATTTTCATTCCGCCACGCATAATACTCGTCTGCCATTTTGTGCAGGGCGGCTGCTGCCCCCTCCGCACTCTGACTCTTGAACGCGTTTTCGTTTATGCTGGGCGTTGATTTTGTGATCAGCGCCTTGTTCGACACATCGGGATTTCGCGGCACGGGGGACTGCGCTGCTGCGCTGCTGATAGCGACTGCTGCCAACGCGCAACAAGACACAGACAGATTGATCAGACGCATGAGACCAATTGTAATGCCCAGGACCAGATCGCAAAGGGCAAAGAAAAAACATAGCCCGCGTCGGTGACACCCATTAACCATTTTCTCCCAATTCTTCTAGTAGTTGCTGTTTCAAATGCCGGCGCGCGGCTTTTTTGATCGCGCGCCGCTCCGCTACCACCGCTTCTTTCTCTGCCTGGCGTTCGCGCCGTGTTCGTGGCTCGGTTGCCTGCGGCAGGTGTCTGATCTTCGGCCGATGAGCGCCCACGTTTCGCTCGTTTGGTTTTGCGTAGG
>WNFW01005076.1_pt1 | contig 12946 bp, 14 predicted proteins | sample 5400131 | NCBI WGS metagenome assembly WNFW01 (sample SAMN13153362, study PRJNA577476) | soil metagenome | isolation source: 20 cm soil or saprolite under grassland replicate 1 | place: USA:California | collected 2016-06-15 | reverse complement strand
TGTTCGACGAGACCGTCGGGCCGCGCTACGCCTCGAGCGCGCCGCCGCCGGGCTCCGATCCCGAGCGCTTCAGACGGCAGCAGGCCGCGGTCGAATACCTGACCGACCATTACCACGAAGCGCCGGTGTGGATCGTCGCCTGCCTCGAAGACGGCGAGAACCCGGGCCGCACCGCCGGCTCGTCGATCTATGGGGCGGTGCAGAACATGTGCCTCACGACGCGGGCATTGGGGCTCGGCACGACGCTGACGACGCGGCATACCGGATACGGCAAGGAGGTCGATGCGATTTTCGGCCTGCCGCCCGATGCCCATTCCTACGCGATCCTGCCGATCGGATGGCCGATGGGCAATTTCGGGAAGCTGGGCCGCGGGCCGTTGAAGGACGTCGTCTACAGCGACCGCTGGGGTCAGCCCTACAAAGGCCTCTAGGCCAAACAAGCAAGGGGAGACAGACATGCCGCGCGTTCCGCCGGTCACCGGCAAATCCGACGTCCCGGCCGAGTATCATGCTGTCGTTGACGACGTCGTCGGCGTCTTTGGCCAGATCCGCGGGCCGTTCAGCATGCTGCTGCACAGCCCGAAGCTGGCCGAGAAGATGCTGGGGTTGGTCAAGTTCAACCGCGATGAAAGCATCGTCGAGCCGCGATTGCGCTCGGTCGGCATCCTCGCGTCGGTGCGCGAGCGCGACGCGGCCTATGTCTGGGCCGCGCAGGTCGGCGCGGCGCGGCGGGCCGGCGTGCCCGAGGCGACGATCGATCTCCTGCGCGCCAAGGGCGACCCGGCGAGATTGCCGGAGGACGAGCGCAACATCGTAACCTATGTGCGCCAGCTCCTGCGCTCGAACCGGGTCGACCAGCCGGTGTTCGATGCCCTCAAAAATCGGCATGGCGAGCAATGGCTCGTCGAGTTGACTGTCATCGCCCATTATTTTGGGGTGCTGTCCGGGGTGGTGAACGCCTTCGAGGTGCCGGCGCCGCCCGACGGCGACAAGCTGCCGGGCTGAGCGGTAAAGCCCCAGCTGCATTCCGGTCGTGCGTCCTTCGACTGCTCGCTTCACTCGCGCTCAGGATGAGGGTCATTTCTGGATGGCATCAAAGGTCGTCCTCATCCTGAGGAGCGTCCGAAGGGCGCGTCTCGAAGGACGCAACGCCGTCGATCCAGTCTCGTGAGGAGCTAAGATGAAATTCGGCGTGTTCCTGATGCCGCAGCACCCGCGCTCGGACGATTCGGTGCGCCGTTTCCGCGAGACGGTCCAACTGGCCCAGGTCGCGCGCGATGCCGGGTTCGATTGCGTCGCGTCGGGGCATCATTACCTGTCGCCACCCTACCAGTCCTTGCAGAGCGTGCCGCTCCTCTCGCGACTCGCCGCCGATACGGGCTCGATGGACCTTTGCCTCTCGGTGTTGCTGCTGGCGCTCCTCAACCCGGTGCAGGTTGCCGAGGACATCGCCAGCCTCGACATCATGTCCGAGGGCCGCGTCGTCTTCGGCATCGGTATCGGCTACCGAGAGGTCGAGTACGAGGGGTTCGGCATGACGCGGCAGGACCGGGTGCCGCGCATGCTGGAAGCGCTCGAGCTGATCAAGCGGTTATGGACCGAAGATTCCGTGACCCATGAGGGCCGCTTCTTCCGCGTGCACGACGCGACCTGCACGATCCGCCCGGTGCAAAAGCCGTTCCCGCCGATCTGGATTGCCGCCAATGCCGACCAGGCGGTTGTGCGCACGGCGCGGATGGGGCTGCCCTGGTTTATCAATCCGCATGCCGCGCTGCCGACAATCGAACGGCAGTGGCAGCGTTACAAGCAGACGCTCGCCGAGGCCAACCAGCCGATGCCCTCGCAGCGGCCGATCGCGCTCGAGCTCCACATCGCCGACAGCCGCGAGCAGGCGGTCGAGACGGCCCGCCCGTTTCTGATGGAGAAGTACAACGCCTACGCCGAATGGGGGCAGGACAAGGCCTTGCCGGGCGAGGAAAGCTTCCGCGTTTCCTTCGACGAATTGGCCCGCGACCGCTTTGTTCTCGGCACGCCCGAGGAGGCTATCGAGGCGATCGAGGAGCGCATTACCCGGCTCGAATCCAATTACATGATTTTCCGGCTCGGTTGGCCCGGCATGGAGGCGGCGCGGGTCCGGCGCGTCATCGAGCTAATGGGCGAGCGCGTCTTACCGCATTTCCACGGCAAATACGGACGAGGCTGAGGGCGAACGCCCGCCCCATCACCGCAAAAGGGTGCGACCGGCGCCCTGCGCAGGCAAACGGCGCCCGCGTGCCGATCAGAATGCCGCGCGGTGCAATTCCCGTTTAGTCGCCGCTCGCGGCGCGACGGATTCGCCGTTGTTCGGCAATCGCCTCCTCGCCGGTGTAAAGCGCGATCTGGCCCGAGATATTGCCGCCATTCTCGATCTCGATCTCGGCATAGGCGATCTTGCCCGCGACATGGCCGCTAGCGCGGATCAACAGCCGCTTGCGGACAGTGAGCTCGCCCTCGAAGCGGCCGCGGATCTCGGCATTGTCGATCGTCGCACTGCCCTTGAAGAGCCCGCTCTCGGCGATATCAATATCGCGGCACTCATGCAGATTGGCTTCGACATTGCCCTCGACGGTCAGCCGCTCGCAGGTCGTGATCTCGCCTGACAGCGACACGCCGCGCCCGACCAGCAGATGCCGCGGCTCGGTACGCAACGGTCCCGTCCCGGCCGCCGCTTCCTCGGTGCCCGGCGAGGCAGGCGCCCCATTGCGCGGCGGCAGGAGATCGGCCGGGCGCGGCGGCATCGGCCGCGGCGGCAGCAAGGGGACCGGGTTCACCGGAGTGCCGACATTCTCAAGCCGCTCTGCCATCCAACTCTCCCCTGCCAACTCGTTCCGCGCCGGATCCCCATCCGGCGGATTTCTCGCCAGGCCTTCCTTTGACACACCAGCCGAGCCCGAGATCTCGCGCGCAAACTAGCTTTTGCTTGATTTGCCGGGCTGTGACTTTTTTGGTCGAGTTCCGTTCGGTCCACACTGGCCGAGCAAGAGAAAGGACGCCGTTCCATGCCCCGCGGCGTCCCTCTTTCGCCCGTGAAGATTCGGCGTCAGACTACCGCACATTCGCAGATTTCTTAGGAGGCGATGATGAAGATCAGGCTCACGATGTGTGCGCTCGCCGCCTTGGCGGCGGGCATCTCCACTGAGACGATGGCCCAATACGTCTGTCCGCCGGGATACACGTACTCTGGTGGAGCCTGTCAGCCTGTCGTCCGGTCGTACTCGAACCCCGTCTCGGGCGCGGCATCCGGCGAGGCGGCTGGTGCGGCGGCTGGCAACAGGGCGGCGGGTCCCGTCGGCGCGATCGTTGGCGGTGCAATTGGCACCGCAACCGGCACCGTTAGCGGGACCGCCAATATGCTGGCGCCGCCAACGTCGACGCCGACATGCGCTCGCGGATATATGTATTACAACGGCGGTTGCTATCCCGGCCGGTGACTCAGCGCTGACTACCTTCGGCTATTCACATCTGCCCAACTTGGCCCCGCTGGCGACGGCGGGGTTTTTCTTTTGTCACGCGAGAGAGGAGGAACGGTCGCGCCATCTTCTCGTTGCCCTACGTCAAAGCGGAAAAGCTGAGACTGATCTGCAACTCGGAGAGGATAAGCCGCATGCGTATGACCGGAACCGCATTGATTGCGGCCGCGATGCTGGCAGGGGCGATGGGTAGAGCTCGGGCAGCAGCACCAGCAGCATGAGCGGCAGCAGCACCAGTTCAACCGGGGCGGGCTCGACCTCTAGCTCGGCAACGAAGCCCCCGGAAGCCGCTGGCTTGCCGGATTGCAAGCACTAATCTCGAAACGTCATTGATGAGCCCCGCTGGCGACGGCGGGGCTTTCTTTTTGTGCCGGGGAACTTTCCTGAAATTCTACCGTTACGCGGGTCGCGTGGCTGGAGTTCCCCTCGGGTCGCGCATGGGTGTCAGCCGGAGGAGGGGGAGCGATCCGGCTGGCACCCCCCCATTTCCCCCCACAATCCTGAACCAAAGCAGAAATGAGCGAAGGCCGACCGGCTGATTGCAACTCTGTGCTGGTTGATACTGCTTGGCCTGATCGCGGCCATTATCGCCGACACGTTCCGCTAAGGCGACGGCGAGGCTCTTTCCTTTTCCGCAGGCGACGGCGAGGCTTTTTTGCTAGCTCTAGTGCTAGCCCAGATGCTAGCCCGCCTCGAATTTCGGCTGATTAACCGACCGCCATTGTCCCGTAACCTATTGAAAAGACTGGCGACCCCGGCCGGACTTGAACCGGCGACATCTCGCTTAGAAGGCGAGTGCTCTATCCAGCTGAGCTACGGGGTCGCGAGCTGCGCGGGTCGCGGGCATCCGCGCCGCCTTATCGCACCGGCGAGCCGCTGCGGCAATTGCTTCGGACGGCTTGGCGGCCCTGCGGCGTGGCCATCAGGTGCGCACGCGGTCGTAGCGGAAATTATCGGCGTAGCTTTTCACTTTCGGGGTGCGCTGATGCGGCTCGATGATCGTGTACTGCATTCTGTGCTTGTCGGCGAAGGCGACCGCCTCCTCGATCGTCTCGAACCGCAACTGCACCTCGTTTAATGTGTCCGCCGCGCTCGACCAGCCCATCAACGGGTCCGGGTCACGCCGGCTCGCCGGCTCGTATTCCAGAAGCCATTTCTTGCTCTGCCGCCGTCCCGATTGCATCGCGGTTTTGGACGGGCGGTAGATGCGTGCAAGCGCCATTGAGCCGGTCTTCCTCGATGCTGCGGTTGGGGCCGCTTTACAGCGGCGCCCGCCGTGGTCGGGGCGAGAGGATTCGAACCTCCGACATCCTGCTCCCAAAGCAGGCGCTCTACCAGGCTGAGCCACGCCCCGGGCCAGCGGCGCCGCGGTTCTAGCCGATCGGGACCCGCCCGACAATGCAGGCCCGACAACCAGGCCGGATGATGCGGCCGGCTAGCTTGCTAGATTGGTCTCGGGGCGGGGGAATCCAGTTCGAGCCGGCTGCGCCGCACGAGGTCGGCGCCGGGCAGGCTCTCGCGCTGCAACAACTCGAAGACGCAGCCCAGTAATTCGCGGCGATGGAACGGTGCTGCGATGAATTCGTCACAATCCCGCCCCGCCCATCTCGGGCCGCGCGCGAATTCGCCGGTGAACAGCGCTTTGAGCCAAGGCTGGCGCGCCCGCAGCCGGCGCACGGTCGTGACCCCGTCAAGCGTGCCGGGAAGCTCGACGGCGGCGATGACGAGAGCGAATTGCTCGCTGCCGGCGGCCCGCAGCGCGGCGAAGCCTTCCGTCGCGATCGTGACCGCGAAGCCTTCTTCGCGCAGGATACGCTCGATCGCTTGGCCGCGGCCTAGATCGTCGTCGACGATGAGAACGTTCTGCCCAACCGGATACATCGCATCATCTCCGGCCAGTTGCCGGCTCTCGGGGAGAATTACCGACAAGGTGATCAATCGAAAGGCGATGCGCCAGCCTTTTCGGAAAGAATTTGGCGAGATTATGCAGTTTAACCAAAGCTTGATTATAGATATTGGGTTAGGTGAATATTTAGTAGCCGAAACGAGCGCTTTGCTTGTCTCGCGTCGCGCCAGAAACGCTACGCCGCCAGGCCGAGAACGAGGCGGCAAACCGAATCGAGCGCGGCATCAGCCGAGCCCATCGGCCGCGCGCCGTCGAGGGTTGGCGCATCGAGGAGGGTCAGCACCGGCCGGCCGAACTGCAGTCCGAGCGCGATCTCCGACAGCGTGCCGTAGCTGGCGCCGATCGCGATGAGCGCCAATGCGGCGCGTGCAATAAGGGCGTTGCGCGCTTCGCCGATGCCGGTCGCAATCGGGATCGTGACAAACCGGTTGGCGGCCTGCCATTCGCCCTCGGGTAACAATCCGACCGAGATCCCGCCCGCCGACGCGGCGCCCTCGCAGGCTGCCTCCATAACCCCTCCCTTGCCGCCGCACAGCAGCACAAGGCCGAACCGGCCGAGCCCGGCGCCGACCGCAAAGGCAGCCTCCCGCTGGGCCGCATTGGCATCGCGCGGCCCGATGACCGCGACGGGCACGCGGCAGGGGCTGCCGCTCTCGCTCTGCAGCCAGCGTACGGCGTCGCGCAGCCCGATCGGCTCGCCGGCAATTCTCTTGGCCGCTGAGGTCCAGCGGCGAGCCTGCGGGTCGAAAGCCTCCCCGCCCTGAAACAGCAGCCGGCGGGCCTGGTCGATGGATAAATCGTTCGGCATGCGGCTCAGATGATGTTGTCTTCGCGCAGGGGCTGGCCTTTTGCGATGCGTTCGTAACCGAGCGGCGAAAGATCGAGGCTCACATAGCGGCCGGCGGTGAGCCATTCGGCAATACCGCGCCCGACCGCCGGCGCGTGCTGCAGCCCGTGGCCGCTGAAGCCGTTGGCCAGGATTAGATTATCGATGCCGGGGGTGGGCCCGACGACCGCGTTCTGGTCGAAGGTGTTATAGTCGTAATAGCCGGCCCAGCCACCGATCAGCTTGACCGCCGCGAACGCAGGAACGCGCCGCGCCAGCGCCGGCCATAGCTCCGGCTCCCAGCGCTCGTGTTCGAGTTCGAGCGGCGGCTCGTCGGGATCCGCGCCGGAGGGCGAGGGCATGCCGCAAATCGTGTAGGCGCCTTCCGGCCGAAACCACAGACCAGAGGGGTCGATCGTCAGTGGAAAGCCTGCGGGGCGCTCGCGGCAATCGAAGACATAGACCGAGCGTCGGCGCGGCCGAACCGGCAGATCGATGCCGGCCCATTCCGCTACTCTCGCCGCCCATGGCCCCGCCGCGTTGACAGCGATATCGCAGGGCAACTTGTCGCCGCCGGCGAGGCGCACCGCCGCGATACGGGAGCCGCCGGATTCGAAACCGACCGCTTCGTCGATCACATAGCGGGCGCCCGCCTCGATGGCGCGCCGCCGCAACAATTGCAGCAAGCCGTAGCCGTCGAACCATCCTTCGCCCGACAGACCGAGCGACCCGAGCGCGAGCCCCGCCGTATCGAGCCAGGGAAAACGGCGCTGCAGCTCGTTCGCCGACAGCAGCGCAACCGGCGCGCCGCAGCGGCGCTGCACGGCATGCTGGCGCGCCAGGGCATCGCGGCCGGCTTCGCTCGCCAGATACAAATAGCCCGGCTCGACGAGCCCGACCTCATCGCGCACGGTGCGCAGAAAGGCGATGCCGGCCCGCGACAGTTCGATATTGAGGGCGGTCGAGAATTGCTGGCGGATCGAGCTCGTCGATAAGGCCGAGGATGCGCGGCGGTAGCTCGGATCGCGCTCGATGATCGTGACACCGTCAGCGGCGCCGCGCTCGCCGAGAAAGGCGGCAATCGCGCTGCCGATGACGCCGCCGCCGATGATCACGATGTGCCGGCCCCGTTCCACCGCGACATTGTCGCGCCGAACGGCCGTTTTGCGAACCGCTGCGATTGAAAATGCGAAAGCCCCGTCCGCTGGTCACGGACGGGGCCCCGCGATTGAATGCTGGTCCGGTTATTTAGGCGGCGCGGCGCTGTGGTCCGGCCGTGCGGCGGCGCTGAGCCGCGGGCTTGTCGTCATGCTCTTCCGCGGTCGATGGCATCTCTTCGCCCATATCCATCAGGCGGCGCAGCTGGTCTCGGCCGCGCGACAGCCGCGAGCGGACAGTGCCGACCGGTACGCCGAGGATTTCGGCCACCTCCTCGTAGCGCATGCCCTCGAGACCGACGAGCAGGATGACTTGGCGCTGCTCCTGTGGCAGCCGCGCCATGGCGGCCTCCAGATCGCGCAATTGCAGCACGGCGACGGCATTGGATTGCACGGTCAGCACCGGCGCCATTTCTTCGACGGCGACATTGATGCCCTCGCGCACCGAGCGCCGGACGTCGTTGACATGCTGATTGTGCAGGATCGTGAACAGCCAAGCCCGCAGATCGGTGCCGGGCTGCCACAGATGCTGTTTGGCGACCGCGCGGGTCAGGCAGCTCTGGACGAGATCGTCGGCCCGAGACACATCCCGTGTCAGCGCGCGTGCATAGCGGCGCAGCCTGGGGATTTCCACCTCGAGCAGCCGAGCGAAGTCGTTCATGGTATTCCTCATCCCTCGTTTCGCGCCCCTGTCGGGGTTCGGCGCTTGACCCAAGATATGAGGGATCGATGTAACCCCATGATGTACCGAGAATCTCGGCGCGGTAAAAACTTGTAACTTTTCGCCAGCGCGGGAATCTGTTGGGTTATGGCGAGAAGGATTTGTAACGGAGTAGGTTTCCCAGAGCGGGCGCTCCGATTGACCCGATGCGGCGCCCTCCCTATGTTCGCGCGGCCAAAGAGCCCGTAGCTCAGCCGGTAGAGCAACTGACTTTTAATCAGTAGGTCTCGGGTTCGAATCCCGACGGGCTCACCAAAACCAATTCCGTTTTCGCGAAACGGTCCGGCTGCAATTGCCGCGCTGGACCGCCGGCGTCCCGCCGCGGCCGCTTTTCGGGCCACGGACGGGACGCCTCGCCTCGGATCGCCGATCCGAGCGGCGTGGCGGTGGCCGCCGCTAAACGACGTGGAATACGTAGAGCAGAATGATGATCGGGATCGGGATCCCAAGCAGCCACAATAGAACGCCACGCATGACACCCTCCTCCTCAGTGATCGCTATCGCGCGAGATCCGTTGATTGGCTTGGGCATCGTTTCCTCGCGAGTTTTCGGGCGAAGCTTTCGGGCGTGCTCTAGGCTGCTTCGGGCAGCTCTGCGGCCGCCGAGCGCGGTTGCGGATCCATGTCGAGGAGCTTGCGCAATGCCTCGCGGCCGCGGAACAGGCGTGACCGAACCGTCCCGATGGGAATCCCGAGAATTTGCGCGGTGTCGTCGTAGCGGATGCCTTCCAGACCGACGAGCAGGATGATTTCCTGTTCCTCCGGGCGCAGGCGCGCCAGCGCGTTTTCGAGCTCGCGCAATTGGCAGGAGGCGGTCGGGTCGGTGGTTGCGATCAGCGAGCCCGACATTTCTTCCGTATCGAGCTGCACGGACTCTCGGGCCGGTCGGCGCACGCTGTTGACATGCTGGTTGTGCATCAGCGTGAAAAGCCAGGCGCGCAAATTGGTCCCGGGCTCCCAAAGATGCTGCTTTGCAAGAGCGCGCATCAGCGTGTCCTGGACAAGATCGTCGGCCCGGTCCCTGTCGCGGACCAGCGCCCGCGCGTAGCGGCGCAACCGGGGGATCTCGGCTTCAAGTAGGCTGTGGAATTCCGACATGGCGTTTCCAATGCTTGCCTCTCGATCGACCTGCAAACACCGCTTGCGACTTTCGGGTGACTGTCGTTTTGGTAAAAAGTTGTAAGGGTATTCTGTGCTTCGCCGCCTGGATTATCAGGAATGACAGCGGAAGCGCGCCATCACTTCGCCTCTCTTACAGTGGGGATAAGATTTGAGGCTGAAGCGGGGCAGTGGCGCCGATGCGCGGCAAAAGTTCTCAGTTGTGCTCAGATCTTCAAAAACTTCGTAACGACAGTCGCGAAATCAAAACGGCCACGGCGCAGATCGTGACCGGCGCCCTCGATCGGGAGAAGGCACGTCCGCGCCGGGATCAGCGCGAGGGCGCCGCGCAATTCGTCGATCGTGCCGAACGGATCGCTGGTCCCCTGGACGAATAAGACCGGGAGGCGCAGCCGGGGAAAATGCTCGGTCCGCAAACGGTCCGGCTTCCCCGGCGGATGCAGCGGGTACGAGAAGAGGAGCAGCGCCGAAACGAGCTTAGGCTCCTCGGCGGCAAGGAGCGTCGCCTGCCGTCCGCCATAGGATTGGCCGCCGAGGAAGAGGGGGCCCAATACGACGCCGTGCATCGCGTCGACTGCCGCCCGAAGGCCGGTGCGGTCCGCGGCCGCGCCGGCGGGCGAGGGCGGCCCGGACAGGCGGCGCTGGCGGAACGGCAGGTCGCAGCGAAGCACAACGAACCCAGCCGCGCTGAATGCCTCGGCCGCCGCGACCAGGAGCGGCGCGCGGCAATTCCCGCCGGCGCCATGCGTCAGCACGAGGCCGCGCTCCGCTGCGGCATTCGGCCTGTGCAGAAAGCCGCGAACATCCCTTTCCGCAAACGACGTGACATTTGCCATTCAGCTTAATACCGCGCCTCGCGAGCCGGAGGCAAAGGGCCGCCTCGCTCCGGTAGCCGCTATGCACCGGGTGCTGATTGACAGCCACCGGACGGTTCCCCGAAGGTGCTTCGGGCTCTGGACGAGGAGAGGCGCAATGGCTCTCGATCTGCTGATCAAGAACGGCACCGTCGTCGACGGTTCGGGCATGCCGCGTTATCGCGCAGATATCGGCGTGCGCGCCGGGAGGATCGTCGAGATCGGCCGCATCCGCTCAAGCGCCGAGAAGGTCATCGATGCCGACGGGCTGATCGTCGCGCCCGGCTTTATTGACGGCCACACCCACATGGACGCGCAGATCGCCTGGGACCCGCTCGGCAGCTGCTCGTGCTGGCACGGGGTTACCAGCGTCGTCATGGGCAATTGCGGCTTCGCGCTGGCGCCGTGCAAGCCGGAGGACCGGGAATGGTTCGCCCGCTGCCTGACGGCCGTCGAGGACATCCCGACCGAAGCGATGCTCGCCGGCATCGACTGGAATTGGGAGAGCTTCCCCGAATACCTGGCGAATGTCGAACGCCTGCCAAAGGGGCTCAATTACGGCATGTATATCGGGCACTCGGCGTTGCGGATGTACGCGATGGGCCGGCGCGCGCTCGAGGAGCGCGCCAATGAGGACGATCTGCGCGCGATGGAGGCAGCGGTCGCCGAAGCGATCCGGGCCGGCGCGCTCGGGTTTTCGAGCTCGCGGGCGACGACACACATCACCCCTGACGGCACCCCGGTCGCGAGCCGCATCGCCGATTGGCACGAGATCGATCGTCTCGTTGGCGCGATGGGGGAGCTCGACGCCGGCATCTTCCAGATCGGCCCCGATATTTCGGGCGGCGAGGCGCAGCGCCTCTTCTACGAGCGGCTGCGCCGCGTTGCTCTGGAGAGCGGGCGGCCGATCATGTTCGGGACGCTCGCGACAAAGCAGGGCGTCGATCCCAACCCCTGGGACTATTCCACCCGCTATATCGATGAGACCGTCGCGCTCGGCGGCCGCATGTACGGCCAGGGGACGACCCGCTCGATCAATGCAGTGTTTTCACTGAAATCCTACCTGCCGTTCGATGGTTTGCCGGCGTGGAAGGAAATCCGCGCGCTGCCCCTTGCCGAGCAGAAGCGCCGGCTCGCCGACCCCGAGGTGCGGCGGCGGCTCGTCGCGGACGAGGCCAAGATGAAGCCGAAGAGCAGCGAATTGCAGGGAGGCGGCGCGGCCACGACCGATCCGCGCCGGCCCGATTACGCCAATTTGTTCCCGATGCTCGATGTCGATTGGGACGACCCGAGCGTCGCTGATCTCGCTCGCCGGCAGAACAAGCATCCGGTCGAAATCATTATCGATCTGTGCCTGGAAAACGATAACCGCGTGTTTGTGCAGCCGCTCGTCAATGAATCACCGGAGGATGTGCTCGGCATCCTGAAGCATGCGCGCACCTTGGCGACTTTCTCGGATTCCGGCGCGCATGTCTGCCAGGAGATGGGCTCATCTTTGCAGACGCATCTGCTGAGTTATTGGGTCCGCAAGCGGCAGCAATTCACGCTCGAAGAAGCGGTTCGCATGCTGACCTTCGACAACGCCTCGGCATGGGAGTTGCCCGGGCGCGGGCTTGTCCGCACCGGCTACGTCGCCGATCTCGTCGTGTTCGAGGAAGAGCGCATCCGGCCGCGGCTGCCGACCGTCGAGCAGGATCTTCCGGGCGGCGCGCGACGGCTCGTGCAAAAGGCCGACGGGATCGCGGCGACAATCGTCAACGGCGTCGTCGCGATGGAGAACGGCGAGAGTACCGGCCAATACGCCGGCCAAGTCCTGAAAGGCCGGCTCGCAGCGAGCTGAATCAGGCGATCGGCAGTTTTCGCATAAAGCCGGTGCGGTTGACGGCGCCGGTCATCAGGAACTGCGCGTCCTGCCCGGCCAGGATGAAGCGCGCGCCCATCTCGACATAACGCGGCATGATCGCTTCGTTGTAGATGCCCGCCATGCCCGGGAACTTGTCGTGCTTTCGGCAGGCCGCAATTGTCCGTCGGTACGCGTCCGCGAGGCGTTCGCTGCCGAAATCGCCGGGAATGCCCATCTCGGCACAAAGATCGTTCGAGCCGATCAGCAGCACGTCGACGCCGGGCACCGCCGCGATCTCGTCGGCGTTGGCGATCGCGGTCGGCGTCTCCAGCATGACGACGGTCAGGTTGGCGGTGTTGAGCGCCTGTGCCGCTTCGCCGGTTGACACCGAGCGCAACCCGTAATGCGGTCCGATGCCGCCCATCGAGCGGTGCCCGACCGGAGGATATTTCAGGCGGTCGACGACCTCGCGCGCTTCGGCAGCGCTATCAACATGCGGCATGACAATCCCGAGCGCGCCATTGTCGAGGGCGCGGGTCGCGATCGAGTATTCGCCATTGGGGACGCGCGCGATCGGCGCGATACCGGCGTCGAGCGCCGCGGTGGAGATCTGCGCACAAGCTTCGAGCGACATGACGCCGTGTTCCATATCGAGAAACAGCCAGTCGAAGCCGGCGACCGCCATGGCCTTCGCGATCTCGACGCTGCGGGTCATGCGGATGCCGACACCGAGCGCGAGCTGTCCCTGTTCGAGCTTCTCGCGGGCGACGTTGCGGACGGCACTCATCGGCGGCTCCCTCAAATCTGGCGCTGTCGGGGAGGGTGCCGTCTCGCGGGTGATTGGGCAAGCGGTCGTCCCGACGTTGGCCGGGAGAGAATAAAACGGTCTGGACGGAGCGGGGGAGGGGTAGACCCCTCCCCCTGCCGTATCAGTCTTCGCCGGCGGCGAGCTGCGGCGTCGCCGCCTCAGCGGCAGCCTCCTGCTCGGCCGCGATCGCCGCGAGCTGACGAT
>WNFW01004127.1_pt1 | contig 12948 bp, 17 predicted proteins | sample 5400131 | NCBI WGS metagenome assembly WNFW01 (sample SAMN13153362, study PRJNA577476) | soil metagenome | isolation source: 20 cm soil or saprolite under grassland replicate 1 | place: USA:California | collected 2016-06-15 | reverse complement strand
TCGCAGGTATGTTTCACACATAACTCTGTTGACGCGTTCCAGAAACTCGCCCGCCGACTTATCTCGATTGCTCGGCAACTCTGCGTGTATCAGGGTCCGCAACACGGTCATGATGACCGCCGCCGGGGTTCCATGCCCCGATACATCCGCCATGACAACTCCCCACTGGTCGTCGATGAGCGGCACCACATCGTAATAATCGCCGCTGGCATGTTCGCTCGGCTGGTAATAGGGTGACATTTCAAAGCCGGGAAGCTCCGGCAGCGACGTCGGCAGGAGTGAACGTTGAATCTCCCCGACCGCCTGCCGTTCGCGATCCAATTCCTCCAATACTCTGGCAAGACGCACCTCGACAGGGCCGGACTGAAGGGAAATCAGCGTTTGTTGCAGAGCCATAATGACCTCTTATGTGAACAGAGACGCGCTCGCCGACGCCGCTGCGGGTCGAGCGTCGTCAATGATCCTTCGTTTACTTCGGTCTACTTAATCTTGTTTCTTACGAATGGTTACCCGACGGCCGTTTAACCGGCACTGGAAATCCGTGCCAAGCAATACAACCTGCTTGGCGTCACCGTCGCTCGGCTCGTCTACGGTGATCTCGGCCCAACAAGCAACATAATCCTGAACCTCGATGCCCATCCCTTCGTCCCAATCACTCAACAAACGGCCCACTGTTGCGCAAATGGTCGTCGCAGGGGAGTCTTCGTCGAACAGTTCAATTCGATCACCCGATTTGAGATTTAGCATTCCGCCTCCCTACCCACCCAGGCCACCCCGTTACAGAGGTTTCTGAAATTCCCGACTTTAGACGCCTGCGATAGTCATCCATAGAAATGCGACACGCAGAGTTCCCTAGTTGTCTGCGATTCTCCTTCACCAGGAACAAGCTGGAGAAATCGCGAAAACCCAGCTCCCCTGCGTGTGCATGCCTCAGGCCCAGTCCAAATGCAAACGGTGGCAATGCCCGAGGCTGTCGCCAGCCTTCACTTTATCTTTCCTCACACCCTGTCGGCCGGCGTGCGGTTCGGAAAAATTCAGGCTGCTGAATTAGTTGGCCGGGACCACCACGGGAGCGCCCTTGTCCTTAACCAGGAACACGACGAATTTCGCGGGTTCGGTTTGGCTGGCGTTCCGCCCGACGACGTGAACATCAGAGGGACCTTCATAGAAGGTCTGACCAGCTGTCAGAGTGACTTCCTTTCCGCCCCTTACCTGCATCACGATTGAGCCCTCAAGGACATAAACAAACGCATGTGCATTGTGGCGATGGATTGGGTCCGAGCTACCCGGCGGATACACTACCGTGATCATCAGACCTTCCTTGCCGGGAAGGTCCGTCAGGTCTTTCGAAAAGAGCGGCGTCACGTTCGCCTCTTTGGGCTCCAGGGGCACGGACATTAGAAACGCGAGCATCAAAATTACTTTTGTAATCGTCATAAGCAAACCTTTCCTTTGAACGTACGATTTTCATGATTAGCATCGTCATTTTCGACGGACGCATTTCACAGCTGCCTGTCGTACTCGCTAAGACCGAACATTCCATCGCTTTGTGACAGCGTGCTGACGATTTCGCGCTGGTCGAGTCGAAATACACGAAGAGAGAACTATGAAGTGCGTGACAGTATTGATTGCAAATCAATTGGGGAAGGAAAAGCACTGATCCGAATGAAACACGCCAACTTTAAGAGCAAGTACAGGCCGCTAAACCGGAGAGTGTTGTGAAGAGCTCTTTAAGCGGATGTCGAACACTCTCGCTCGGAATCAGGGCGCAAGTAATTCGCTGAGTGTTTTTTTGGGGCCGCAATTCCTGCTGGCTCCGGCGATACGATGCCGTGTCCGCATCGATGAGTCCTACCAGTACTTCCTCAACGATCCGGCCACCAACGGGACCAAGACGAGGAATGCCCGTCGCGGCCGATCCATTCGCCTCTCGATGAAAGACCATCTAGATCGTCGATTTGTGACAGTTGCTCGGCGTTATTTGCAAATGCATCTGCTTTGTCACAGTTAGAAAGGCTGTCCTGTCACAGCAGACGACAAGTGAGAATGCTCGTAGCAATAGGAATCGTGACTTCGACGCGCACGGGAACAATTAAGAGGCGCGCTCGATCCAAGGAGAAAGGAACCTTCGATGAAAAATAGATCGTGGTTTGGAATCTTGGCAGGTCTGGCGGCTGGAATCGTGCTTGCCGCGCCTTCGGCGCGCGCCCAAGCAGAGATCGATCCCGACCATTTCGACTCCCCTAATATGGTGCCTTTCGATCGGCCACAGACGAAAGCTAATTCCGAAGCGGCAGCGGCCACTTTTCGCTATGAAGGCCGGTTTAACCTGCCCTACACCGTGCACTGCAATGGAAAGAGTCTGCCCCCTGGCAGATACTCCATTTCCCTTCGTGCCGACGGGAAGGTGGGCCAGGCCACGCTGAATCAGAAAGATCAAACGATTGGCATTGGCGGTGTTGTAGAACAACAAGCCCGCAAGGAGGGAAATGACGCGCTCGTGGTAGAGCGCAACCGAGGGAAGCGCAACCTGTCGGAGATCCAGGTCGCAGAACTCGATTTGATTCTAGACCCAAGATCGCTCATCGTTTCCGCGCGGGATTCGAAACCAAACCGCGTCGACCGCTTGCCCCTGACCGAAACCACACACAAAAAGTGACCACCGCGGGGCCATTCCTGACTCTCGGAATGGCCCATCTCTCAGGCACGTTGGGCGAAGCTGCCTGAACTATTCCCTGCTGCCCGCCACTGCGATGTACGCTCGTTTCGCGCTTTGGCCAATGCCAGGAATCATCTAACCCGCCGTCGTCGACTCCGTCAAATCCGAGCTGCTCGATCAGCCACAGCACCACTTGCTTCGCCCTCGGGTCGTCGCCCGCGACCGGCAGGGCGAGGCGTCCGGGAGTACCTGCAGGACGGCCTAATTCGAGCAGATGTTTGTAATTCATCGTATTGAAAGCCTTGACGACGGGACGGCCCAGCCGAGTCTCGACCCACCGGCTTTCCTGCATGCCAGCCTCGATTTCGTCAATGCGGCCATCACGTTCACGAGGGTAGTAATTTCCAGTGTCGATCACCACGACGTCTTTCCGGCACACCTTCGAAAAGATTTATCGGAAGGTCTTGAATCTTCGCCTCCGGAATGGTCACGATGACCACTCTGCCGGCTCTGGCCGCATCCTGAACCGTTACGGCCTTCGCCCCCGTCTCTTTCGCCAATCCGGCGAGAGCTGAAGGCCCTCGCGAGTTAGCCACGAACACCTCGTGTCCCAACTGGCTCAATCGACGTGTGAGTGAGCCACCGATCTGGCCTGCGCCGATGACGCCGATTTTCATGGTTGCTCCTTTCCTCGACAAAAACGCAACACGCAGAGTTCCCCGGATGCCTGCGATTCTCCTTCACCAGCGACAAGCTGGAGAAATCGCGAGAATCCAGCTCCCCTGCATGTGCATGCCTTTAGCCCTAGTCCAAATCCGTACGATGTCAATGTCAATCCGTGAGTCCGAGGTGACTAATGCCGCATACGCAAACCGAAGATGTTCTCGCCCACATTGGCGCTAAGATCGTCGATCTCCGTGACGTGACTGAGAGCAAAAGCCGTCAGCTCGTAAGATTGCCTGCCGGCTGGCGGCTCACCGATAGCCTGCCCGGTCGCAGCCCAGCTGACGACCGCAGCGAGTACCTTCGTAAGCTGTAAATCTGATGCTCCCTGTTCGCGCCAGGGCGAAAGATACTCATCAACCATTTGGGCGAATTTCAAGGTCTTGACCACCTTTAGACCTTCTTCAGTAAATTCCATCGACTCCCCCAGTTTTGGATTCGACAAGATGTGAACCCGGAGGTTTGCTCCGACTGCTGAACTTTTCGGGCCGCGCGACCAGCTAGTCCTGTGTCTTACGAAGAGTTATCGGGCGGCCGTTCAGCCGATACTGGAAATCCGTGCCAAACAAAAGAACTTGTTGGGCGTCCATGTCGCTCGGCTCGTCCACGGTGATCTCGATCCAACAGGCAGTATAGTCTTCAACCTCGGTGCCCATTCCTTCATCCGGATCAGTCAACAAACGGCTAACTGTTGCACGAATCGCCGTTGCAGGAGCGTCTTCGTAGAACAATTCAATTCGATCGCCAGATTCGAGATTTAGCATTCCACCTCCACATCCCCTCAGGCCATTTCGTTGCAAAGGGTCCGATGTGGGCCACGTCTTTCCACGAGTTGCGCCTAGTAGTTCGCAGTTACGCGTAACGCAGAACGAGTTCCTGCTCGGCACGCAGCCAATCTTCGACGTCGTGCCCATCTTGCCGGCCACGTGACTCGTACAGATTGAACGCAAGCTGGGCAATCTCGTCATGGGTAGGGGCCGGTCGACCGCCGGTGTATGTTCCCATTCCCCACTCGCCTGCGGCCTGCGAAGTGACGAAAGCTGCTGTTTTTGTCACAACTCCCTTGTCTAATGTCACACCACTAACGACCAAGCCTTGTGGTATCTCGTCGATGCGAAGTTCGTTATCTGCCATGGTCTCAGGCTCTTTTCGTCGCAGTTGCGGCCGCCGCGGATGGCAACTTTGCCTTCGGAGGTTGAGACGCGGGACTCTTGAGCCAGTCTGCAAAGCGCGTTTCGCCAAGTCGGGCGTCTTTTCCTGGGAGAAGCGTTCGTTCGCTGACTTCCGCGCCGCTGTATCGCGCGTGTGGGTCGGCGACGACTTCGCGGGGATCATTGAGGCTGGCCAAGCGCCGCCGGACTAGTTCATCCACGCGAAACTGTTCCGGCCCCGCTATTTCGATGATGCCATTTACCGGCAAGCCGACAGCGACCCTGGCTACCCCACTCGCAACGTCTTCGGCAGCCATCGGCTGGAAAAGGACAGGTGACAAATGCACCTTGTCGCCGACCATGGAAATATCGGCAAGCCCCTTGAGGAACTCGAAGAACTGCGTTGCGTGCACGATGGAGTAGGGGATTGAAGATTCTTTGATCAGTTTCTCCTGAGCGATCTTAGCGCGGAAGTAACCGCTTTCGGACAACTGATCGGTTCCCACAACCGATAACGCAACGTGATGTCCTACGCCTGCGGCCGCTTCATGGGTAAGGAGGTTGCGAGTTGATGTTTCGAAGAACTTCAGCACTTCTGAGTCCTCCCACGAGGGAGAGTTTGATACGTCAACGACTACGGAAGCACCTTTCAGCACTTCGGCCAGTCCCTCGCCCGTGACGCTGTTGACACCCGAATCCGGTGATGCCGCCACGGCGTGATGACCATTAGCGCCGAGCTTTTGTACGACTTTTGACCCGATCAGCCCACTTCCACCAATCACTACGATCTTCATATTCTTCCTTCCTTTCCTATTCGACCGAGGCTTTCGAGCCGCCGGTCGTATTTGAATGCGAGTCAGGCGCGTGCGCGATTCAGGTTCCGAAGGTGCTAAGCCGCTGCTGCCGCCACGCCCTTGAAGAAAGCGAGCAACTCAGCATTGACTTGATCCTTGAGAGTCGAACACATGCCGTGAGGTGCGCCTGGAATGACTTTCAGCGTGGCGCTCTTGATGATTTTAGACGAGACCAGGCCTGTAATGCCGATGGGTACGATCTGGTCGTCGTCGCCATGCAGGACAAGAGTTGGTACATCGAACCGCGTCAGGTCTTCTGTGAAATCAGTCTCGGAAAAGGCTTTAACGCACTCGTAGATGGCTTTGTGCCCTCCGAGCATCGACTGGAGCCAAAAGGAATCGCGCAAACCCTGAGAGACCTTTGCACCCGGCCGATTAACGCCATAGAACGGTGCACTAAACTCTTTCCAAAGTTGAGCTCGGTCAGTAAGGATCTGGGTGCGAAGTTGATCAAATTCTTCGATGGGCAACCCACCGGGCTTGCCAGTGACCAATAGCGGGGGAACCGCACTGATGAGTACGGCCTTGGCCACACGCTTTGTCCCGTGCCGACCGATATACCGAGTAACTTCGCCGCCACCCGTCGAATGGCCCACGTGAATGGCGTTCTTTAGGTCGAGCGCTTCGACGAGAGCTAGCAGGTCGTCCGCGTAGGTGTTCATGTCGTTGCCGTTCGACGGTTGACTCGACCGGCCATGCCCGCGCCGGTCGTGGGCGATGCAGCGATATCCGCGGTCCGCCAGAAAAATCATCTGGTCTTCCCAGGCGTCAGCGCTAAGAGGCCAGCCATGGCTGAAAACCACGGGTTGTCCCTTTCCCCAATCCTTGTAATAGATTGTCGTGCCATCTTTCACCGTAATGGTGCTCATGATTATCCCCTTCGTTTTCGACCAAGCATTTTGCCCTGCCGGTCGTACTCGCTATGACCGAACATTCCATCGATTTGTGACACTCTGCTGGGTTATGCCACTTTCGCAACAGGCTGTGGCAGCAGGGGCCAGCGCGGCCGAGGCACCGTAACGGGCTCGACGACCGTCGACCCAGTCCGTAACACCTGCTCGCCCTTTCCAACCGTACCGTCGGCGCTGCCGACCAAAAAAGACTCGAGTGCTGTGAGAGCGCCCTTCTCGACCGCGGCGACGAACGCGGCGAGAAAACGCCGCTGTTCGGCGGAATTCACGCCAGCATGCCGACCTTCAGCGACACGTTGCCGAGCGCGGGTCACGAGTTGGCGAGCATTGGCTTCTTGGACGCGAACAATGTTCGCGATCTCACGATATGAGTAGTCGAACGCTTCCCGAAGGACGTACGCGGCCCGTTCGGCAGGCGATAGCTTTTCGAGAAGGACGAAGACCGCACTCTGGAGCGCCTCGCTTCGTTCCGCTTCCAACTTAGGATCGGCGCTAGTGTCCACCGATTCCTGAAGCGATGGCCCGACAGTTGTTTCCCGGCGCCAACGAGCCGACTGCATAACGTTGATTGCCAAGCGCGTCGTTGTCGCCGCGAGAAATGCCGCCGCCCCTCGAACTGCGCTGCGGTCAGTCAACTGCCACCGTATCCAAACGTCTTGCAGAATGTCCTCGGCTTCAGCGGCGCTCTTCAGTATGCGATAGGCAATACCGAACAGGCGCGCTCGCGCACTGAGGAAGGCTGAAAGGCCATCATCCTCCGCACAAGCTTCGGAGCGGACGATGATATTTTGTATTGGTTTTCGCGAACCACTGAGACAATGTGGTCGTGAGAACGGAACTCCACGCTCAGATTGTTGAATCACAACGAAACTCCGGGCTCCGATTGTTGAATCACACATGAAGACAGCTTGAACCTTCGTTCCAGATGCCTTCTCAGATAGCGTCTCGCGTGGAACACACGTGCCTTAACCGCGGACACAGTCAGACCGAGCCGCCTAGCGGTTTCCGCACTCGTAAGCCCTTGCAATTCCTTAAGAAGAACTACGCTCCGTAAGTTTTGCTGGAGGTCAGAAATTGCTTGAAGGAGAGCAGTTTGCAGTTCGTTTTTCGCTACAAGTTGTTCCGGCGACGGATGCTCATCCGGTGGATCGAGAGTCAAAGGTGCCTGGACGTCATCATTGTCACTATTCGCAAGTGATATGAGTGCTCGCCTTTGCCGGAGGAGCATCAGCGCTTCATTGATAGCAATACGTGTCACCCAAGTTGAAAACGTCGAGTCTTCGCGAAATCTACCGACGTTTATGAAGGCGCGCTGAAACGACCGTTGAACTGCATCTTCCGCATCTTGGCGATTGCCAAGTATTCGGAGGACAGTGTGATAGGTCCTCTGTTGGTGATGCTCGTAGAGTTCCCCGAAAGCATTCGAGCACCCAGATTTTGCCTGCGCTACAAGCAATCGCTCATCGCTCGGTGCGGATTTCGCAGCGCTGCGGTGTATGACTTCCCGTGGCTCGGCAGGTGGTGCAGTCTCCTGAAGCTTCATCGCTCTTAACTCCCCTCTCAAAAATTCGTCGAGCAATCACTTTCGTGAGAAGGCTGTTGCTTTGTTTTCCTTCAACTGGACTCAGCGCGAGAGCCATAGCGCGTATCGAATCGCCTCAAACAAATGCCACTGATAATGCATGCGCAAGATTCGATACCAGCCTAGGAGGGAGGGCCGTTTCATGCTTTTGGACTCGTCGTCTCTGTGAACCAATCGACCTTCACTTCGTGCCCCGAAAATTGACGGAACTTCGTTGACGGTTTCCATAACTAGCTCCCAATAACTACCTGTCTTCCCCGAGAACGCGGCGATTGTGGAATGAAAAGCAGCGTGCGCGAAACCGTAAATCGTCGGATCATGCGCTACCCAAATCGATAGACGCGATGCTCCTACTTTCAGGGGAGAGATGTCTTCGGTGTACTAATCGTGCGGAGTTTCGATATGTTTCCTGCCGAAGAGTTTGGCATCAACAGACCAGGCTCCAGGCCCGATCATTGCCAGAGTTGCGCCAAATGTGGCTAAGAGGATTGGAATCCAAGGAGTATCCGGGCGAGCGAACGCAATCCAGAGCTCGGCGATTGCGACCAGCGTTCCCATCACTGGTGTCCACAATCCCAGCGCCAGAACAAGTCCCGCCGCCGCCGCGATTATTTGCGGCGTCGTCAAGATAAGGGCAGAGTCTCTTTCTACGAGGTCGATTGCTGAAAAAAAGAGAGCAGCGCCAGTTACCAGTCGCTGGACCAAGAGAGCTTTACCGGGCCAACCGTTGGCAAATGTCGAGAATAAGCGTTGCAAAAGTACCCTCGTACAGGGTAAACGGCGTTACCGGTAGGACGAAACCGCTGAAGGTCGGAGCCCGATCTCCTACTTTTGGGGGACTATAGCTGGATAATTCCGCGCTTGAGACCGATCGTGACGGCGTGCGTACGGTCGCTGGCGCCGAGCTTGGAAAGTATATTTGTCACGTGACTCTTAACGGTCGCTTCTCCGATGGAGAGCTGGTCGGCAATCTGTTTATTTGCGTGCCCGCCGCCGATCAGTCGCAGAACTTCAATTTCGCGCGTGGTCAATTCGTCATCTGCAGCGTGTTCGGCCAATTCCGCAGCAATTTCCGGAGGAATACGCTTCTTTCCAGCGTAAACATTACGGATGGTCTCCAGCAGTTCTCGATGTACGTGGCCTTTCAAAATGTAGGCTCGAGCACCGGCTCGAAGCGCACGCACGACTTGGACATCACCCGTATATGTTGTCAGAACGATGATGCGAGCGTCAGGGTATTCACTCTGGATCTGGGTGATCGCCTCTATTCCGTTTACGCTGGGCATTTGAATGTCCATCAACGTTACATCCGGTCGGTGCAAGCGAAACTTCTCCACAGCCTCTTTCCCGTTCGACGCTTCTGCGACCAGCTTCATGTCGGGTTCGGCGTTAACGAGCGCTGCGATTCCGTCGCGGAGAAGAGGATGGTCGTCAACGCTAAGAACGCGGATCAGCTTAGGCTCAACGCTCATGACTTCGCCTTGTGGAGCGGTCTGATTCCATCGCCATCGAGTGTAGTTTTGTAAGCAATGACGGCTGGAACGGTTAATTGTACTTCTGTTCCCGCCCCCGCCTCGCTCCAGAAATCCAATTCCGCCCCAATTCGTTGCGCGCGTTCACGGACGCCGGTCAAACCCCAGTGTCCGACGCGCCCGCCTTGGTCCATCACCGGGCGGTCCATGCCTTTTCCGTCGTCGCGTATGCGCAGGCGAAATAAATGGTCATCGTAGCGAATTTCGACTTCGATCTCACGCGCCAGCGCATGTTGAAAAGCGTTGCGTAAGAGCTCGCGAGCTATGTGGCCAACTTCTTCCTGGACGATCGGAGACAATGCACGCCGCTCGCCTTCTACAATCACGCGGAACTCGGGCGAGTCGCCACTCGCATCCTTTGGCATGAAATCGCGAGCCATCGTCGCGAGGCCTTGTGCAAGGTCGGCCTGCGATGCCGATTCATGACGCAGGCCCTGAATAGCGCTTCTGCTTTCTGTGATTGCTTGCTCGGTTCTGCTGATTGCGCCATCCAGAGTTCGTATCGCGTCCTGAGTCCTCCCCGGAAGCATGTTGCGCGCTGCCTGAAATTGAAACAGCAGTCCGTGCAAGCTCTGCAGTAGAGTGTCGTGCAGTTCGCGTGCGATGCGTGTTCGCTCGCCGACACGCGCATCGACAGTCATGGCGAATTGGCGTCGCAGATAGCGGAGGCGAATTTGATATGCCATCCAGAGCAGCACCAGAACCGCACTTACGCACAAGGCACGGAACCAGTTCGTTTGATAGTACGCGGGTGAGATCGAAAAATTCAGGAGCGCTCCCTCCTCGTTCCATACGCCATCATTATTGGAGGCGATTACGCGGAATGTATATGGTCCAGCATCCAGGTTCGTATAAACAGCCTCACGTTGCGTGCCGGACTCCAGCCAGTCTTTGTCTTGTCCCTCGAGCTTGTAGCGAAAGCGCACGTGTTCGGGAACAGTGAGGCTGGTAGCGGTATAGGTGATTTGCAAATGCGTAATTCGGGAGGGCAACCTCAGAGATGTCGAGTCGCTGTACTTCATGCCATTAGCGGTAACCGACTCAATCAATACTGGCGGTGGCACCGCGTTCCGTACAATACGCTTGGGATTGATCCAAGCTAACCCTTTTGTCGTGGCGAACCAAATGCGGCCATCCTTGGTTTGCACGGCCGACGGCGAGGCGAGGGATCCTCTAAGTTCTGCGGTCAATCCATCCGGCGAACCGAAGCTCTCGAATTCCACTTTGCCGGAGTCCAACTGTTGAAGCTGAGCTTCGCGAATGTGAATGATTCCCCGATTTTCGGAAAACCACAGCCCATTTTCAGGATCAGTAACGATTCCGGAAACGCCGCCGAAGGCACTGCCATCCGAAGGATTCACCGGCTGAAAACGGCTGCCATCAAAGAATTCCAGACCGAACTCCCCACCAAACCAGATCTTCGTCCCTTTGCCCTGGATAGACGTGACGGCCCCTACCTGAACGCCATCCTTGCCAGAAAACATCCTGACGCTATCTCCATCCAGCATCGCGACCGTATTCGCGAATCCAAACCATATACGTTCCTCTGAATCAGTAAACTCTGCAGTTGCGGTGCCCCGCGGACCACCCAGGCTCTCGAGGCTGGTCCAACCGGACCTTTCTAGTCGAAAAGTTCCTGACTCCATGGATATCCACAACCTGCCCAGCTGGTCCTGAGTGATAGCTTTAACGCGCGATTGCGGACTCACAGCAATCCCACGTGCTTTTGGCAGATCGAGTTGACGCAATATCAACCCCTGCCCTGCAGGCACAGCGCCATGGTAGTTGTAGGTTACCGCTCCTGGCTTCGAACCAACCGTATCCAAACGTTCGCGGGCAAGGCGGAAGACAGACGACGGAGTCGCGAGCCAGACAACGCCATTCGGATCACGATAGGCACAATCAACGGGCCGGTCACGCAGTTGTATCACGATTTTGCCATTCTGAATCTTCAGCAGAACTTGGGGCCCGATACCCGCAGCCCAAAGCGCCCCTTGGTCAGCCGTCGCCAGCGCGCTTGTTGCAAAAGAGTGCAACGATGGAATCGGCAGAGCATCCCGATACGAAATTGGCTGGAGGGGGACTGAGACGACAGGACTCTGTCGGAATTGATCTAGTCCTCCGCTTGTGCCGAACCATACATTGCCCTCGCGGTCCTGCAGCACGCAATGTACATAATCGCCTGTCATACCATTCTCTTGGGTGAACGCCTCTACCTCGGAATTGTGGAACTGCCATGCAGACGGCCCTTTAATCTGCGGTGGATGGAGACGCTCCGGATACGGAACTCGACGGATTCCGTTGCCAGCGGTGGTAATCCAAAGGCTTCCTTGTTTGTCAAATGTGATTGCCGGAGCTCCTACAAGGACTGCCGGCCCGAACCTTCCGTTGTTTTTCCCTGGCAACGGAACAGGTCTCACCCCGTAGCCCCCTTCTGCCATCCATAATGTGCCGTCGGGCGCTTCGGCAAAGCTTTGCAAAATAGGTAGGAGGTCCCGTGCAGCTATCTGAAACTGGTGTCCTCCTTCCACGAGATACGCGACACTGGTCGCCGTCCCCACCCAGACTGTGCCGGCGCGATCCACGAAAATCGTATTGGCTTGGCCTGCGAAGCCCCAATCAGTTCCGATCTTGCTCCAGCGTGAACCTTGTAGTCGAGCTAGCCCATCCTCCCCTGCTGCTATCCAAATCGTACCCTGCCGGTCACGCGCGAATGCCAACATCGCATGAGACGTAAGCCCCTCCGACTTGCCGTAGTCTGTCACCGTCCCATTCTTAATGAAGCTGACTCCTCCGTACCTATAGCCCACCCACAGACCTCCATCTGGTACGGCGAATAGAGAGGACACGCTGCGTTGCGGAAATGCCTGTCCGGATTGCGGTTTGTAGGGCTCAAATCGAATTCCATCGAAACGAAACAATCCGGTTGCAGCCCCTAGCCAGAGGAAACCGTCCGTTGTCTGGGCCAGCGCATATATTTCCGGCGGGGCTCCATCCTTGAAAGTCCACGCAGTATGGTACAGCTCGGCGAGTTCCTGATCACGGTCGATCCCATAAAGGGGAACGCAGAGAAATAGGAGCCAAGAGCAGAGCCAGAAGCCGAATCTCCACTGATGGCGTGGGTTCCGAGCAAGGGACCTTACGAAGTCGATCAACTATTAGCTCCTTTCAACTCATATCACCAATTGCAAGACCGGAGATTCGGGCGGGCTCAACCGGGCAACGACGCGAACATGTCTGCGGATGCTTCCCATAGTCCCGACATGTTACGCCCATTCTCTCGCCCTACGCACCGCGGTTTTCTCGAGGACATTCGCTGAATGGCAGAAGTTTTCAGACGCTGATTCAGCTCACGCCGAGTTTGCCGTCAGCGCGCCACAGTCTTCGACGACCAGGGCCAATTCAGCGTCAATTGCCAGGGCGCAGCCGCCAACTATTTCGCCGTGGCCGGCGTAAGCGCCAATTTCGGCGGGTCCGTGTCCTCTCCCGACTCCGTGTTGTTCCCGCTGCCACAACGGTTCTTTAGACCGTTGCAC
>WNFW01002736.1_pt1 | contig 12962 bp, 8 predicted proteins | sample 5400131 | NCBI WGS metagenome assembly WNFW01 (sample SAMN13153362, study PRJNA577476) | soil metagenome | isolation source: 20 cm soil or saprolite under grassland replicate 1 | place: USA:California | collected 2016-06-15 | reverse complement strand
AAAAACATTGCGCCGCCTTCTGGCGAAAGAATTTCCATCGATAACGGACAGTTGGAGGTGCCGGATCAGCCAATTATTCCGTTCATTCGCGGAGATGGCACCGGACCGGATATCTGGGCAGCCAGCGTGCGCGTGTTCGATGCCGCGGTCGAGAAAGCTTTCGGCGGACAAAAGAACATTTCGTGGTTCGAAGTTTTCGCCGGGCAGGTGGCAAAGGACAAATTCGATGAATGGTTGCCTGACGATACGGTTGAAGCGTTCCGCGAATTTCTGGTCGGCATTAAAGGCCCGCTCACGACACCGGTGGGCGGCGGAATTCGCTCGCTCAACGTCGCGCTCCGGCAACTTCTCGATCTTTTCGTTTGCCTGCGACCGGTGCAGTACTTCGAAGGCGTCCCCTCGCCTGTGAAACATCCGGAGAAAGTAGACATTGTAATCTTCCGCGAAAACACGGAAGACATCTACGCGGGCATCGAATACGCCGCGGGCACTCCGGAAGCGCAAAAGATTCTCGATTTCTTTCAGAAGGAATTTCCAAAGCAGTTCGACAAAATCCGTTTCGGCACGAAGCAGAAAGCGGCGGAGTTCTGGAAAAAAGTCGGCGCGCCTGAGGGTGACGACGTTTGCGTGGGCATTGGCATCAAGCCGGTAAGTCGCGCCGGCAGTGTGCGCTTGATCCACAGCGCGATCACCTACGCGATCAAGAATCAACGCAAGAGCGTGACCCTGGTGCACAAGGGCAATATCATGAAGTTCACCGAGGGTGCATTTCGCGACTGGGGCTATGAGATCGCGAAACAATATTTCGGCGCGAAGGAAATCGAGGGCGGCCCGTGGTGCAAGATTCCGATAGACAAACCGGGCGCCGGTATTGTCATCAAAGACGCGATCGCGGACATCACCTTGCAACAGGTATTGACGCGGCCAGAAGATTTCGACGTGATCGCGACTTTGAATTTGAACGGCGATTATTTGAGCGATGCGCTTGCGGCGCAAGTGGGCGGGATCGGCATTGCGCCCGGTGGAAACATCAATTACATCACCGGTCACGCGGTTTTCGAAGCGACCCATGGCACTGCACCGAAGTACGCGAACCAGGACAAGGTCAATCCCGGCTCGGTGATTCTCTCGGGTGAAATGATGTTTCGTTATATGGGCTGGGCGAAAGCCGCCGATCTGATTCTCAAGGGATTGAAGGGCGCGATCGCGAGCAAGCGGGTGACCTACGATTTCGCGCGCTTAATGGAGGGCGCGACCGAAATTAAGTGCTCACAGTTCGGCGACAACGTGATCGAACACATGACCTAAGAATGACGAAACCCGAATGCCGAAGGTCGAAACAATGATGAATGACGAATGTCCAATGACGAAGGAAGCCCGAATGATCAAATGACGAAACAATATCGATCTTTCACTTTGGACTTCGGATTTCGTCATTCATTTGTCATTCGTCATTCGTGCTTCGTCATTGCCTTTCTTCTCGCCCTCGCGCTCGGTAGCGTTTACGCTCAAAAGCGAAGCATCACCGAAAAAGATCTGTTCGATTTTGTCTGGATCGGCGATCCGCAAATTTCACCGGACGGAATGCGCGTAGCGTTTGTGCGCGTCACGGTCAATGAGAAACGCGAAGGCTATAACACCTCGATCTGGTCTGTGCCCGTGGCGGGCGGCGAAGAGCCCCATCAACTGACAAAAGGCGATCACGACTCGACACCACGCTGGTCTCCGGACGGAAAATCCTTGCTCTTCTTGCGCGCGAGCGAAAAGGACGGCAAACCGGAGCCGGCTCAATTGTCGATCTTGCCAATGGCGGGCGGCGATTCATTCTCTTTCACCGATCTGCCAAAAGGCGCGAGCAATCCGGTCTGGGGGCCGGATGGGAAAACGATCGCGTTCACGAGCGACACAAATGCGGAGGACCTGGACAAACAAGCAAAGAAAAAGCGCAGGGAAGCAGAATTAAAAAAGGCGGTGAGCGAAAGTTCGCCATCCCCCACCCCCGCCACAAAAGGTTCGGGCAAACCGACGGCAACGCCTAAGAGCGAACCAGATGCGGCCGCAAAAAAAGCGGAGGCCGAAGCGGAACACGAGAGCGACATTCACGTGGTCACGCGGGCGGTTTACCGGGAAGATAATGAAGGTTATCTCGACCCGAAGCATCCGACTCATCTTTGGATCGTGCCAGCGCCGCGCACGGCGGATGAAAAGGTGCAGCCAAACCAATTAACTTCCGGCCGATTTGAAGAAGGGAACATCGTTTGGTCCAAGGACAGCGCGCAGATCTATTTCACGTCATTGCGCATAGACGAACCGTATTACGAACTGCCGAAGACCGAACTCTATTCGATTAACCCAAACGGCGGGAACGCAACAAAACTCAATTCGATCGACATGGGAATTGATGCTTTGTCGCTAAGTCCGGACGGCAAACGAATCGCGTTTATCGCTGCGACTACGCAGCCAGTAAATTCCTACACCCAACCGGATTTGTGGGTTGTCGATCTTGCGCCCAACGCGAAGCCGCAAAATTTGACCGCAATGTTCGATTTCGATGTGGGCGGCGGTGTGTTTGGTGACAGCGCACCTCCGCGCGCTGGCGGCGCGAATATTCCCTTGTGGACGGCCGACGGGCGCAGCCTGATCGAGGTCTACGGAAAAGAAGGCAAAACAATTCTCGCCTCATTTGATGTCGAGAGCGGCGCAGAAACCGATCTCACACACGGAAACCAGGCGGTCCTCCGTTTCCGCGCGTCCGCAGATCGATCCAAAATCGTCTACACCGTGTCGACCCCGACACGGATAAACGATCTCTTTGCGCTGGAACGCAGCAGCGGCGAGCCACGCCAATTAACCGACATCAACGACGAGCTTTTTTCGAAATTGAATCTGACCGAGCCGGAAGAAATTTCATATCAGAGTTTCGATGGCAAACGGATACAGGCGTGGGTGCAGAAACCACCGGACTTTAATCCGGCAAAGAAATACCCGCTCATTCTGGACATCCACGGCGGACCGCATACGGCCTACGGCTACATTTTCGAGCACGAGTTTCAGTGGATGGCAGCCAAAGGTTATGTGGTGCTTTACCCAAATCCGCGCGGGAGCACGACCTACGGGCAGGATTTTGGTAACGTCATTCAATATCATTATCCCGGCGACGATTATAAGGATTTGATGGCGGGGGTAGATGATGCGATCCACCGCGGCTACATCGACGATAAAAAGCTTAGTGTAACCGGCGGAAGCGGCGGCGGTCTGCTCACAAACTGGGTTGTGGGACAAACGAACCGATTTGCCGCAGCGGTTTCTCAGCGCGACATCGCGAGCTGGGAGGATTGGTGGTACTCGGCTGATTTCACTCTCTTTCAGCCGACCTGGTTTAAGGCGCCGCCATTTGATGGCGAGGAAGAGTTCAAGACACGATCGCCGCTCACTTACATCAAGAATGTGAAGACACCGATGATGTTCATTCTCGGCGAAGTGGATTACCGGACGCCGCCTGGCGCCGGCGGCGAAGAGATGTTTCGCGCCTTAAAATTCCGCAAGATTCCCACGGTGATGGTGAGATTCCCTAACGAATCTCACGAGCTTTCGCGTTCTGGTCAGCCTTGGCACCGGGTCGAGCGGCTACAAAACATCGTTGGGTGGTTCGACCATTGGTTGATGGGAATTCCCAAACCGGAATACGAAGTTGCCCCGCAACAAGAAGTGCCAGTCAAGAAAAGTAACGTCCCGGGAAAGCAGTCGCCGCCACCCAGGGTCGAATAATGGGACGATACAGCGGTGGTCCCTCCATCATCCCCTTTTCAATCGGTCAAATTCCAGCTTAGTTGAGATCATGGCTTCTTCCTCACTCTGGCAGCGTTTTCAGGAATATTTTTTGCGCTACGCCGATCTCGATTTTTCGATCGATATCAGCCGTATGAAATTTCCGGCCGACTTATTTGAGAAAATGCAACCGCGAATCGAGAAAGCTTTCGCGGCCATGCGCGAGCTCGAGGCGGGCGCGATCGCCAATCCCAATGAGAAGCGGATGGTCGGCCACTACTGGCTCCGCAATCCGGCGCTGGCGCCAAATGCAGAGCTTCGCGCGGAGATCGAACAAACAAATAAACGCATTAAACAGTTTGCCGCGGATGTTCACGCCGGAAAAATTGCGGACGAGAACGGAAGGCCCTTCCGGCACGTCCTACTAATCGGGATTGGCGGCTCGGCCCTGGGACCAGAATTCGTGGCTGACGCCCTTGGATCGGTGCACGATCCAATGGACATCTATTTTTTCGATAACACCGATCCGGACGGTTTTGATCGCGTTTTCGATAAGATCGATCCGCCGAAGGACGGATTCGCCGTGGCGAACAATCGCGTTTCGCAGACGCTCGTGGTTGTGGTCTCGAAATCCGGCGGGACAAAGGAAACGCGAAACGGAATGCTCGAAGTCGAAGCAAAATTCAAACAGAAGGGGCTTCACTTCGGCAAACACGCTGTGGCCGTGACGGGCGTCGGAAGCGAATTAGACAAATATGCCGAACAAAACCAATGGCTCGCCCGTTTCCCGATGCACGATTGGATCGGCGGACGCACTTCGGTGATGAGCGCGGTCGGACTTCTCCCGATGGCACTGGAAGGTTTTAATATCGACGCATTTCTCGCCGGCGCGGCGGCCATGGATGAGCGGACGCGCATTCCCGATGCAACGCAAAACGCCGCCATGCTTCTGGCGTTGATGTGGTACTATGTGGGCAAGGGGAAAGGCGAGAAAGATATGGTGATCCTCCCCTACAAAGACCGGCTGGCGTTGTTCAGTAAGTATCTGCAGCAACTGGTGATGGAATCGTTGGGAAAAGAAAAGGACCTCGGCGGAGACATTGTGCATCAGGGCATTGCTGTTTACGGGAACAAAGGCTCAACCGATCAGCACGCCTACGTCCAGCAGTTGCGTGACGGTGTCTTGAATTTTTTCGTCACTTTCATCGAGGTTGATAAGGATCGGCACGGGACAGCGCTGAAAATCGAAAACGGCATTACCAGCGGCGATTATCTCCATGGATTTTTGCGCGGGACACGAAGTGCTCTTTACGAGAGCGGGCGCGAATCGATTACCGTGAGCATTGCGGAAGTGAACGCCTTTAACATCGGCGCGTTGATTGCAATCTATGAGCGCGCGGTGGGCTTCTATGCTTCACTGGTCAATATCAACGCCTACGATCAGCCCGGCGTGGAGGCTGGGAAAAAAGCGGCAACGAGATTGTTGCAACTTCAAAAACAAGTGCGGGAAAAACTGACGACTGGAGCCGGGAAAACCGCGGAAGAGATCGCCCACTCCATCGATGCTGACCCGGAAGATGTCTTTCATGTGCTGCGCCATCTGGCGAGTAATGATCCGCATATCCGGACCACGGCGGGTAATGAAACGGTTGACGAGAAGTTTTCACTCGAACAATAGCGGGTATTGTTCTGCCGAATATGGCAGGCGCAGTTCCCGAGAAGCGAAGTGATTCCTTGAGTGTTCCCTGGAGCGACACGGTTCGCTTTGTCCAGCAGCTTAGTCACGATCTTCGCAACCATCTAAACGCAATCGAGCTACAGTCGGCTTACATCAGCGAGTTGGACGCAAATGCAGAGCTCAAAGGCGAGATCAAGCGCTTGCGCGAAATGATCTCCGGGCTCACCGCGACTTTACAGAACCTTTCGCGAGGAGTGGCTGACGTTGAACCCAATCTGATCTCCTATCGAGCCTCCGATCTTGTCGAGGATCTGAGCAAGAAAATCGCGCACGAGTTCCCGAACGAAAGTGCCAAGATTACCTGGGACATTCGGACAGGCGACGCCATGCTGACTGTCGATCCTCAACTTTTGCAGCAAGCGTTCAGCGAAGTTTTTGCCAACGCTTTCCAACACGACCGGGGCAAAGGTCCACTTGTTGCAGCGGCCAGAATCGATGGAAAGCGATTCGTCTTTACCCTTCGTGAACCGAAAGCGCGATTCGAATTATCCACCGAAAATTGGGGACGTGAACCGTTTCGGAAAATCACCCGTGGCCATTATGGTCTTGGCCTGAATCGCCTGCGCGTTATCATAGAAGGTCACGGTGGTGAAATGCATGCCGAGTATGATCCAAAAGGTTCAACGCTCCTTACCACGCTCTCCCTGCCAGTGGCGGGTGGAGGAGATTGAAGTCTCGCGCCAATCCCGTTTTGGGCGACTGGAGCGATCAGCTAACTCGCATTATGAGCGCAGATCTTTGAGATGAAGAACCATCGCATCCTGATTATTGATGACGAGCGGCCGATTCTCCTGACACTGGAGGCGCTTCTCCAGCGTCATGGTTATCAAGTCGACACGGCTCCCACCGCTTCCCAAGGATTGAAGTTACTGAAAACCAAGTCTCCCTCCCTCGTTTTGCTCGATCTTCAGTTACCGGATGCAGAAGGCTTGCAAACGCTCGATAGCATTAAGGGCGACTCACCGGAGATGCCAGTCATCATTTTGACAGCGCACGACTCATTGCACAATGCGATCGAGTCGATTAAGCGCGGAGCTTACCATTTTGTCAGCAAACCATACGCGCCCGAAGAATTACTCAGTTTGGTAGAGAAAGCGTTGGAAAAGCAATTGCTTCTGCGAGAGACAGCGAAGCTTCGAGAAAAAACGGAGCAACTCGAAAAGCGTCTCGAAATCGCCGAGACGCGACTCAAGCCAATTTTTATGAGCAAGTCGATGCAACAGATCGAGGAACTGATCAATGCGATGGCACCCTCCGATGCAAACGTGCTCATCGTAGGCGAGAGCGGCACGGGCAAGGAAGTGATTGCGAACGTCATTCATACGCGCAGCCGGCGCGCGGGGCAAGCAATGGTGAAGCTGAATTGCGCCGCGTTTCCCCAAACCATGATCGAGGGAGAACTCTTTGGTTACGTGAAAGGGGCGTTTACCGGCGCGCTGAACGATTTTCCGGGAATGATCGCGGCGGCGAACGGCGGCACGCTTTTTTTGGACGAAATATCGGACATGCCGGCGGAGTTGCAGACGCGCTTTTTGCGTGTGCTACAGGAGCGCGAGTACCGGCCTCTTGGAAGCACGCAAACAATGAAGGCCGACTTCCGGGTGATCGCTTCAACCAATCACCCTGTCCCGCAGGCGCTCTCCGAGAACCGTCTGCGCTCTGATTTGTATTATCGGTTAAACACTTTTCAAATCGAAGTGCCCCCGCTCCGGGATCGCAAGCAGGACATCCCGCCCCTGATCGCTTCATTTCTAAAGCAGTTTGCTCGGCAACTGAAAAAGCCCGAACCGGACATCGCGCCAGATGCTTTTCAAAAGCTGCTCGATTACTCGTGGCCGGGAAATGTTCGTGAATTGCAGAACGCAATTGAATATGCGGTGGTACTGGCGCGGCAGGACTCGATCGGCGTGAAAGAGCTGCCCGCCGAAATTCAGTTGCCCACAGTGCTGCAACAAGCAGAGCGCGGCGTTCCGCCGCGAACCGGTGTGCAAAGCCTGGATGATGTCGAGCGCAACACGATTCTCCAGGCACTCGCGGAATGTCGCGGTAACAAGAAGAAAGCAGCGGAACTTCTCGGCATTCAGCGTCCGACCCTCTACAACAAAATGAGGCGTTACGCGATCGAGCTGTAAGCGAATTTCGCACTTTGAATTTGTCGGCGGAGGTCGCCGTTTGCAAAGCGGCAGTCCAAAATCGACAATCCACAATCGTGGCATCCCGTCATCTCGAGCAAGTTCTAGCGCACGCGGAGCATCAACTTGCCGCGACAGGTGCACAACGCCCGACTGAAGTCCTCCCTCTCTACAAAAAATTTCTCAAGGTCGAAGAACACCGGCTCCGCCTGAAACACCAAGCCGGTCATGGCGGCCGTGAAATTTGTACGCACCGTGCCGATCTTGTCGACGTTTTGTTACGATACGTCTTCGAAGCGGCGTCTACCGCTACGCGCCCCGAAGAAGCGTCTGGCGGTCCGCTGGCATTGATTGCCCTGGGCGGATACGGCCGAGGCGAGCTGAATCCGTTTAGCGATATCGACGTCATGCTGCTGCACCGGCAAGGGGCAAGGAAAATTTCGCCTCATATCGAGGAAATGGTGGAGCAAGTTCTCTATTTGCTCTGGGACAGCGGTTTCAAGGTTGGACATTCGACCCGCTCGATCAAAGAAGCGATCGCGCAGGCTAATCGCGATATGCTAACAAAAACCGCGATGCTTGAGGCGCGTTTCCTGACAGGCGATGTAGAGCTGGCGCGAGAATTTCGGGAGCAGTTTCGTTCCAAGTGCGTGCAAGGGCACGAACGGGAATACGTCGAAATGCGGATGCAAGATCAAGTCGCACGGCACAAGAAATTCGGCGACAGCGTCTATCTCCAGGAACCGCACGTGAAGAGCGGATGTGGCGGACTGCGCGATTACCAAAATCTTCTTTGGATGACGTATTTCAAAGAGGGTTCATTGAGCACGAACCAACTTGTTGGCAAAGACTGGCTGAGCGAAACCGACCAACGGCGAATCGAGAGGGCCTACGATTTTCTTCTTCGCTTGCGCACCGATTTGCACTATGCCACCGGACGCGCCACCGACATTCTGCATCTCAATTTGCAGGAACAAATCGCTCAACGACTAAACTATTCTCTTGGCAACGGTCAGCTCCGGAGCGAGGCGCTTATGCGAGATTACTTCGAGCACACGCGAAACATCTTCCGTGTGACCGAACGTATTACCGCACAATTCGCAAGCGGCCGTGTCACGAGCAGGACCCGTTCTCTTTTCAGTTTTCTTCCATTAATACGACCGGACAAAACCCCGGTTGGCGGACCGTTCTTTATTCGCAATAAACAGCTGCATCCGGATCGACGCGATCTTTTCCGGAAAGATCCGGAGCAGATGATGCGAGCGTTTCAACTCATCCAAGAATACGTCCTGGATCTAAGTCCGGAGGCGGCGGATTTGGTGAGCCGAAGCCTCGAACAAGTCACCCGGACGTATCAATATGCGCGGGGGCCACGCGAAATCTTCACGGCGATTCTGTCGCGGAAGGGTGAAGTGGGCCGCGTCCTTCGAGCGATGCATCGCGTCGATTTCCTGGGACGATACATTCCCGAATTCGGCCAGCTAACCTGTCTGGTCCAACACGAGTTTCTGCATCGTTACACGGCCGACGAACACACGCTCGTCTGCATCGACAAGCTCGATGCCATTGTAAAAACGGATGATCCGAAGCTGCTGGCTTATCGCACAATTTTTGAGCAACTCGACGATCCCTTTGTTCTCTATCTCGCGTTACTCTTGCACGACACTGGTAAAGCAGTTGGAGCGCGGCCACACTCCGAAGCCAGCGCGCTTTTCGCCCAACGCGTCGCCACTCGGCTGCAGTTATCATCCGAGCAGCGCAAGTCTCTGATCCTGCTAGTCGACCATCACCTCACACTCTCCAAGATCGCGCAACAGAGAAATCTTGATGATCCTGCCACGGTGGCAGAGCTGGCCAAAATCGTGAAGCACCAAAACAATTTAGACGCTTTGATGCTGCTCACTTTGGCTGACGGCCAGGGCACAAGCGCAGAGGCATGGTCCGATTGGAAAGAATCGCTTGTCTGGGAATTGTTTCACGAGACCTCCCGCTACCTGGCCGATCAGAAAGCTTATTACGAACAAACAAAAATCGTGCGCGAGAGCTTGCAGGTTTCGGTGGCTGCAGCTCTTCCCCCTGATTATGCCGACGAAATTGAGGCGCATTTTGATTTTATGCCGGACAATTATTTTCGCGGCTGCGATGTGCCAGAAATCGTTGAGCATCTCAAACTGTTGCGCTCGTTTTTTGAGAACGTCTCCAGCCAAGGAGAACAGCCACTGGCGCCAACCATCAAATGGAAAGCTTTCACAGAGCAAAGCCACAGCCTCGTTAGTTTTTGGACCTGGGACCATGAGCAGTTGCTGGCCAGAATTGCCGGATCGTTTTCGGTCGTGCCGATCAATATCCTGAGCGCGGACGTTTTCCCGCGGGGAGACAACGTTGTTCTGAGCGTTTTTCGCGTGTGCAATACGAAGGCGCACGCCGTCACCGACCCACGCGAATTCGCGCTGGTCGAACAAACTTTGCGTCGCGCCCTCGAGGATGAGAATTTCGATTTTCTTCCGTTAATCGAAAGAGCGAAACGTCAGAGCCGCCTCCGCCTTGCGCCAGGAATCGAATTTCCCACTCACATCGCCATGGATAATAAAACGCATCCGATGTATACACTGATCGAGATTCAGGCTCCAGACCGGCTCGGGCTGCTTTACGATATTCTCGCCTCCCTTGACCGCCAGAGCGTTTCAATCGCGCTTTCGCGTATTAACACGCAGGATGGCGCGGCGATGGACACTTTGTATGTCGTGGATCGCTCCACCCACACCAAGGTTACCGATTCGCACCGCATTACTGCGATCCAGCAACATCTTCAACGGACAATTCTTGGTGGAGGCGCCCCGAACTCAAAGTAAGAAAAGAGCCGGTTCGCCTCGCAATTTGTTATTCATTTTTCGCATTTTTATGAACGCGCTTATTCTCGCAGCAGGCTATGCCACGCGCCTTTATCCGCTAACGCTCGACAAGGCCAAGCCGCTGCTCCCCGTCGGAGGCAAACCGATCATCGAGTGGGTCGTAGACAAGCTTATCGATGTTCCGGATCTGGAGACGGTTTATATCGTGACGAACGACAAATTCGCGAATGACTTCCAAGCCTGGGCCGAGCGCTACCAAAGTCGACAGCCCAAACTGAAATTCAAAATCATCAATGACGGCTCCAAAAGCGACGATGACAAGCTTGGCGCTATTGGAGATATCAATTTCGTCGTAACCCGGCAGAATCTGACTGAAAGCGATTTGTTGATTGTCGCGGGCGACAATCTGTTTAGTGAATCGCTGGCCGGTTTTGTTGGCTGCGCAAAAAAGGCGGACGCTACCGTGGCTGTTTATGATGTTGGCGATGCTGAGGCGATTAAGAAGTACGGTAATATCGCAATCGACGCGGACGGAATCATCACCCATTTTGAGGAAAAACCAGAGAAACCTCGAAGCACCCTGGCCGCAATCGCCCTCTATTATTATTCACCGAAAGTGCTTTCCCTTTTTACAACCTATCTCGCTGCCGGCAATAACCCAGATCAGCCGGGTCGTTTTGTGCAATGGCTCTACGGGCGCACGCCCGTGAAAACGTTCCAGCTTAGAGGCAAATGGCTCGACATTGGAAGCAAAGAGACGCTGAAAGAAGCCGACGAAATGTTTCGAAAGGTCGCCCCTTAAAAACAGTGGAGAGCAGCCGTCCACCACCGCACGGATTCGCAGCGGCGAATTGGGCATGCTGGAACGTTATCGATCCTACTTCAGGCGGCCTTCATCAAATTCGATCAGATCGAAATACGTTCGAATATCGTTGCGACCTTCGCCTCCCGCTTCTTTAAGAAAATGGAGAAAGCGCGCCTTTTTTGCAGCGGTGTCCGGATGTCGAGAAATCATCGCCTCATTCCACTGTTCGATTGACTCGGGCGAATGTCTCGCTCCGTTTTCCTGTACCCAGTGTAAAATTGCACCGTCGTCATCCAGGCTATTGGCGACGTCTTCAAATGCATTGCCGTTCAGCTTTAGAAACGCGAGCAAATGCTTATCAAAACCAACAGTTTTGTAATTGTAACCGTTGAGCAGACTTTTCCGGTGAAGCCTCGCCTTGTCGATCAAACGTGGCAGATGCACGTACCCGCCAAGTTTATCGTAGGGACTGCGTGGATGCAGTCTTTGCATTGAGCGAAGGGCTAAGTCGCAGGCAAAGGCTGAGGCGTGGCGCCCGAAATGTCAGGCTCCGCTGTGCTCGCGGCCGCCGGTTTTCGTTCCGGCAACAATTCCCCCTGCATCAGACCAGCCTGACCGATGACGAGCTGGCCGGAAAAGACCCCGCCTTTCTCCACTGTGATCGCCTTGGCCGTGAGTTTGAGCAATGATTTCACCCGACATCGCTCCCTTGATTTCGATGCTTGAGACTCGCACCCGCCGGAAGCAGTGAATACTGACTTTACGTTCGACGATTACATGTCTGGCGGTAAGACGGCCAGGAATTCTTCCTGAGAAATTTATCGTCGCAGTGCCATCACACTGCAGATTACCGCGCAGCTTGCCCTCAATTAAAGCCGATCTGCAAATCACGCTAGAGCTGCTCAAATCTCCTTTAGCCATGAGATGCACGTCGCCGCGTGTTCGAATTGTCCGGCTGAAACCGCTGCTGATCTTGTAATCGCGCAGATCAATATGGGCGCTGCATCCGGGACAAATCGTCGAAGTAGCCGAACCGCTAACTTGTTGTTTTCGCTGGCATTCAAAACACTCGACTACCAAGCTGCGTTGCCGCTTCCAGAAATCCTCAAATCTGTGACGGATCGAGGAATTGTCTGGGGCAGGCGTCTCTTCTTTTACGCTTAGCTTTAGAGCAGCTTTCGGGGCAAACGGAGAATAGTAACGGCCGCATTGGCGGCACATTGAACTTTTTGCCGCGGCATATTCCGTCTGTTTAAAGCCACAGTGTGGACATTCCACACTGACTTTAGCAGGTGACGGATTGGCCACTGCAGTGTTAAGCGAAAACCTTTCTTATCCGCGGCCCCCGAAGGCAGCCTTAACCGGCTCTTGCCGGACAATTTCCGGACGGGCTGGCGCCGACTTGGCCGGAATCGTTCCACTGGTGACTTCCGATTTACCGATAAAGGTTGCTCCCTCTTCGATGACGAGACGTGCCGCTTTCAAGTCTCCCTGCAGCGTGCACTTCGATTTCAATTCGGCGCGCTCGGCCACCGTGATATTCCCATGCACCTTGCCGTACACCGTGATCGATTTGGTTTTAACCTCGCCACGAATGTCAGCGTTCTCACCAATTGTCAGCACGCCATCTGAATTGATTTCCCCTTCGACTTTCCCGTCGATGAGAA